>Ga0308420_1000099_pt1 | contig 34166 bp, 37 predicted proteins | sample HotsprSampleMS55_FD_203802 | JGI IMG/M metagenome (GOLD analysis project Ga0308420, IMG submission 203802) | Hot spring phototrophic mat microbial communities from Mushroom Spring, Yellowstone National Park, Wyoming, United States - 20090730_MS55 ... | reverse complement strand
GAGGAGTTCGCCCGCGGCCACATCCTCGGTGCAAAAAACGTGCCGCTCGGAGAACTGGACAGGCGGGCCGCCGAGGTGGCGAAGAATCGCTCGCGGCCGGTGATCGTCGCCTGCGAAAGCGGCAACCGCTCGCTCGGCGCCGCGGCGCGGCTGCGCCGGCTCGGGTACGAGCGCGCCTACAGCCTCGCCGGGGGCCTCGCCGCCTGGCAGCAGGCGGGGCTTCCGGTCGAAAGATGAGCGCTGCGAGAGGAGACCGATGGCGCGCGTGCTGATGTACTGCACCGTCAGCTGCCCCTACTGCCAGGCGGCCGAGCGGCTCTTCGCCGCAAAAGGCGTGCGCGATATCGAGCGTGTGCGGGTCGATCTCGAGCCCGCGCGCCGCGCCGAGATGGAGGCGAAGAGCGGCCGGCGCACCGTGCCGCAGATCTGGATCCGCGGCCGCCACATCGGCGGCTGCGACGAACTGCACGCGCTGGAGCGCTCGGGCGAGCTGGACGCGTTGCTCGCCGGAGGCGAAGCCGCGACGTCCACCTAGGAGAACGCCCTTGTCCGCCACCGAACCGCAAGCGGGCGCCGAGCCCCTGTTCAGCATCGAGAAGCTGTACCTGAAGGACATGTCGCTCGAGGTGCCGAACGCCCCGCAGGTTTTCCTCGAGGCCGGCAACCCGCAGCTCGAAGTGCAGATCCGCAACGAAGCGGCGCAGTTCGCCGAGGCGCTCTTCGAGGTCGTCGTCACCGTCACCGTGACCGCACGTGCGGGCGAAAAGACGGTGTTCCTCGCCGAGGCGGCGCAGGCGGGCATCTTTTCGGTGCGCGGTGTGCCGCCGGCCGATCTCGATCCCCTGCTCGGCATCGGCTGTCCGACGATCCTCTATCCGTACGCACGCGAGGCGATCAGCGATCTGGTCACGCGCGCGGGATTTCCTCCGGTGGTGCTGCAGCCGATCTCGTTCGAGCAGGTCTACCTGCAGCACAGGCAACGTGCCGCCGGTGGCCCGGAGCCCCAGGCCGGAACCGCGAGCTAGCTCGTTGCGCGCCAGCGCCTTTTTTCTGCTCCTCGCGGCGTGCGCGGCGGCTGGCGCCGGGGAGTTCCGCGCGGTCGCGGAAGCCGTCGCGGTGCTCTACGACGCACCCTCGCGCGCGGCGAAGCCTCTGTGGGTGGTGTCGAAGCACTACCCCCTGGAGGTGCTGACGACCGTGGACGCCTGGGTCAAGGTGCGCGACCACACCGGAACGCTCTCCTGGGCCGAGAAAAAGGCGCTGTCCGAACGCCGTACGGTGCTGGTCACCGCGCCGCTGGCCGAAGTGCGCGCCCGTCCCGAGGACGGCGCCCCGGTCGTCTTCAGTGCGGCGCAGCACGTGGTCCTGGAACTGCTCGAGATCGGACCCGGAGGGTGGCTTCGCGTGCGCCACGCAGACGGGGCGGGCGGCTACGTGCGCGCGAACCTCGTCTGGGGAGCGTGAGCCGGATCGCGGTCCTCGGCGCCGGCGCTTGGGGCACCGCGATCGCGGCTGCGCTCGCCGGACGTCACACGGTGCGACTGTGGGCGCGCGATCCGGCGCAGGCCGAGGCGATCGCTCGCAGGCGCGAAAACGCCCGTTACCTCCCCGGCATCGCGCTCGCGGAAACAATCGAGGTGACCGCGGACGCGGCCGCGGCGCTCGCGGGCGCCGAGCTCGCGCTCGTCGCGACGCCGGTGGCCGCGCTGCGCGAAACCCTCGGAAGGGTCGCATCCACGCCGGCGGTGTGGCTGTGCAAGGGCCTCGAGGGGTCGACCGGGCTCCTGCCGCACCAGATCGCCGCGCAGCTGCCGGGCGCCGGGGCCGCCTGCGGCGTGCTCTCCGGGCCTTCGTTCGCGCTCGAAGTCGCGCGAGGCCTGCCCTGCGCGCTTACCCTCGCGGCGCGCGACCGCGCCTTCGCGCGCCGCGCAGCCGCGATCGTGCACGGCGGCCGGCTGCGCGTGTACTACGGGACCGACGTCGTCGGCGTGGAAGTGGGTGGCGCGGTGAAAAACGTGATCGCGATCGCCGCCGGAATCTCCGACGGCTTGGGTCTCGGGCAGAACGCGCGCGCGGCGCTGATCACGCGCGGGCTTGCCGAGATCGTGCGCTTCGGCACGGCGCTCGGCGCCCGCGCCGAGACGCTGATGGGGCTCGCCGGCGCCGGCGATCTGATCCTCACCGCCACCGGCGAGCTCTCGCGCAACCGGCGTGTCGGGCTCGAGCTCGCGCGCGGGCGAGCGCTCGGCGAGATCCTCGTTGCGCTCGGCCATGTCGCCGAAGGGGTGTCGAGCGCAGCGCAGATCGCGCGCCTTGCGCGCGCCTGCGGCGTCGAAATGCCGATCACCGAGGCGGTGGTCGAGGTGCTTGCCGGGCGGCTCCCGCCCCCCGAAGCGGTCGAGCGGCTGCTCGCGCGCGATCCCCGCGAGGAAGGCTGAACGCGCGGGCGCCGCTCACGGCGCCTCGGCAGGCGGGGGCGTGCGCGCGAACACCCAGTTCACGACACGCGCGGCGCCCGCCGCCTTCAGCGTGCGCGCGATCTCTCCGAGCGTCGCACCGCTCGTCATCACGTCGTCCACGACCGCGATTTCGAGCCCCGCCACGAGGCGCGGACAGGCGAACGCACCGCGGACGTTCGCCGCGCGGGCGGCGAGCGGCAGCTCGGCCTGTGCGGCGGCGGTGCGCACGCGCTCGCAAAGCTCCGGGCGAAGCGGCAGGCCGAGCGTGCGCGCGGCGGCGCGCGCGATCTCCATCGCCTGGTTGTAGCCGCGCGCGGCGAGCCGCGGGCGCGCGAGCGGTACCGGAAGCACGCAGTCAACGCGCGATGCCGCCGAGCGCTCGACCGCGCGCGCGAGAAGCTCACCCGCCCACGGCGCGAGCGCGAGTTCCCCCGCGAACTTCAGTTGCTGCACCAGCACGTCGGCCGGAAAGCGGTATTCGAGCGCGGCGACGGTGGCGTCATAGGCGGGCGGCGCGACAAGACAGCGACCGCAAAGCGCGCCGCCGGGCGAAGCCAGCGCGCAGCGCGGACAGCGCGCGGCACCGACGCAGGGCAGATCGGCGTCGCAGGCCGCGCAGAGCAGCCCCTGGGCGCGGCCGCGGCATAGATAGCAGGAGCCGCCGAAGAGCGCGCGGGCGATGCGTTCGAGCGCGGGCACGAGAGCGATTGTGCGCTAGACTCGGCCGCGGATGCCGGAGATCGATCCGCGGGTCGCGCGCCGGCGTTTTGCGCGCGCCGCGAAGACCTACGGGCAGGCGGCGCGCCTGGAGGCGGAGATCGGCGCCCGGATGCTCGGGCGCCTGGACTACATGCGCATCGCGCCCCGCCGGGTGCTCGATGCCGGCTGCGGCCCGGGGCGGGAGGCGCGTGCGCTCGCACGCCGCTATCCGCGAGCGCTCGTGCTCGCGCTCGACTTCGCGCTGCCGATGGCCGAGCGCGCAGGCCGGCACGGCTTGCTCGCGCTTCTCTCTCTCTCTCGCGCGGCGCTCGCGGTGTGCGCCGACTTTCAGCGCTTGCCGCTCGCCGACGCGAGCATAGATCTCGTGTGGTCGAACATGGCGCTGCACTGGGCGGCCGATCCGATGCGCGCGCTCGCCGAGTTCGCGCGCGTGCTCGCTCCCGGAGGACTCCTGATGCTGAGCACGCTCGGACCGGAGACGCTCGTCGAGCTTCGCGAGTCGGCCGGCGCGGAACACGTGCACCGCTTCGCCGACATGCACGACGTCGGAGACGCGCTCGTCGGCGCCGGGCTCGCGGAGCCGGTGATGGACATGGAAAAGCTGACGCTCACGTACGCCGCTCCCGCGGCGCTGTTCGCCGATCTGCGCGCCAGCGGCCAGACCTGCGCGCTCGCGGCGCGCGCGCGCGGACTCCGGGGGCGCCGTTTTTTTCGCGCGCTCGAGTCCGCACTCGCCGGGCGGATGCGAAGCGGACGGCTTGCGATCACGTGGGAAGTGGTCTACGGCCATGCGTGGAAGGGCGCATCTCGGCCGCGCGCCGAGCTGCGCCGGCCGATCGAGGTCGTGCGCCGGCGCTAGGACGCGCGGCGTCGCCACGCGTTCGCCTTGAGCCGGGCGAGAGCCTGTGGTAGATTTGCGCCCGCTTTCCCTCACGGTCGCGACGCGCTTTGCGCAACTGTTCGATCTCGCCGCAAGGCCTAGCGTGCGCATTCGGACTGCTCGCAGCGGCGGCGCTCGGCATCGGGGCCGCGTTCGCCGCCTTCGGCGCGTGGCTCGTGCTGCCGTTCGCGGGGCTGGAAGCGGTCGCGCTCGCGGCGGCGTTCCTTGCGGCGGCCCGACGCGCGCCGGGCGGCGACCTCCACGAACGCGCGGGAAGCGGCGCGGGAGCGCCGCCGGACTGAAAAAGGAAGAAGTGGCGCGCGAGCGCCGAACTGAAGCGGGACGATCGGACGATGGCAACGAGTAAGGTACGCGGTCTTGCGCTGTTCTGCGCCGCGCTGGCGGCGGCCGCCTCGGGCGCGGCGTTCGCGCTGGAATGGAACCTGCAGCCTGCGGCAAGCCCCATCGCCCGGGACATCCACGACCTGCACGAGTACATCATGCTGCTCGTCGCGGTGATCTTTGTCGGCGTCTTCGGCGTGATGTTTTACGCGGTGTACGCGCACCGCAAGGACAAGGGCCACAAGCCCGCGAAGTTCCACGAGAGCACCACGGTGGAGGTGGTGTGGACGATCATCCCGGCGCTCATCCTCGTCGTCATCGCCTGGCCGACGACGCGCGTGGTGCTCGCGCAAAAAGACACAAGCGGCCCCGATCTCACGATCAAGGTCACCGGGTACCAGTGGAAGTGGGGCTACGAATACCTGAAGGGCGAAGGCGAGGGCATCCAATTCGTGTCGCGGCTCGCGACGCCGCGCGAGCAGATCGAGGGGAAAGCGCCGAAGGGCGAGCATTATCTGCTCGAGGTGGACCACGAGCTCGTGGTGCCGGTCGGAAAGAAGGTGCGCATCCTCACCACCGCCGCCGACGTGATCCACGCATGGTGGATCCCCGCCCTCGGCGTCAAGCAGGACGCCATTCCGGGATTCATCCGCGACACCTGGTTTCGCGCCGATCGCACCGGCGTCTTCCGCGGTCAGTGCGCAGAGCTCTGCGGCAAGGAACACGGGTTCATGCCGGCGGTGGTGCGGGTCGTGTCGCAGGAGGACTACACGAAGTGGGTCGCCGAGAAGAAGAAGGCGCTCGCGGCTGCGGCCGACGATCCGGCGCGGCCGTGGACGCTCGAAGAACTGAAGGCGCGGGGCGAGAAGGTCTACGCCGCGAACTGCGTCGCCTGCCACCAGGCGAACGGACGCGGCACGCCGCCGGCGTTTCCGCCGCTCGACGGCTCGGCGCTGGTGCTCGGCCCGGAGGCCAAGGTGGTCGACGTCGTGCTGAACGGTGTCGTCCGGGACGGCAAGCCGACCGCGATGGCCGCCTTCGGAAAGCAGCTCAACGACGTCGAGATCGCGGCAGTGATCACCTTCGCGCGCAACAACTGGGGGAACCGCACCGGCGAGGCGGTACAACCGGCAGCGGTCAAGGCGCTGAGAAAGTAGCCCTCCGGGTCGCGCGCAGCATACGGGAGAAGCGCACATCATGAGCACGGTCGCAGAACACGCCCACGGGCATTCCGCCGATCACCACGGCGGCTACAGCGGGGTGATGCGCTGGATCACCACGACCAACCACAAGGACATCGGGACGCTCTACCTGTGGTTCAGCTTCGTCATGTTCCTGGTGGGCGGCGTGATGGCGCTCGTCATGCGCGCCGAGCTCTTCGCGCCCGGCCTGCAAGTGGTGGCTCCGGACTTCTTCAATCAGATGATCACCATGCACGGGCTGATCATGGTCTTCGGCGCGATCATGCCGGCGTTCGTCGGATTCGCGAACTGGCAGATCCCGATGATGATCGGAGCGCCCGACATGGCGTTCGCGCGGCTCAACAACTGGTCGTTCTGGCTGCTGCCCTTCGCCGGCGCGCTACTGATCCTGTCGTTCTTCATGCCGGGCGGCGCGCCGGGGGTGGGCTGGACGCTCTATGCGCCGCTCACGCTGCAGATGGGCATCGGCATGGACCTGACCATCTTCGCGGTGCACATCCTCGGCATGAGCTCGATCCTCGGCTCGATCAACATCATCACGACCATCCTCAACATGCGCGCGCCGGGGATGACGCTGATGAAGATGCCGCTATTCTGCTGGACGTGGCTGATCACCGCCTACCTCCTGGTCGCGGCGATGCCGGTTCTCGCGGGCGCGGTCACCATGACCCTCACCGACCGGCACTTCGGCACCACCTTCTTCAACGCCGCCGGGGGCGGAGATCCGGTGCTCTACCAGCATATCTTCTGGTTCTTCGGGCATCCGGAGGTCTACATCATCGCGCTGCCCGCGTTCGGCGTCATCTCGCAGGTGATTCCGGCGTTCTCGAGGAAGCCGCTCTTCGGCTACACCTCGATGGTGTACGCGACGGCCGCGATCGCGATCCTTTCCTTCATCGTCTGGGCGCACCACATGTACACCGTCGGCATGCCGGTCGAGGGCCAGCTTTTCTTCATGTACGCGACGACGCTGATCGCGGTTCCCACCGGCGTCAAGGTGTTCAACTGGGTCGCGACGATGTGGCGCGGCTCGCTCTCGTTCGAGACGCCGATGCTGTTCGCGCTCGGGTTTCTCTTCCTGTTCACGATGGGGGGCTTCACCGGGCTCGTGCTTTCGCTTGCGCCGATCGACATCCAACTGCACGACACCTATTACGTGGTCGCGCATTTCCACTACGTGATGGCGATCGGTGCGGTCTTCGCGGGCTTCGCCGGAGTGTATTTCTGGCTGCCGAAGTGGACCGGACGCATGTACGACGAGCGGCTCGGCAAATGGCACTTCTGGCTTTCGACGATTTTCGTCAACATGACCTTTTTCGTGCAGCATTTCCTCGGTCTCGCCGGCATGCCGCGGCGCATCCCCGACTACCCGCTGATGTTCGAAACCTGGAACAAGATCAGCTCGATCGGCGCCTTCGGCTTCGGCCTCGCCCAGATCCTCTTCCTCTACATCGTGCTGAAGGCGATCCGCAGCGGCGAGAAGGCACCCGAGCGGCCGTGGGAAGGCGCGGACTCGCTCGAGTGGACGCACCTTCCGACGCCGGTGCCCTACCATTCGTTCGAAACCCGACCGGTGCTGAAGTAGGACGCGCGCGATGGATGCCGAGCTGAGGAAACGCAACCTGAGGACGGCGCTGGTGCTCGCCTCGATCGCGGTCGCGACCTGCGCCGGAATCGTCGCGAAGTACTGGATCCTGAACGGATGAATCCGGCGGCCGACCCGGCGCTTGCGCGCGACAACCGGCGCACCTTCGTGCGCCTTGCGCTGGTCGCAGTGCTGATGTTCGGCTTCGGCTACGCGCTGGTGCCTTTCTACCGGGCGATCTGCGAGGCGCTCGGCATCAACCTTTTCGTCCGGCCGGGGCAGGCGGCACCCGCGAACACGCAGGTGGACACCTCGCGCACGGTGACGGTCGAACTGGACGCGAACGCGCACAACCTGCCGTGGCGTTTCCGTCCCGTCGTCGGGCACGTGAGCGTGCATCCGGGAGAACTGGTCGTCGTCGAGTACGAGGTCGCCAACGTGCGCGACCGACCGGTCACCGGCCAGGCGGTGCCGAGCGTGGCGCCGCGTCTGGCGGCGGAGCACTTCCGCAAGCTCGAATGCTTCTGCTTCACCCAGCAGACGCTCGGGCCGGGCGAAACACGCCGCATGCCAGTGTCCTTCGTCCTCGATCCGGCGCTGCCGGCCGACGTCAAGTCGGTCGCGCTCTCGTACACGTTCTTCGAGGTACCCGGCAAGGGGGGCGGCGGCTGATGGAAAGCGGAATCGAAAGGGCGTCGCCCGGGCTGCGCTGCCCGAACGGTGCGCGCGTGGCGACCGTCCCCACCGGGACGCAGTAGTCGAGGCTCAGGGAGAAACCGATGGCGCAAGGCGCAAGCGAAACCGGCATCCAGCAGCACTACGCGGTACCGGCGCCGATGCCGTGGCCGATCTTGGGCTCGGCGGCGCTCTTCCTGATGGCGCTCGGAGCGGTGCTCGTATTCAACCGCATCGCGGGCGGCTGGGTGAGCCTCGCCGCCGGCGTCATGCTCCTCGTCTATATGATGTTCCGCTGGTTCGGCGACGTCATCCGCGAATCCGAAAGCGGACGCTACGGGAAGTGGGAGGACGTGTCGTTCCGCTGGGGGATGAGCTGGTTCATCTTCTCCGAAGTGATGTTCTTCGCCGGGTTCTTCGGCGCGCTCTTCTGGTTACGCGTGATGGCGGTGCCGGATCTCGCGAGCCCGGAGCACGGCGAGCACCTGTGGCCGGGGTTCAGCGCGCACTGGCCTTCGGCGGGTCCGGCGTTCGAGGAGAAATTCACGCCGATGGCGGCCTGGGGCATCCCGGCGATCAACACTCTGCTGTTGCTCTCTTCCGGTGTCACCGTCACGATCGCGCACTGGGCGCTGAAGCAGAACCGGCGCGCGATGCTCGCCTGGTTCCTTTTTTTCACCATCCTGCTCGGCGCGATCTTCCTCGGCCTGCAGGTCTACGAGTACGGCCACGCGTATTCGGACCTCAACCTCAAGCTCTCGACCGGCGCCTACGGTTCCACCTTCTTCATGCTGACGGGCTTCCACGGTTTTCACGTCACCGTCGGTGCGATCATGCTCACGGTGATCCTGTTGCGCTGCCTCGCCGGCCACTTCAAGCCGGACCATCACTTCGCCTTCGAGGGCGTGGCGTGGTACTGGCATTTCGTGGACGTGGTCTGGCTCGGGCTGTTCATCTTCGTCTACTGGTTGTAGCCGCCTACAGCTTGCCGGTGATCCAGCCGAGAGAGTAGGCTGCCATCAGGAAGAGGAACAAACCGAGCGAAAGCGCGACGCGCACCGCGAGCGCCTTCACCATGCGCGTCGAGCCGCTGCGATCGGTGAACAGGTAGTACAGCGCCGAGCCCAGGCTTGCGACGATCGCGACGAGCACGGCGATGACGAAGACGCGCACGGTCCGAGTGTAGCGCGGCGCCATGCGGGCCGACCGGCCGATGCGCTTCCGGCCGCGCGCGTGGGCCGCGGCGCTCGCCGCGATGGCCTGTGCCGTCGGCATCGCCCTCGGCAACTGGCAGTGGCAGCGCGCCGAGGAAAAGCGCGCAGCTGCGGCGGTGCAAAAGCGCGTGAGCCTGCGCGGAGTTTTTCTGCCCGAATACACCGTGTACGCGGACAACCGGCTCCATCGCGGCCGTCCCGGTTTCCACGTCGTGCAGCCCTTGCGCACCGACACCGGAGAGCATGTGCTCGTCAACCGAGGCTGGCTTGCCGCGCCTGCCGGGGCGCGCGGAGCGCCGCCGCCGGTGACCACGCCCGCGGGCGAGGTGGAGATCGCCGGCGTGGCGCGCGCGCGCCTGCCGCGTGCGCTCGCCGCGGGAGCCGGGCGCGAAGGTCGGGTGTGGCAGAACGTCGAGATCGCCGACTTCGCCGCGTGGTCAGGCCTGGCGCTCGCGCCCTGGGTTCTGGAACAGCACTCGGCGCTCGCCGACGGCCTCGTGCGCGACTGGCCGCGGGCCGACGAAGGGGCGGACAAGAATCGCGCCTATGCGCTGCAGTGGTACTCGCTCGCGGTGCTGGCGGTGGTGTTGTTCGTCGTGCTGAGCGTTCGCCGCGATGCGCCTCCGGCTGGATGATCCGCGCCGACGCGGCCGGGCGAAGCTCGCGCTACTTGCGCTCTTCTTCCTCGCGCCGGTCGCCGCAGCATGGCTCGCATGGTGGCTCGAGATCGTGCCGGGCGCGACCGGCAACTACGGCACGCTGATCGCCCCGCGCCCGCTCGAGGCACCGGAGCTCGCGGCGCTGCGGGGCCGCTGGGTGCTGGTGCAGATCGACAGCGGCGCGTGCGACGCCTACTGCGAGCGCAAGCTCTATCTGATGCGCCAGGTGCGACGCGCCACCGGCAGGGACATGCTGCGCGTCGAGCGCCTGTGGCTCGTGAGCGACGAGGTCGCGCCGTCTCCGGCGCTGAAAGCGGCGATCGAGGGGACCGCGATCGTGCCTGCGGATCCGAGGCTGCTGGCGCAGTTCCCGGCCGAGGGTGCCGCGAGTGCGCACATCTACCTCGTGGATCCGCTCGGAAACCTGATGCTGCGCTTTCCGCACGATCCGGACCCCGCGAAGATGCTGAAGGACGTTCAACGGCTGCTGAAAGTCTCGCGCTTCGGCTGAGGCGCGCGCGGGCGTGCGTGGTAGAATGCGCCTCGCTTGTCCGCAGATCTGATCCCCCGGGCGCGAAGCGCGAGCCTCGCAGCGCGGGCGCGTGCCTTCTACGCGCTCACCAAGCCGCGCGTGGTCGCGCTCATCGTTTTTACCGCGGTGATCGGAATGTTGCTCGCTTCGCCGGGCGCGGTGTCCCTCGCAGTCCTCGTCGCGGCGAGCGCGGGTATCGCGCTCGTCGCCGGCGCGGCGGCGGCGGTGAACTGCCTCGTCGAGCGCGGCATCGACGCGCGCATGCGGCGCACCGCAGACCGGCCGCTGCCGCGCGGCGAACTCGGCGCACTCGAAACGCTGATCTTCGCCGGTGCGCTCGGAGGCGCCGGGCTCTGGCTCCTGGCGCAATTCGTGAACGCGCTCACGATGTGGCTCGCGCTCGCCACCTTCGTCGGTTACGCGATCGTCTACACCGTGCTGCTGAAGCCGCTGACGCCGCAGAACATCGTGATCGGCGGCGCTTCGGGCGCGATGCCGCCAGTGCTCGGCTGGGCGGCGATGACCGGCGAAGTGAGCCAGGAGGCGATGCTGCTCTTCCTCATCATTTTCGCCTGGACACCGTCGCACTTCTGGTCGCTCGCGCTCGCGCGTACCGAGGACTACGCGCGCGCCGGAGTTCCGATGCTTCCGGTCACGCACGGCAAACGCTACACTCGGCTGCAGGTGCTGCTCTACACCGTGATTCTTTTCGCGGTGTCCCTGCTGCCCTTCGCCGCGCGCATGAGCGGTGCGTTGTACCTCGCCGCTGCACTCGTGCTCGGTGCGCTGTACCTCGGCCACGCGGTGCGCGTCGTGCGCTCTGCCGACGACCGCCCCGCGCTCGCGTGCTTCCGCTACTCGATCGCCTACCTCGCGCTACTCTTCGCCGCGATGCTGGCGGACCGCCATCTCTGACGAGACCTGCGTGCACCGGCGAGCGACCGGCGCACGGGGATGCAGGAAGGAAGGGATTACGCCGGCGCCGGAAGCGCGGCGCGAGCGGGGCTCGCGAGCATCGCCTTCTTCATTTTCGCGAGCGCCTTCGCTTCCAGCTGGCGGATGCGCTCGGCGGAGACCTTGAACTCGCGGGCGAGCTCGTGCAGCGTCGCAGGATTCTTTTCCTCCAGCCATCGCGCCTCGACGATGCGGCGGCTGCGAGGGTCGAGCGACGCGAGCGCCTGCTGCAGCCCCTCGGCGCGCAACCGCTCGGTCTCGGCGGCTTCCAGCTGACGGGAAGGCTCGGCCTCCGGATCGGCGGGGAGGTAGTGCGCCGGAGCGTAGGCCTCGTCCTCGCCCGTCTCGGGTTCGAAGGCGATCTCCTGGCCGGCGAGACGCGCCTCCATCTCGACCACGTCCTCGGTCCGCACGCTCAGTTCGCGCGCGATGCGTCCGGCCTCGGCACTCGACATCGGCGCGAGGTCCCGTTTCATCGAGCGCAGGTTGAAAAAGAGCTTCCTCTGTGCCTTGGTGGTGGCGAGCTTCACCAGCCGCCAGTTGCGGAGGATGAATTCGTGGATCTCTGCCCGGATCCAGTGGATGGCGAAGGACACCAGACGCACGCCGCGGCCGGGGTCGAAGCGCTTGACCGCCTTCATCAGGCCGACGTTGCCCTCCTGGATGAGGTCGGCGAACGGCAGGCCATAGCCGAGATAGCCGCGCGCCACCGAGACGACGAGCCGCAGGTGCGAGAGCACCAGCCGGCGTGCAGCCTCCACGTCGCCGTGCCTGCGGAAGCGCTCGGCAAGTACGCGTTCCTCTTCCGCGGACAGGATCGGGAAACGATTGACGGCCTGGAGGTACGCCTCGAGGCTTCCGGTTGCCGGCGTCGGAAGGGCAGCGCCAGGCGCAGGAATCGCGGCGGCTAGAGCTTGCATCCGTAAGTCCTCCCTTCGAATTTTAGCACTCTCGGGGTTTGAGTGCTAAGACCTGAAAAGAGTTCAGTGGTATCTCACCTTCGAAAGTTCAAATTTTTCGTAAGTGGTTACTCACAGACAGAAATGCTCCAAGCCAGCCAAGCACTGCAGAGAAGAGTACGAGAGTGGCGGCGGCGTCTCCGGAGAGATGGCGCAGGCGGAACGCTGATCCGTACGTCGAGGCGAGCTCCTTCACGCCGGTGTTGAGGATCGCGATGCTCGCCCACAGGATCGCGAGCGCCAGCAGGCCGCCGGCAATCCCCAAAAGCGCGCCAAGGTAAAAAAACGGTCGGCGAATGAACGCATCGGTCGCGCCGATCAGTTTCGCCACCTCGATTTCGCTGCGCTGCGTCAGCATCTGAAGCCGCACGGTGTTGAACGTGATCGCCACCAGACCGAAGGCGAGCAGCGCCGCGAGCAGCGCGATCGCCTGCCGTGCGGTGACCGCGAGCGCCGCAAGACGCCTCGCCCAAAGCGAATCGGCCTGTACATCGGCGACTACCGGGAGCGCGCGCAGCTCGGCGGCGAACGCCTCGAGCGTGGCAGCCGCAGCCGCGCCGGAGGCGGCAGCGTCGTGCAGGCGCAGCACCAGGGCGTCGGGCAAGGGGTTTTTCTCAAGCGCCGCGACAAGTTCGGCGAGCCCCTCGACCGCCTGGAGTTCTTTCAGCGCCTGCTCGCGCGGAACGAAACGGAGCTCGCGCACGCGCGGCTCGCGCGCGAGCCGCGCAGCGAGCGCTTCGGCCTCGGCGCGCGCCGCCTCCGGGCGCAGGAACACCGAGATCTGCGGCTCCAGCCTCACGCCCCCTGCAGCAGCACGCAGATTCTCCAGAAGCGTGTACCCTCCGGCCGGTAGCGCGAGCGCGATTCCGATCACGAGTGCGTTCAGCGCTGCCGCCCCTTTCTGTGCCGCAAGGCGCGCGAGCGCCGCGGCGAGCGCGCGGCGGTGCTGGCGCAGCCAGCTCCTCACGCCGCGATCCTGCCCTCGCTAAGACGCAGCACGCGCCGGCCGCAGCGCGCGATCAGCGCCTCGTCGTGCGTCGCCACGAGGACGGTGACGCCCACCTGGTTGAACGCGGTGAAGAGATCGAGCACCGCGGCGCCCGCCTCGGCATCCAGGTTCGCCGTCGGTTCGTCGGCGAGCAGCACCGCCGGTCGGTTCACCACCGCACGTGCGATCGCGAGCCGCTGCTGTTCGCCGCCGGAGAGCTCGATCGGACGAGCGCGCTCGCGCCCGGAAAGCCCCACCTTGTCGAGCGCCGCCCGCGCGCGCCGCAGCGCCTCGCGGTGGCCGAGCTCTCCGAAGGCGAGCGGCAGCATCACGTTGTCGAGAACGCTGCGGTCGTAGAGCAGCTTCTGGTCCTGGAACACCAGCCCGAGGTTGCGGCGTAGGTACGGAATCGCGCTGCGGCGCAGCGCACCGACATTCTGTCCGGCGACGATGACCGCGCCCGAACTCGGGCGCTCGATCGCGGCGATCAGCTTGAGCAGCGTCGTTTTGCCCGCACCGGTACGTCCGGTGACGAACACGAATTCTCCTGCCCCGATCGTGAACGACACCGCCTTCAGCACCTCGGGCCCGCCCGGATAGCGCTTGCTGACCGCGGAGAAGCCGATCACAGCAGCGCCCGTGCGAACTCGCGTGCCGAGAACGGCTGCAGATCGTCGGCACCTTCGCCGACACCGAGGAAGCGCAGCGGAATCGGCGCACCCTCGCGCCGGGCGAGCGCGATCGCGCACACCACCCCGCCCTTCGCCGTACCGTCGAGTTTCGTGAGCACCAGGCCGGTGAGGCCGAGCGCGTCGTCGAATGCCTTCACCTGCGCGAGCGCGTTCTGTCCGGTGCCGGCGTCGAGCACCAGGAGGATCTCGTGAGGCGCTCCCGCGAGCGCTTTCGCGGCGACGCGCTTCACCTTGCGGATTTCCTCCATCAGGTGGAGCTGCGTCGGCAGCCGGCCGGCGGTGTCCGCGATTACGACGTCGACCGCTCGCGCGCGCGCCGCCGCGATCGCGTCGAACACCACCGCCCCCGGATCGCCTGCCTGCTGGCCGACGACCGGCACGCCGTTGCGCTCGCCCCAGGCGGCGAGCTGCTCGCGCGCCGCGGCGCGGAACGTATCCCCGGCGGCGAGCAGCACCGTGAGACCGCGGCCCTGGAGCCACTTCGCGAGCTTGCCGATCGAGGTGGTTTTTCCCGATCCGTTGACCCCCGCGACCATGATCACCCAGGGGCGTGCGGCCACCGGCTCGAACGGGCGTTCGAGCGGGGCGAGCAGCTCGACCAGCGTCTCTTCCAGTGCGTTGCGCAGCGCCGCGGCGCTCTCGAGCCGCTCCTTTTTTGCGCGGCTGCGCAGGCGCTCGATCAGCGCGCGGGAAGCGTCCACGCCGCAGTCGGCGAGAAGGAGCGCGGTCTCCAGCTCCTCGAACAGCGCTTCGTCGAGCCGGTGCCGTCCTACGAGTGCGGCGAGCCCCCCGCCCAGCGCGTCGCGCGTGCGCGCAAGTCCCGCCTTGAGGCGTTGCGCCCAGGACGACGCTGCTACCATGAACGCGTGCATTCTACTCGCAAAGCGCGCGCAAGCCGCGCACCGCGCGGCGCACCCGGACAACTGCGCATCATCGGCGGCATGTGGCGCGGGCGCCGCATCCAGGTCCCGGCGCGGCGCGCCGTGCGTCCGACGCCGAACCGCGTGCGCGAGACGCTTTTCAACTGGCTCGGCCAGCGCCTGGACGGACGCACGTGTCTGGACCTGTTCGCCGGGAGCGGGGCACTCGGATTCGAGGCGGCCTCGCGCGGTGCGGCACGGGTGGTCATGGTGGAACGCGACCGCGCGGTGGCGGCGGCGCTCGAGCGCACCCGGGACGCTCTCGGTGCCCGGGCGGTGGAGATCGTGTGCGCCGACGCGCTCGCGTGGATCACCCATGCACGCGAGCGCTTCGACGTGGTTTTCCTCGACCCCCCGTTCGGGCACAATCTCTTGCCGGCACTGCTCGAACGGCTTGCGCCACTCGCCGCACACGGTACGTGGCTCTACGTCGAGGCGGCGGCGCCGGTGCGCGCACCCGCGCCGTGGCGCGAACGCAGGCGCGGTGCGGCCGGACAGGTGAGTTACCAGCTCTTGCGCTGGAACGACGGGGACGGCGATGATCAAGGCGGTATATCCGGGCACGTTTGACCCTCTGACGCGCGGGCACGAGGATCTCGTGCGGCGCGCGAGCCGTCTCTTTGACGAGGTGGTGCTCGCGGTCGCCGACAGCCGCGCGAAGCGACCGTTTTTCACGCTCGAGGAGCGCATCGCGGCCGCGCGCGAGGTGCTCGCCGACGTGCCGAACGCCTCGGTGGTCGGGTTCTCGGGTCTGCTCACCGATTTCGTGCGCGAGCAGGGCGCACGCGTGGTGCTGCGCGGGCTACGCGCGGTGTCGGACTTCGAATACGAATTCCAGCTCGCCGGCATGAACCGGGCGCTCCATCCAGACCTGGAAACCGTCTTTCTCACCCCGGGCGAGCAGCACATGTTCATCTCGGCGACGCTGGTGCGCGAGATCGCGCTGTTGGGAGGCGACGTCTCGAAATTCGTGCATCCGGCGGTGCGCGCGCGGCTGCTCGAAAAGGCGAAGGCGCAGCGCGGCTAGGACGCCGGGTTCGCCGCGATCCGGGCTCAGCGCTGGCAGCGCGGACAGTAGTAGCTCGCGCGCTGGCCCTGCACGAAGCGGCGGATCGGCGCCCCGCAGCGCCGACAGGGCTCTCCCGCGCGCCCGTACACCCGCGCGTGGAGCTGGAAGCAGCCGGTCGTGCCGTCCGCCCCGACGAAGTCGCGCAGCGTCGAGCCGCCGGCGCGGATCGCCGCGCGCAGGGTGCGCCGGATCGCACGCGCAAGCCGCGCGCAGCACGCCGCCGAAAGAGAACTCGCGCGCCGGGCGGGATGGATGCCGGCGAGGAAGAGCGCCTCGGAGGCGTAGATGTTGCCGAGCCCGGCGATGCGGCGCGCGTCCATCAGAAGCTGCTTGATCGAGATGCGCCGCCCGCGCGCGAGCGCATGCAGCCGCGCCCCATCGAATTCGGGCGCGAGCGGCTCGACGCCGAGGTGCGCGAGCAGCGGATGCATCTCCGGAGCGCCGCCGGTGCAGAGCACCGCGCCAAAACGCCGCGGATCGCGCAGCCGCAGGACGAGCCGCCCTGCGATGGCGATGTCCACGTGTTCGTGCGGCCCGGCTGGCGTGCCCGCGCGCACGAGGCGCAGGCTGCCCGACATGCCGAGGTGCAAGATCAGGTGCGCGCCGCCGCAGTCGAGCAGCAGGTACTTGCCGCGGCGGCGCACCGCGCGCAGGCGTCGACCCACGAACCCCGCGAGCTCTGGCGGCACCGGCCAGCGCAGCCGCGGCTCGCGCACCACCACCGCGCGGATGCGCCGGCCGACGAGGGGCTCGAGCGCACGGCGCGTCACCTCGACTTCGGGAAGTTCGGGCATGCGGGAGTCGGCTTGTGTGCGCGGCCGAATATACCTACACTGCCCTCCCCGTGCCGATCCGTCGTCCGCTCGCCGCCGCTGCGCTCGCGCTCGCCGCCGCGCCGGCGCTGGCGCGAGCGGAGGCTTCGGTGCCGCCGCGCGCGCAGGAGCTGACGCCGCAGATGCTGTACGAGTTCCTGCTGGGCGAGATCGCCGCCCAGCGCGGCGATCGCGAGCTCGCGGCACAGACGTACCTCGAACTCGCCCGGCGAACGCGCGACGCGCGCGTCGCGCGTCGCGCGCTGGAGTTCGCCACCCACGCCCGCATGCCGGCGCTCGCGCTGGAAGCTGCGCGCATCTGGCAGGAGGTCGAGCCTGGGTCGGTGCAGGCGATGCAGGTTCTCGCCCAGCTGCTGATCGAGACGAAGCGCGTCGCCGAAGCCGAGCCGGTGCTCGCCAAGCTGATGGCGGCGCAGCCGGCCGCGGTCGCCAACCTGTTCATGCAGCTGCCACGGGTCCTCGCGGCGAGCCGCGAGCCGCAGGCGAACCTGCGGCTCGTCGAGCGGCTCGCGGCGGCGTATCCGAATCTCGCGCAGGCGCGCTTCGCGCTCGCGCAGCTCGCCGTCGCCGCCGACGACGAGCCGCGCGCGCTCGCCGAGCTGCGTGCGGCGGCCGGGCTGCGCCCGGGCTGGGAGCTGCCGGTGCTCGCCGAAGCGCAGCTGCTCGAGCGCCGCTCGCCGGCTCTGGCGGCGGCGCGGCTCGCCGAGTTCCTGGCGGCGCATCCCGCCTCGCGCGAGGTGCGCATGCAGTATGCACGCCTGCTCGCCGCCGACCGGAGACCGGCCGAGGCACGCGCGGAGTTCGAGCGCGTGCTCGAATCGCAGCCGAACGACACCGACGCGATCTTCGCCGTCGGCCTGCTCGCGCTGCAGGTGAAGGACCACGAGGTCGCCGAGGCGAAGATGAGACGGCTGCTCGATCTGGGCCACCGTGACCCCGACCGGGTGCGCTACACGCTCGGGCAGATCGCCGAAGAGCGCAGGGACTGGGCAGGTGCACGGGCGTGGTACGAGCGGGTGGAGGGCGGCGAGCTCGCGCTGCCCGCGCGCGTGCGCGCCGCGCATGCGATCGCGCGCGAGGGCCGGATCGAGGAGGCGCGCGCCTACCTGAAGACGGTCGGCGCCACGCCGGAGCAGCGCATCCAGCTCCTGCTGGCCGAGGCGCAGATCCTGCGCGAGGCGCGGCTGCACCAGGCAGCGTTCGAGCTGCTCGCCGAGGCGCTCGCGCGCGAAGCGGATCATCCGGACCTTCTCTACGACCAGGCGCTCACTGCCGAGAAGCTCGACCGCCTCGACGTGATGGAAGGCAACCTCAAACGCCTGATCCAGCTGCGCCCGGACCACGCGCACGCCTACAACGCGCTCGGCTATACCCTCGCTGACCGCAATCTGCGTCTCGCCGAGGCGAAAAAACTGATCGAGAAGGCGCTTGAGCTCGCGCCCGACGACCATTACATCATCGACTCGATGGGCTGGGTGCTTTACCGCATGGGGGATCTCAAGGGCGCGCTGCGATACCTGCGCCAGGCCTGGGAAGGGCGCCCGGACGCCGAGATCGGGGCGCATTTGGGCGAGGTGCTCTGGATGATCGGTCGACCGGAGGAGGCGCGGCGCGTATGGGACGAGGCGCTCAAGCTCGCGCCCGACAACGAGACGCTGCTCAAGACTCTCCAGCGTTTCGCGCCCTGATGCGGCGGGAGACTCGCGCCCGCCGGCGGCAGGGCGCGGCGCGGCACGCCGTGCTCGCGGCGGGTCTGTTCGCCTTCGGCTGTGCGAGTCCGACGCTCGCGCCGCCGCGCGAACCGGCCGAGTTCGAGCTCGCCGGTCGCTTCACGGTAACCTATCGTGGCGAGGCGACGAGCGGGCGCATGGCCTGGCGCCATGCGGCGCACGCCGAGGAGCTGCAGATCGCCTCTCCGCTCGGCCAGACGGTCGCACGCCTTTCGCGCGAAGGTGCCGATTTCGTGCTCGAGACGAAGGACCGGCGCGAGTTCCGGGCGCCGGATGCCGAGGCGCTCAGCGAACAGGTGCTCGGCTTCCGCCTTCCGCTCGCGGGGCTCTCCGATTGGGTGCGCGGGCGCCCGGCGCCGGGCCCGTGGCGGGCGGAGCGCGACGACGCCGGCAGGCTCGCGTGGCTCGAGCAGGCAGGCTGGCGCATCGAGTATCTCGAGTACGCCGCAGAACGACCGGTGCGCCTCCGGCTCCTCTACCCCGGCATGGAACTGCGGCTTGCGATCGCGCAGTGGAAATGACGCACGCGGCGATGCAGTGGCTGCCGGCGCCGGCGAAGCTCAATCTCTTTCTTCATGTGCTCGGCCGCCGCGCCGACGGCTACCACGAAGTACAGACGGTGTACCGCCTGATCGACCGCTGCGATCGGGTCGGCGTCGCGCTGCGCACCGACGGCGAGATCCGGTTCTCGGGACCGTGGGGCGAGGCGAACCTCTGCGTGCGCGCGGCGCGTCGGCTGAAGGCGTACAGCGGCAGCGCGCTCGGTGCCGACCTCGCGCTGCAGAAGGTGCTTCCGGCCGGCGGGGGTTTGGGCGGCGGCTCTTCGGATGCCGCCACCACGCTGCTCGCGCTCAACCGCCTCTGGGGATGCGGGCTCTCGCGTGCCGAGCTGATGGCGCTCGGCGCCGAGCTCGGCGCGGACGTACCGGTATTCGTCTTCGGCTCGAACGCGCTCGGCGAAGGCCGCGGCGAGCGGCTCACCGCGCTCGAACTGCCACGCGCCTACTACCTCGTGATCGAAGCGCAGGGGGGGGTTTCCACCGCGGAAATCTTCTCCGACCCTTCGTTGACACGCGATACGAAAGCGCTCACAATACCGCCCTTTTTTCCAGGGCAGGGCCGCAATGATCTCGAGGCCGTTGCCGCGCGTCGCCATCCCGCGATCGCGTCCGCGCTCGAATGGCTGCGGACACGTGCCTCGGGAGCGCGCATGAGCGGCTCGGGGGGCTGCGTGTTCGCGGAATTTTCGTCCGAGGCCGAAGCCGAGGCACTGCTCGCCGAACTTCCGGAAGGCATGCGAGGATTCGTCGCGCGCGGACTCGAGCGCCACCCGCTGTACGACTGGATGGGTTGAGAGCGAGGTTGACCCGAATGGGGCGTCGCCAAGCTGGTTTAAGGCACCGGATTTTGATTCCGGCATTCCCAGGTTCGAATCCTGGCGCCCCAGCCATTTCCGTGCACGCGCGATGAGGCAGAACACCCCCCACGCGTCGCTCGACCGGCTGATGATCTTCGCCGGCAACGCGACCCCGCGCCTCGCGCAGGAAGTGGCGCGCCACCTCAATCTCTCGCTCGGGCGTGCGATCGTCGGGCGCTTCTCGGACGGCGAAGTGATGGTCGAGATCATGGAGAACGTGCGCGGCAAGGACGTATTCGTGATCCAGTCCACCTGCGCGCCGACCAACGATCACCTGATGGAGCTGATGGTGATGTTGGACGCGCTGCGCCGTTCGTCGGCCGCTCGCGTCTCGGCGGTGATGCCCTACTTCGGCTACGCGCGCCAGGACCGCCGGCCGCGCTCGGCGCGCGTCGGCATCAGCGCGAAGGTGGTCGCCAACATGCTCACCTCGGTCGGGGTCGCGCGCGTGGTGACCATGGACCTGCACGCCGACCAGATCCAGGGCTTCTTCGACGTCCCGGTGGACAACATCTACGCTGCCCCGGTGCTGCTCGGCGATGTCTGGAAGCGGAACTACGAGAACCTGATCGTCGTCTCCCCGGACGTCGGGGGGGTGGTGCGTGCGCGCGCGCTCGCCAAGCGGCTCGACTCCGACCTCGCGATCATCGACAAGCGGCGCCCGCGCGCCAATGTCGCCGAGGTGATGAACGTGATCGGCGAGGTCGAGGGTCGTACCTGCGTCATCATGGACGACTTGGTGGACACCGCGGGCACGTTGTGCAAGGCGGCGGAGGTGCTGAAGCAGGAGAATGCGTCCAAGGTGGTCGCCTACTGCACGCATCCGGTGCTCTCCGGGGGCGCGGTCGCGCGCATTGCAGCCTCGCCGCTCGACGAGCTGGTGGTGACGGACACGATTCCGCTGCGCGAGGACGCACGCGCATGCCCCAAGATCCGGCAGCTTTCGATCGCCGGGCTGCTGGCGGAGACGATCCTGCGCATCTACACCGAGGAATCGGTAAGTTCGCTGTTCACAGAATAGGGATTTCACAACCGCCGCCGCTGGCGCGTCGCGCGCCCGGCGCACTCAGGCGAGGAAGGAAGGCATGAAGATCGAGATCCGTGCCCGCAGGCGTTCGGTGCAGGGCACCGGTGCGAGCCGCCGGCTGCGCCGCCGCGGCCGCGTGCCGGGCGTCGTCTACGGCGGAACCGCGGAGCCAGTCAGCATCGAACTCGACCACAAGGACTTGATGCAGAAGCTCGCCACCGAGGCATTCCATGCCTCGATCCTGACGCTCGACCTCGAGGGCACGAGGGAACCGGTGCTGCTGCGCGCCTTCGCGATGCACCCGGTGAGGCCGCAGGTGCTGCACGTGGATTTCCAGCGCGTGGTGCGCGACCGCAAGATCCACATGAAGGTGCCGCTGCACTTCGTCCACGAGGACCGGGCGCCGGGCGTGAAGGAGCAGGGCGGCGTGATCAACCACGTGCTGAACGAGCTCGACGTACGTTGCTTTCCGGATGACCTGCCGGAATACATCGAGGTGGACCTCAGCGGTCTCGCCGTCGGCCATTCGGTGCACGTGAGCGACCTGAAGCTCCCGCCGGGCGTCGAGGCGGTGTTGCACAAGGGCGAAGACCCGGTGGTCGCCACCATCATCGTGCCGGCGGGGGTGAGCGAGGAAGAGGCATCGGCCGCGCCCGAGACGGTGCCGGCGGCCGAAGTGCCCGCGACCGAGCAGGCGGCGCCGGCGAAGGCGTCCGAGGTGGCCGAGAAAGGCGCCGAGCGAGCCGAAAAGAGGGAGAAGAAGTAATAGCTGCTCTCCGCCTCATCGTCGGGCTCGGCAATCCGGGCAAGGAGTACGAGCGCACGCGCCATAACGCGGGCTTCTGGTTCGTCGAGCGCCTGGCGGCGCGCGAGCAGGTGCCGCTGCGCAAGGACGCGAAATTCCAGGCACTGGTCGGACGACTTCCCGCCCACGGCGCCTGGCTGATGCTGCCACAAAGCTTCATGAATGCGAGCGGCCGGCCGGTGCAGATGCTGGCGACGTTCTTCCGGATCGCGCCGGCCGAGATCCTGGTGGTGCACGACGAGGTGGACTTTCCGCCCGGCGTCGCGCGCCTGAAGCAGGGGGGCGGGATCGCAGGGCACAACGGCCTGAGGGACATCTCGCATCGGCTCGCGACGCACGAGTACTGGCGTCTGCGCCTCGGCGTCGGCCATCCCGGCGACCGGAACGCGGTCGCGGACTACGTGCTCGCGAAGCCGCCGGCCGAGGAGCGCCGAGCGATCGACGAAGCGATCGAGCGTGCGCTGGAGGTCATGCCGCTCGTGCTCGCCGGTGACCTGCAGGCGGCGATGCAGAGACTGCATACCGAGCCGAAGCCTGCGCCCGCAGGCGCCTCGAAACCTGTCGCCGGTTCGCCGCAGGAAGAACCGGTGTCGCGGCCACCGCAGACGGAGGCGGAGGCGAAACCTGGGCCGGCGCCGCCGGCCGAACCGGCCGCGGTCGAGGCGAGCGGCGCGCCCGCGGTCGGCAAGCGCAAGGGCATCCTCGGATCTCTGCTCCGTCCCGAGCGCAAGCGGTAGATGGGCCTGCGCTGCGGGATCGTCGGTCTGCCGAACGTCGGAAAGTCCACGCTCTTCAACGCGCTGACGAAATCGTCGGTCGCCGCCGAGAACTACCCTTTCTGCACGATCGAGCCGAACGTCGGCGTCGTTCCGGTCCCCGATGCGCGCCTTGCGGCGATCGCATCGGTGGCGAGGTCCGGTCGGGTGGTTCCGGCGACGGTGGAGTTCGTGGACATCGCCGGGCTCGTTGCCGGTGCCTCGAAGGGCGAGGGGCTCGGCAACCGCTTCCTCGCTCACATCCGCGAGGTGGACGCGGTGGTGCATGTGGTGCGCGCGTTCGACGATCCGGAGGTGTCGCACGTCTGCGGGCGCGTGGATCCGATCGCGGACATCGAGACGATCCATGTCGAACTCGCGATCGCCGATCTGCAGGCGATCGAGCGCCAGCTCGCGAAGCACGGGAAAGCGGCGCAGGCGGGCGGAGACCGGCAGGCGCAGCGGCTCGTCGCGGTGCTGAAAAAAGCGCGGGCGGCGCTGGAGGTCGGACAGCCCGCGCGCGCGCTCGCATGGACGAAGGAAGAACGCGCGTTGCTCGATCCGCTCTTTCTGCTCACCATGAAGCCGATGCTCTATGTCGCCAACGTCGCCGAGGGCGAGCTCGACGGCAACCCGTGGCGCGCCGAGATCGAGCGCCGCGCGGCTGCGGAAGGCGCGCCGGCGGTTGCGATCTGCTGCGCGCTGGAGGCCGAGATTGCGGGCCTGCGGGAGGAGGAGCAGCACGCCTTTCTCCAATCCGCAGGGCTTGCGGAGCCGGGACTCGCACGGCTGGTGCGCGCGGCGTACGCGCTGCTCGGCCTCGAAACCTTCTTCACCGCCGGACCGAAAGAGGCGCGGGCGTGGCAGCTGCGCGTCGGGCAGAGCGCGCTCGAGGCGGCGGCCGCGATTCACACCGACTTCGCGCGCGGCTTCATCCGTGCCGAGGTGACCGGCTGGGAAGACTATGTGGCGTGCGGCGGCGAGCAGGGCGCGCGCGAGGCGGGGAAGATGCGTCTCGAAGGACGCGAGTACGTGGTGCGCGACGGAGACGTGATCCGCTTCCGCTTCAACGTTTGACGGCAGCGCCGGGCGGACGTTTCGCGCCGCCTCCAGAAAGGGCTTGCAGCGCGCGCCGGCGCCTGGCGGCAGTCGGGAAGGAGCGTGGGGCGCCGCCCTTGGACCGATCGGAACCGGCGCGTATCATCGGTGGCGGCGCGGGTTGCAGTGCGCGGCGTTCCGGTGCGCATTCTTGGAGGAGGTCCGATGGCGATCCAGATCAACTCCCGCATCGCGGCGTATGCCGCTGCGGCCACCCTGGCGGTGGCCGGCGCGGCGATATGGTTTCTGTTTTTCGAGGACGCGCCGCCTGCGGTGCAGAAACCTCCGGCGACGAAGGCGGGCGGAGCCGGAGCGGGCGCCGTCCACACCACCCGGACGGATGCGGCGGTCAAGGCTGCGGCTCCCAAACCTGCGCCGATCCCGACCGAACCCGACAAACTGGTCGCCGAGATTCTCGAGGCCTCCGGTCTCAGAACGCAGATCCCGGCGTTCGGTGCGGAAGTGGCGGCGAGCGCGTTGGCCGCGAGCCAGGGAAGCCTGGACGGCGGCGAACTGCCCGAGTGGCGCCTGGCGAACGACGTCGCACTGCGCCATTTCGACCCTGCTGCGATGGCCGAGGAACTCGCCAACGGCGTCAAGAGTGCCTTCGAGGCCGAGCGCATGGGGCGCTTTCTCGAGCTGCTGCGCCCGCCAGCGGGGGGAAAGCAGGCCGAGCGGCCGCTGCTGCGTCCGCTATCGGTCGAGGACAGGGCGCGGCTTGCCGAGCAGTTGCGCAAGAACCCGCCCCCGCCCGCGCGGCAGAAGCTGGTGCAGGCGCTGGACGAGGTGCTGCGGCTGTCCGATCTCGGAGTGCACATCACGACACTTTCGGCGCGCGAGATGGTGGACGGCGTGTTCGAGGGTCTGCAGGGGGCCGGACGGCGCGTCTCCAAGGAGGCGCGCCAGGCGGCCAATGCCCAGATCGGCGCCGCCGAGCCGCAGATACGCAACGCGTTTCGCGCGCTGCTCTTCTCCGCGTACCAAGACGCGAGCGACGAAGAGCTCGGCGAATACCTCAAGCGAATGGACAGCGAGACCGGGCGCTGGGGGTGGCAGATCCTCGCGACCGCGCTGCGTTCGGCGCTCGAGAAACGCGCACGGCCGTTCGGCCGCGACCTCGCCCAGCTCGTCGTCGCGCAGCAGCTCGCGGGGAAACCCGACCGCCCGAAAGAAGCCACCGCGCCCGCCGCGCCCCGCGAGGCACCGAAGGCTGCACCGGTCGCGGCTACGCCTGCCGAGCCGCCGGCGTACCAGCGGCCGGCTCACATCCGGCCCCTCTACGCGCGCTACAACGATCTCGTCACCGCGGTGGTGATGCGCGATGCCGAGGCGGTGCGAGAGCTTCTCGCCGACGGCAAGGATCCGAATGCCCGCCAGAGCGATGGCCTGACGGCGCTGATGATCGCGGTCGCGAACGGCGACGCCGCGATCGCCGAGCTTTTGCTCGCGCACCGCGCCGACCCCAACCTGCGTGGCCCCGGTGGCCGCAGCGCGCTCGCGATCGCACGCGAACGCAACCGGACGGAACTCGTGCGTCTGCTCGAGCGCCATGGCGCGCGCGGCTGAGGGCTCGTGAGGAAAGCGCTCGCGGCCGAGCTTCCGATCTTCGACGCCCCTGTGATTCGCATGACGCCGGGGGGCCTGCCGCCGGCGCCGCCCGTTCGAGCCCTGCCGGCGCTGAAGGACGCGCTCAGATGCCGCCGAGGCAGACGAACTTGATCTCGAGGAAGGGCTCGATGCCGTACTTCGAGCCCTCGCGGCCGATGCCCGACTGTTTCACGCCGCCGAAGGGGGCCACCTCCTGCGAGAAGATGCCGGTATTCACCGACACGATGCCCGCCTCCAGCGCCTCGGCGACCCGGAACACGCGCCCGAGGTCGCGCGCGAAGAAATAGGCGGCGAGACCGAACTCGGTCGCGTTCGCGAGCCGCACCGCTTCCTCCTCGGTGCGGAAGCGGAACAGCGGCGCCACCGGGCCGAAGGTCTCCTCGCGCGCAAGACGCATCTCGACGCTCGCACCGGCGAGCACCGTCGGCTCGTAGAAGAGCCCGCCGAGCGCGTGGCGCCGACCTCCGGTGAGCACCCGCGCGCCGCGCGCGAGCGCATCCGCGACATGCTGCTCGACTTTCGCGAGCCCCTGCGCGTCGATCAGCGGCCCGATCGCCACTCCGGGCTCGGTCCCCGGCCCGACCTCGAGGGCTGCCACCTTGCGGGCGAATTTCTCCGCGAACGCGTCGTAGATGCCGTCCTGCACGTAGATGCGGTTCGCGCACACGCAGGTCTGTCCAGCGTTGCGGTACTTGGAGGCGATCGCACCCTCCACCGCGGCATCCAGATCCGCGTCGTCGAAGACGATCAGCGGCGCGTTGCCGCCGAGCTCGAAAGACACCTTCTTGATCTGCTCGGCCGACTGGCGCATCAGGATGCGGCCCACCTCGGTCGAGCCGGTGAAGGTGATCTTGCGCACCAGCGGATGCGCGGTGAATTCGATCCCGATCGGCGCCGGATCGCCGGTGGTGACGACGTTGAACACGCCCTTCGGCAGTCCGGCGCGCTCGGCGAGCGCTGCGAGCGCGAGCGCCGAGAGCGGCGTCTGTTCGGCCGGCTTCAGCACCACGGTGCAGCCCGCGGCGAGCGCCGGCGCCACCTTGCGCGTGATCATCGCGTTCGGAAAGTTCCACGGCGTGATCGCGGCGCACACGCCCACCGGCTGCTTGAGCACGAGCAGCCGCTTGTCGGGCTGGTGCGGCGGGATGACGTCGCCGTAGACGCGCTTTCCTTCCTCGGCGTACCACTCGAGGAAGGCGGCGCCGTAGGCGATCTCGCCGCGCGCCTCCGCGAGCGGCTTGCCCTGCTCGCTCGTGAGCAACAGCGCAAGATCGTCCTGCGCCGCCATCACCAGGTCGAACCAGCGGCGCAGGATCGCGGCGCGCTCTTTCGCCGTTTTGGCGCGCCAGTCGGGCCACGCGGCGTGCGCCGCCTCGATCGCCCGACGCGCGTCGGCTGCGTCCATGTCCGGCACGTGCGCGATCGTCGCGCCGTTCGCCGGATTGACGACCGCGAACCTCCGGCCGCTCGCGGCCTCGCACCATGCGCCGTCCACGTAGCCCTGGGTGCGCAGGAGGGTCGTGTCCTTGAGAGCGGGGACGGCGGGTGGATTCTCGCGCGGAGCGTTCATGGCGGTCTCTCCTCTGCGGGCGCGTTCGATCGCGCCATTGTAGCGCCCGCACGCGATCGTCGGCCGATCGAAAATCCGCCTTGACAGGCCTTCCGGACGCTCCGTACAGTGCAGCGCACTGCTGCGGGATCTCTCCCACGGCAAACGAGGAGGAAAGTCGCATGCGTTCTGCCCATCCCTGGAGGTTTCTCGTCGCCGCTGCCGCGGCGGCGATCGGTCTGCCGGCGTTCGCGCAGGATGCGCCGGTGCGCATCGGCTATGCGATCGCGCGCACCGGCCCCTGGGCCGCGGGCGCGCAGCTCACCCAGGAACCGAACTACCTGATGTGGGCCGACCAGGTGAACGCCGCCGGTGGTCTCGATGTCAAGGGCCGCAAGCGCAAGATCGAGCTCGTCGGCTTCGACGACCGCAGCGAGGCCGAAACCGTGGTTCGCACCTACGAAAAACTGATGGGCAGCGACAAGGTGGACCTGATTCTTCCGCCCTGGGGAACCGGCGCCAATTTCGCGGTGATGCCGCTCATCCAGAAGTACGGCTACCCGATGATCGCACCCACGGCCACCGGCCGCAGGCTGCTCGGCATGAAGAATCCGTATTTCTTCGCCATCCTGCAGCAGCCCGATCGCATGATGGAGGCGCTCGCCGAGTTCCTGAAGGCCCGGCGCGTCGAGACTGCGGCGGTGATCCACGTGGACGAGCTCTTCGGCCTGGAGCAGTACACCGGGCTCGAGGAGGCGTTCAAGCAGAAGGGCATCCGGATCGTCGAGAAGAAGAGCTACCCGCTCGGGGTGAAGGATCTCAAGCCGGTGCTGAGCGACATCAAGGCGAAGAACCCGGACGCGTTCATCGCGCTTTCGTATCCTCCGGACACCTTCCTCGTCACCGCGCAGGCGCGCGAGATCGGATTCAACCCGAAGGCGTTCTATGCCGCGGTCGGGACCGCGTTTCCGGTCTTTCGCGACAAGCTCGGTCCGACGGTCGAGGGCGTCATGGGTCTCGGGACCCTCAACCCGAAGTCGAGCCCGGCGGCGAAAGCCTACTTCGACGCGCACGTGGCCAAGCACAACAAGGAGCCCGATCGCTGGGCGAGCGCGCATGCATGGGCGGCGCTCCAGGTGCTCGAGCAGGCGGTGGCGAAGGCGGGACTCGACCGCAAGGCGCTGCGCGAGGTGATCGCCTCGCTCGAGTTCGACACCGTGATCGGCAAGGTCCGCTTCCGGAACGGCGAGAACGTCAGCACGCCGGGGGTAGTGAGCCAGTGGCAGGGACGCGAGTTCGAGGTGGTGTGGCCGCCCGACCGGGCGACCGCGCCGGCACTCTTCCCCAAGCCCCACTGGCGCTAGACGGGCGTATCCTCCAGCGGCCCCGTGGCATCGCCGCGGGGCCGCTTTTCGTCCGAGGGGGGTGCGGATGGGATTCTGGCTCGAGCTCGTCGCCTCCGGCCTGATCACCGGCGGGATCTACGCGCTCGTCGCGCTCGGCCTCAATCTCCAGTACGGGCTGATGCGCATCATGAACATCTCGCACGGCGAGTTCCTGATGCTGGGCGCCTACCTCACCTGGCTCGGCTTCACGGTGCTCGGCGTGAACCCCCTCGTCGCCACGCCGGTGGTGGCGCTCGCCCTGTTCGCCGCCGGGCTGCTGGTCCATCGGCTGTGCTTCCGACCCCTGGCGCGCACGTCGCCCTCGGTCGAGGCGATCGAGGCGAGGAGTCTTCTCGTCGGCTTCGGCCTGATGTACTTGGTGCAGAACGCGGCGTATCTCTTCTGGGGCGCGGACCTGCGCGGCTACGCCTTTCTCGCCGAGCCGGTCGAGGTCGCGGGCGCGCGCTTCACCGCCAACCGGCTCCTCGCCTTCGGCTTCGCGGTCGCCGCGAGCCTCGCGCTTCTCGCGTTGCTGCGCTGGACTCTCTTCGGCAAGGCGGTGCGCGCGATGATGCAGTCTCCTACCGGCGCGCAGCTCGTCGGCATCGACACCGCGGTGCTGCATCCGCTCGTGTTCGCTGCCGGGCTCGCCCTCGCCGGCGTCGCCGGCGCGCTGCTCTCGATGGTCTACGAGATCACGCCCTCGATGGGCGAGCCCTACACGGTCACCGCGCTCATCGTGATCACCCTCGGGGGGCTCGGCAGCGCCGCCGGCTGCCTCGCCGGGGGATTGCTGCTCGGCGTGGTGGAAGCGCTCGGCATGCACTTCACCAATCCTTCGCTCAAGATGCTGCTCTCCTACGCGGTGTTCGTCGCGGTGCTGGTCGTGCGCCCGCAGGGGCTATTCGCCCGATGAGCGCGCGCACCTGCCTCGCTGCCGCGCTCGCCGCCTTCCTCGCACTCGCTGCGCTGCCCTGGCTCGCGTCCGACTTCCTGCTCTCGCTCGCGCTCTCCTGCCTGATGTACGTCGGACTCGCGACGAGCTGGGCGATGTTCTCCGGCGCGACGCAGTATCTTTCGCTCGCCACCGCCGCGTTCTTCGGCATCGGCGCGTACGTCACCGCGTGGGGCTACGCGACGCTCGGCTACGCGCTCGCGGTGCCGCTCGGGGGACTCGCCGCGGCGCTTTTCGCCGCGTTCGTGGGTGCCGCGGTTCTGCACCTGCGGGGTGCGTACTTCGCGGTGCTCACCTTCGGCCTCGGCGAGCTCGTGCGCCATGCGATCACCTACTTCGAGAAGAGCTACGCGCGCACCGTCGGCCGCGTGATCGCCGATCCGCCGGGCTCGGAGACCGTCTATCTCGCGGTGCTCGCGATCGCGGCGGTCGCGGTGGCAACGGCGGCCGGCGTACGTGCGAGCCGTTTCGGCCTCGCGCTCGCCGGCATCGGCGCCGACGAGGCGCGCGCGCAGACGCTCGGTGTGAACACGCGCGCGACCAAGATCTCCGGCTTCGCGCTGGCGGCGTTCTTCGCCGGCGCGATGGGGGCGGCGGTGGCGGTGCGCTGGACCTACATCGAGCCGGCGTCGGTGTTCAACCCGTTCATCGGCTTTCAGACGGTGCTGATCGCGATGGTCGGCGGCGCGCACACGCTCGTCGGGCCGGTCGCCTCGGCGGTCGTGTTCAGCATCCTCACCGAGTTGCTGCGCCTGCAGTTTCCCTACGCGTACCTGATCGCCCTCGGGCTGCTGCTGATCGTGCTGGTGCTCTACCTTCCGCGGGGCATCGCCTCGCTGTTCGAGAACCGCGCCGGGAGGCGCGCGCATGCCTGAGCCGCTGCTCTCGGCGCGCGCGGTCACGGTGCGCTTCGGTGGCCTTGTCGCCTGCGATGGGGTGGATCTCGAACTTCAACCTGGCGATCTCGTCGGCCTGATCGGCCCGAACGGCGCAGGCAAGACCACGTTCTTTCACGCGCTCTCGGGCGTGCTCGCGCCCGACGCCGGCCGGCTCTTTGTCGGTGGCGTGGATCTCACCGGTCGTCCGGCGCACGTGTTCGCGCGCCACGGCGTGGCACGCACCTTCCAGACGCCGCGCGTCTTCCGCGAGATGAGCGCGTTCGACAACGTGCGCTTCGGGTGGGAGTTCGCCGGGCGCCGGCGCGCGCACGACACGTTCGACAGCCCGCGCGCGATCCTCGGATTCCTCGGGCTCGAGGAGGTCGCCGCCGTGCCGGCGGGGGCACTCACGCCGGCGCGCCAGCGGCTGCTCGAGATCGGTATGGCGCTCGCGGCGCGCCCGCGCGTCCTGCTGCTCGACGAGGTGGCGGCGGGACTCACCCAGGCGGAGCTCGAGGCGAGCGCGGCGCTGATTCGCCGCGTGCGCGACGAGCTGGGCGTCGCGGTGCTCTGGATCGAGCACGCGGTGCGGGTCCTCATGAACCACGTCGAGAGGGTGGCGGTGCTGCACCAGGGACGCAAGATCGCCGACGGCGACCCGAGTGCGGTCGCACGCGATCCGGCGGTCGTCGAAGCCTATCTCGGCGAGGAAGGGGAGCCGGAGAGGAGGGCGGCATGAGCGCATCGGCGACCACCGCACGAGGCGCCGCGGCGCTCGAGGTGCGCGGACTTTCGGTCGGCTACGGCAAGATGCGCGTGCTGGAGGCGGTGGATCTCGAAGCGCCGGCAGGCGAGCTCACCGTCGTCGTCGGCCCGAACGGCGCGGGAAAGACGACGCTGCTGCGCGCCCTCTCCGGGCTGCTGCCGCGCTCGGGCGAGGTGCTTCTCGACGGCGAGCCGCTTCCGCAGGCGCCGGCGGCGATCGTCGCGCGCGGCCTCGCGCAGGTGCCGGAGGGTCGGGCCCTGTTCCCGCAGATGACGGTGCAGGAGAACCTCGAGCTCGGCGGCTACCTTCTGCCGCGCGCCGAGCGCGCGAGCCGTCTGGAGCGCGTGTTCGCCTTCTTCCCGAAGCTCGCCGAACGGCGCGCGCAGCTCGCCGGCACCATGTCCGGCGGCGAGCAGCAGATGCTCGCGGTCGCGCGCGCGCTCATGGGGCAGCCGCGGCTGCTGATGCTCGACGAGCCCTCGCTCGGGCTCGCCCCGAAGATGGTGGACGAACTGCTCTCGATCGTGCGCCGGATCCGCGACGAAGGCGTCACGATCTTGCTGGTCGAGCAGAATGTCGCGAAGGCACTCGCGATCGCCGATGGTGCCTACGTGATCGAGCGCGGCGCGGTGGTGATGAAGGGGCCGGCGGGCGGGCTCCTTCGCTCCGGGCGCCTGCGCGCGGCCTACCTCGGCGCCGAGGCGAAGCCCGGCGCGCCCACTTGGAAAGGAGGAAAGTTCATGAGCACACCACAGAGCACGGCGGTCGCCATCGCCGCTGAGAACGCCTGGAAGGGCAAGATCTTCAGCGGCCGCTGGGTGATGGCGAAAGGCGGCACGCGCGAGGTGATCGAGCCTGCGACCGGCAAGGTGCTGACCGAGGTCGGTGTGGCGAGCGCCGAAGACGTGCGCGAAGCGGCGAAGCAGGCGCGCACGGCGCAGGCCGAGTGGGCGGCGGCACCGGCCGCGGAGCGCGCGGCGGTGCTGCGCCGCGCGGCGCAATTGCTGGAGGCGCATGCCGAAGCCCTGCGTCCCTGGATCATGCGCGAGACGGGCGGCATCGCACCGAAGGCGGACAAGGAGATCCAGTTCTCCACCGAGATCCTGATCGAAGCAGCGGCGATCGCGACCCAACCGTCGGGGGTGATGCTGCCCTCGGGACCGAAGCGCATGAGCTTCGCGCGCCGCGTGCCTCACGGTGTGGTGGGCGTGATCTCTCCGTTCAACTTCCCGCTCATCCTCTCCACCCGCGCGGTCGCGCCGGCGCTCGCCCTCGGCAACGCGGTGCTGCTCAAACCCGACCCCCAGACGCCGGTCACCGGAGGTTTCATCCTCGCGCGGCTGTTCGAGGCAGCGGGGCTTCCGGCGGGCCTGCTGCACGTGCTTCCCGGGGGTGCGGCGACCGGCGAGGCGCTGATCGTCGACCCGGATGTCGCGATGATCTCGTTCACCGGCTCCAGCGCCACCGGCCGCAAGGTAGGGGAGCTCGCGAGCCGGCACCTGAAGAAGGTGACGCTCGAGCTCGGCGGCAAGAACGCCACCATCGTGCTCGACGACGCCGATCTGGAGGTCGCCGCGTCTGCGGTCGCGTGGGCCGCGTATCTGCACCAGGGACAGATCTGCATGGCCACCGGAACCGTGCTCGCGCACCGCTCGGTCGCGCGGGATCTCACCGAACGGCTGGTGGAAAAGGCGAAGCGCCTTCCGGTCGGCGACCCGACCAGCGGCAAGGTCGCGCTCGGCCCCCTGATCAACGCCCGCCAGCTCGAGCGCGTGGAAGGGATCGTCAGGGACGCGCTCGCCAAGGGAGCGGTGCTGCGCACGGGCGGGCGCGCCGAAGGGCTCTGCTATGCGCCGACGGTTCTGGAAGGCGTGCGCCCCGACATGCGCGTCGTGCAGGAGGAGGTATTCGGACCGGTCGTGGCGGTGGTGCCCTTCGACTCCGACGACGAAGCGGTCGCGCTCGCGAACTCGACCGAATACGGGCTTTCCGCCGGCGTGATCACGCAGTCGCTCGAGCGCGCGCTCGCGTTCACCGCACGCCTGAAGACCGGGATCATCCACATCAACGACCAGACGGTCGGCGATGAGCCGTGGGTGCCCTTCGGCGGCATGGGCGCCTCCGGCAACGGCGGCCGGCACGGCGGCGTCGCCAACTGGGAGGAGTTCACCCAGTGGCAGTGGGTGACGATCCAGGACCGCGCGACACCGTACCCCTTTTAGCGCAGACGCAGAGTCGCCGCGGGGCCGCGTCCCGCGGCGCTTTTTCTGCCCCGCGCGCACCGCCCGGCGCCGTTGTCACACGCCGGTAACACCTCGCCCCTAGACTCTCGCGCGTTCATCCACCCCTCACGAAGGAGAAGCAGGTCATGAAACTGAAATCGCTGTTGCCGGCGCTCGGCCTTGCGGCGGCCGCGGCCGCATCGCAGGTCGCAGTCGCGCAGGCGCTGGTGCGCATCGACGGCTCGAGCACCGTGTTCCCGGTCACCGAAGCGGTCGCCGAAGAATTCCAGAAGGCGAAAAAGGGCACGGTGCGCGTCACCGTCGGCATCTCGGGCACCGGCGGCGGGTTCAAGAAGTTCTGTCGCGGCGAGACCGACATCTCGAACGCCTCGCGTCCGATCCTGAAACGCGAGATGGAGGACTGCCAGAAGGCCGGCGTCGAGTACTTCGAGCTGCCGGTCGCGTACGACGCGCTCAGCGTCGTGGTGCACCCGAAGAACACCTGGATCAAGAGCATGACGGTCGAAGAGCTCAAGAGGATTTGGGAGCCTGCCGCGCAGGGCAAGATCACGCGCTGGAACCAGGTCAACCCTGCATGGCCAGACGCCCCGCTCAAGCTCTTCGGCGCCGGCGCCGACTCGGGCACCTTCGATTACTTCACCGAAGCGATCGTCGGCAAGGCCAAGTCCTCGCGTGGCGATTTCACCGCCTCGGAGGACGACAACGTGCTGGTGCAGGGGGTCTCGCGCGATGTCAACGCGCTCGGCTTCTTCGGCTACGCGTACTACGCGGAGAACCGGGACAAGCTGCGGGCAGTGCCGATCGTCGAGAAGCCCGGGAAACCGGCGGTGGCGCCTTCGGAGGAGACGGTGATCAGCGGCACCTACCAGCCGCTCTCGCGCCCGATCTTCATCTACGTGAACGCGAAGGCGATCGCGCGTCCCGAGGTGCGGGAGTTCGTGCAGTACTACATGACGCACGGCGCGAAACTCGCGAAGGAAGTGAAGTACGTGCCGCTGCCGGCGAAGGCCTACGAACTCGGCTGGCAGCACGTCGAGCGCGGCAAGAAGGGCACCGTGTTCGGCGGAGTCGCCGAGGTCGGCGTTACGATCGAAGAGCTGCTGCGGCGCGAAGCGAAGCTCTGAACGCGCCACAGGAGCCGCGCACGGCCCGCCGTGCGGAATACACGGCGGGCTTTTCATTGCTAACATAGAGGCCTTTCGATGTCTGTCGCCGTGCCCGGCGAAATCCGCGCTGCACCCCCCTCCGGTGCGATGTCCGCCCGGCT
>Ga0308420_1000097_pt1 | contig 34261 bp, 20 predicted proteins | sample HotsprSampleMS55_FD_203802 | JGI IMG/M metagenome (GOLD analysis project Ga0308420, IMG submission 203802) | Hot spring phototrophic mat microbial communities from Mushroom Spring, Yellowstone National Park, Wyoming, United States - 20090730_MS55 ... | reverse complement strand
CGGGATGGGGGGCCACGTGGGGGGGGAGATCGCTAGCCACCTTGCGGTGGAAACGATGTTCTCCTATATTGAGCAGAGCCAACATGACGATTTAACGCCGGTCCTCGATGAGGCGGGGCGTTTCTGTATCGGGGGACGCCGTTTGTCTATCGCCATCCAGCGGGCGAATGCGGCGATCTTAGAGAAGAGCCGCCAGGACCCGAGCTTGGTGGGGATGGGGACGACGATTGCTGCGATTCTGTTCGACAACCGTGAGCAATTTGCCAGCATCGGCCACGTGGGCGACTCCCGCATCTATCGCGTGCGCCATGGCACGATTGAGCAATTGACCGAGGACCACTCGCTCGTCCAACAACTCCTCCGTGAGGGCAAAATTCGGCCGCAGGAGCTGAAGACGTCCCCCCACCGGCACATTCTGACCCAGGCGGTTGGGGTGAGCCCGTTCATTCAGCCGACTGTACGGATTGTGGAGCCACAGCCCGGAGACCTCTTTCTCCTTTGCAGTGACGGCGTGCATGGGATTGTCGAGGAGGAAGAGATGCTCCATGTCCTTACCGATAGCGCGATTGATCTGCAGCAGCAGTGTGACGCGCTCGTCAATCTTGCCAATGAACGTGGCGGGCCGGATAACAGTACGGTGATTATTCTGCGGTATGAGGGGACGACGGAAGGGAAGAATGGCCAGAGGGAAAACAGGTAAAACGGCAACGGTCTGAGCGCTCGCGACCATGACTATCGCCGGCCAATGGGAGGTCATCGAACCCCTCGGCGAAGGGGGCATGGGGATGGTGTACAAGGTGCGCCATTTCCAGATGCAGGAAATTGTCCTCGCCGTGAAGATGCTCTCCCCGGAGTTAATGGACAACCAGGCCCTCTTGGCGCGCTTTCACCGCGAGGGGGCGGTCATGGCCCGCTTCCGCCATAAACATATCGTGCGGGTGTTCAGTAAAGGGGTCGAGTACGACGAAAGCATTAAGCGGTATTTCATCCTCATGGAGTATATCCAGGGGAAGACACTGCGGGACCACCTGCGCGACCTCAAACTCGGCAAGCGCAAGCCGTTTTCCTTAACTGAAATAGTCGCCATCGCCCGCCAGGTGGCAGAAGCGCTGGCCCACGCACATAACCAAACCCCCCCCATCGTCCACCGGGATATCAAGCCTGGGAACATCATGCTCGAAGACCCCACCAAGGACTTCCCGTTCGGTCGAGCGGTCGTGATGGACTGGGGCATCGCCAAGGAGCTGAAGGATTCGGACGACACGCAGCTGACCGGCATGTGGACGATGGTGGGGACGCCCAAGTATTGCTCCCCGGAACAAATGCGGCCCCTCGAGGTCCTCACCGGCAGTGCAGATATTTATTCGCTGGGAATGGTCATTTATGAGCTGTACACGGGGAAGCAATTTTTCGCCGACCTCGATACCGAGAGCGTCGTCCGCCAGGTGCGAGATGATCCCACGGAGCACGAGCCCCACTTTGATCATCCTCCGCCTCCAGAGTTTGTAGCCCTCATCCGCCGGGCGATCGCGAAGTCACGCACCCGTCGGTATCAGCGCGTAGAAGAGTTCTTGCGCGATTTGGAACTGTGTCGTGGCGCGAGCGAGGAGAAAACCGCGACCACGGTTATCCGCCCGACGCTTGGTGAGGCCGGGGACCGCGAGGAACAGCGTCGCCGGCTGGAGGAGCAGCAGCGGGCCATCACCCTCGACCTGCAGCGAGAAGCACAACGGGTACGGGAGCGGGCGGTCTATGAGGGGGCGGAAGAGGGTGCGGCGACGTTCCGCCAGGCCGTGCAGCAAGAAGAGGAAGGGGCGAAACGGTTAGGCGAGCGGAATTATTTCCTCGCGCAGGACGCCTACAACGAGGCGATCCGCCTGTTCGAGCGGGCCCGGGAAGAGGCCGTCGCTGCTGCGCAGCGCAGGGCTGAACTAGCGCGCGACGAGATGGCGGCTGTGAAGCGGGAGGCGGAGCGGTACCACGCGCGCGAGCGGGCGCGCAGATTTTACACGAGCGGTCTGGCCTTGGAGAACGAGGCTGGCGAGCTGTGGGAGCAGAAGCGCTACCGGCAGGCGGCGGACAGTTTCGCCAGAGCGAAGAGTGCCTTTGAAGATGCAAGGGAGTTCGCTGCCGAAACGTTGCGCACCGAGATTGCTGCTGTGCGGGAGCGTGTGGAGGCAGGACATCAGCAGGCCGTTGCCGAAGATGCGGCTACCCTTGCGCCTATCGCTTTTGCCGAGGCAGAGCGGCAGACACAACAAGCGGCCGAGGCCCTCGAGCGGGAAGATTTTCCTCTCGCTCGACAACTGTATGACAGTGCGATGCATCAGTATGCACAGGCGCAGCGACAGGCCCAGGCCGAGCGGCAACGACGCGAGATTGCGGCGCGCCAGCGACGAGAAGCAGACGATGCTCGTCAGCGGGCACAAGACGCCAAGGCGGCAGCGGCACCGCTGCGCGTGGCGGTGGAAGGGCGGTGGACAGTTGCCTCCCAGTGGGAACAGCAGGGGCAAGAAGCGTACCAGAACGAGCGCTATGAAGAGGCCCAACGTCTCTATGCGCAGGCGGCCCAGGGGTATGACCAAGCGAGGGCGGCGGCTGAGCAACTGCAGCACTTGGTGCAGGAGGCTCAGGCACACACGGAGGAAGCCCGCGTCGCCGCGCTGGAGGTGCAGGCACGGGAGTACGCGGAAAATCGTTTCCAGCCAGGGGAGGAAGCGCGACACGCCGCGCAGCGTCTATGTGCCGCGGGATATTACGGGCAGGCGGTGGAGCAATACCAGGTAGCAACACAATGCTATCGGGCGGCGAGAGACGAGGCGGAGCACATACGTCACCTATCTGCCCGTGCCTTGGAACAGCAGCGTCGAGCGACGCAGGCGCATCACGACGCAGAGGCTGTGCAGGCTGACGTGTATGCCGCAGACCTGTTCGACCAGGCACAGTCGGCTTTTGCCCAAGGGGAGCAACACCTGCGCGAGCGGCGCTGGGTACAGGCAGGGGAGGTATTTGAGCAGGCAGGAGCCCTGTTCACCCGAGCGCAGCAGCACGCGCAAGAGGGCAAACAGCGTGCGCGGGCGCAGGCTGAAGCGGCGCGTGACGCAGCCTTGGGAGCGCAGCGGGAAGCTAGTGCTGGTGAGCGGCTTTTTCCTGAGCGGTGGGAGCAAGTGGTGGAGCTCCTTAGGCAGGCGACCCAAGAGCTGGCGGCTGAGAATTATCAGAGCGCACAAAGGGAATTCGCACGGGCTACTGCGCTCTTCCAGGATATTTTTGCCGCTGTCCGAGACGTTACAGAGCGAGAGGCCTTGCAGGCTGCAGCTGAGACGGCACGAGAGTGCGTAGCGAAGGAGCGTGCGGCGGCCCTAGAGGCAGGGGCGGCGACACTCTGCGCGGAACTATTCGCCGCTGCAGAGGTGCAACAGCGTGCGGCGGATGCAGCGTTCGCGCAGGCAACATTCGGATCGGCGCGGGAGTTGTACGAAAGCTCGGCGCAGCGGTATGCACAAGCGCGGCAGAGCGCTCAAGCCGAACGACAGCGGCTGGCAGCAGTGGCAGCCCAACGTCAGGCGGCGGAGCATGCTTATCATTTGTTGCGCGCCACGAAAGGGGAAGCAGAGGCCTTTCAGAGGGCAGTGGCAGCGCGGTGGGAAGAGGCGCAGCAGTGGGAAGCACGTGGCGTGGACGCGTATCAGCAAGCTCGGTACGAAGAGGCACGGCACGCGTACGAGCAGGCAACGCAGGGCTATGCCCAAGTCAAATGTGAGGGGGAGCAGGCAAAGCAGCGTGCCCAGGACGCCAAAGCGCAGGCCGCGACGGCGCAGCAGGCTGCCCGAGGCGCCTTGGCGGTGGACTATGCGGCAGACCTCTGGCGGCAGGGCGAGCACGCGTGGGGGGAGGCCGAACGGGAGGAGCAGGAGGGGCGGTTCGGACACGCGACGGTGTGCTACGACGCTGCGTGCCAAGCCTTCGAGGCGGCGCGTGCGGAGGCGGTTGCGGCGCGACGCCGCCACGAACAGGCGCGGGAGGCCAAAGCTAACGCCGAACGCGCGCGGCAAGGAGCGGTAGACGCGCGGGCGGAGGAGTATGCACGGATAGGCTACGGGCAGGCGGCAGCAGTGTGCGCGCAGGCGGAGGCGTATCTCGTCGCTGGGCAGTGGGAGGATGCGCAGGCCGCATTCGCGCGTGCGCAGGCCCTCTTTGAGCAGGCCAGGCGGGAGGCAGAAGCGGCAAAGGCGCAAGCACGCCAGGCGGCCGAACAGGCGCGTGAAGATGCCTTCTCTGCCCGGCAGGAGGCGGAGAGCGGCAAAGCCTTATTCCCGGAACGATGGACACAGGCCCAAGCGCTCTGCGAGCAAGCTGCCCAGGCTGCTGGGCGAGAGGAGTACGGCCCCGCCCGCGAGCTCTTTGCCCAGGCGGCGGTGCAGTTCCGGCAGGTTCTCGCGGCAGTACAGCGCCGGGCCGCTGATGACATGCGACAGCAGCTCGTGTCGACAAAAGCCGCTGGCGAGGGGTTGCAGAAGGCCGTGGAGGAGCTGTGGGCCGACGCTCAGCAGTGGGAACAGCGCGGAGAGGAGGCGTATCAGAATGAGCAGTATGACGCTGCGTGCGGCTACTACGAACAGGCGGTGCGGGGATATCGGGAGGCTCAGGCGGAAGGGGAGCGGCGTCGGCAGGTAGCGGAGGCGGCGCACGCGCAGGCGGTGCGGGCGCGGCAGGCAGCGGAGGAAGCCCTCGCCGGAGAATATGCTCAGGACCTCTTCCAGCAGGGCTATGCTCTCCAACAAGCGGCCGAGCACGATGCTGCACAACGGCGTTACGGGGACGCCGCGCAGCAGTATGCACAGGCGGTGCAGCGGTACGAGGAGGCCCAGGCGGCAGCGACAGAACGACGACGACTGCACGACCAGGCTGTCACCGAACAGGGAAAAGCAGAGAAAGCGCGACAGGAAGCGGTAGACGCACACGCCGAACAGTATGTGCCGGAGCTATTCGCGTTAGCACAAGCAGCGTTTGCACGCGGAGAGCAGTTCCTCATAGCCAGACGGTGGGGCGAGGCTGGAGAGCAGTTGGCGCAGGCGTTCGAGTCATTCGCACGCGCACGCCAAGAGGCCGAGCGAGAAAAGGAGCGCGCGCACCAAGAGGCGGACGCCGCCCGGCGGGAGGCCGTGGTGGCTCGCGAGGCCGCAGCGGAGGGGGAGCAGCTGTTTGCGGAACGCTGGGCGGAGGGCCAGGCCCTCCTGGACCAAGCCGATCGGGCGTTTGCGCATGAAGACTATCCGGCGGCACGGGCAGGGTTTAGGCAGGCGCACGTGCTGTTCCAACGCCTCCATCAAGAGGTACGGGTGCACCGCCAGAGGGAGCAGGCGGAACGGGCACGGGCGCGGGCCCACGAGCTCCGACACCAAACTGCCACGGTCCGCGGCAAACCCAAGCGGCGTGTCGACAAAGCCCTGGCTAGCGGGGATGCGCTGCTCCGGCAGGGGAAATACACCGAGGCCCAGACCAGTTATGAAGAGGTCGTCTCGCTCCTGACTGCCTTGCAACAATCCGGGGCGCAGGTGGGTGGGCCGACGGCCATTCCTGGCCCCGCGGTACTGGTCAGCGGGGGGGGGGTAGCGTTGGGTGTTGCCATTGCGCTCTATTGGGCCATGGTCACTCGGCCGCCGGCGCCTGTTACGCCTGAGGCGCCACAAATTGCCCGACCACCTGTGGTCCTGGACAAGAACACCGAAACACGAACGCCCAAGGTGGTGCAACCGCCTGTCGCTCCGCCGCAAGAGCCGGTTGCGCCATCCTTGCTGCCTGAAACGACGCAACCTCCTTCCCCCACGCGAGAAGACTCGCCTCGACAGGAAACGCCTCCCCCGGCCTCCGGAGCGGGAGAGACAGAGAGCCCGACGCCCGCCCCGCCCGAGGAAACTGTCATTACCAAGGCTCCCCTCCAGCCGGAACCCACACCCCCTGCATCACCACTCCCGCGCATCACCCAGGCGGCGCCCGACTCGGAAAAAGTCGTGACGGTAAGGGAAGGGCAGAGACTGGCGTTTGCGGTCGATGCAGAAGGAACAAGCCCGTTGCATTACACCTGGTTGCTTGACGGGAAGAAACAGGCCGAGGGAAAGAGATGGACCTATCAGCCTGGGTTTGACGACGCTGGGGAGAAAGAGGTAAAGGTGGTCGTTGCGGACGGGAAGACCTCGCCGGTCGAGCGATCCTGGAAGGTGCAGGTGCAGGATGTGAACCGACCGCCTGTGATTACCAAGGTATCGCCGAAGGCTGGTACAGTAGCGCTCACATTAGGTGAGACGACAAGCCTGACGGTGCAGGCGGCCGACCCGGATACGGACGACCGGCTCACCTACGTGTGGTCCATGGACGGACAGGAGATGAGCCGCGGTGCCGGGGCGAGTTGGCGGATCCCGGATTCGGTCGCCGAAGGGCAACACCAGGTGAGAGTGGAAGTTGTGGATGCAGCGGGGCTCAAGAGTCAGGTAGCGTGGAACGTGACCGTGAAAGCGCCTACCCTGCGGCCTCGTATTACCGATGCGCAGCCCCGGGACGAGAAGGTCGTGGTACAGTCGGGCACGCCGCTCGATTTTTCCGTGACGGCCGATGTTGTCGGCGGGCCCGCGGCGGCAACACAAGGGCTGACATATCAGTGGAGCGTGAATAACGGGTCTCCGCAAAAGACTGACGCTGGGCGTTTTCGCTTCACGGAAACCAGGCCAGGAGCGTACCAGCTGTCAGCGGTTGCTGTTGGGCCTGATGGGCAGCAAAGTGCCGCAAAAACGTGGATCATTGAGGTGCGGGCCCGTGAGCTGCCTTCACCGGCGCCGGGCAGTGGGATGGAGCTCACTGAAACAGAAGTCCTTGACTGGCTGGAAAAGAACTATCGGCAGGCGTGGGAGGGAAAAGACGTGGACGCGCTAGTCCGCCTGGGGGTCGTGCCGTCCCAAGAGGCCGAACGGCTCAAGGCGATTCTCTCCAGCTACAAAAGCTTTCGCGTCGCCCTGCGGGATGTCGACATTCAAAAAAATGGCAAGAACAGAGCGACGGTGAAATTCACCCGGGTCGATACCGTCGATGGCAGGCCTCTTGCGCACCCGCCGATGCAGTTGGTCATCGAGAAGCTGGCCGACGGCCGCATCACGCGGCGATGATCTCCGCCGCGACGCTCTCAGGCCCTATCATCACACCATCTACCACTGCGCCCCGACGGCCTCCTGTACAGTTACGATATTAATGCCGATCTTCTCGAGCCAGGCTTTCGGCGGGTCCGCGCCGATCAGGGCAAAGACGGCGTCGTTTTCTAATTCCATCTGCTCTTCCCCGACTTTCAGGGTGACGGTGCGTTCAGTAATTGAGGAGACGGTGGAATTGAAGATCACTTTCACCTTGCCGGCCTTTTCTTGTTCTGCGATCGCGTCGGCGTTGCGGCTCTTGATGCGGGAGAATTCACCTCTTCGGTAGGAGAGATGCACGGTCGTTCCCGGCTCCTTGGACAGCGCCACGGCAGCTTCGATCGCGCTATCCCCACCGCCGACCACTAGGACCTTCTTCCCGCGGAAATCGGCTGCATCGATCAGGTTATAGTATACCTTGGGCAGCTCTTCGCCGGGGACGCCCAATTTGCGCGGATTGCCGCGGGTGCCGATACACAACACCACATACGCGCCTTTGTAGGTGCCCTTGGTGGTTGTCACGGTAAAGACGCCGTCGGTCTTCTGAATGTCGAGAGCCTCTTCCCGCTCGTTGATACGTAACCCGTTCTCCCGGATGACCTGCTCCCACGCCTCAATGAGACTTTCTTTCTGGGCGTCTCTCATCGGGAGGAGGCCGTATTGAGGGAGCAGGACCGGCTCGGCAAGCACGGCTTTGTCGCGCGGGTAATCACGAATAGTACTGGCGACAGTCGCCCGCTCCAAAACCAGGTAGCGTAAGCCTTTACGCTTAGCTTCCAAACCAGCGCCGAGTCCAGCAGGACCGGCGCCGACAATGATAATATCGTACGGCACGTCCATGCGGCGTGGCTTGCGGTCGGCGATGTAGCGCGCAACCTGGTCGCCCTGGTTGACTGCCTTTTTGATCAGGGCTGCGCCGACGACTTCACCGGCTAAGAACAGGCCAGGGATATTGCTCTCGCTGTGCTCGTCGATCTGGGCGCGTTCGACGTCCCGCATGAGGGGAGCGGAAGTGACGCGGATGGCACCGGTTGGGCAACCGTCTTGGCAGATCGTGCAGCCTTCCAACGCTTTACAGGCACTAGGGTTGACGACCGTAGATTTGTGGGTGACGGGGTCGCCTGCGAGCACGGTGGTGGGACAGGAGTCATAGCAACTGCTGCACGAAATACACGTACTTGCGTCGACCATGGGGAAGGGGAGGATGCTACCTTCTCCGACAGGAGCCGGGGGTGCGGTTGCAGGTCCGGCAGCAGGCGCTGCTGCTTCGGTGGCGGGAGTCCCGTCCGAAGGAGGCGAAACCGCAGCTAACCAACGCCGCGTCAGTTGCATGTCGGCATAGGTGTATGCACCGGCACCGGCGACCATCGCCAGCAGAACCAACATCACCCCGCCCAGTGTGAGGTTGCTCAGCCAGCCGCCGGCGATTTGTGGCATCGTGGCGTAGTTGTGATGCACCCCGTGGCAGTCGAGGCACGCCACCGTCGCCCTGGGGAAACGGTCACGCGTTTGCTCGTGGCACTCGACACATGCGTCCATAGGCACCGGGTAGAGGGCGGCGGTGCGTACGACCGGTCGGTACGCGAGTTCGTGCAACACGACCGCGTGGCAGCTTCTGCACGCCCCGGCGACGCGGGTGTGCGTCTGGTGGGTGAAGTTGACGTAGTGAAGGGAACGCTGGATGCGAGCAACCCCTCCCTCTTGGCTGGTGTGGCACTGGAGGCACTGGGGCGAAGCTTTGGTCTTCGCGATTGCCGGGTCGGCATCGCCGACCGTGTTGCGGTGTTCGTGACACCCCATGCACTGGGCGTGGGTGGGGAACGCCAGGAGCCATTCGACCTGGGACGATTGGCCGCGCTCGTTCGGAGTGGCGAGCGCGTGACACGCCGTGCAGTCCATCGGTCCGTATTTGTCGAGGACATCCTGGTCGTGCTTGGCGTGGGCATATGTGAGGCCGGTCTCCTGGGCAGCAGCGCGTTGGAGGAGGGCTTGCCGTTGTCGTTCCACTTCAGAGGAAACAACGCCGAGCGGCGGCGTCGGGAGCCTTGCCGGGGATGCGGAGCTTCGAGCAGGGAGAAAGACCGTGTCATAGTAAGCTTGCATAGGCCGCTCGTGGTACAAGCGGGTGTGTTGCAGCCCCCCCCGGTGACAGCTCCAGCACGCCTCCGCACTGCCCCTAATGTCAAACGTGCGTCCACGGTGTTCGGTGTGGCAACTCACACAGTCATCACGGAGCTGGGCCCGGAGTGGATCAAAGCGGACGTGCTCTTTTCCCTTCCGTAGGACAGCGGCGTGGCACTCCGCGGTCACGCAGGTGGCGTTGATCGGCTGCACCCCCCATGCGGGGTGGCAAGTCGCACAGGCATTTTCCCACTTTTCGTGGCCGGCGGCCACCGGGCCCCCGGAGAACGGCTCGGTGCGTCCGGCGAGGAGAAAGCCGTAGGAGCTGATCACGGCAAGCAGCATGAGACCAAGCGCCGCCCACTGCCGTGGCGTCCCCGGCATCGTGAATGGGCGCAGGCTCACGCCCTTCTGTTTGGCGATCGTGGCGAGTCGTTCCTTGAACGCTGCCGAACGGGACTGCACCGGCTCGACGGCCGGGGGACTGTCCGATGGGGGGGGAGCAGGCTGTGCCGCTTCGGCGGCGACCGGCGCAGGGGGGGGCAGCGGTGCGGCGGCGATGGTGGCGTCTTCCGGCAGGGAGAGTTCGACCTGTATGCGCGTTTCGGAGAGCCGGATTTCGTCGCCGTGCTTCAGCGTGACGGAACTGACCCTCTCGGTCCCCTGATTCACGAAGGTCCCGTTTAAACTGTTTGTGTCGGTCAGCACGAAGCCGGTTGGTGTTGCCGCTATGGAAAAATGTGCGCGCGAGGTCCCACGGTCGTGCAACTGGAAGTCGGCAGAGCTGCCACGGCCGACCACGAAAGACGTGGTCCCCGGCGAGGGGGTAAAGGTTGCCCCGGCATCCGGCCCTTCTATCACCCGCAAAGTAATACGCGGTGCGGGCCTCGCCTGGAACACTCGTGTCGCTTCCTCGGCGCCCGCCCCAGTCTCGGCAGATAGCTCAGGTGCCGTTTCCTCTCGTTTCCCCCTCCGCGAGCCGTGAGTCGGAACGGCGAGCGTAAATGTGAAGTCTTTCCCCCCAAGACTGCCCGAGATCACCGTCGCATCTTCGTCGGACGCTTTCGCTGCCGACAGCGGGATGTCTACTCGTAACTGCGTTTGCCCCAGGTAAATGACGTCGCCGTCAGCGAGGTCTTCGTGAAACACACGCGCGGTCGGGGTGCGCAGGTACGTCCCGGTCTTCGAGTTCTCGTCGTAGAGTCGGTATTTGCCGGCTTCGCGTTTGATTGTGGCGTGGAGCCGGGACACAGTGGGGTCGTGGAGCACGATGTCGCACGTGTTCGCACGCCCAAGGGAGATGACATCCTGCGCTGGGGAATAGGCCATCCCCCGGTCCGGTCCCCCGATGACTGTTATGACAATAGGCACGTCGGGCTGTCTTGCCGCGCCAAGGGTGCGGGTGGGATCTTCGCCGTCGCCGTCTGGTACAACAACCCGGGTCTGCGTTTCCCCACTCGGCGTAGAGGCCGCACCGCCCTCCGGTATGAGCTCGACACGCAGACGTGTCTTACCAAGCAGTAGCTCGTCGCCATCGCGCAGCTCGTGCTTCTGTACCCGGGTTGCCAGGTCCTGTAGGAACGTGCCGTTCGTGCTGTGGTCGGTCAGGATATAGCGCCCGTCCTGACGTATGATCGTGCAGTGTCGCTTGGAGACGAGGGTGTCGGAGAGGACAGCATCACAGGTGTGGCTGCGCCCGATGACGATCGTCTCGCCATCCAGACGGAAGGTCGCTCCAGCATCCGGGCCGGAAATGATTGTGAGTTTCAGCACTGCTCTTCCCCTGTTAGTAATAGAGGATCGTGACAATGTGGATGACCGAGAAGATCATCAGACCGGCGGTGAGCGGTATATGGAGCGCGAGCCAGGCCTTGAGGAGGTAGTCATACCGTAATTGGGGATAGAGGGAGACCTCGAGTTTTTCTTTTTGGAAAATGAGACGGATCATCTCGCGAAAATCTTCCTGCTCGTGCCCAGGAATTTCCCTAACGATTAATCGCAGGCGGTCAGGACGGGCGGTGTCCCGTGGAATTTCCGCCGGTCCAAATACCCACCGCCATGAGGGGTGGAGACTGACACCAGGGAGGGATACCTCTTGCTGATAGATCTCGCGAAACAGCTCTGACTTCCCTTGAACAATGCTGGCTAGCCGGTGGTTGACTTCATTGAGTTCTTCACGTAGTTCTTCCGGGGTTTTTTCGACTCGCTCCTCGACCTTGGTCAGGGCTGGAGGAATAAACCAATAGATGAAGTACCCCAGGATGCCCGTGGCCACCACACCGACCAGAAACACGAAGGCGAGGGTCGCGATCAGGTTGCCAAAGCGAAAGCCGGCGTGTGTGATGATGAGGACGACAGACAGGCAGCCGAGGATCAAGTGCCAATAATACCACGTTTCTAACCGACCGACCCATTCGCGCCGTGAGATCTCCAAGCGCATCCCTTGGCCGCGTCCGCCGGTCACGCGGGCGCGAATATAGCGCGTGACCCCATTGTCTTCGAGGATCTGCTTGGCCTGCTGCCGGATGGTACGCGGGTTACCCGCAGGGTTGCGTAGGACTTGCCGCTGCAAGGCCTGTAGTTGTTCGAGCGCACGCCGCTCGCGCATCTTCAGGTCTTTCCGTGCTTCAGGATCAACGGCAATGCGTTGCATCGCCCGGCCGATCCAGCGACGTCGTGCGCTGTACAACAGGGCGCCAAGCATCGCCGCGAAACCGAGGATGCCAAGAGCCAAGCCCTCAGGTGTACGCCCCGAGGGGGGACCAAGCAAGGTAGTGGTGTAGTAATGATAGTACAGCAGAATGAGAACGGTGACGGCCGCAGCGGCGGACCAGTACCAACGCGAGAGTGTCATAGTGCGTTAATAGCTGTGTTGTTTGCGCGCGTGTCCGGCAATGATCAAGTCCAATTCGTCTGCCCGGTAACGCTTGATAGCCTGCGTGGGGCAGTTCTGCACACAGGCGGGGAACAGGTGCCCTTTATCGAGATCACATTTGACCGGAACTTTCTTGAGGCGGGGACGCACTTGCGGAGCCAGTGTTTCCCTTTGGGCGCGGGTCCGGAAGAGGTACTGGGCAAGCGTGGGTCGCACGATTTTGTCGAGCTGTTCGATGTCCACCATGATGATGTTCCCATAGGGACAGCGCTGCGCACAACCACCGCAGCCGATACAACTGTCGGTGAAGTAAATGTCACCGTCTTTGTCCCGTTTGATCCCACCGGACTTGCACAGCAGACAGACTGGGTCTTGGCAGAAGCGGCAGGCGGTGGGGAGCAAGGTTTCTTGAAAGATGGTACCTTTGCGAATGAGGCGGGAGATGCCGTCCTCGTGGGCTTCGGCACACGCTTTTACGCAATTGTCACAGCGGATACAGATCGTCTCGTCAATCGCTAGGACGTCGAGGTTAGGCATGACCTCCGCCTGGAACTCCAGGCGCGCCCCTACGAAGGTCACGTTCTGCGCCATGTCGGCGTCGAGGCGCCGCAGGTTGGTCACGGCACGGACTTCTTCCAGCGCCAGCGGGTTGGTATTGATAAGTGTGCGAAACGCCTCTCCCGGCACGGCGAGCAATTCTGTTTTACTCATGGCAGTGGCTGTTGCCGAGCGTGGCGTGGCTGTCATCACCCCAATTTCACCAAAACAATCGCCTTCGGCGAGATAGCTCAAGATTTTTTGCCGGTTGCCCTCCCGTTTCGCGATCTTGACGAATCCCTGATGAATGACGTAGAGGCTGTCGGCCGGGTCTCCTTCCTCAAAAATAATGGCGCCGGGTTCAAAGGTCTTCAGCTCAACCTGTGGAATAAGGCGGTGGATCTCCTGGTCGCTGCTGAAGCGCAACATGGGGATGCGGCGTAGGAGGGTGAGCACGGCACGCCGCACATACGCCTGCATGATCCGCACCCGGAACTTCGGCTCGCTCTCGTGCAACTCCTGCACGATGAATTGGGGGACTAACAAGAGCAGCGCGGGGGTTACGGTTTCGGCCGTAAACAGGTGCGCGTTCATCGAAATCACGGACATCTCGCCGAAAAAATCGCCCTCGTGCAGTTCCTCCAGTGCGACGGCCTCCTTGCGCTCTGCGTCCAGAGAGATATGAGTGCGCGTGCGCACCGTGCCTCTGAGGATGATGAAGAGGTGCTCGCCAAAGCTCCCCTCTTGGAAGACCACGGTTCCGGCAGGAACCTCATAAAACTCGGCGTGTTCAATCAGCGCGTCTTTGACCAGCACATCCCGGATCGCCTTCTTCCCGTCCGGTGTGAGATCCGGCCGTTTTTCGAAGAACTTTTCGAGAATGTCCTCGAAGAGGGGAAGGTTAGGAAAATAGTCGAGCTTCTCGGGGACGGGGAGGGGGACGAGACGCGGTTCGGCCCCGTCCGGGTGGTAAAAAACAGGGCGGTGTTCGCCGGCAGATTCCAACAGTGGCATATCATCCGTTGCCCTGGTCTTACGGTTGCCCAGCAGAGTAGCAGCAAGTTGATTCAGGTACAAGTGGAAGCCGCTCGCGCTTGCATCCTTCGCAGAATGTGTATAGTCTGGCCCTTCCCTGTGGGCGCTTGACGACGCCCGGCGGGGAGGCCGTCCGACAGGAGGAGAGTTGATGAGCGCAAGGGGTCTGATGAGGGGGTTGGTCGGGGCGATAGTGCTCTGGGGGAGTGCGACCGGTGTGGAGGCCCGTAGCCTATCTGATCAAATTAATTTACTGTTTGGCGACCGTGGCATTGTGCTCACCGACGTGCCAACGCCGCCGGATCCCGATGCCCCCGCGCGGAATCCCACGGTCCCGCACGACGCGCATTTCACCAGTGCCAGTTTGGCGACCTTAGGGCTGCTGGTGAAGCAGCTGGCGCCAAATGCCGCGGATTTCCCGGCCATCTCCACGGTGCCTGGCCTCACCTACCGCTACAACCCGAGCCTCCAGGTGTTCGAGCGCTCCTCAGAGTCTTTGGGCCCGGTGTATGTCGAGCGGCCGCAGACGCTAGGGCGGGGGAAGTTCGACGTCGGGCTCTCCTATCTGTACATCGACTTTGACGAACTCGACGGCAAAGATTTGGACCGCCTCTCTTTCCGTGGACTCCGACATAATGACTGCTGCACCCCGGGCAATGTCCCCAGCCCCGGCCTGCCGACCTTCGAGACCGATACGGCCGACCTCTTTTTCGAAAAATTTCACCTCAGCTCACACGTGGTGTCGTTTTTCGCGACGTACGGCGTGACCGATCGGTGGGACGTGAACCTGCTCCTGCCGGTGGTCTTCACCGACCTCAAAATCCGCGCCCGCGCGGTCCTGAACAACGAGAGTCTTACCAACACCCATTTCTTTGACTTTGACACGCAACGGCGGGTGGACATCCGGTCGGTTGATGACGACACAGCCGGTGTTGGGGACCTCTTGCTGCGTAGCAAATATCAGGCGTGGGACGATGAGCGCTTCGACTTGGCGTTCGGTCTCACTCTGCGTGTGCCGACTGGGGACGAGGATGACTTTCAAGGGATCGGTGACACCACCCTCATGCCGTTCTTCGCGCTGGCGAGTGAGTTCGGTCGGATCAACCTCCACGCTTCTAGCGGGATCGAAGTCAACTTCGATGACTCGGACCGTAGCCGCATCCGCTACGCGGGGGGGGGGGACGCTGCAGATTGTTGAGCGACTGGTGCTGTTCGTTGATGTGATCGGCAGCTCGAACCTGACCACCGATCGCATTTCCGTGACGGTCCCTCAGTTTGTGAATGCTCCGGGACGCTCGGATGCATTCCCTTCGGAAGTCCCAGGAGATAATATTCCCAACCTTCGGACCTTTTCCCGCAACTTCAGCATAGATGTGGTCGATCTGTCGGTCGGGCTCAAGGCGAACGTCTACGGCACCGTTGTTGGGTATGCTGGGGTGTTTGTCCCCCTGAACGATGACGGGCTCCGGTCAGACGTCATCCCGGCTGTGGGTGTGGAGGTGAGTTTCTAGGGCCGCGAATACAGTTAGGGGTCATACGCGAACGTCTTGCAACTCTGTTGCAACAGGTCTTCCGCCCTACGGGCTAGGGGATGCCGCCGTGAAGGCCCGCGCAAGGATGGCTTGTGCTTCTTCCTGGATGTGGCGCAGGTGCTCGTGGCCGCGGAAGCTTTCCGCATACAGCTTGTAGACGTCCTCGGTGCCGGACGGGCGGGCGGCGAACCAGCCGTTCTCGGTGAGGACTTTGAGACCACCGATGGGGTACCCGTTACCCGGGGCGGTGGTGAGCATCGCCAGGATCGTTTCCCCTGCCAGCTCGGTTACCTGTAGGTCTTGTGGTGAGAGGCGTTGCAAAATGGCCTTCTGCACGGGCGTCGCGGGGGCGTCGATCCGTTCGTAGACCGAGGCGCCGACTTCGTCGGTGAGGGAGCGGTACAGCTCTCCCGGGTCCCGGCCCGTCTTTGCCGTCATCTCTGCGGCGAGCAGATCGAGGATAATCCCGTCCTTGTCGGTCGTCCAGACTGTCCCGTCACGCCGCACGAATGACGCCCCCGCACTCTCCTCGCCCGCGAAACCGAGCGAGCCGTCACGGAGCCCGTCGACGAACCATTTAAATCCGACCGGGACCTCGACTAGTTTGCGGCCGAGCCGGGCGGCTACCCGGTCGATGATGCTGCTGCTCACGATTGTTTTCCCCACCGCCGCATCGTGCCGCCAGCCCGGGCGGTTGCCGAACACGTACCAGATCGCGACGGCTAGGTAGTGGTTCGGGTTCAAGAGGCCCGCGCTGCGGGTGACAATGCCGTGCCGATCGTGGTCGGTGTCATTCGCAAACGCGACGTCGAACCGCTCTTTGAGAGCGATCAAACCGGCCATCGCGTACGGCGAAGAGCAGTCCATCCTGATCTTGCCGTCCCAGTCTACGGCCATAAAGCGAAACGTAGGGTCAACGAGGTCGTTGAGGACTTGGACGGCGAAGCCGTACTGTTCACTGATCGGTCCCCAGTATGCCACCCCGGCCCCGCCGAGCGGATCGACCCCGAGCTTGAGTGTCGTGCCGCGCAGGATGTCCATGTCGATGACATTCCCCAGGTCGCTGACGTACGCATGAATATAATCATGGTGGTGGACGGTCGGGGCGCGGCGCGCGCGCTCATACGGGATCCGCCGGACCTGGCGTAGGTGATCTGTCAAGAGGGCGTTGGCCCTGTCCTCGATCCATTTCGTGACGTGTGTGTCGGCGGGGCCGCCGTGTGGCGGGTTGTATTTGAACCCGCCGTCTTCCGGCGGGTTGTGTGAGGGAGTGATGACGATGCCGTCGGCAAGCCCGGTTGTGCGTCCACGGTTGTACGTCAAAATGGCATGAGAGATGACCGGTGTCGGGGTGTACCCGCCTCGGCTGTCGATCATCACCTCAACCCCGTTCGCCGCAAGGACCTCGAGCGTACTGGCGAAAGCAGGTTCAGAGAGGGCGTGAGTGTCGATACCGAGGAACAGTGGGCCGGTGATACCTTGCCATTGGCGATAGCAGCAGATCGCCTGGCTGATCGCGAGAATGTGGGCCTCGTTGAAGGAGTTCTTGAAGGCAGAGCCGCGATGGCCCGAGGTGCCGAACGCGACCCGTTGTTCGGGTACGGTAGGATCAGGTCGCCCGGTGTAATAGGCGGTGATCAGCCGGGGAATGTTGACGAGCATTGCCGGGTCGGCAGGTTGCCCTGCCCAAGGACTGACTGTCATCTTGCGAGCCTCGTTTCTGGGATTTCTGCGACTGGTACAGGAACTCGACCTCTTTGCGCCTGTTCAACGGTGGTAACGTGGTTGAGGGTAACAGCTAGCACGTTGCTTTTCTAGTGTTTCACCCGCCTGATGTAGCCGCGACCGATCCGTCCGGCTGGGTTTTTGCTCATTTAGTCATCGATCCCACGGGAGAGGCTGATCGATGGTTTGCATGCTTGAGCTCTAGGGAGAACGCTGCTGTGATACATTCGCGGTGTGGGATCGGTGCACCGACCAGGGCCAGCATTTTCTCGTGGATCTCTTCCGGCGTGTCCGCTCGCGCGTTGGCAAAATCACGGTATAATCCTGCAGCGCTATGGTACTCGGCGGTTCGTGCAGGGAGGTGCTGTCGCCATGAGACAACAGGCAAAACTGTCCTTTATTCGCAATACGTTTCTCACCGGACTGCTGATCCTCCTGCCGCTTGTGGTCACCTATGTCCTTGTTACTTTCCTGATCGAGTGGCTGAGTGGATTAGGTGCTCTGGCGGTGAAGGGGTTATTGGGGCCGCTCAAGCCGGATCGCTTTTGGTGGATCGAGCCGCTCGGGCCGATTGTGAATTTCTGTCTTTCTGTCGTCATGATCTTTCTCCTGGGGCTCTTTGGTACGAACATCGTCGGGAAGCGTATCCTAGCCGCGATCGACGCGTTGCTTTTGCGGGTGCCATTGGTCAGAAGTATTTACGGTGCAGTGCAGCAGATGGTGGAGACCTTCCAGGGACCTGGCCGCAGCTTTCAGCGGGTGGTGTTATTGCAATATCCGAGCAAAGGGTTGTGGATGATGGGATTCGTGGCTGCAGAATGGTCTGACTCTCTACATCTGATCTCTAGGGCGGAGAAGTTCCTGACAGTTTTTCTCCCAACCACGCCCAATCCGACTTCTGGTTTTCTTGTCTTGGTCTCGCCCGAGGATATCATCGAGTTAGACTATTCTGTCGAAGAGGCCTGCAAATTCATCGTGTCGGCGGGTATCGTGGGGAAGCCTTTTGTCCCACGTCCGGATCTTTTGGGAGAGGGAGTGCCGCTAGATGCAAGGTCGCTCCACCTATAACGTCTGAAATTGGCTGTCGAGGAGGTTGGCGTTCATAAAATGCCCGGTCCGGGTATGGAGTTGCTAGTTGATCAGAGTGTACTCTCTTTTTAGGTACACAAAGATTATTGCTCGGTGATGTTTTTGCAAACGATCTCGGTAGGTCTGTATGAGGGCAGAACACACGATGACGGCTGACTGAGGAGTGCAGTGAGCTAGGGATCCTGGGCCTCATCTGTGAGAGGGATCCCTTGACGCATCTTGTCAATATTTGCCTGAGAGGAAAGTCGTCACCCTGAGGGTCACAATCCTGAGTGCTTTGGTGGCTGGTATTTCTATAGGCTCGATGGAAACGAGTGGTTATCCACTGCGCGCAGAGGGACCACGACTGGCAGCGAGCAAAGTGGGGAGGTCATAGCTTAGGAGATCACCGATCCGTTCGATGGTGATGTCTGGGGGTGGGTATTGCGCAAGGATTGCCAGGTCGTGGGCATAGTGTCCTTGGCGTGGGAATACGGTGGTTACGCGTTTCCCCCACGCTTCCTTGACTGCGGTGAGGATACGGAGTTTATCGTCCACTAGGACGTAATGTTCGGCCGGGTACCGTTGCTCAACATCATCGAGTTCGAGTTCTTTATGAACATAGATCAACACGTTTTTGTTGACGGCGTCGAAGAGGCCTGATCGCTCGATCTTGCGGGGCTGGAATACAACATCGCCGTCGGAGAGGATGACAGCGACTCCCCATTCGTTGCAACGATCGATGACGTCGAGGGAGTTTGGGAACAAGCGGTTCGCGAAGGGGTAGTTCACGAGGAAAGACGACACAGTCAATAGATGCGGGTCTCGGGGGTACTCGGTGCGGTATCGTTGTAGGGCGCCGAGGTAGTCAGCATATCCAAGCTCGTTCCGCAGTTGTGCAAAGATTTCCCAGTACCGTTGCTGGCGTTGGTGTCCGACCTCGCGCTCAAGATGGCGCATCAGGTCAGCGATGACCCGGTCGTTATCGAGCAGCGTATTATCGACATCGAGAAGAAAAACGACCTGGGGTGCCACGGCTCCCTGTCCCGGTGCGGGTTAGAGGTAGTATACGTACTAAGGCGCAATTGTCAAATTGTTGCATCGGCTGCATATCTCCCGCGGAAGGGTAGGAGAGTTGCGAAGACAAAGGTTCTGGGGGATCTTACTGGGGTTGCCTTCCAGAGGGACTGGCGAAGGTATCGTTGAGCTTCTGGATGGAGTCGGCGGCATCGCGCAAAATTTTCTGAATCGCGTCTTGTGTCCGTTGGCTCCAGCCTGCAGGCTCTTTCTGCAGAACGCTGCGGTATGGTCGGGTGTTGTACACGAAAGCTTTGATCAGGTTTTCTGAAAGTTCTCCATCTTGTGGGTCTCGGCGCACCCTGCGTATGAGCGCCTGTGAGACACGGCGACGGATAGAGAAGTGAATGTAGCTGAGGATGAGAAGCAAGAGTCCAAGCCCGACCCCCCAAATCCAGAGTTGGTGGTCTTGGTGAAAGGAAGCTACAAAATCGACCCCGCTGTTCCAGAGGATGAAACCGACTAGGAGTGCCACGAGAGTGAATACGATACTGTCGAGCCAGAGTACTCGGACTCTCCAAGAATGGAGGAGCTTCCGGAGGTGCGGGATGAGCTTCTCCTGTAAGTCTCTCGCGTGCTGTTCTAAGGCGCCGACGATGCGGTATGCCCGTTCTTTGCTGACATCCTGTATGCGTGCGTCGATGTCTGCCATGTCGGCATCGCGTTTTGCCTCATAGCGGGCACGTATGTTGGGGTCTTCGATGGGAATAGCGACCGATTTGTTAAAGATGCGGAAAAAACGACCTGCGGTGAGTCCTTTTTGGGCCAGTGCACGTTCCCAGGAAGCAACGACATCCTCGGCATTATCTTCGCGGGCGACGACGTCGAGTTGGTTCAGGATGTAGAGAAACTTATTGGAGTCTTTGCGGTGGATCGTTTCTTCTACAAGATGGCGTAATGTGTCGCGCATGGTGCCCGATTCTGGGTGACGGGCGTCGAAGAACACTAAAACTAAGTCGGAAAGATCGATAATATAGCTTGTACTGCGGAGGATAGCGGAGCGTTGTTCATCTGCGTCGAAGCCTGGGCTATCGATAAAGATTTTGCCGCGTAAGACTTCGCTTGGACAGGTCTTCAGCTGCAAGTAGGCATCAATACGCTGCCCTTCACCACGGGCCACGTGGTCGATTTCTTTACTGATCCTATAGAAGGGGAAGCGCGGGTCGGCGTCAAGCGCGGTGCCGGGTAATACATGAACGGTATTATCGTTGCTGTAACAGATCACCGTGAACTTATCGTCCACGGCTTGGTTGCCAGTCATCTGTAATTTATAGCCGATATACTCGTTTATAAACGTCGATTTTCCCGACGAATAGGTTCCTAGTACTGAAATAATAGGCCACCAAGGGACGAAGCGCGTATATGATTCTTCGTCGTCGAAGAAACCGAGCCGGCGTGCGATACGGTCGAGCTCGCGGTAGCTTTTCATGACAGTAATGAGTAGAGGGTTTTCTTGCTGGAGGTAGGCCTCAAGGTGTTGGAGGCGTTTATCGAGTTGTGATCTCTTGCGGAAGAACAGCATTCCAGATGACCTTTTTTTCTTTCTTGGGAATTTTTCTACCGAGATGTAGACGTGGTATGGAGTTCACGCGGGAGAACTGGCGCTTTGGCTTATCGTAGTGGCTTGTTGCTGTCAATGAGGGGCGGGGATTGTTTGCCGTTGTGAGTTGCTCCTAAAGAAATTTTTGACTATAGTCATCTTTTGTGATTTAAATTTAATAGGTTTGCTTTTTCTTCTCCGTGTCTACTCCGGGGGGCACTTCTGCTTTGCGCCGCTGGCGCACGCGAAGTGCCCCCCTTCGTTGGCGGATTTTAGTGCCTTATGGTTCAGATGGGTACAGTAGGCGGGCCCTGAAAGGGGAGGTCGTGGTAAGAGGGTGCAGCTCCCACGGGGGGAGCGATTAACTGGCTTCTATCGCCTTTTTAATCTGGGTGTATGCTGGGAACGTGCCTGTGGCTTTCTTTGAATAGACCTGGTGCCCGTTGACGAACACTTCAAAACGGCCGTCGTCATAGGGGACGAGAGTCAGGTGGCGGATGCGTTGTTTGTATTCAGTGAGTAATTGTTCTGTCAGGCCAACGGCCTGGGGTTCATACCCTCACGCTGCGCAGTATTCAATACGGATTTCCATAAACCCCTCCTGGCGGCAAAGCTTCTGCTGAAAATACAGCATAGCATGGGGAGGAGTACAACGAAAACTGCCCCTATGGCTTTCTTGCGGTTCGTGTTCTATGTTCCAGGCAGACCTGCGTAGGAGGAACTCGGTATGGATTGGCGTGAGCGTTGCGGAAAGAAACTGATGTCAGCGCAGGACGCACTGCGGTTAGTGCGCGATGGAGATACCGTGCAGGTGAATTGGCTCCATGCTACGCCGGTCACGCTGTGCGACGCACTGATGGCACGCCGACACGAACTGCGCGAGGTCAAAGTGTGCACCATTGGCCCGCTCTTTCACTGGGATCAACCGGAGGGGGACGAGGTGTTGAGACTGCAAACTCCCTACTTGGGTGCGACCACGCGGCCGTTGATGGCCAAGGGAAAGGTGGATTTTATCCCGGTGATGTATTATCGCCACAGAGAGCTCCCGCCGGGGATGGTGTGTGACGTATACCTGACGCCCGTCTCGCCGCCGGATAAGCACGGCTACTGCAGTTTTGGGACGGGGTTGTTTATGTCGAAGACCATGGCAGCGGCGGCTCGGGCGGTCATCGCTGAGGTACACGAGGACTACATTCGGACTGGTGGTGAAAATTATATTCATGTGTCAGAAATCGCGGCCTTCGTGGAACCGACCGCCCCGCCGGCAGTGCTCCCGCCCACCGTGCGCACTGAGGAAGAGATTGCCGCTACAGAGGTGATCTGTACACTTGTCGCGAATGAGTTGATCAATGATGGTGACACGATCCAGATCGGTTTGGGTAGCGTTTCCTCGCCGTTAGCGATGTATCTCGATAACAAAAATGACTTGGGGATCCATACGGAAGTGATCCCAGGTGGCGTAGCACGCTTGGTGGAAAAAGGGGTGATTACGGGCAAGTATAAGACCATCAACCCGGGGAAGGTGGTGGCTAGTGGGGGCATCGGTGTATTTCCCGATGAACTTGCTATCATTGACGGGAACCCGATGTTCGAGTTTTATGACTTTACTTACACGGACGACCTGCGGTTGCTGGTCAATCAGAAAAACTACGTGGCGGTTAACAACGCGATGGCTGTGGATCTCGGGGGGCAGGCGTGCTCTGAGTCGATAGGGCCTGTGATGTATACGGGAACAGGGGGGCAAGCGATTTTCACCATCGCTGCGGCTTATTGTAACCCAGGCCGGGCGGTAATCGTGACCCCATCGAGTGCGGTCGTGCACGGCCGGCGGATCTCGCGTATTGTCCCGATGCTAGAGCCGGGCAGTGTGGTGACCGCACAGCGGGCCTTTGTCGACTATGTGGTGACGGAGTACGGCGTGGCATCGCTGAGAGGAAAAAGCCTGCGACAACGCGCGGCCGCGCTGATAGAGGTTGCGCATCCGGATTTTCGTGCAGAGCTCAGAAAAGAAGCGCAGCGGATCTACCATCTATAAAGTATCCAGAAAGTATCCAGGGGGGTGCGGCAAAGGGTGGAGGTCTTCCCCGGCAAGTCGGCGCGAAAGGATGTAGGTCAGCATGGAGCAACAACACGGACAGCAATTTACCAACCGCCTGATTCACGAAACTAGTCCGTACCTCTTGCAGCATGCCCACAACCCGGTGGACTGGTACCCTTGGAGTGAGGAGGCGTTTGCCAAAGCCAAGGCAGAAGACAAACCGATTCTGCTTAGTATCGGATATTCTGCATGCCACTGGTGCCACGTCATGGCACATGAATCGTTCGAGGATGAGCAGATCGCGGCGTTGATGAATGAGCTGTTTGTCAACATCAAGGTCGACCGTGAAGAGCGGCCCGATATCGATGAAATCTATATGCACGCCGTGCAGATGCTGACCGGACATGGTGGGTGGCCGCTGACGGTCTTTTTAACGCCTGAGGGGAAACCATTTTATGGGGGAACATATTTCCCTCCGGTCGACCGCCACAACTTGCCAGGGTTCCCACGGGTCTTGACCGCGGTTGCACAGGCCTATAAGGAGCGTCCACACGACGTTGCACGTGCCACAGCACAGATTCTGCGCAATTTGGACAGCCTCGCGCGTCGCTCGGAAACCGTGCGCCCGCTGCAAGAGGAAACCTTGGCGAAAGCGGCGGCGAGTCTTGCCCAACACGTTGATCGCGTCCATGGTGGGCTTGGCAGTGCCCCCAAATTCCCTCACTCCATGGTGTTTGCTTTTTTCCTGCGCCGGTACCATGCCACTGGTGACACACATTATTTACACCTGACTACTCATACCTTGCGCAAAATGGCCGAGGGGGGAATCTATGATCATCTCGGGGGGGGATTTCATCGTTACGCTGTGGACGCGCGATGGCTGGTGCCCCACTTTGAGAAGATGTTATATGATAATGCCCTTCTGGCCCGGCTCTATCTCGAGACGTATCAAGCGACAGGAGACCCTTTCTTCCGCCAGATAGCAACAGACGTCTTGGCATATGTAGAACGCGAGATGCTCCACCCTCAGGGCGGGTTTTACTCGACCCAAGATGCAGACACGGAAGGTGAGGAGGGAAAGTTTTTCTTATGGAGCCGCGCTGAGGTGATGCGCATTCTTGGGGATGAGGTCGGCGAGATTTTTTGCCGCTATTACGACGTCACCGACGTTGGGAATTTTGCCGGCCGTAATATCTTGCATCCCACGCTGACCCTCGAGCAACTGGCGACCCTGTTCCGACGCGATCGGGAGGAGGTGGAGCAACTGCTGACGGAGGCAAAACGCACGCTCTTTGCGCTACGCGAGACGAGAGTCAAGCCACTGCGCGACGAAAAGGTCCTCACGAGCTGGAATGGTTTGATGATCTCTGCCTTTGCAGCGGCCTTCGCAGTGCTCGGGGATGTACGCTACCTGGGGATCGCACGTCGTGCTGCTGACTTTATCCTCACGCACCTCTGCCACAACGGGCGGTTGTTGCGGAGCTTTAAAGATGGCCGGGCGAAATTTAACGCTTACCTGGACGATTATGCGTGTTTTGTAGCCGCCTTGATAGATCTTTATGAAGCGACCTTCGACAGTGCCTACTTAGCACGTGCGGTGGAGTTGACCGACGTGCTCCTCGCGCGTTTTTGGGACGAAGAGGAAGGAGGGTTTTTCTTCACTAGCAGTGATCATGAGACGCTCATCAGCCGCTCCAAGTCGGCGTTTGACAGCTCACTGCCTTCAGGGAACGCGGTTGCGACCTTTAACTTATTGCGCCTCTTCTCTCTCACGGAGAAGCACGACTATCTGGCGAGAGCCGAGCGGATCCTTCGTCTGTTCTACGACGCGCTGGAGCAGAATCCCTTTAGCTTCGCTCATATGCTTTGCGCGTTGGATTTTTATCTCCGCCAGCCAAAACAGATTGTGCTGATTGGCGAGCGGCAGGCAGCGTGCACGCAAGACATGCTGAGACAGATCCATAGCCTTTTCCTGCCCAACAAGACATTGAGGTGTGTCGAGCCACATGAGGTGGCGGAGGGGAAGGTCCCTACCCTGGTGGCTGGGAAAACTCAGGTGGATAGCAAACTGACCGTCTATGTCTGTCATCGTTTCGCTTGTTCGCTGCCGGTCACGGAATGGAAGGAATTAAAGTCCCTGCTTCTCTCGTAAGAGTCATCCTACTGCTCTCACAAAGAGATTGTCAGAGCGCCTGAGGAGGCGGCCATGCGGATTGTCAGTGGACTGGTGCAGGTGGTGTTTTTTGGGGCGCTGATTGGCGTATCATTGCTGGCGGCGGGTCTTATTGCTAATCGCGTTCCGTTGACCGCCCCTCCTGGGCTTTTCCCGCGACTGGTGACGTATCTGACCACGAACGTCGCCGAAACCTCGGAGCACTCCCCGTTCCCCGAATTGCGTACCCGTCGCTATGAGGCCCCTGCGGGGTTGTTGTTCGATGTTGCACGGCGCGCGGCGCAACACTTAGGCTGGGAAGTTACCTCACTGGACGCCGAGAAAAGAGAAATTCGCGCAATTGTAAAGACTAGGGTGTGGAAATTTAAAGATGACGTTACGATCCAAACACCACCAGCGCAGCCTAGTGGGAGTTGGTTGATAGTGCGGTCAGCGTCGCGTGTCGGCAAAGGAGATCTCGGAGCTAACACCCGCCATATTTTGGATCTCGTGCAAGCCGTTGACGCTATGGTACCGGTACCAGCCCTGAACCTGCGGCACGAACAAGCCCCCCAAGCAGGGACGCAGGAAGAGAGGAGTGGAGACATCGAGGGCAAAGCCGGCGGGAGCAACGGCTGAGTATTCCGCTTGGGTGTGAGGAGCACTTGCTGGAACGTTCTGTCGGAATGATAGAAATGGCACAAAAAGTGATTACAACGCTCGATGGCCTCGGGGTGTCGTACGAGTGGAGCGCTATCGATCCCGCACCTGGCCATTGCGCGGACACGGCCAGGATTTCCCTCGCTCGAGGTGAGCGCCTACAATGAGACGGTTAATCGTCACAGGCGATGATTTCGGCCTCGCCCTTCCCGTGAACGAGGCGATTGAGACTGCTCACCGCTCGGGTATCCTTTCTGCTGCCAGTTTGATGGTGGGGGCTCCTGCTGCGGCAGATGCGGTCGAACGAGCGCGACGATTACCAACGTTACGGGTGGGGTTGCACCTGGTTTTGGTGCAGGGGCGAGCGGTTCTTCCGCCGACCACCATTCCGCACTTGGTGAGCGAGCGCGGAGAGTTCTCGCAGAACTTGGTCACTGCGGGGTTCCGGTTCTTTTTCTCACCGGCCGTGCGGCGACAGTTGGAGGCAGAGATCCACGCGCAATTCGCTGCGTTCCAGGAAACCGGGCTGCCCCTCGACCATGTCAACACGCATAACCATATGCATCTGCACCCGACCGTGCTCGGCGTGATCTTGCGGGTCGGACGCGACTTCGGACTCCGTGCTGTCCGCGTGCCCTATGAGCCGCCTGTGGTATCTTGGCGAGCCGCACGCAAGGGGCTGCTGAGGAGGGCGTGCTGGTCGTTGGGCTTGGCCTTCTGGATCTGGCTCCTGCGGTCTCGCGTGCGGCGAGCTGGGATCAAGACAAACGACTTCATCTTCGGCTTGCATGATACCGGCACGATGGATGAAGCGACCGTCCTCCGCCTGCTCTGCCAGCTCCCCCCGGGGGTGACAGAGATATATTTTCACCCGGCGACATGGCGCTGTGCCGAACTAGTGACAGCGATGCCTACGTACAACCCCCAACAGGAATTTGCTGCGCTGATTAGTCCGCGGGTACGGGCGGTATTAGAGAGAGAGGGGATACACCCCATCGGTTTTCGCGATCTATAGCCTCCCTCCAGTTCTGCTGCCTCCCCTTCTCCCCTCGCAGGAGAAGGGCTGTGTTGGCCGTTCTTAAGCCTCACTGGCTGCTCGCTTTTGTGCTGTAGTCGTGGGGTGGAAGCAAGAGCGCGGGGCCGGTTGGGCAAGCACCCTCGCGATGGGACAGACATCCAACCACCACTGCTCTTTGGGACGGTGATGGGACAAGTCGGCGAGCCGTGGCAAGTCGTCAAGAGGGTGAAACTGTACCTGCCCGCCTTGCAGCCCGATGAAAACCGCTGCGGATGACGCCCGGCTCGCTTCCGTGATCAGAAAGTCGATGCTCGTTGCCGCCAAGCGTGTGGCCAAGATACGGTCAAAAGGGGTCGGATTCCCGCCTTGCTGCAAGTGTCCCAGGATCGCTTGCCGTACGTCAAAGAGCCCGGCACCCTCTTCCGCGAAGAGGGTAGTCAGAAAACTCGTTGTGTACCGCGGATGCGCGTTTTCGCTACGGATCATCACGCTAAGCCGTTTCCCATGCTGGAAGGCGGCGCGCAGGGCAGTCAAATCGACCTGGAGGTCGCTTAATGTGATCCCTTCTTCGGGCAGGTAGACGCGTTCGGCCCCGGTCGCCAGGCCACTCATCTGGGCGAGATAGCCGCAGTAGTGACCCATAACTTCGACAACAAAGCAGCGGCGGGCAGCGACCGCGGATTGTTTGATTTTATCGATCGCTTCGACAATGCTGTTGAGGGCAGTATCGGCGCCGATACTCAATTCCGACCCTGGGAGGTCGTTGTCGATGGTTGCGGGCACACAGATGATAGGGATGTTAAAAGCGGGGAAATGGTCGCGTGCGCGGAAGAGCTGGTACATGGCTTCGTACCCCGACCAGCCGCCGATCATGAGTATCCCTTGCACCTGGTGGGCTTCTAGCGCGCGGGCGACGGCGTAGAACTCTCTGCCGCTCGGGATCTTGCGGTTGGTGCCGAGCTCGGCGCCGCCCAAGGGAGCCCAGCCGTTGACACTCATCCAGTTTAGCTCCTCGACGTCGCCTGCGATGAGGCCTTGGAAGCCGTTACGGACGCCGAGCATGATGTGGCCTTTGTCGATGCCGATGCGAACGGCGGCCCGGACGGCAGTATTCATCCCGGGCGCTGGCGCCCCGGAGTGTAGCACGGCGAGGCGTAAACGCGGCTGTCCCGGCTCGGGTTCACGGGGAAGTGCCCGTACCAGGGTCCGCAGCGCGCGGAATGCCGCCTGGTAGTTAGTGCCGCGCAGCACCATCGCCCGGTCAAAATCCCGATTGATAATCGCTGCGGTCACGGCTTGACTCTGTGCGACGCAATCCCGCAAAGGCAGGCGGGTGATGCGATTCCCACGCATGCCGATGAGAAACGGTTCCTCCTCTGAAGAGACCTGCAGGAGCGCGTCAACGGCAGCGTAGCCAAGGATCGTACTCAGGTTACGATCGAAGGCGCTGGGAGGACCGCCACGTTGAATATGGCCTAGGATAGTGATGCGGACATCTTCCTGCAATTGCTCTTCCAGAATCCTTTTCAGCCGTTCGCAGGTGATACGATTCCCCTGCCGGTCGCAAGCACCCTCGGCGACGACGACAATACTATCGCGGCGGCCGGCAGCCCGTCCGGTACGCAACACCTGACACATATGTTCTTCCCAATCCGCGCCTTGGGGTGGGTTGCAGGGGATCAGCACCCAGTCGGCTCCGCTGGCGAGCGCGCCCATGAGCGCTAGATAACCACAATGACGGCCCATCACTTCGACGATAAACGTCCGTTGGTGACTGGCCGCCGTGCTGCTGATGGCGTCAATCGCCTCAGTGATACGGTGCAAGGCTGTGTCTGCCCCGATTGTCATATCAGTACCGGGGATGTCATTGTCGATTGAGCCGGCGATGCCTGCAATAGAGAGACGCGGGCGGCGGGCGGCGGTCTCTTGGCCTATCCGTCCTTGGGCTGCGAGTTCGGCGACAAGCTCAGGCCATTCGTCGTAGAGGAGCACTGCTCCGGCGAGGCTGCCGTCTCCACCGATGACCACCAAGTAATCGATCTTGTGAGCCAGCAGATTCGCCACGGCCTGGAGCCGGCCGGCGCGGGTGCGAAAGGCGTCACAGCGAGCCGTGCCGATGATGGTCCCACCGCGTTGCATGATCCCCCCGACAGCATCCCAACTGAGCGGGCGGATACGGGTGCCGCCTTCGACCAAACCACGGTAGCCTTCGTAAATCGCATACACGTCGACACCGCGGTCTAAAGCGGTCCGTACGACCGCTCGTACTGCGGCGTTCATGCCAGGGGCATCTCCTCCGCTGGTGAGGACGGCTAAGCACTTCTTTTGCTCGGTTTGTTTCACCACATTTGTATTGTAGCAAAAACATGGCTCTCCCTGTATTCAGGAGGGTAACTGCGGGAGCACGGGCGTGGCTTTCCTTGCGCGCGGCGCCTGTGGTACAGAGAGAGCTAATCTTCTGTGAAGAGGAGTAGGCAATGGATTTTGCACTCACCCCTGAACAGGAAGCGTTCCGCGCTGAGATCCGGGCGTTTCTGGCGCAAGAGGTGCCGGCGGAAAAATCTCGCGAAGATGGCTGGATTACGGGTTTCTCACCAGAGTTCTCACGTAAACTGGGTGCGCGCGGGTGGATCGGCCTGACGTGGCCCAAGCAGTACGGTGGTCAAGAAAAAACCTACCTCGATCGCGTGATTCTCACCGAAGAGCTCCTCCGTGCTGGCGCCCCCGTAGCGGCACATTGGCTTGGGGATCGACAAATTGGACCGGCGTTACTGGCGTACGGGAATGAGGAGCAAAAGCAAGAGATCTTGCCGCGGATCACAAAGGGCGAACTGGTATTCTGTTTGGGGATGAGCGAGCCTGGCGCGGGATCGGACCTTGCATCGCTGCGTACCCGAGCGGTAGAGGAGGGAGATGATTTCCTCATCACCGGCCAGAAGATCTGGACCAGTTTTGCCCACGTTGCCGACTATATCTATCTGGTGGCTCGCACCGACCCTCACGCGCCCAAGCACAGAGGCATTAGCGAGTTTCTGGTCGATATGAAAACACCGGGTGTGACCGTGCGGCCGCTGGTGGATCTTACGGGAGAACACCATTTCAACGAAGTGTTCTTCGACAATGTACGGGTGCCGAAGCGGTGGCTGATCGGGGAAAAGAATCGTGGCTGGTACCAAATCGCCTCGCAGCTCGACTATGAGCGCAGTGGGATTGAACGGTTGTTGAGTAACTATCCGCTCTTCCGTGACGCGGTGCAATATGCGCGCGAGCAGGGACTGCTGAACGATCCCCTCGTGCGTCACCAACTGGCGCAGATGCACGTCGAACTCGAAGTAGGCCGGTTCCTCGTCTACAAAGTAGCGTGGCTACTGACCAAGGGAGAGGTGCCCAATTACGAGGCGGCGATGGCGAAGTGTTATTGTACCGAAGTTGAGCAGCGCATTGCACAAACTGTCAGTAGCGTGCTTGGTGATTACGCTGTCCTACTGCCAGGCTCGGCTGCGGCTCGTTTGGCTGGCCGTGCGGCGCGCGAGTATCTGTACGCGCCGGCTTACACCATCCAAGGCGGCACGAGCAACATCCTGCGTAACATTATGGCGATACGTGGGCTGGGGCTGCAAGCGGGGTAGCAATGGGAGAGAAAGGATCCACGTAGGCAAGGCGCCCGGCGTGGGAGGATCTGATAATATTGCTCCTGTCAACATAGTGGAGGCAGCATGAAGCGTCTGGCTATAGCACTGTTTACACCAACCCTGAAAGATATGCTTGCTATCGCGCAGCTGGCCGATGATGCCGGGTTTGACTCGGTGTGGAACGGAGAGTTTTTCAATCGCAACGGCTTGGTTACCCTTGCGGCTGTCGCTTTGCACACGCGGAGAGTGAAAGTAGCGACTGGGATCGCCTACGCATATATGCGGAATCCCGTGCTGAACGCGACCGGGGCCATGGATATCGATGAGTTATCCGGCGGACGCATGATCTTAGGGCTTGGGAGCGGGACCAAGGCGATGAATGAGGGATGGTATGGACAACCGTTCGAGCCGCGCTCAGCGGCGAAGATGAAAGAATGTGTGGAACTCATCCGTCAGATTTGGGCTTCTCACAGGGGTGGGGGAGTGCGGTTTGCCGGGGAGTTTTATCGACTCCATATCCCCGCCTTCGTCCGCCCTTATGCGGTGCGGGACCGCATCCCTATTTATCTTGCTGCGGTGCAGAAGGGCATGGTGCGGACCACAGGCGAGATCGCCGATGGTTTGGTCGGACACCCCTTGTATAGCCGCAAATACCTGAGCGAATTTATCAGACCCAACCTGGCCATTGGAGCGGAACGGGCGGGTCGCAATCTCAGTGCACTCGATATTACCACCTTGCTGATTACTGCGATTAGCCATGATCGACACCAGGCGATCCAAGAGGCAAAAAATCAGATCGCCTTTTATGCGTCCGTGAAATCGTACGAGGGCATTCTCAACCTGCACGGCTGGGAGCAACAGAAGCGAGCGATTTGGGAGCATTTCAAGACGTTTAACCTGGCGAAGATGGCGGCGGCGGTGACGGACGATATGGTGGAACAGATCGCCATTGCTGGCACACCAGCGGAGTGTCGTGAGCAGCTCCACAAATGGGAGGGATTGGTTGATCTCCCTATTCTCTATACGCCTACTGCTGGGGTGAAGGCTGAGCGCATCGTGGAGAATCATCGTCTCATCGTCGAAACGTTTGGGCAGTAGGGGAGGACCTGTGAGAATTGCGTCACCCCCTACAGGTGGCTGAGGAGTATACCATGGTCGATCTCCTTAGCCGCGGACGGCTGGCTTTCGGAGTAGGCCGGGCATTCTTCCGACAGGGAGAGCCCTTGACCGAGCTGACCCAGAGAGGTACGAACAACTTCGTCAGAGTGGCCGGAATTTCAACCACAGGAACCCAGAAATGCCCAACCTTGCGGGAGTGCCGAAGACGACCGGAGCGTGCTCATGCACGACGAGCCCGCCTTCGGCAGGGATCCCCAGCAAGGGCGTTGTGTAATTTATAGGAGCCCTGTTGCTTGTCCAGTTGACCAAGTGTGCAGCTGTTCACCCTGTTTTTTCCCGGCCGCTTTTTGGGTGATGATACACTCAACGTGGCGGCACGCTAGCGCAAGCCGCAGAAGCGGGGAATATGAGGAGCAAATTCAGGTAATGCTCCACATTCAATGTGGTACTGGGAGTCAACAGCCCGGAGAAAGCCTTAGAGAAGCTTGGCGACTTCACCCTGCAGGAGGTAGCACCACGGATCACCTGTCCTTCGCCTACAAGCTCTACGAAGCGGTAGGCTCCCCGTACAAACAGCTGAAAATCCTCACAGCCGCAGAAGGTGGAACCGCACACTGCCAGGTGGATAACATCCACCTGGCTCACTATTACATCTTTGATTGGTTGGCGGACGTGGTGGGTGATTGAATTTTGCAAGGGTCGCGTCATGCTGAGCGCATCTAGCAAGGGGACAAGGCATCTGGAGCTGGGAGTCTTTGCGCCGACAGTCGGTTGCATGCCCCCCGCCGGCAACCAGTCTTTCATGCTCATCTCGGCTGCTGAGCAATGCACCGACATCACCTTTGCCTCTAACCGCCGTCTAGCCGAGATCCTGGAGCGAGCCGGATTGGAGATCTTCTTTATGGCCCAGCGCATGGGTGCTGGCTTTGGACCTTCACGTTTCTGGACCACCTCACTGGACTCGTTCGCCACTGCCGCAGCCCTGGCTACGGTGACCGAACGGATCAAGATCGTTTCCACCGTACACACCGCCCTTTTCCACCCAGGTGTCGTGGCGCGTATGGGTGCCACACTCGATCAGATCAGCAACGGGCGCTGGGGGTTAAACATTGTGAGCGGCTGGTCGGAGAAGGATTTTCACATGCTGGGCATACCGTTGCGCGAACACGAGGAACGCTACCGGCTCTCAGCCGAATTCATCGAAGTGCTGAAAAAGTTCTGGACCACGGACTGGTTTGACTATACCGGCCAGTATTTCACCATTCACCAGGGCACCTGCGAGCCCAAGCCAGTGCAGTACCCCCATCCTCCGCTCTACAACGCCGGCAGTTCACCGGCTGGCCGAGACCTAACAGCTCGCTATTGCGACTACTATTTTACTGGCGCCCCCACTGCAGAGCAAGTCAAGGGTGAGGTTGCCGACATCCGCGCACGAGCTGCCGCCTACGGGCGCCAAGTCCGTTGCCTCACTTACGTTTTCATCCTCTGTCGTGACAGTGAGCGGCAGGCACAAAAGGAAGTCGAAGAGATTTTGGCCCAGGGTGACTATAAGGGAGCCCGAGAGTTTGTAGAGGCTCTGTCCGGACAAACGCTCGGCACCCTGAGATCGGCCCTAGGAGAGGGGTCGGTTGAAGAGCTGCTCCGTCGGGCTGTCCTGGGTGTGGGTAGCCCGATTATTGGCTCCCCTGAGCAGGTGACCGAAGCCCTCAGCCAATTACAGGAAGCCGGGATCGATGGCGTCCTCGTCACATTTCGTCACATGACAGAAGAACTGCAAGAGTTCGTGGAAAAAATAGTACCCAGGCTCGAACAGATAGGAGCCAGGCAGCCACGCTCGTCATAGCGTCCTGCTTCTTCTCTAGACCCATGACGCGTACCTGGGCGGACAGTGAAGAAGACCTCGCTATGTCCCAGAGATCGGCGAGACTAGGGAGAGGGCGACAGCCGTGCGAGCGGCTGCGGGTGATAAGCCCAGACATAGGCCTATAAGTTGTCCCTCCCTGTCTGATACTGTGATGACAATGACCGCGACTAAACGCACAATGCGTGGTCCTCATCAGAGGATCCGCAGGAACTCCACCAAATCACGCAACTCTGCTTCCGTCAATTGTTCGCTGGTTCCTGCTCGCTGTACATACTCCCACATAGCGCGCACCGCTTCTTCCAGCGTTTGGTAACGGCCGTCGTGGAAATAGGGTGCGGTTTGTGAAACAGCTCGGAGGGAGGGAATTTTAAAAGACCCACCAGAACCAACATCCTCTACCCCTTGTTTATCGTACGTAGGGGGAAGGTGACAGGTCTGACAGCCAGCCTTGCCGATAAAGAGTTGGTATCCACGTTTGGCAGCAGCAGAGGCAGCGTCTGTCGGCGTCCCGTCCGCCTGGAGGAACGGATTGGGGGGATAGGACAGCGTCTTGACATAGGCCACAAGCGCTTCAAGGGTTTCTTGGGATGGTTCAGGACCTTTCATGCGGTTGACGATAATGCCCTTGATATTGGCATCGAGACTTGGGGCGGTGCCAGCCCAGGAAAACGTTTTCCGTGTCCCGACTCCCCAGAGGGTCGGGGTATTGCGGCCTTGCGGGTCACCGTCGGCAACCACTTTCACGCCTACATACGTCTTGTTGTCAGTATGACCAAAGTTGGGATGGCATGAGGCGCAGGACCACTGTCCATCTCCAGACAGGGACTTATCGTGAAAAAGCGCGTACCCTCTGGCCAGGAGGGAATCTTGCGGGGAGGTGGTCGGTACTGGCGCTGCTGCTGGACTGTTGCTGCTGAGTGTGCAAAAGAGCGCTCCTATACTCAGGATGGTGGTGAAATAACGATCCCTCATGAACCGCTGTTCCTCCTCTGCTTTGGCATTGCACGGATACGATCGTAGTGTAGCCATTGAGTACTGTCTGACAAGCCCGTGCCTTCCGCAGATGAGTTTATGCAGGGCAAAAGAC
>Ga0308420_1000096_pt1 | contig 34459 bp, 27 predicted proteins | sample HotsprSampleMS55_FD_203802 | JGI IMG/M metagenome (GOLD analysis project Ga0308420, IMG submission 203802) | Hot spring phototrophic mat microbial communities from Mushroom Spring, Yellowstone National Park, Wyoming, United States - 20090730_MS55 ... | reverse complement strand
GTAGTCTATCGATAACCATAAGATAAATTGTAGTCTCAAAATCGTATTTGATATTGTAATGTTTTCTACATTCCTTCAAAAGTTCATCTATCCGATATGTATTAAATAATTTTCTATAGATAATATCTCCATAGCAGAAGCGAGAGAGTTCTTGGAGGTCGTTAATAGTAGGAACAGATTTACCATCTAAAGAGAGTAGTTTTTTAGCAGTTCGTTCTAAAAATCCCGATTTTTTCAGATGTTCTACACTACCGAAGTTAAGAATAACTTTTTGTTTAGTTTTACCATTTTCTCGGTAAGACTTAACCAGTTTGTGGTATTGAAAATGTTTAGATTTAACAATTTTAAAAAACATAGTTCAATGAAAATAAATTTTCATCATAAAGTCAAGGGAATAATTGCAAATAACAATCAAATTGTCAACACATAAATTTTAAAGAATTATAAAAAACTTCTACTTATAAAAAATTTTCAAGAAAATGAGTCTGAATGAGAAAAAAAATGTCAAAGTCAGGATGATAGTAAATGACTAATATAAGCAAGGAACTCATTCTACATTATAAATTCTACATTGCTTACCGGAATATGTTTTTATCAATTGAGATTAACCAACCTGTCAACTGGTTCGGTTATTTATATGGATACGAAGAAAATGATTTTAAGTAGGTAGAATTTTGCTAAAGTAAGTAATAGAATTACATCTCATAATTTTTATCAAAAAGTTTGATTGAGGTTTGTTTTATAGACAAAAACTAATCTCGCAAGTTTCACTAAATGATATATTTTACAATAAAAAATTCTTCATCAATATAATATTATATGGTGGAACAAATTTTAATTTATAATAATCCGCTCAAAAATTTGCTGGATGAAATAACTCTGATTCCATCTTTTAAAATATCTGTATTTTCTTCTCTAATCACTTGATAATTAAATGGTATTTTTAATCTTTCCTTAAAGTAAATAATGTTTGGAGAGGGTTTTTTGTCATTAAGTTTTGTCTCGACCGAAAACCATGGTTTATTATTAATTGTTACAAGAAAGTCAACTTCTTTTTTATCCACATTTCTTAGATAAAATAAATCTGCTTTATATCCCTCACTTTCATATAGAAACTGAACAAATTTTAGCAAGTGGGAAGCAATCATATTTTCAAAGCGTGATCCTTCTTCCTCAATTTCAGACCAATCAATCAGATATAATTTAGATTCTTTTTTAATTGATCTGATTTTTTTTGAAGTAAAAGGATAAACTCTAAAAATGTAATAAAATGCTTCGAGAATGTTTAACCAATTCGTAACTGCGCGATGACTGACTTCCAAATCTTCACACAAGTTATTTATTGAGAGTAAACTTGCTGCTTTTGAAGATAATAAGTCGCCAAGTAATTTCATATTGTTGATGTCTCTGATGTTCTCAACATCTCTTATATCTTCTTTAAACAATCTTTCTAATTTTTCATTGTGCCATCTTCTAAGAGTCTTGAAGTCTTGTGAGAGTAAAGGCTCAGGAAAGCCACCAAAGTTTAATAAACTCTCCAATGATGATTTATAATAAGATGTCGGAAAATTAATTTCTTCAAAGGGTTGCCATTTATTGCGGATATTTTCAACTTCTGCTAATGTGAATGGATGAAGAGTATAGTAATGATATCTTCCTTGTAAAGAGTCTCCCCCTTTTCTAAAAATATTTAAGCGAGCTGACCCAGTAACAATTATTTTATGTTTTTGTTTAAAAGTATCATAAATTCCTTTTACCAGAGTTTTCCACTTTTTGTATTTGTGAATTTCATCGAAAATAAGAAGGGATGGTTCGCCTGGTAATTCGTTTGAAATTATTTTCCTTCTGTCAGGACTAAAATCCCAATTGTAATAAAAATTACTATTGAATTGTTCGGCAATTATATCCTTTGCAAGAGTAGTTTTCCCAACTTGTCTGGCACCACCCACAAAAACCATCTTGTTTTTGAGATCATTTATAATGTTATCAGTTAAATATCTGTTTCTTTTCACTGGTTTCTCATATTTATTTATTCAAATAATTTTGCTTACAAGCAAAAATATAAGCGAATAATTTTGCTTACAAGCAAAATTATTAGAATACTGTTTTGGTCAAAATTAATTTAGCTGAGGGCTTAAATAAAAGAAACTTTCTTTAAAAGTATGGAAAAACTGTATGAGGCAATATTCATTAAATAAAGAAAATAAAAATGTACGAAAAACAATCTGATAAATGCGAGACGTAACTGCAAAAATTATTTAATGATTTGAAATTGTATTACTTACTGAAATGCTTTTTAATGTTAGTATTTTAATTGTATAATTCAACAGAGCAGTTCATAAAAATTAAATCTGCAAACGATGCAAAAATCTTCTCCCCTTTGTTTACCTTGCTGACCCCTTAAGTTGTTCCAGTAAAAATTATATCTTCATATTCAAGAGTCATAATTGATGAAAGATATTCAAAAATTTCTGTTGGTTTGAAGATAATTTTGTTAAGGTACCTTCTAACAATGTCAGACTTAATAAATGAACATGCATTGCCAATATTAAAGTAATCATACTCTGTCGGTCCACACATATACATTCTGATATTGGGTGAATTAAACGGAACTAATTCTTCTTTTTGCTTTGTAAGGGAGTTGTAAATGTTTATCATTTTCAATCTATAATATTTTTTTGCAAGTATAAAAATGTATTCTGCCTTTAGACGATAAGTTAATAATGATAAAATAATATTTGTCGTTTTTAATGAATTAATCAGTTAAAATCTAAATAAACAGGCTCTCTAAACAAAATCAGCCACGAATTACACGGATTATCACGAATTGAATTGTTGTAATTAAAATATTTTATTAACGCTTGTCATAAATCCAAGATTTCCTCTATTACCTGAGTAACTAATCCAGTAAACATTATCATTTATCTGATAAGATAATATGGGAGAGAAAAGTCCTGGCTTGCCAAGATTGATTAGAAAACTTAATATAGAAGAGTTCTGAAATTGATATGCACCAAATAAAAATAAACTAAAATTTGCAGATGCCCAGCCTCTGTCAGAATCAATAACACCAAGTTCTTTAGCAGTATTCCTGAAATCTAAGAATTCACCTATTTCTGCTACTGCTAAAAAATCTATTCCCGAACCAAGTTTGAAATTAGTAAATTTAAAATTCAACCCAACTTTAATGTTACCCAACAGACCACCACCCCATTTTCTGCCTTCGTAATTTATGTCTGTGAAATTTGCTCCTTGCTTTGCACCTAAGCCATCAACTTTATAATATCCGCCGTATGCAATTATCGAAGTGTTTGAAAAAGCATTTTCTTTTGTTGTAACATAATTAAAAGTAAATCTTAATAATGCCAGATCTTCCTTATCATAATCTCCTTTTCCAAATCTTAAATCTGCTCCAACGAACTTATTTATTTTAATACTGTCGCTAACTTTTTCGTAAACTATTGGGGTTGGGCTGTTGTAATTTATAAGTGAGTCGTAAACTCTCCTGCTGCAACCATTCCCTCCGAAGATGAAATAAACAATAAAAGATAAGATTATTAACTTTATTTTTGTCATATTACAAAATTACCTAGTGTCAAATTTATAAGCATCTAATAATTAACTGGAATAATGAAAACAAAAAAAGGCGATATAATAGAATTAACTATCATTAAATACGCTTTTGAAGGAAAAGGTATTGCAAAAGTTTCTAAATCAAAATTGCTCGGAGAAAAAACTGATTCGGATGAAGAAAATTATGTTGTATTTGTTCAGAATGCATATCCGGGTGATAAAGTAAAGGCAAGACTGCTGAAAATAAAAAACTCTTACGCAGAGGCAGTTGCAGTTGAAATTCTTGAGTTTTCAAAATACCGTGTTCAACCGAAGTGTAAGTTTTTTGGTGTTTGCGGCGGTTGTAAACAGCAGGATTTAGAATACGATTTACAATTGCATTATAAGCAGCTTCAAGTTGAGGAAGTATTCAAAAACATAGCTGGATTAAAAGAAATTAAATCAGAAAAAATTATCCCTTCTGAAATAATTTTTTCATATCGAAATAAAATGGAGTTTTCTTTCAGCGATATTCGTTGGCTAACAAAAGAAGAACTTGAATCAGACCAAAAGATTGAACGGAACTTTGCGCTGGGTTTTCACATTCCCAAAATTTATGATAAAGTCCTTGATATTGATGAATGCTTTCTTCAAACAGAACTTGCAAACAATATTGTTAATTTCACTCGCGAATTTTTCAAATCAAAAAATGTTTCAGCTTATTCTCAAAAATTGCATAAGGGATTTTTACGAAATCTTGTTTTACGACAAGCATTCCATACTAAAGATTTTATGGTAAACATAGTTACATCAGAAGATGAACCTCAGCTTATTGAAGATTATTCAAAATCTTTATTAGAAAAATTTCCTGCAATAACTACAGTTGTAAATAATATAAACAAAAAACTTTCCTCTGTTTCAACCGGAGATTATGAAAAAATTATTTACGGTTCTGGATTTATTTACGATTACATAGGAAAATATAAATTCAGAATCAGTTCAAACTCCTTTTTCCAAACAAATACTATTCAGGCAGAAAAACTTTACCAGACTGTTGTTGATTTTGCTGAGTTCAATGGAAATGAAATTTTATATGATTTATATTCAGGTGCTGGAACAATTACTCTCTATGTATCTGATTTCGTAACAGAACTTTATGCATTTGAGTCGGTGAACTCTGCGGTTGGTGATGCAGAGTTTAATGCAAGTTTAAATAATGTTAATAATGTGAAATTTTTCTTGGCTGATTTATACAAAAGTTTTATTCCTGTCGTTAAAACAAATAAAATTCCCAAACCAGATATAATAATTATTGATCCACCAAGAAGCGGTATGCACAAAAATACGGTTAATGATGTTGCTGAATTATCACCTCAAAAAATAATTTATGTGAGCTGTAACCCGGTTACACAAGCAAGAGATGTAAAAATGTTAATCGAAGCGGGATATAAATTTATAAAAATGAGACCCGTTGATATGTTCCCACACACTTATCACATCGAAAATGTAGTGTTGCTCAAAAAAGTCTAAATCGTTCTATTCTGGTTTCTTGAGTTTATCTTTAAATACCTTTTCAAACTTTTCTACTTTAGGAGCGATAACAAAAGCACAGTAACCTTGATATGGATTTCTTTCAAAATAATCTTGATGATAATCTTCAGCAGGAAAGAACTTTTTGAACTCAACAATTTCTGTTACAATTGGATTTTCCCAAATTTTCTCTTCCTGAAGTTTCTGTTTATAAAACTCTGCTTTTTGTTTTTGTTCAAGGTTATGATAAAAAATTATAGAACGATATTGCGGGCCTACATCATTGCCCTGTCTGTTGGGAGTAGTAGGGTCGTGAGTTTTCCAGAATATCTCTAACAATTCGTCATAACTTATAACAGATGGATCAAATTTTATTTGAGTACATTCTGCATGCCCTGTTTTCCCACTTGTAACTTGATGATAAGTAGGATTTTCAACTTCCCCACCTGAGTAACCAGAAACAACATCAATTACTCCTTTAACACGTTCGAAAATTGCTTCTGTACACCAGAAACAACCCGAGCCAAAAGTTGCTATTTCAAAATTAGAATTTACTTCGTTCATAAAACTACCTTTAGATTTTTCCTGACAAAATGTAAAAGAAAGGAATGATAGTAATATTAAAGTTGTTAATAGATTTTTAAATTCCATTTACTATTAATTAAATTTATTTTAACAAAGCATAATCTTAATTCTCTAACTTAATTAAAAGTTTATCAACGAATTCAATTTTATCTTAAAATTATTTCCATTACGATTGGTTAATTTCCAAGCAAATTCAATTTCTAAAGGTAAAAAGCCTTTCTGTAAACCGAATCCAATTTCCAATAAAGGTCTTTTAAGTTTTTCAATCTCATAATTAGATTCATTGTAAAAATTTGAATTAATATTACTCCAGCCAATATTAAAAAAAGAATTTAATTGTAAATCAAGATTAGTAAAGAAATTTAATTTTAATGCCCTGAATAATTCATCACGGAAATTATGTTCAGTATTTAAGTAATAAACTCTATCACCAAAAATTTCATATGTTCTTAATGTTCTAAAAGTAAATGATGATGAAAGATAAGCAGGATTTCCAGGCAATGAAAACATAAATTGAATAGGGACATTACCGTCAGATAGACCTGCAAAAAATTTCATTGAAAGAAACGAAAATCTAAAAGTTCGAATAGTAGTTTGATATGAGAATTCAAATTGTTTAAATGAAAAATTGCTATTCAAGAAATTATTGTCCGAAAATTTTGCTCCTAAGGAAAATAAGAAGAAATCCTTACCGAATGAACTCCTTCTTCTGAAATAACCATCTTCAATATAATCTCTAAAATCAAAGCTAAATTGAAATGCGAGTAAATTACTTTTTCCCTCATTGATTGGAGAATTATCAGCATAAGCCTCTGAACGCCTGAAAAATGAGAATTCAGTATTCTTTTTAGCGCTTTTATCTAAACGGTTTTGAAATGAAATTTTAGTTTTGATTACTGAAGTCAATTCTGTTTGTAATTCTAATGAAAATCCTTTCTGATAATAATAATCTTTGTCATCATCTTTAAGGAAAAGAGCAGTGATTGTGTTATAAAACTCCAATAATCCTGTTAGTTTTTTCATCAGAGTTCTTTTTGAATTAAATAAACTTAAATCAATTTGTGTAGTGCGATAATCTCCATATAAATAAGTTATATTCAGTTCCTGTTTAAATTTTTTATCTGCAAACCCGTAACTTAGAAGTAATTCAGAATTAAACCTGTTTTCTAAAAGATTTTCTCCGAAAATTCCAAAGTCGATTGAGTGTCCTTCAACTCTATTGAAATGGTAAAAGCTTAGTGGACCTGATATAGAGAAATTTTCATTTATTTTAGTTCTTGAATTAAGTAAAGAGAAATTATCCCAGAATGTTCTTGGGATATTTTCAAGGCTATCAATTATCTTAAGCGCTTCCAATTCTTCTTCTGTGTTTGGAATTGTCTGGATAAGATTCCAATACTCAATGTTTTTTTTATCAGCTTCAGGTAAAACAGAAACTAAAGCTTTTGAAAAAACTTTTTCATCAATCAATGAATTTATTTTGTAGTTAAACAAAATAGTATTTAATTCGAATCCAAATCTGGCTAATCCAAAAAAATTTGCTTTTACCAATAAGCGATAATCTACTGGCATCATTATATCGTCAAACATATCAAATTGTTGTATAATTTCGACTGATTCAAATATACCCCCAGAATTTGCAGGTTTATTTAGAAAGAGATTGACCCTTAAGAGTTCAAATGTACCATCAAGGATAAATATTTTACCAATAAATCCGGGGTCGAGAGAGTCATTTGGTTCTAAATGTATTTGATAAACTCTTTTATCATCAATAGCTTGAAATTTTTCAATGTAGAAATAATAATAATCTAATGCTATATCTGACAAAATTCCTGGTAATTTTCTACCAAAAAAGTTTATATCATCATTATAAAAATTTTGGACAAGTCTGCCACCTGTTAAAATATTTACAGATGGGGGAAAGTTGGAAGATTGTTTTCTTGCAAGTATTATTTCTTTATAATAATTCGGTTTAGCAAAATAGCATTTGCTATGGCTTTCAAGTATGCCAGTAATTTTTAGTTGGCTTGTGTCAGATTTACCCAAACCAAAACCAAAAGTATTAGTTGTTGAGACTATAAAATCAGTTGTTCTTACTACACCTTTTGCGAAAGACTCAAATTCGTAATTTATAATTTTTTTCTCACGCTCTTTTCTTTTTTCTATTGCCTTACGAATTATTTCCAATGCTGGATTTTCACCAGGTGTAACAACAATTTCGGGAAGACTGATTTCTGTAGGTTTTAATCTAAATACTAAATCGCTTATATCTTTATCTAATAAAATTGAAATTGTATCTGAGATGTATCCTATGTAAGAAGCTATTATTTCATATCTACCTTTTTCTAATTTTAATTCAAATTCACCGGATAAATTTGAAGAAGTTCCTAAGGTAGTACCAGCAACTCTTAAATTAGCGTAACTTAAAGGTGTATTGTTAGAACCGTCTAAAATTCTCCCTCGCAAGTATAATAGTTGAGCAAAATTTTCGAATGAAAATAAAAAAAATAGTATTACAATTAAATTAAATAGATTAGTTTTTGCTATCATAAAATTCTTAATAAATATTTTATTAGAAAATAATTTTTTAATACTTATTTTTGTCTACCAAAATAAATTAAGGATACTAAAATGCAAACAAAATCATTAATTACAATCGTTCTATTTTTTAATATTCTTTCAATATATATCTACTCTCAAGAAGATAAGTTAACGGTTGAACCAAAGGAGATAATTTCAAAATATATATCTGCCATTGGTGGTGAAGAAAATCTAAGAAATGTTAAAGACCGCACAACTATTATGCGCGGGACAATAATGGATCAGAATATAACTCTTGTTATAAAGCAAAAAGCTCCAAATAAATTTAGACAGGAAATTAAAATGGCTGGAATGGATCAAGTTCTGATATTCGATGGTGAAAAAGCTATTATGAAAGTAGCTGACGAAAAAATGGAAGTCCCTGACGAACAAATAAAACAATTAAAGATTGAATCTGCTATGGAACTACTCTTAAATCCAGATGAATATGGAGTTACATTTAATTATGAAGGACAGGAGAATGTTAATGACAGACTCTGTCATATTCTCAAACTTACTACTGAAAGTGGTGTAAGTTCAAAATATTATTTTGATGATGAAACTGGGTTAAAGGTTTTAGAAAAAAAGACTGCTGTTACTCCTATGGGTTCTTTGGATCAAACAATAGAATATTCAGACTATAAGGAAGTAAGTGGTATAAAATTTCCTCATAAACTTAAACAATCATTTGGACCGCAGTCAATAGAGGTAACTGTTAGTAGTATTAAAATTAATACAAACCTCTCTGATGATATTTTTCAAATATCTGAATGATAAATAGAAAATACTCTGCTATAGTATTTGACTTAGGACAGGTTCTAATTCCTTTCGATTATAAAATTTTCATTAACTCTCTCAATAAGTATAAAACTGGATTGGGAGAGTCTTTTATCGAAAAGTATAATCAGAACTATCACATCCACAGAGATTTCGAAAAAGGTAGTATCTCTGAAGATGAGTTCTTGAAAATAATGCTTCAATGGACAGAACATAAAATAACCACTGAAGAATTCTGTTTTTATTGGTCGAATATCTTCTCATTAAATGAACAAGTAATATCTTTATTGCCGCAACTAAAAGTAAACTATAAGTTATTTTTATTATCAAATACTAACCCTATTCATAAAAGATATGGATACCAGCATTATGAGTTCTTAAACTTATTCGATAAACTGTTTTTATCGCACGAAGTTGGTTATGTTAAACCAGAAAAAGAAATTTATCTTGAGATTATGAACTATTCCAAAATTCCAGCAAATGAATTAATTTTTATTGATGACATAAAAGAATATGTTGAAAAAGCAAAAGAACTTGGCTGGGATGGCATTCAGTTCACTGGCTACGAAAATCTTATAAATGAATTTAAGTTAAGAAATATTTTATAAACAACTTTTGTAAAAATGGAAGTATATCACGATAAAACTAATTCATCTTTTGTCATCAAAATTGATGATGCTTTTTCTTATGTATCATATAATCTAAATGAAGATGTTATGGAACTCTATACTACATATACTGCACCTCAACTTAGGGGACGAGGTTTAGCTGAAAGAGTTGTTAGAGCAGCCTTAGAATTTGCCAAAGAAAACAATTTAAAAGTTATTCCTTCTTGTTCTTATGTTAAAGTTTTTTTAGAAAGAAATCCTGAATATAAATTTTTAACTGAAAGATAATTTCCAGGAGTTTTTATGAAACGAAAAAATATTTTTTCATTATTGTATTTAATTGTCCTATTCTTATTTACTTCAAGCAATTATTTCTCTCAACAAAAAGAATTAACATTTGAACAAGTTTATCTTTTTGCAGAACCAAGGTTGCTTAATCCAACTTATCAAATTATCAAATGGCTCGATGATGAAAATTTTATTATACAAAAAAGAACACCAACAAACTCTATAGTTAAAGTAAATGCTAAAACAGGTGAAGAAGAAATTTTTATTAACTATTCGGAATATGATGATTTTTTAATTGAACATGAAGTTACAATAGATAATAAAATAGCAAATTCAGATGATTATAAAGGTTATTTATTTAAGAAAGAAGATAATTTTTATTATTTCAACTTAGATGAAAAAAAATTCATTCAACTAACAAAAATTAAAGGTGAAAGAAAAAATCCTACTTTCTCACCAGATGGTAAAAAAGTTGCTTACACTATGAACAACGACCTTTATTATGTTGATATTGAAAAACAAGAAGAAGTTAGATTAACTTTTGACGGGTCTGAAACTTTATATAATGGCTGGGCTTCGTGGGTTTATTACGAAGAGATTTTAGGAAGAGCCTCTAATTATAAGGCTTTTTATTGGTCGCCTGATAGTAAAATGATTGCATTCCTTAAAACTGATGACTCTCCAGTCCCTAAGTTCCCACTGTATATTGCAGATGGAAATAGAGGGAAACTTGAGTGGGAGCATTATCCAAAAGCTGGAGAACCTAATCCTAATGTAAGTTTATATATTGCTCATCTCGATAACAAAAACATCATTTTCGTTGAGGAGGATACAAAATTAGACCAATATACTGCCTGGGTTTTCTGGACACCTGATAGCAAAGAATTGTTTTATCAGGTCTTAAATAGAGGGCAAGACCATCTAAAAATACTTGCTGCAAATCCTTTAACTGGGAAAAGTAGATTAGTCTATGAAGAAAAACAAGAATCATTCGTTGAATTTTTTGAAGACATACATATCCTCAAAAATGAAAAGGGATTTATTTTAAGATCTGATAAAAGCGGTTTTAGACACTTATATCTTTTTGATATGCAAGGTAACCTAAAGGCTCAATTAACAGATGGAGAATGGACTGTAACAAAAATCGTTTATGTTGATGAAGAAAATCAGATAGTATATTTTGAAGGAAATAAGGATAATTCGCTTGAGAACCACTTATTTTCAATCGGATTTAATGGCAAAAATTTAGTTAAGCTTACAAAATCTCCAGGTACAAATATTACAAGGGTTTCGGAAAAGGGATCTTACTTTATTACAAATAGAAGCTCGATTGATAATCCAGGTGTTGCTGAATTGTGTGATCGAAATGGAAATGTATTAAAAGTTTTGAGTGAAAGAAAAAAAGATATTTTCAATGATTACAAATTTGGAAAAGCAGAGTTATTTAAAATCAAAACTTCTGATGGAGTTGAATTACCTGCAATGTGGGTTTTGCCGCCAGAGTTTGATAAATCAAAAAAATACCCTGTTTTATTTTCTATTTATGGGGGACCAGGAGGGAAGGATGTAAGAAATTCTTTTTCAGCATTCTTAGATAGATTTTTCATTTCACAAAATGGAATTATCTACTTTGTAGTCGACCATAGAGGAAGTGAACATTTTGGTAAAAAAGGTATGTCTTTAATGCACAGGAATCTTGGGAAATGGGAAATGAATGATTACATCGAAGCAGTTAAGTTCTTAAAACAACTGCCCTTTGTTGATACTACCAAAATTGGTATAACTGGTGGTAGCTACGGCGGTTATTTGACTTGTTTGGCACTTACTTATGGTGCTGATTATTTTACTCACGGAATTTCGGATTTTCCTGTCACTGATTGGAAATTGTATGATAATATTTACACTGAAAGGTATATGGATACACCAGATGAAAATCCTGAAGGCTACAAATTTGGATCAGCAATAACTCATATTGATAAATATAAAGGTTATTTACTTATTACACACGGAAGTCTTGATGACAATGTACATATGCAAAATACAATTCAATTTGTAGATAAAATGATTTCACTTAATAAAGATTTTGAAATGATGATATATCCGAATGAAAGACACGGGTATGGATTCCCCAAAAGAAATCATCAGTATAGAGAATATGTTCAATTTTGGTTTAGGCACTTTTTGAATAAAGAATTTAAGCCATAATTATTTTACTTTATAAAGAATAAATTTTACATAATCATCTCAATTTTAGAACGTAAGTTTTCTATTACGCTTTGTAAATGAGTATCTGTTTGTAGATTCTTTTCGATTAAATTACAAGAGTGAATTACTGTTGAATGATCTTTACCTCCAAAATACAGACCAATAGTTTTCAAAGAATTACTTGTATATTCTTTCGATAAATACATTGCTATCTGACGAGCAAATACTATTTCCTTTTTTCTTGTTTTTTCTCTTATCTTGTTTTCAGGTAATGATAAAAATTCACAAACTATTCTGGTAATATCATCAATTCCTAGACTAATCTTTTTATCAGAAGCAATTTCTTTAACTATTTTTCTTGTAAGTTCCAAATCAATTTCTTTTGAATTTATTGTAGCAGTAGCGAGCATTTTAATTAAACATCCCTCTAATTCTCTTATATTTGATGTAATATTGCTTGAAATATACTCAATGATTTGAGGCGTTATGGTCATTCCAAATTCTTGAGCTTTGCTATTGAGTATTGCAACTCTGGTTTCAAAATCAGGCGGTTGAATATCTGCTTGAAGTCCCCACTTAAATCTTGAAATTAACCTCTCATCTAGTCCTTTTAATTCTTTTGGCGGCTTATCACTTGATAGAACAATTTGTTTCCTTGATTGATGCAGCGAGTTAAATATATGAAAGAATAAATCCTGAGTCTTTTCTTTACCAGATAAAAATTGAATATCATCAATAATAAGTACATCTATAGTTCGATAGAAATTTTGAAATTCATTAGCTTGATGATTTTGAATAGCATCTACAAATTTTCTGGTGAAATCATCTGCTGAAATATAAAGCACTCTTTTATCAGGAAATTGTGAAACGATTTTATTTCCAATTGCTTGTATAAGATGTGTTTTGCCAAGTCCAACGCCCCCATAAACGAAGAATGGATTAAAGGAAGTCTCACCAGGGTTATCGCTTATTGCTAAAGCAGTTGCTCTCGCTAATTGATTCCCTTCGCCTTTTATAAAATTTGAGAACTGATATCTCTGATTTAAATTAGATTCAATTGGAGGTAATTTATTTCCTTTTCCATTTGTACCATTAATTTTTGGTTCAGCAATTTTTATTGGCTGTTGGTCGTTTTCAACTTCTTCTTTAATGGTAAAACTTAATTTACATTCAGAACCAAAAATTTTATGAACAGCATTAAGTAATATTTTACTGTAATGTTCTTCAATCCATTCCCAGAAAAACTGAGTTGGAACTTGAATTTTTAGAACATTATTTTCAAAAGCAACTGGTATTATAGGCTTGAACCAAGTGTTAAAAGTAATAGGCTTTACATCTTCTTTGATTATTGCTAAACTTTTTTTCCACAATTGTTTAACATCATTTTTAATCTCTGTTTCAAAATTTTCTGATAATTTTACCTTCAGGTTATCCACTATTTTCATTTTTCAATTAGTTTATGTTTTAACAATAGATTAACATTAAATTATAATTTTTTAAGAAATTAACAAATTATCAACATTCAAGGCTTTGATGCAACTTATTAAAAAATAACAACTTATAAAAACTGGTTAAGAACATTTAACAAATCTTTATTAACACTGTTAAAAATTAATCCGTGGAACGCTTTCACAATCCAAAGTTATTAACAATTTATCAACATTTTTTTTTGGTTCTATCTTGAGTTAAAAATAAATAGTTTATTCTAATCAAACAAGAATTTTTTTATCTTAAAAAAATTTTTTTTAATAAACAAGTTTTATCTGAATTATTAAAAACATCAATTCTAATGAATAAAATAATTTACAGATGAATTTATAAAACGATGAAAATTTTGAGGATTAAAAGTAGAAATTCGAAATGATTTATAAGCCTTATAATTTTCTGTTGCTGAAATAGCGACAAAAAGAATAATAAATAATAAGTTTCGAGCAAGTAATAAATTTTTATTTTTCTTAAGGGAGTGAAAATGAACAAACTACCGAAGAAAAAACTCTCATTGAGAGTTCATATTGTAATAATTTATCAACCACATAAAACGGTAAAAGAAAGCTAAGATAGATTAGTTTTAACCTTAAGAGTGAAAAATAAACTCAACGATATAGATGTAAAAAAATCTTAAGAGACATTCAACAAAAGATTTGATAAGCATAAAAAATATAGTAAAGGTTTTAGGAAACAAATAGTTCGAATACATTTTAGGAAAAGATGAGTTTCGGGGTAATGTCAAATATATGAAAAGATAAATTTACTGTAAAAATATCAGCGCTAAATGTGTGAAAAATATTTAACGAAACGATAAATAAACTTAAAACCATCATTAAGATTAAATACCATAGAATTGTTACAGAGTTATGAAAATGTGGTAAATTATTAAATAATATAAAGTGTAATCACTTACGAATAAAACCAGAAACAGATTTCAGAGGAATAGGGAAATGTAAAAATGTTGGTTCACCAATAGAATTTTGCGAATCAAAACTAAAAACTAACAGTTTGTTGAAATTTTTATTAAATTATAATTGAAATTAGTAATCAAAAATTTGAGCGCTTACTAATTGATTTTATTGTTTTTTATGCTTTTCAAAGATAAATTCACAAACTTATTTTTATGATTTATGAAAACATAAATAAGCTTAAAGCTGAAATTGAAAAAACCTGTTATGAATGTGGTAGAGACTTTACAGAAATAAAACTGATTGCTGTATCTAAGTATTTTGGAATTAATGAAATTCTGGAGGCTAATCGCTCAGGTATTGAAGATTTCGGAGAAAACAGGGCTCAAGAATTAGTTTTAAAATTTGATAAATTAGGAAACGCAGTAATCTGGCATTTTATAGGAACGCTGCAAAAGAATAAAGTTAAATACGCTGTTAGATGTGCTGAATTCATTCATTCTGTTGATAGTTTAGATTTACTAATTGAAATTGACAAAAGGGCTCGTTTACAAAATAAAATTCAAAAAGTACTTTTTGAAGTTAAAACTTCCTATGAAGATACGAAATCAGGATTAGCAACGGAAGAGGAGGTTTTTGAAATTGCTGAAGAATCAAAAAAACTCTCTAATATCAATGTCGTTGGTCTAATGACCATTTCGCCTTTGACTGATGATGAAAATTTAATTAGAAATAGTTTCCGTTCTTTAAGAATATTGAAAGAAAAACTTAACCATAATGGATTTAATTACAAAGAACTTTCTATGGGAATGACAAGCGACTTTAAAATTGCTGTTCAAGAAGGAAGCACTATGCTTCGTATTGGTTCAGCCATCTTTGGTGAAAGAGATTATAATAAAGATTGGAGACAAATTTGAAACTTAATTCTAATTCAATTAGAAATCAGGTATTTACACAAAAGTTTTTTGGTTTCAGTAAAGAGGAAGTTAAAGAATATCTTAATCTTTTAGCTGATGGGGTAGAGGTTTTAATTAAAGAAAATGATGAGATGAAAAAGCAAATAAATGAATTATACGAGCAAATTGAATCTTACAAAAAAATCGAAAGCAATCTTCAACAAACTTTATTAAAAGCTCAGGAAAGTTCAAGCAAATCCTTAGAATCAACTCGTAAACAAACTCAAGTTATGTTGATGGAGGCTGAAGTAAAAGCTAATCAGATAATTGAAAATGCCAAATTGAAAGCAAAAAAAATCAACGACGCTATCAACAATCTTCAAGAAGAAAAGAATTTAATTATATCAAAATTAGAATCTATTTTAATGACTCAAATTAGAATATTAGAGCCCGAATTAAATATTGATAGTTCAAAAACCACAGAAGAAAATTTAAATCAGGTAAGTTTTCTTAAAATTGACATTGAAAAAATTCTGGAATCCTTAGAAAATGAATGATTTAATCTCGAGAATTGATGAATCTTTAAGTGTAATTAGACAATACACACTTGATAATTATCCAATCGGCATTATTTTAGGAACAGGTTTAGGCGGGTTAGTCAAGGAATTAAAAATAGAACATCAAATTGAATATGAAAAAATTCCGAATTTCCCTTTATCTACTGTAGAATCGCATCACGGTAGACTAATTTTTGGTGAAATAGCTGATAAAAAAGTTGTGGTTATGCAGGGCAGATTTCATTTTTATGAAGGTTATTCAATGAAGCAGATAACATATCCTGTTAGAGTAATGAAATTTTTAGGTGTTAAAATTCTTCTTGTTTCTAATGCATGCGGTGGAATGAACCCAGAATACCGAAAAGGTGATTTGATGATAATCGAAGATCATATAAATCTTTTGGGCGATAATCCTTTAATTGGTAAAAATGAAGATTTGTTAGGACCTCGTTTCCCCGATATGAGTGAACCTTATTCAAAGGAACTTATTTATATTGCTGAACAAATTGCCAAAGAGAATAATGTAAAAATTCATAAAGGAGTTTATGTTGCTGTTCCAGGTCCTAATTTAGAGACAAGAGCAGAATATAAATTTTTAAGAGCAACAGGTGCTGATGTGGTTGGTATGTCAACTGTTCCAGAAAATATTGTTGCTAATCATATGAGTATGAAAGTTTTTGGAATAAGTATTATTACTGATGAATGTATCCCTGAAACATTAAAACCTGTAAATTTACAAGAAATTATCGAGGCAGCTAATCAGGCCGAACCTAAAATGACTTTGATTTTCAAGGAACTAATTAGAAGAGTTAAAATTGATTGATTTCAAAAAACATATTTTAGATTTTCTCGGGGCTGTTCTTATTGCATTGATTGTCTTTGCGTCCAATTTTCTTGGAACAGATATTTTTAATTTCGGTAATAATAATTTTGCAGTTTGGTTTGTTCTATCTGTTCTTTGTTTTGCGAGTGGATGGTTTCTTTCTCGACAAGCTGGCTGGCAATATGGTGGGAAAATATTATTTGCTGTTATTATTGCAACTATTACTTTAAGTTTATTTACTATTACATTTTTCAATGAATACTTCGGAACAAATAATATTTCCGCTGAAAATATTATTCTTTTTAGCTTGAGAAATATAACCTTAGGTGCTATGGGATTTTTTGGTATGGCGGTGCAATTTATTCTACAAGGTACTAGAGAAGTCTTAATATTGAAAGAGAAAATTAAAATCTTGGAAGATAGTAAGTTCGATTACGAACAAAAAGGTTCTTTAATCATTAAAGAAGCTGAATTAAAAGCTAAAGAAATTATTTCTACTGCAGAACTCCAAGCTGAGAAAATTAAACTAATTAAAGAAACAACAGAAGAAGAATTAAAACAGTTAATTAAAACCGAATTTGAATTGTTAAAAAAATATAAGGGACTTTAGTAGAATCTATGTTCAAGCAAAATTTAGAAAAAATCAGCTATCCCCAAATTGAAAAAGAAATTTTAGAATTCTGGAAAGAAAATAAAATTTTTGAAAAAAGCATTTCTACAAGAGACGAAAAAAAATCATTCACTTTTTATGAAGGACCGCCAACTGCAAATGGTAAACCAGGAATTCATCATCTAATGGCTCGAACATTAAAAGATTTAGTATGCCGCTATAAAACCTTAAAGGGTTTTAGAGTTGAAAGAAAAGCTGGTTGGGATACTCACGGATTACCGGTTGAAATTGAAGTTGAAAAGACTTTAGGAATTAAACACAAAAGTGAAGTAATTGATTATGGAATAGAAAAATACAATCAAAAATGTAAAGAATCTGTTTTCACTTATCTCGATTTATGGGAAAAGATGACTGAAAGAATGGGATACTGGATTGATTTGAAATCTGCTTACATCACTCTCGATAATAATTATATTGAATCTGTTTGGTGGTCATTAAAAAATCTTTTTGAAAGAGGATTGATTTATCGTGACTATAAAATCGTTCCTCAAGATCCAAAATCTGAAACAGTTTTATCATCACATGAACTTGCATTAGGTTATCGAGAAACAAAAGACCCTTCAATATATGTTTTATTCCAAAGAGAAGATGCCGATGAATATTTCCTTGTCTGGACCACAACTCCTTGGACACTGATATCAAATGTAGCTCTTGCTGTAGGCTCTGATATTGATTATGTGAAAATAAAATCCGAAGGTAAAATTATTATTCTTGCTAAGGAAAGACTTTTAGTTATTGATGAAAATTATGAAATTCTTGAAGAGTTAAAAGGAAAGGATTTGGCTGGAATTCATTATGTTCAACTGTTTGACTATTGTCAGGTTGATAAAAAAGCTTTTTATGTAGTAGAAGGAGATTTTGTTAGCACAGAAGATGGTTCTGGTATTGTCCATATTGCTCCTGCTTTTGGTGCGGATGATTATGAGATTTCTAAAAAATATGATTTGCCACTTCTTCAACCAGTTACTCGCTCCGGACATTTTACCAATGAAATCGTTGATTTTGCAGGGCAATTTGTAAAGGATGCTGATAATGGAATAATAATGAAATTGAAACAAGAAGGTAAACTCTATAAGAAGGAAACAATAATCCATACATATCCATTTAGCTGGCGTCATCAAGATGTTCCCGTTATTTATTATGCACGTGAGTCCTGGTTTATTAGAACTACCCAATTTGCTAAAAGAATGGTTGAGTTAAATAAAAAAATTAACTGGCAGCCTCCAGAAGTAGGGTCTGGTAGATTTGGAAATTGGCTCGAAGAAAATAAAGACTGGGCTTTATCTCGAGATAGATTCTGGGCTACGCCGCTACCTATCTGGATATCTGACGATGGAGATATGTTCGCAATTGGTAGTATCGAAGAACTTAAATCTGGTTTTATTGAAGACAACGGTAAACGAATCCCCGTTTCTGAAATTGAAAATATTGATTTACATAAACATTTCGTTGACAAAGTTCTATTTGAAAAAAATGGGAAAATATACAGACGAACACCTGAAGTGATTGATGTTTGGTATGACTCGGGCGCTATGCCTTTTGCTCAATATCATTATCCATTTGAAAATAAAGAACTTTTTGAGTCCCGTTATTTCCCTGCTGATTTTATTAGCGAAGGTATTGATCAAACTCGAGGTTGGTTTTATACTTTGCATGCGATTTCAACTTTGCTATTCGATAATATTGCCTTTAAAAATGTTTTAGTAAATGAATTGATACTTGATAAAAAAGGCAACAAGATGTCAAAATCAAAAGGTAATACCGTTGACCCATTTGATTTATTTGAAAAATATGGTGCTGATGCTACAAGATGGTATTTAATTACAAACAGTCCCCCTTGGCGTCCAACTCTTTTTGATGAAGAAGCATTAGCTGAAACTCAAAGAAAGTTTTTTGGTACATTGGTTAATACTTATTCCTTTTTTGCTCTTTATGCTAATATTGATAAATTTAATTTCTCAGAAGAATTTGTTCCATATTCTGAAAGAACTGAAATTGATAGATGGATAATTTCAAAACTTAATGCTTTAATTGAAGAATATGAAAAAGAAATGGATGAATTCAATGTATCTAAAGCTGCAAGAGCAGTTTCAGATTTTACAATTGATCAACTCTCTAATTGGTATGTAAGAAGAAGTAGACGAAGATTCTGGAAATCAGAAATGAATCGAGAAAAATTATCTGCTTATCAAACTCTTTATGAATGTTTAATTACAGTTTCAAAATTAACAGCTCCTTTCGCACCATTTATTGCAGAAGAAATATATAGAAATCTAAACTCTATAACTCATAGAGAAAAATACGAGTCTGTTCATCTTTCTGATTTTCCAGAACAAACTTATCGGGATAAAGAACTTGAAGAAAAAATGGACATTGCTCAACAAGTCGTTTACTTAACAAGGGCTATAAGAGCAAAAAACAATTTGAAAGTACGACAGCCTCTAAAAAGAATTATGGTCGTTGTGGAAAAAGACAAACATGATGCTTTAGATAAAATGAAAGATGTTATTTTAGATGAAGTCAATATCAAAGAACTTTTAATACTTAATGATGACTCCGAAATTGTAAATAAAACTTGCAAACCAAACTTTAAATCAATAGGACCTAAGTTTGGTAAAAAAGTTAAACAAGTATCTGAGATAATTAAAAACTTTAATAAAGAACAAATCAGTCAATTAGAAACAAATATCCCTGTTGAAGTGTATATCGATGATGATAAAATTCTAATCTCCAAAGATGATGTTGAAATTCAAAGTCACGAAATTGAAGGCTGGTATGTTGAAACTCTATCTGGTGTTACTGTTGCAGTTGATACAGAATTAAATCAGGATTTAATTGATGAAGGATTAGCACGAGAGTTTGTAAATAGAGTTCAAAATATGCGAAAAGATGCTGGCTATGAAGTAACCGATAAAATTTTCATTAATTTTAGTAGCTCAGATGATTTTGTTAAAGCAATAAATAAATTTTCTGTTTATATTTCAAATGAAACTTTAGCAGAAAATTTAACTTCAAATTCTGAATTAAATGGATCATACAATCAAAATTGGGTAATCAATGGATTTGAATGTAATATTCAAATCAAGAAAATAAACTAATTATAGAAAGGGAAATAAGATGGCAAAGAAAGTCGTTAAAAAGTCTGTAAAGAAGTCAGATAAAAAATCTCTTAAAACAAAATCCAGCTCAAAGACAAAAGTAAAAAAATCAACTTTAAGTTCCTCAAAACAAAAATTAGAGAAAAAGACATCAAAGAAATTGCAGCCTAAAAAGAAAGAGATTAAAGAAGCAAAAAAAACTTCAAAACCTAAAAGCATTGTGAAAGAGAAAAAAACTTTAAAAGTAATCATAGAACCAAAAGAAAATTCAACTATTACTCAACAGGTAGAACAAACAGTTCAGGCTGAAGCAGAAATTGATGCTCAAGTGCTGGCGGAATTAGAAGCTGCAAGAAGACGAGCTGAAGCTTTAAAGAAGATTAAAAAATATAGTAAAAAAGAATTAGAACACTTCAAAAACATAATTATAGAAAAGCAGAATGAAATTATAGAACAACTTCAAAATCTAAGAGAACAAATGCTCGATCCTTCCACTGGTGAATATATTAATGAAAACTCTCCTTATTCACTTCATATGGCTGAGCAAGGAACCGACGCAATGGAAAGAGAAAAAACATTCCTTTACGCCCAAAGGGAAACTAAATTCCTTGGCTACCTTGAAGAAGCTTTAAAAAGAATCGAAGATGGCACTTATGGTATTTGTATAGCTTGTGTCGAAGAACCTCAATATCTCTGTCCAACTTGTCCATTAATTCCAAAGGAAAGATTAGAGGCTGTTCCACACACTCAATTATGTTTGCCAATGAAACAGCGTCAGGAGAAAAAATAATTTTTTATAAATCGAGCGAGGTAATTTCTTGAAAATAATCTGGATTTCAGTATCCATAGTAATAGTTGATCAGATATCTAAATTGTTAGTTAAAGGTTTTTCTATACCCCTTATAAACTTTAATTATGAAGGAATGTACTATGGTCAAAGTATTTCAGTTATAGGTGACTTTTTTAGACTAACTTATATTGAAAATCCTGGAATGGCATTTGGTATCGACCCAGGAGAAAGCTTTAAACTTGCAGTTTCATTATTCTCATTGATTGCAAGCATTGGTTTATTTTTTTATTTATACTTGATTAGACTTAAAAGTTTTATTCTTAGATTGTCTATAGCCTGCATTTTAGGTGGTGCAATTGGCAACCTGATAGATAGAGCTTTTTATGGAGTTTTATTTGATTACGCACCTCTTTTTTATGGAAGAGTTGTAGATTTTTTTGACTTCGATTTTTTTGACCTAACTATTTTTGGTATTACTTACACTAGGTGGCCTATTTTTAATATTGCAGATGCTTCAGTAACTATTGGAGTGTTAATTCTTATTATCTTTTATAAAAATGAAGAAGAACAAAAGAAATCTGAAACAGTTACTGAGTCCGTATTCCAAACAGATAATTTAACTGATAAAGAAGATTCTATTTCAAGCAATTCAGAAGTTCAAAATGAATCTTCATTTCAAACAATAGATGAGCAAACTGATAACGGAAAAAAAACATCTGATAAAGGTTCCTGATATAAAGAAACCTGAAAGAATAGATGTTTATCTTACAAACCACATTGAAAATGTAACCCGAAATAAAATACAATTTGCTATTAAAGCAGGCTTAGTTACAGTCAACAATAAACAAGTAAAACCAAATTACATTGTAAAACCATTTGACGAGATATTTGTAATTCAGCCAATTGACCCCAGACCAGAGGAAATTGAGCCCGAAGAAATCCCATTAGACATTATTTATGAAGATGAGCATCTATTAGTTGTTAATAAGCCTGCCGGTATGGTTGCACATCCTGCTTATGCAAATTACACTGGAACCCTTGTTAATGCTTTACTCCATCACACAAAAAAACTAAGTAATGTAAATGACAAATTCAGAATAGGTATAGTCCATAGAATAGATAAGGATACAAGTGGATTACTATTAGTTGCGAAAGACAATTTTACCCACTTTAAATTAGCTGAGCAATTCTCAAAGCATACTATCGAAAGAGAATATCATGCAATTTGTTGGGGAAAGTTTTCCAATCCAAAAGGACAAATATCCTTTAAAATTGCCAGAAGTAAGTCTAATAGAAAAAAATTTACCATAAGCCAAACTGAAGGTAAAGATGCCATAACTTTTTATGAAGTGATTGAGGAATTTGAGTTCGCTTCTCTAATTAAACTTAAATTAAAAACAGGCAGAACTCATCAAATAAGGGTGCATCTTTCTGGAATTGGTAAGCCAGTTTTTGGTGATAGAACTTATGGTGGGAATAAAATTGTTTTTGGAAGTGAACTTCCTGATATGAAAGCAAGAATAAATAATTTATTAAACATAATGAAAAGGCAAGCTTTACACGCGAAAACAATAGGATTTTTACACCCTATTACTAAAATCTTTATGAGATTTGATTCTGATTTACCTGATGACTTCAAAGAATTGTTGAAAAAATTGAGGAGATAATCAAATTAGTGTTTATTTTTTGTCTATTATTTTATCATTATTTAGTAGTTTATGATATTATTTATTAAAATTTGAATCTTTCGATAATGAAATATAAATTTTGAAAACTTAACTAATGATTTTAATTGAACTAATATATAATTTATTTGCGCTTTTATCGTTAAGTGTAATATCAAACTTCATAGTTCAAAATCAAGGATACACTTCCAAGAAGAGCCAGATTTATCAAGGGCTTTTATTCGGCTTAATTGCTGTTATCGGAATGTCCAGACCCTTTGTCCTTACTGATGGAGTTATTTTCGACGGGCATTCTATTGTTATAAGTTTGTCTTCTTTATTATTTGGTCCAATTACAGGTCTAATTTCAACAACCATTGCCAGTTTGTTTAGATTGTATTTAGGCGGTACCGGAACAACAACTGGGGTTTTGATCATTTTTACTTCTTTCCTATGGGGGTATTTTTACTATTTTAGATATACTAAAAACAAGTCCGAGATTAGTAACTTAACCATTTTAAATTTTGGTCTTTTGGTTACCGGTAGTATGATTTTACTAATGGTAACTCTACCTTATGAATTTTTCATTAAATTTTTGGAGAAAGTTGCTCCAACAGTTTTTATATTTTATCCAATAATTACTCTCGGAATAGGAAGAATTTTAATAAATCAGATTTTAAGTTACGATACTTTAATATCTATAAAAGACAACGAAGAATCCTTAAAAACAACTTTATATAGTATAGGTGATGCTGTTATATCAACTGATGTTAATGGTAAAATTATTCGAATGAACCCAATTGCCGAGCAATTAACTGGGTGGAAAGAAAAAGAAGCAAAAGGAAAAGGTATTGATGAAATTTTTATCATTAAAAATGAAATTACAGGGTTACCATCGGAAAATCCTGCCTTAAAATCAATAAATGAAGGGACCATTACAAAAATCACCAATCACACAATTCTAATAAATAAAAACGGAAAAGAAATCCCAATAGTTGATTCTTCAGCTCCAATTAAAAGAGATGAGCAAATTATTGGAGCTGTTTTAGTTTTCAGAGATCAAACAGAAGAAAGAAAAAAATTAAAACAATTAGAAGATAAAGAAAAATTCCAAAGATTTCTTATTGCTAACCTTCCTGGTTTCATTTATCGGTGTGCTTATGATAAAAATTGGAAGATGTATTATTTAAGTGATGGATGTTATGAATTGACTGGTTATACACCTCAAGATTTTCTTCTAGACAATCCAACTTTTAATGATATAATTCATCCTGATTATAGAGAGATTCTTTATTCTCTCTGGGATGAAAAACTCAGGAAAAGAGAAATATTTGAATATGAATATCCTATCTTTACTAAAACTGGTGAAATTAAATGGGTCTGGGAAAGGGGAAGAGGCATTTTTTCAGATAGTGGTGAGCCTCTTTATTTAGAGGGTTTTATTACAGATGTAAGTGAAAAAAAATTAATCGGACAAAAATTAATTGAAAATGAAAAAAGACTTAGTATTATAACTAATCTAATATCCGATTATTTATTTCAAACTAAAATTGAAAAAGATGGGAAATTAAAGTTAGAATGGGTTGGAGGTGCTTTTGAGGAAATATCAGGATATAATTTTGAAGAATATATCTCTGTTGGAGGTTGGAAAGCACGAATCCATCCAGAAGATGTTAAAATAGATGATTATGCTCTTGAAAAGTTGTTGAATAATCAACAAATCACAATTGAATTGAGAACCTTAAACAAAAAGGGTCAAATCGTTTGGGTTAGGGTTTTCGCTTATCCAGTTTGGGATGAGAAAGAAAAAAGAGTTACTCAAATTATAGGTGCTGTTCAAAATATCACTAATGAAAAAAAATCTGAACTAATATCTCAAATTGAAGTTAAAGTTTCTCAAGCAATCCTAACACAAAAATCCAACATAGAACTTTTTGAAATAATTCGGAACGAGCTTGCACTAATTATTGATGTCAGAAACTTTTTTGTTGCTTTCTACAATAAGGAATCAGGAATGTTGCATTCTATTTTCGAAACAGATGAAAAAGATGATATAATTGTCTGGAAAGCCAAAGGTTCATTAACTGGATATTTAATTGAACAGTCTAGAACATTACTGTTAAAAAAATCTGAAATTGAAGAACTAATCTCAACTAATAAAATTATACTTGTAGGCACATTACCAGAAGTATGGCTCGGCGTTCCACTTATAATTAAAGATGAAATTCTTGGTGCAGTTGTAATTCAAGATTATGATAATCCTGACGCTTTTGATTCAATGACTATCAGAGTAATGGAAAATATATCAAGATATTTTAGTGTATTTATTGAACGCAACTTAAACGAACAACAATTGATAGAGAGTGAAGAAAGATTTAGAAACTTATTTGAAAATCAAGAAGCAATTTTACTTTTATTAGATGCTGAATGTGGAATGATTATGGATGCTAATAAATCTGCTTTGAAATTTTATAAATGCACATTAGACCAACTAAAAGAAAAAACTATTTTTGATATTGATACTGCTTCTTCAGAAATAATAAAAAATTCTATTATAAAAATCTATAAAGGCTTACAAAATAGATTTGAAGCTAAACACAAGCTATTCAATGGAGAAATTAAAGATGTTGAAATCTTCACTTCAATTATTACAATAAAAAATCATAAGTTTATTTATGCAATCGTTTTTGATAAAACTGAACAGAAAAAAGCAGAAAAAGAAATTCATTTACTTAAAACTGCTGTAGTCCAAAATCCCTCTATGATAATCATTACAAACACTGAAGGCGAAATTGAATTTGTAAATCCAAAATTCTCTGAAGTTACTGGTTATCCATCGGAAGAAATTTTAGGCAAAAATACACGAATACTTAAATCAGGCTTTCACGCCGATGAATATTATTCTGAGATGTGGAAAACAATTAAAAGTGGTTCCGAATGGCACGATGAGTTCTTGAACAAGAAAAAAGATGGTTCTCTTTATTGGGTTGAAACTATTATATCTCCAATTAAAGAACTAGATGGAAAAATTACTCACTTTGTTGCTGTTCAAGAAGATATAACTCAACGTAAAAAGGTACTTGAACAGTTAGTAAAATCTGAAGAAGAGTTTAGGTCGGTTTGGGAAAATTCGGTTGATGCTATGCGACTTGTTAATGAGGATGGAATAGTAGTAAATGTTAATCAGGCATACTGTAATTTATTTAAAGTTGAGAGAGAGCTACTAATTGGAAAGATTTTTAACGCTGCTTATGTTATTAGAGATGAAGATAAATCACTTAGTAACTTTATACAAAGATTTAAACTTAGAACAATTAGAAAGAAATTCGAGACAGAGATTCAATTACATAATGGTGAGATGATATGGGTTGAATTAACAAATGCATTCATTGAAATAAAAAATTCTGCTCCATTGCTTTTAAGTATTTTTAGAGATATAACTGCTTATAAAAAATTATTAAATGAAACAATCCAGGCAAAAGAAAAAGCAGAGGAAATGAATCGTGTTAAATCTTATTTCTTTGCTAATATGAGTCATGAACTTAGAACACCTCTGGTTGGTATTCTTGGTTTTGCTGATATTTTGATAGAAGAACTTGAAGACAGACCCGATTTGCGGAATATGGCAGAACTAATTTCTAAGTCAGGCAATAGATTAAAAGAAACATTAAATTTAATTTTAAGTCTGTCTAAACTTGAATCAGGTAAACTTGAAGTCAAATTAAAAGAAGAAAATATAATACCATATATCAAAAATTCTTTTGAACTTTATGAACAAACCGCATTAAAAAAAGGATTAAATTATAATCTCATAATTCCTGAAAATGAAGTAATTTGTAGAATTGACAATAATCTCTTTCAGAATGTATTAAATAATTTGATAAGCAACGCTATTAAATTCACCGAAAAAGGCTCTGTTGATGTTAAAATTGAACTAATTAAAACAAAAGTAAGAATCCATGTTATCGATACTGGTATTGGAATTGCAAAAGAGTATCATAACTTAATCTGGGATGAATTTAGACAGGTAAGTGAAGGGTTGAATAGAAGTTTTGAAGGTACAGGTTTGGGATTAACTATAGTTAAGAGATTTACTAATTTGATGGGTGGTAGAGTATTCCTTGAAAGTGAGCTCGGTAAAGGAAGTGACTTTATTTTAGAATTTGATTTTATAAATCCTATAAAGAATGATGAAAATAATTCTTTTGAAAGTCAAATCACCGCTTCAATACCAATTGAAGATAAGATTAATAAATTTGATTTGCTATATGTGGAAGATGATCAAGCGTCGATTGATATTGTAAGTTTAATGTTAAAAAACAAATATACCTTTGATATTGCTCGTAATTCAGAAGAAGCACTGATTAAAGTTAAACAAAATTCATACAGGGCTATTTTAATGGATATAAACCTTCAGAGAGGTCAAAATGGTCTTGAAATTGCTTCAATGATTAGAAATTTAAGTGGCTATGAAAATATCCCTATCGCTGCCGTTACAGCTTACGCATTAAGTAAAGATAAAGAATCTTTCTTGTCTCAGGGTATGACCCATTATTTAGCTAAACCATTTTCTAAAACAGACCTTTATAATTTAATCAATGACATGTTGAAAAAATAATTTAACCATTATTCATTTCCTAAATCCATTAGTATTAACATATTTCTAACACCACAAATAAATTATTACATAACTTGTTTAATTTTACTATGAGAAAAATAAATTTCAAATGATATAACTAATGATGAAAGATTAACCAGTTTGTTAAGATAAATTTTTAGGAATAAGTTTTCAATTATTTTTTTATAAATATGAAAAGGGAAAAATTTCTAAAGACAGCTGCTTTAAGTTTAAGCACATTATTTCTTTCTGATATAAATATAAATCCGAACAACAGACCTCAAAAGGTTACTTCATCTCAATTACCACACAGAATCATTAAGCCGAGAAAACTTAATTCAGGAGATACTATAGCTTTCGTAGCACCAGGAAGTTATATTTCAAAAGAAGAACTTGATGAATCAATAAAAAAAATTGAAAACTTAGGATTTAAAGTTGTTTACTCAGAAAAAATATTGAGTCAAAATGGTTACTTTTCAGGAACAGATAATGTTCGTGCTGAAGACTTGATGGAAAAGTTTGAAGATAAAAATGTTAATGCTATTATGTGTATTCGTGGTGGTTACGGCTGTGCAAGAATTCTTCCATTACTAGACTATAAATCAATAAAAAAGAACCCTAAAGTTTTAATTGGTTATAGTGATGTTACTGCTTTGATGTTTGGTATCTTTAAAAAAACTGGTTTAATTACTTTTCATGGTCCTGTGGCAATTTCAACCTTCAATGATTTTTCCATAAATAACTTTAGGGCAATTTTAATGAATGAAGATTATCCTCAAAAATTCTTTAATGCTAACAACTCTGCTGATGAAAATCCATACGGAGTTGTCTCAATTGTTAAAGGTAAATCCAAAGGGAAACTAATTGGCGGAAATTTATCAATTATGACTTCGTTAATTGGAACAGAATATGATTTTAATTATGATAATTCAATTGTTTTTATTGAAGAGGTTGGTGAGGAACCTTATAGAATTGACAGAATGCTAACACAATTAATTCAATCAAAAAAATTTGAGAAGGCATCAGGCATTATGCTTGGAATCTTTAAAGATTGTGAACCCAAAACTTTCAATCCTGCTTTCTCAAAGTCATTTTCACTTATGGAAGTTCTAATAGATAGATTAGGAAACTTAAAAATTCCTATTATTTACGGAATGTCTTTTGGTCATATTAAAAATAAGTTTACAATTCCATTTGGTCTTGAAGCTATCTTAGATACAGAAGAGCAAACATTTACTTTAGAAGAATCTCCTGTTATCTAATATATTTGATTAATGTTTTATTCAATTTAAATTTTTAAGAGGTTTCCTATGAAAAATATTTTGTTTGCCTTAATTGCTATTTTCGGTCTCAATGGTTGCATTGTGTTTAAATCAGTTAGTTATGAAATTTCTTTATCAGGGGATATAAGTGGAAACTCATTAGTGATAATAGAAGACATCTCATCCGATGCACAAAATGAAGAAGATTTTAACAATGATATTCAATTTGTTTTTGATTATGCTCAAGTAAGCTCCCAGTTTATTGATGATATGAATAATGAGGGTAAAAAAATTATTTCAAGAAAACTTTTTATCCAAGATGGTAAATTAAACGCTCTTGTAAGTTATGAGTTTGATGATATAACTCTAATTGAATCAATTTATTTTGAAGACCCTTATTATTATTTAAACTTAGCTCCAGAGGATAGTATCATCTCTACAAATGGACAGATTTTTTCTTATGATGACTTTAAGAGAATCGTTTGGGATAAGTCAATGAAAACTCTCAATTTCCACATTTTTAGTGAGAATACTGATAATCCTAATATAAAATCGTTGGCTCCTTTTTATAAAAAATAATGTATGCTCAAATAGTTTTCCCACTACCATTTAGAAGGAGTTTCACTTATGAAATTCCTTCAGACTTAATTAAATATGCTAAAGCAGGTGTAAGGGTTATAGCACCTTTTGGTAAAAGAACTCTTACTGGATTTATATTACAAACTTCTAATGATATACCTGATAAAAAAGAACTAAAACAAATTAAAGAAATCATTGATGATATTCCTGTTTTAAATGAAACTATGATTAAATTTTATGAATGGTTGTCTGAATATTATTTATGTTCATTAGGTGAAGCATTCAAACTTTCTGTGCCCCCTGGAACAGACATAGAATCAAAAAGGATTATCTATTCAGATAAGAGTTTTATAGAAAAGGCATTATCAAAAGAGGTAAATAAAAATACAATCAGATATAAAATCTTATCAAATTTGTTTGAAAAAAATCAAATATCCTTAAACTCACTTCAAAAGAATGTTGGAAATAAAAATATTTACACTCAGATTAGAAAACTTCAAGAAGAAGGGTTAATTACCATCTCTGATGAATTAAGCAAGTTCAGGGTTAAACCTAAGAAAGTAAAATTTGTAAAGATTAAGAAAAGCTTAAAAGAAATTTATACTTCATTACCAGACATTGAACGCAGATCTCCCAATCAAGTTAAAGTTTTACTAACTTTAATACAAAAAGGAAATGAGATTTTACCTTTAGCTGAACTTATTCATAGAACTGAAACATCAAGAGCATCTATAGATAATTTAGTCAAAAAGGGTATATTAGAAATTTTTGATAAAGAAGTTGAAAGAAAATTTGATAATTTATACTCTGAGGAAACAAAAGAATTAGTTTTAACTAAACATCAAAAAGAGGTAATCAATCGCATTAGTTTAACAATTGAAGAGCAAAAATTTCAGACATTCCTGTTGCACGGTATTACTGGAAGTGGCAAAACTCAGATTTACATTGAATTAGCAAAAATTGTAACATCTAAAGGGAAAACAGTTTTAATACTTGTTCCAGAAATTTCATTAACTCCACAAATTGCGTCAAGATTTTTTAACAATTTTGGAGATACTGTTTCCGTGATTCATAGTCGTATGTCTGATGGCGAAAGATATGATGCATGGAGAAAGATTCTTAAAGGAAAATCGAAAATTGTTGTCGGTGCTCGTTCAGCACTTTTTTCACCTTTGAATAATTTGGGGTTGGTAGTTGTTGATGAAGAACACGATTCAAGTTACAAACAACAAGATCAGGTTCCCAAATATAATGCAAGAGATTCCGCTGTAATGTTAGGTAGTTTTTTAAATTGCCCAGTTGTTTTAGGCTCTGCGACACCTTCAATTGAAAGTCGTTTTAATGCTGATTCTGGTAAATACATATACCTTCATTTACCTGAGAGAATAGATGGGGCAAAAATGCCTAACATATTATCTGTCAATGTCATCGCTGAGAAAAAAAAAGGGAAAATGCAAGGGCTGTTTTCAAAAATTCTACTTGATAAGATTGAAGACAGACTAAAGAAAAAAGAAGGTGTAATTCTACTTCAAAACAGAAGAGGTTTCTCGACACAAATTTATTGTGAAGATTGCGGAGAAATTGAGACCTGTTCTAATTGTAGTGTCCCGCTTGTTTTTCACATAAGCAAGAATATTCTGGAATGTCATTATTGTGGATTAAATAAAAATATAATTAACTCCTGTTCAAATTGTGGCTCAATCAATATTAAACATTTTGGAGCAGGTACTGAAAAAGTTGAAGATGAACTTCTATTTTACTTCCCAAATGCAATTATTCGTCGGATTGATTCTGATTCAATAACAAAAAAAAATTTGTTAGGAAATATTTTATTAAATTTCTCCAAAGGTGAGATTGATATTCTTGTCGGAACTCAAATGGTATCAAAAGGACTTGATTTCCCTCGTGTAACTTTAGTTGGAGTAATTTCTGCTGAAAATACATTATGGCTTCCTGACTTCAGAGCTGACGAAAGAACATTTCAATTGCTGACTCAAGTCGCTGGAAGGTCCGGTAGAAGTAAAGTAGAAGGCGAAGTAATTATTCAAACTAAAAATGACAAACATTTTGTTATTCAAAAAGTTCTGTTAAATGATTATGATGGTTTTTATAAAAGAGAGATTTTAGATAGGGAAAAACACGGGTATCCACCTTTTTCGCGATTAGCATTAATTGAAGCAAAAGATAAATCTGACCAGAAAGCAAAAGGTGCTGCAGTTGATTTCCGCAAAGCACTTAGAAAATTTGAAAAACAATTGAAAATTTCCGAACCGACCACAGCATTGATTTATAAACTCAAAGGATTTTATCGTTATCACATACTCATTAAAAGTTTTAGGAATATTGATCCGGCAGGTAAAACACTTCGTAATGCAATCTTAGGAGCGTTTGCAGAATTTAATAGAGTTTCAAGATATAAAGATGTAAGATTGTTCTACGATATTGATCCGCAAAGTATAATGTGAGATTCTACAAGTAAAAAATTTCTGAAATTTACACTGCTGTCCAAAATAAACGTAAACCTGATCAATAAACTCTGATTTTAGTCCAAAATAAAAGAAAATAAATTCATTTTTATTTGAACCCCTTGTAAAAATGTATTACTTTTTTATTAGCAGATTTTGATTAAATGTGGCTAAAGCCAATAATATTCTATTCTTTATAATAACAGTTGGATAAATCCAACTGCAATAGATAAAAAAGAATCTAATCAACATAAAAAAAATTAAAAGTAGGGACAGGCTTTAGCCACATAAATATATTTATTTTAGACAAATGTGAGATTGTATAAGTAAAAAATTTCTGAAAGTTCTTCTTTCTTCAATAAAGAATTTTAATTTATAGTTTTTAGAACTGCCATAGACTATTCGAAGACAAGTGCTGCCCATAAATTAGAGTTTTTTAGAAAGATTCTGATTAAAAATTATTTCTAAAATTTTATACTGAAGATATTCTCTAAGAATATTTTTCTTGAAGGGGTTTTCTTTATCAGTGTAGAATTTTTCTATCTGGTTTAGACTTAACATTTTTCTAAGATATTGATTAAAAGATATACACGTTTTTTGAGTTGTTTATTATTGAATATATCTAAGTAAGATTTCAATTTATTATTGTCGATTTTTTCAAGGAGAGAACTATAGTTTAATCTGAGTTCATTTATATTATCAATGCTATTCAGTTCTGAATGTAAGTAAGGAAAATCTAAAGTAGCTTTTTATGGTTCAGCTATTTTTATAACTAATGAGTTATGTTGCAAGAGAGAATATCCGAAGATTAAATCGCTTTTAAACTTTTTGTAAATAAAAATACCATAAGTTGTCTTAAATGAAGTCGTTTTTCTGCTTATGACCGATGAAATGGAATAAACTGATTCTGGAATCAGATTATAAAATCTCAATGATGAATGAAGTGAAATATATGATGGCTCATATAACTTATTGGCCAATTTGAATAAGTAGAATTCATCAGAATTAACATCAGAAAATTTATAAAACCCGTTAGCAATTCTTTCAATCAAACCCTTTTTCTGCCACTCGACAAAACGATGATGATAAACCTTTTCCTTTAGCTTTTGGATGTCTTTAATTGAAAAGAAAGGAAAATCTTTTAAACTGGATTCCAAATCTGATAAAATTCATTTCATTTCTATTTTTTACTATTTACAATGTATTTTAGAAATAAAATAGATGCAATACATCTAAAAGAAATTCATAAACCAAAAGGATTGTTTTATTGCTTTGACGTTATTTTATTTGCTATCCAACAAAACTTTCAAGAAACGGAAAAACTTTTCCAAGGAAGAAAAACAACAATCCACCTAAAATCCACAATGCAAATACAAGTATAAAATATGGTTTTGAATTTTGTGCATTGTTTAGTTTTGTCAGTCCAATTGCTAAAACAGAATATGCCCAGATAGATAAAGGATCGATCTTTGAAGCAAAAAATCTAACCAAAGTTCCTTTTTCAAATTCAAATAAGTTAGCTACACTTGTGTCCATAATAATTTTACCTAATAACAACGAAAGCACTCCGGCTATTATAACCTGAATAATTGAAATGTAGGATGTTAATCCACTTGCAACTAAAACATGTTGATATGTTCCTTCGCCCTTTAGAATAAATCTAATAAAAAGAAAATAAATTCCTGAAATTAGAAAGAAGAATGTGAATCCAAACAAAATTGTAGAAGTTATATTAATTATCCACCCAACAGGTTTTTTCATAAACTCAATAGATTTTTCAGAATTTTCAAGTGCTTTATCTGCTTGTTCCTGAGTCATTTTACCTTCTTTAACCATTTTATTTAAAACTTCAATCTGCTCTTTTTTCGTTTGATACATAATATCTGGATTTAGCATTGCCAAATTTCGAATAATTCCAGCAAATATCATTAAGATAAGAATAGGAACAAGCCAATCAATAGTTCTAACCGGGAATTTTGAAATTGAATTGAAAGTTTTTGAAGGTTCAGTGAAAATTCCTATAATCTTATCTGAATGGGTGAGTTCACTCTCCTGAGTTTCTTGCTCAACTAATAAAGTTTCGTTGTTATCCATATTTTACTCCTTTTATGTTAAATTTTCCTTTAAAACTACATTGAAACAGTGTAATAATAAAACGGAATTTGATAAACGATTTAAATAAAAATCATTAAATAATTAAGTTAAATTTGTATTAAAAATTTACTATTTCTCGCAAGGTCACATTATGAAATACAAAACCATCATCGAACCATTCAAAATAAAATCAGTTGAGCCAATAAGATTTACAACTCGAGAAGAAAGAGAAATACTTCTGAAAGAAGCTGGTTACAATCCTTTTATGTTGCATTCAGATGATGTACTAATTGATTTACTTACTGACAGTGGAACTTCTGCAATGAGTTCAAAACAATGGGCTGGAATTATGGAGGGCGACGAAGCTTACGCTGGATCAAAAAGCTTTTACAGATTTGAAGCGGTTGTAAGAAGCATAACTC
>Ga0308420_1000095_pt1 | contig 34483 bp, 26 predicted proteins | sample HotsprSampleMS55_FD_203802 | JGI IMG/M metagenome (GOLD analysis project Ga0308420, IMG submission 203802) | Hot spring phototrophic mat microbial communities from Mushroom Spring, Yellowstone National Park, Wyoming, United States - 20090730_MS55 ... | reverse complement strand
TCGCGGCCCAGCGGAACCTGCCACTCGCCATACACGGGATTTGGCAGAATGAACCAGTCCGTTCCAAACCGATAGGTATGCTGCTCAACCGCCATCCGGCGCTTTGCCAGCGCCTGCCGCCGGGCGTCGTCCGTCGCGTCGGGCGCGAGTTCGGGCGTGACGAAGATTTCCGAAAAGTCACGCAGGTTGTCACCGATGTAGAGCAGGACGCGGTATCGTTCCTCAACGGCCTTGCGGCGGGCGGTTTTGTCGGCCGTATCCGTACGCAGCAGGAGGCGGTCGGCAATGCCTTCCACAGACAGCCCGTTGTGGCGCAGGGCGGCCACCGTCGCTTCCCGGTCGGTACGGTTGGAGATGTACACCACCGTCACGCCAGCGCGTTCGGCTTCCTCAATGAAACCTTTGGCTCCGGGAACAAGGCGTGTTTCTGTCGGGAACTCCCGCTCCCAGCGGTCCCAGAGGGCTTTTTCGTAGGACTTGCTTTCGCGGTCAAGAAACGACTGGAATCCGGCGTTGTCCAGAACGGTTTCATCGAGATCGAGGATGACGGCCGGCGGCCGTTCCGAGGGCGCGAGTGCCGCGAGGCGCTGGCGCAGCCGTTCGCTGGCCCAAGCGTAGGTTTGCAAACAACAGGCGACATACTCCGCTGAGGTTTGCATAAACAGGTTGGCGTCGAGTGTCCGTTCCTGTGGGTTGACGCGCGGTGCCGCTTCCCGCTGTCCCCACACGGCGGTGCCGGTTGAACCCAGACCCAGACCCAACAGCAATCCCACTGTGAGGGTGATGCCGGTGTGGGCCGTCGGCTTCAGACGTGCCATAAATCCTTGCTCCCTACTGCGATTCTTTTTCGAGTTTTTCGAGCGCCCACCGGATTTTCTCGCCACCATCCGTGCGGTCCAGCGGGTCCTTGCGCAGCCGGTGACGGAGGGAGAGCGTCGCCACCGCCCGGATGTCATCGCGCGTGACGTGGGCGCGGCCTTCAAATGCCGCATTTGCCAGAGCGGCATTCAGCAGGGTGATTTCGCCCCGGTGGCCGTCCACATCGAGCGCCACGCAGAGCCGGGCAATGAAGCGCAGGATGTCATCGGGTACGTCCAGCGTATCCAGCCGGTCGCGCGCCTGAACCAGGCGCGTACGGAGGGCCTGCTGGGCTGGTTCATACTCGGCGCGAAACCCGATGGGATCGCGCTCAAAAGCCAGTCGCCGTTTGACGATGGCAATGCGCGTGTCAATGTCGGTAATCGTGCGGATTTCGGCCATAAGGCCAAAACGGTCAAGAAGCTGCGGGCGCAACTCACCTTCTTCCGGGTTGCCGGAGCCGATGAGCGTGAACCTGGCCGGATGGGCAATCGAAATGCCTTCCCGCTCAACGATGTTGATGCCGCCGGCGGCGGAGTCGAGCAGGACATCCACGAGGTGGTCTTCGAGCAGATTGACTTCGTCAATGTAGAGAAAGCCGCGATTGGCCTTGGCCAGCAGCCCTGGCTCAAAGGCTTTCTGCCCCTGGCTGAGGGCCCGTTCGATGTCGAGTGTGCCGCACAGACGGTCTTCAGTTGCGCCCAGCGGCAGGTCCACCACCGGAACCCGCCCAACCATCGTCGGCAGCTTGGCACGTGGTTTGGCATTGCGGCAGGTGTCACACAACCCGGCCGGTTTGTCGGGAGGGCAGCGGTAGGGACATTCGGCGACGAATTCGATTGGCGGCAGGACATCGGCCAGTGCGCGGATGGACGTGGATTTGGCCGTGCCCCGGTGGCCCAGCACCAGAATGCCCCGAATGTTGGGGTTGACGGCATTCAGCAGCAACGCCCGCTTCATTTCTTCCTGCCCCAGAATGGCCGTGAAGGGAAACACCGGCTGGGCATCCGCCAGCGACTGGGGCGCGGTGGCATCGGATGAAGTCCCTTTTCTGGTTTTGCGCGTGGTTTTGACGTTGGTGGCCCTAGCGGTTTGCGAGGTGCCGGCGCGCGCCGCAGACGCCGCAGATGTGGATGATGAAGCCATCGAGTGCGTATCAGTTGCAGATGGAATCGAGGGTTGCTGTCTCGAACATACCTTGAAAGCAAGGCGAAAAGCGAGATATTGAGCAGCCTGAGTTGGTACAGCCTTCCCCGGACGAAAATGAACGCTGTGTTGTCCTGGACGTTGCCGCCGGTCTATCCCATTACTTCGCCGCAGGTTGGGCTTTCCCTTCGGACGGTGGTCGAAGCGCTCATCGCCGGCGGTGCAACCATGGTGCAGATTCGGGACAAGCAGGCCGCTGCCCGAACGCTCTACGAGGCGGTCTGTGCCGTTATGGAGCTGGCCCGTCCGCGTGGCGTCCGGGTGATTGTCAATGACCGGGTGGATGTGGCCCGGGCTGCGGCGGCCGATGGTGTTCATCTCGGACAGGACGATCTCGATCCGGTGGCAGCCCGCGCCATTCTGGGGCCGACGGCCATCATCGGCTACTCGACGCACAACGTCGCCCAAGCAAGAGCCGCTGACCGCCTGCCCGTGGATTACCTGGCAATCGGGCCGGTTTTCGAGACCCGAACCAAGGAGCGGCCCGATCCGGTGGTTGGGCTGGAAGGTGTCCGGGCGGTACGCGCCGTCACCACAAAGCCCCTTGTGGCGATTGGTGGTATCACTGCTGACCAGGTGGCCTCTGTCCGGGCGGCCGGGGCCGATGCCGTCGCCCTGATTTCGGCGCTCTACACCCAGCCGGATGACATTGCCGGACGGATGGCCGCACTGCTTGCCCTGGCGCGCTGATGGCGTCGGCTGTCAGGCTGTTTCTTTGGGATAGCCGTTCGGGTGGCGGCCGTGCCACTGCCAGGCCGAGCGGATGATGTCTTCCAAATCCGATTGTGCCGGCCGCCAGCACAGGTAGTCCTGGGCGGCGTGTGGATCGGCCACGAGCTGCGGCGGGTCGCCGGGCCGCCGGGTGCGGATGCGGGTCGGAATGGCGTGGCCGGTGACGCGCCGGGCCGTTTCAATCACTTCCAGCACGGAGTGTCCCCGTCCAGTACCAAGGTTGAGAAAGGCTGAAGGTTGACCATCCGCTAAAGCGTCAAGGGCGGCAATGTGGGCAGCGGCCAGATCGCTGACGTGGATGTAGTCGCGGATGGCCGTGCCATCGGGTGTCGGATAGTCGTTGCCATACACTTCAACGGCTTCGGCCCGCCCGCCGGCAACCCGCAACACATTGGGAATGAGATGGGTTTCCGGTTCGTGGTCTTCACCGTGGATGACTGTTGCGCCGGCGGCGTTGAAGTACCGCAGGGCCACAAACCGCAGGCCATAAGCCCGGTCATAATCGGCCAGAATGCGTTCCACAAACAGCTTCGACCAGCCGTAGGGCGTGATGGGCTGCTGCGGATGGCTTTCGGTCATCGGGATGGATTGCGGCAGGCCGTACGTGGCACAGGTCGAGGAAAAAACAAAGCGCCGGATGCCAGCTTCCAGGAGCGTGTCCAGCAGTATCTGGCACTGGCCAACGTTGTTGTCGTAGTAGCGCGCCGGGTTGGCAACTGACTCCGGGACCAGCGCCAGCGCCGCAAAGTGGATGCACGCCGTGATGTTCTGTTCCCGGATGACCCGGCGAACCAGGTCGCGGTCACCGATGTTGCCGACGTAGAGCGGCACGGCTGCCGGAACGGCCGCCCGGTGGCCGCGCGAAAGGTTGTCCAGGATGGCCACCGGACGTTTGGCCCGCTGCAAGTGTTCCACGGTGACGCTGCCGATATACCCGGCACCGCCGGTTACGAGAATCGTCATAGGGAAGCTAAAGGGTCAGGCAGTGTGATGCTTTCCTGCAGAGGTTGTCACCCGACAGACTGCTGGCTATCTTGCCGGGCCGTGTCAGGAACGACAAGTTACCGTGCGCATGAAGGTTATGACAACGCTCCCGGAAGTACGCATCGTGTGTGATGGTTCGAGTCTCGGCAACGGACGTGACACGGCCTCGGCCGCCGCTGCCGCGCTGCTCGAACATCGGGGGCAGAAGGGGCTGACGCGCAAGTTTGTCGTCGAGTATCTCGGCCCGGCCACGAATCAACAGGCGGAAATCGTCGCAGCCTGCATCGGGCTGGAGGCGCTGCGGCGGCCCTGCCGGGCGGCGGTGGTGACGGATTCGCGCTATGTCGTTGAGACGATGAACGGCCGCTTCCGGCGGCGGGCCAACCAGGCGCTGTGGGAGCGGCTCGACCGCGCTGCGGCCGCGCATGAAGTCACCTGGCAGTGGACGCAGGGCCACGCCGGCCACCCGGAGCAGGAAGCCTGTGACCAGGCGGCTCGCCATACAGCCGAACATCGCGGCCGGGATGACGCCTTCCTGAATCGCCTGCTGGCGTCCCTGCCGTCAGCGTCTTCGGCCTGAGCTGGCAACCGAGATGGCGACCCGTCTGTTGCTTTTGCGCCATGGCAAAACCGACAACCCCGAACAACGGTGTTATGGCTGGCGGGATGTTCCGCTGCATCCCGAAGGACACCGGCAAATGGCCCGATGTGCCGCCAGACTGCGCCGGGTGACGCTGGCCGCTGTTGCTGCGAGCGACTTTACACGGGCAATCACCAGTGCCGACTACTTTGCCCGGCCGCGCGGTCTGCCGGTGCAAACCGACCCGGCCCTGCGGGAAATCCATTTCGGGGCCATTGAAGGATTGACGTTCGCCGAGGTCGAAGCCCGCTACCCGGCGACGGCACGGGAGTGGGTCGCCACGCCAGCCACGGTACGCTTTCCCGAAGGCGAGTGCTTTGCCGATGTACAGGCGCGGGTCATCCCGTGGGTCACGTCCTGGCTGTACGACTGGCAGGACAGAACCACGCTTCTCGTCATCCACAGCGGCACAATTCGCGCACTGCTTCAGTGGATGACCGGTTGTGACCCACAGGCGACACTCAGCATCAGGATTGCCTACGGAGATGTCTTTCGGTGTACCCGGACAACCCCGACGGGGAACTGGCAGCTTGAACAGTTGCCGTATGGCGGGACGGACTGGACACCCGTCCCGCTTTGAGCATTTGGTCAGGCTGGCATCAGGCCCTGGGCGGTTGCCCAGGCTTCAAAGGATTGTTCGAGTTCATCGAAGGAAGCAATCTCGAAGAGTTCTTCCTGCATGTGGTGGATTTCGACCGGCGTTTCCGTTATGCGCTCGATGTCGAAGGGAATTTTCCTGACCCGGTCGGAGAGGGCGTGTTCGATTTCCCCCACGGAGGAGCTGATACCGGCCCCGTAGATTTTCGTCAGCCGTGGATCGCGGTCAGCGCCGGCATGCGCCGTGGGGTTGATGAGACCGAATTCGACTGTGTACCAGTAAATCCGTCCCAGCCTGACCGTATCGGCTTCGTCCCGCGCGTTAATTCCGGCCTCGCCAAATTTGCGGAAAAACGAAGCAAAACGCGGGTTGGTAATCATCGGCAGGTGCCCCATCAGATCGTGGAACATGTCGGGCGCCGGCGTGTATTCGAGTTCGGTTGGATGGCGCAGGAAGTCCGTGCAGGGAAAGAGCTTCTGGGCCAGCAGCAGGAAAAACGTCGCTTCTGGAACGTAGCCTTCCACCCGAATGCACTGCCATCCGGTGCAGGCGCGGAGGCGTTCGCTCAAATCCGCCAGCCGTGGCACCCGTTCCCGTTCATACTGGAGCTTTTCACGCCCGATGAGATACTCCTCGCACACCCGTCCCTGAATGGCGGCCAACTGGCGGTCGTAGAGCATGCGCCACGTCTCGTGCTGAATCGGCGCATAGATTGGCGGTTGGATGTCGCGGCCAATGGTGCCTTCAGGCGATGGGCTGGGCGCAATGGGTGGCGATGGCTTGGCTTTGAAGACGACTTCCGTGGAGAGCTTTTTTGGAAGAGGTCGAAGGGCTACCGCGGCAGACATAACAGCTCTCCTCCTGACAGGATGTGCGACTTGGGGACGCTGACCCGAAGTTAGTGGATCGGCCGGGCCAGACCAACGGCCATCTCGGACAAGTTGCCCCAACCAATCTTTATCGCTGCACGCCGGCTGAAGTGCCGGATTTTTGGCTGAGCCATAGCCTGTTGCTGTGCGCCAGGGATTTGCCGGCTTTCTGAAAAGCATCAAAAAAACGTGCCTGCCGCTTCGGCAGGCACGTCCATTGAGAACCATACAGTCAGGAAGGTTACTTGAGCGTGTGAATCCAGTCGGCAATGGCAACCCGGTCGGCAGCCGAAACCTGGGGCATAGGCGGCATCTTGGAGGCACCATAGGCCGATGGATTTTCAATCAGCCCGGCAATCTCTTCCTTGCTGCGTCCGGGTTTTTTCGCCACACCGACGAGTTTGGGTCCGGCCGGCCCACCTTCGCCCTGTTCACCGTGGCAGACGGCGCAGTTTTTCACAAAGGCTTCCGGTGCTGGAGCGACCGCAACCGCCGCTTTCCGGCTGATGTCCTTCGGCTCAAAGGGTTCCTTGAGGAAACGGGCGCCTTCTTCTTCCTGCGCCTTGAGCTGGGCAGCGAAATTCTGCTCATCATCCCGCTTGGCCAGCAGGTGCAGGGTGCCCATGGCGACGAGCAGCCCAATCGTGCCCAGCATGACGAAGGGACGCTTGAGCGGATGCCGTTCCGGGTTGCGGTCAAGGAACGGCAGGAAGGTAATGATGGCCATCACAATGCCGGGAATGACCAGTGAGCCGATGATCGCCGTCGAACCGGGGAAGTATTTCAGAAGCTGGAACAGAAACAGGAAGTACCACTCCGGTCGGGCAACATACTGGGTCTGGGACGGGTCGGCTTTGGGTTCAAGTGGGGCCAGGGTCGTCAGGGACAGATAAGCCAGGATGGCGAACACCACCAGCGAAAAGACGGCATCCTTGAAGACCTGTCCGGGCCAGAAGGGTTCAACCTTGAACATGGCTTCCTGCTCGGTCATGTTGAAGGGCCCGGCCGGCTGTGCTTTGCGGAACAGGTAGAGATGCGCCGCGATACCACCAGCCATCAGCGCCGGCAGCAGAAAGACGTGAACCATGAAAAAGCGCGAAATGGTGATGGTGCCCATCTCGGTGCCACCAATGATGATGCGCTTGATGGTATCCCCGATAATGGGAACTTCACTGGCGATTCCAACCGTGACTACCGTCCCGTAGTACGCTTTCATATCCCACGGGAGCAGGTAGCCGGAAAGTGAAAACGCCAGGACGAGTTGCAGCAACCCGGCCCCGACCAGCCAGAGCAGTTCACGTTTCTGTTTGTAAGCACCCCAGATGACAATCTGGAGAATGTGCAGCACCACCATGATGACCATGGCGCTGGAGCCATAGTGGTGCATACCGCGCATGAAAGCCCCAAAGGGAACTTCCTTCATGATGTACTCGACCGATTTGTGCGCATCTTCAGCACTCGGTACGTAGTACATCGCCAGAAAAACACCGGTAATGGATTGCAGGGCAAAAATGAACAGGAGCGCACTGCCAAAGGCGTAGGCGTATTTCGTCCCACCTGGAATCGGCTCATCAAGCAACTCATGCATGATTTCGCTGATTCCGGCGCGCTCATCAATCCAATCGTAGATTTTTCCCAACGTACCGTTTGACTGTGGAATTGCCGGAGAAGCCATAGTTGGAAAACCTTTCTTGTCTCCTGTAGTGAGCAACAGATGCCGATGCGTGGGGGCTATCGCCGGCTGAAGTCTTCAGGAATACTGTGTGTCTTCACGAAAAGACCTCTTTGGTCGGAAGCAGGTTTTTGAACTTCTGGAAAACGATCTGAAGTTTGCCATCCGTAACGCGGTATTCGAGCGTGTCCAACCCACGCGCCGAAGCCGAACCAGGTTTTCTCTCACCGTTGATATCAAAGGCGCTGTTGTGACAGGGGCAAAAATACTCGTTCCGTTCGGGAATCCAGTTGACTTTGCAGCCCAGATGCGGGCAGGTCGCCGTAAAGGTCAGAAATTCATTGCCCCGCTTCACAACCCAGATGGTTTCGTCCGAAGAGGACTTCACCCATCCATCACGAATTTCAATGGTAATCTTTTTGGCAGTTGGCTTACCTTCTTCAAAATCGGCAACTGAACCGAGGTCAATCCAGTTTTTGTCTTCACCGCCTTCGCCGGTTTTGAGTGCGTTTCCGACAGCAAATTGAAAAATCGGATAGGCCAGTGCGCCACCAATGCCGGCGCCGATCACAATGGAGCCAAGCCCCATAAACAGACGTTTGGTTTTGTCCACTTCGGACAGTTCAGACATAGAGACTCCTTGCTCGTGAAGCCGGAATTCAAGAGATCATTGTTCCAGAAAGCATGTGCCGGGGAAGAAGCTGCCACGCCTGTGGAGGGATTACCGGCGCCAGTATAGTGAGAGGTAAAATCAGCGTGTGTAAGTAAGCTTACAGTGTGTAAGGCTTTTACCCAAGTTTTCCCCGCCCGGAGACAAACCGGAGATCAGCCTGCTTCCGCAAAGACACAGACCGTTTCGCCGTCGGGTTCAAGGGTGACATAAAGCACGTTTGGCTGACAGCAAACTGTACAATCCTCGATGTATTGCTGCCGGCGGCCACCGCTCCAGTCGGGAAAGGTGACGTTGGGTTCACCACAGTAAGCACAAGTGTAGGTGGCAGTATCCTGCATGCGCGCCGGATTCCCTGTGAAGTGATGTGAAGTTGTGGGGGGCTGTTCTCCGGGTTTGCTGCGCGCCGCCGTTCACTCCGCCGGTGGGAGTTCCATCCGGTCTTCCATCCGTTGCAGACGGCGGAGCGGTTCGAGGAGGGTTGGCTCATCCTCGATGAAGCCCATCTCGCTTACCGGCCAGTAACGATAGACGGCCTTGCCATAGATGTACATTTCCGGGACAAGTCCCCAGTTGCGACTGTCGTTGCTGGCATCGCGGTTATCGCCCATCACGAAGTAGTGGTGGGGTTCAACGACCCACGTCCGGGGCGGGCTGACAATCGTCGTGTAGTCACTCGACAGATAACCTTCCGGCACGAGCTTGCCGTTGATGTAGAGCTTGCCGTTGGCCAGGGTGACTTCATCGCCGGGCAGGCCGATCACGCGCTTGATAAAGCTTTCCTGGGGATTTTTGGGGTAGTAGAACACGACAATGTCGCCACGCTCGATTTTGGAAAAGTTGTAGATAAAGCGGTTGACAAACAGCCGTTCCCCCTCACGCAGGCGTGGCAACATACTTGTGCCTTTGACATAGACCGGCTGAATGACAAAAAGCCCGATGAGCAGCGCGATAACAAGCGCCAGAAGCACGTCCCGTCCAATGCTCAACCCTTCCCGAACCCAGTGTTTCCAGGCTGGCGGTGGCCCGGTGAACGTCGAAATGACCACGCCGGCTTCGTCGCCGAGTCCGCAACCGGATGACGACCCTTGGCTGTCCACCGTCCACAGTGGTCGAAAGACAGGTTGTGACCAGGTATCCGCCTGAGAGGCCGCTATGGCCTCACTGGTCAGGCACGGTGTGGCAGTTTCCTGTTCAGTCCCTTCCCCTCCGTCTTGAGCGAGGGGCGTTTCTGGGGCCTGCGCCAAAGGTTCAGAGCAGGTTTCTGTAGCGACAGCATCCGGTAGAGCAGTTTCCGGTTGCGGGAGCTGGCCTGTGTCCAGAGCAGCCGCTGACGTCGTCGCTTCACTGTTCACGGCTGCTTCGACTTCAGACCCGAATGAGCTGATTGGTGCCGTTTCATTCCAAGGGCTATCCGCAGCCCGCATCCCCGAAGATGCTTCTGCTGCCCTGTAGTCAGAAAACGGGTATTCGGGGAGCCGATGGTTGGAGAACTGATCATTGTGGAAATCGTCGTGCATCATCATCCGCTCTGCCTCATCCTGAGGTACGCAGGTCAAGCCGAGGGGGCAAGACGTAACATTCTTGAGCCTACTCTAGCACGCATTGGTCACGGCTGGATGGTTTCGACGGTTCCAAATTTGGCCAGGGTGGCCTGTAACGAAGCCGCCCCGCCATAAACGACAATCAATCGCCCCCGCCCCAGCATCTCACGCGCCAGTGCGTGGCAGTCTGCCGGCGTTACGGCTGCCACGCGGTTGAGCACCTCGGCTTCGGCCGTCGGGCTGCGGCCGTAGGTTTCCAGTTGCGCGAGGCGCCGTGCCAGATCGCGGTTGTTGGGTACGCGGTCACGGTATGCTGCTGCCACAGCGGCCTGTGCCGCACGAACATCGGTCTCACCCGGTGGCGCATCCCGTAACTCACCAAGAAGCTGGAGTACCCGTTCGAGCTGTGCCGGGGCCGTTTCCGGGGTGCATACCCCGCTGAGCATCCACGGGCTGTCCGGGAGCCGGCGGTGGGAGAGCATCAGTTGCCAGGGCTGACAGCGGCGCTTGAGCAACTCTGTCAGCACCAGCCACGTGGCGCGGGTCTCAGCCGTGGCTTCAGGTAGAATTCCGCCCAGCCGAAGGTGAATCGGCCCGCTGGCAGGTCCGGTCTGAGGTTGGTGTACCAGGCGAAGCTGCTCTGGAGGGTTAGGCGGCAGGAAGGTGGCCGGTGCCGGCTTGCCCTTTGCCCAACCGCCAAAGGCACGGCGCGTGACACTGCGTACCTGGGAGGCGGTGATGTCGCCGACAATGATGACGGCCGCATTGTTGGGGAGCCAGTGCCGACGGTAAAAGTCAGCCACATCGGCCGGCGTAATTGCGGCGAGGCTCTCTGGCGTCCCCAGCAGGTTGTGATGGTAGGGGTGGGCCTCATAGAGGGTCTGGAAAAACAGCGCATCCGCCGCAGCTTCCTCGGTTTGTGCCGCACGGGCGGCTGTGATGGCCGCTTCCTGAAAGGGCTTGAAGCGGGCTTCGGCAAAATCGCGCCGGGCCAGGTCAGGCATTGTCACCAGCCGTCCCAGCAGATCAATCAGGGTCGCTGCCTGGCGTGCGGGGCCAGTCACCAGGAGGCAGGTTTGGTCCCAGTCCACATCAACTTCAAGCTGGGCTTCGGCTTCTTCCAGTTCAAGCCGAACCCGTTCGGCGTCGTAGCCGCCGCCTCCGCTACGGATGCACTCGGCCGTCAGGCGGGCCAGTCCTGCTTTACCCACCCGGTCAAACGTCGCGCCTACCTTGATGACGACCGCGACGGCGACGGAGGTCGAGCCGGGACGTTCCACCACCAGGATGGGCAGCCCGGTCAGCAGGGTGTCCCGTTGAACCGGGGGAAGGTCACTGTCCGGCGGGGCTTCCGGCTTCAGGACGGTTGGCTGTGCTTGTGCGTTGGCCACAGGGTTCCCGGGCATTCCAACCAACAGCAGCCAGCCGGTGAGAAACCATAGTATCCAGCGGCGGGAACGCATTGGCGCAAAAGACATGGCTGGTAAATGACGACGGAAACCAATAGGAAAATGTCGGCGGCACTGCCGCAACGGACTATCGTAGCCGAACGTCGCCTTTCAATCTACCGTCCTGATTCTTCCGATGGACGTGGAAAGCGCAACTCGCTGATGGGAATTTCCCGCTTCCACTGCTCATCGCCGTTCTCGTCAAAGCAGCGCATGGTGAGCAGCCGGTTGGCGCGTGGGCCGGAAAACTCCAGAATGCCGAAGTTGTGCTTCTCAACGAGTGTCCCCGGCACCCGGCAGGGGTTGTCCTGCTCGGCTTTGGAGAGCTTGGCCACACCGGCGGTCAGGGAACTCGATGTGAAGTCGTAGAGCGGATAGAGATTCGGTTCCAGGCGCCGGTTGAGTTCGGCCAGGTGGCGATCTCCCGAAATGAAGACGACACCGGGGATTTTTTCCGAACGGATGAAATCGAATATCCGGGACTGTTCAACCTTGAACCGGCCGAAGCACTCCCAAGGAGAAACAGGGTTGAGCACCTGTCCGCCGCTGGCGACTACCTTGAACGTGGCCTCGCTGGAACGCAATGACTCCAGCAGCCAGCCGAGTTGCTCCGGCCCCAACATGGTTTTGTCTGGTGCGTCGTCGGGCAGGTGATTGGGCATCCGGTGGTAACGCCCGTCGAGCATGAAGAACTCAACATCAGCCCAGTCAAACCGGAAAAAGCAGCCCGGCGTTTCTGGTGTGCCGTGGGTCGGGTTACACCAGTAGTCCCGGAAAATGCGCAGGGCCGTATCCCGACGGCGGAACGTGCGATCCGAATCATTCGGCCCGTAGTCGTGGTCATCCCAGATGGCGTAGTGGTGAACAGCCGCCCACAGCGGTTGGAGTTCCGCCTGGGCGCGGGTGTGGGCATAGCGATACCGCATCCCGGCTTCTGTCTGGTAGTCCGCTTCGCGGTAGTAGCAGTTGTCGCCGAGCCACAGCATCAGGTCCGGCTTCTGAGCCAGGATGGCGGAAAATACCTTGGGCGAATCGCCATAGGGTCGCCCCGGACGGTCAAAGGGCGGGTCATTGACGTAGTGGCACGAACCAAAAGCCACTTTGAAGGGCGGTGGCTCCGTCCGCCATTTCCACATCGGCTGGGTTTGAAAGGTCATCGGATAGGGCCGCTCAATGCGCGCTCCATCCACATAAACTTCGTAGTCATAGCGTGTGCCAAAGGTCAGCCCGGAAAGGGTGAATTTGGCGATGCCGTCTCCGGCGTGGGTTGTGCGGTATTCCTCACTGAGCCGGGTCGTCTCCGGCTTGCCCTGCACCCAATAGCGTACCTGGACGCGGGCCGGCCGCCGGGTTTGCAGCCAGATCATCGTTTCGGTCATTTCGCTGTAACCAACCAGCGGACCGGAAAGCAGGGCATCCGTCTCTGCCCCTTCCGTCTGTAGCCGCAGGAGGGACCAGGCCACCGGGGAAAAGGCCAGGTGGCTGAGAAAGGAACGTCGCTTCACAGGGAGAAGTCCTCACACGTGGAATCACACGACACGCCTGGCTGCGGTGAAATACGACAGGGAAGGCACGCGGCATGTCGTCAAAAGACCGTTGGCTAACCTCGCAGGGACCACCAAATGATGCTGCCCAGAAGCACACACGCTATGACGACAGCCACAATGATGACTGTGCGCCAGGTTGCGCTCCGCCGGGGAACTTCACGGGCCACGACTGTCTGGGAGGCCATGACGGTATCAACCGGAAGGCTTGGCGGCGGCGGTGGTGGTTCAACCACTTCCGGCGCACTGGGAAGTGCCGGTACGGTGATGACCGGTGTGCGCTCTGTCTCCCGCTTGGTCATGGTGGCTGCCAGGCGCACTGCCAGTTCCAGTTCACGGGCAAATTCACTGCCTGACTGCTGCCGCCGCAGGGGGCTTTTCTCAAGCGCCCGCATGATGACGCGCTCGACATGCGCCGACAGGTCGGGCCGCAGCCGGCGGGGCGAAGGGGGAATCTCGTTGGCATGCTTGCTCAGGATGACTTTGGATGGGCCGCCGTGAAATGGGGTTTTGCCGGTCAGCATTTCGTAGGTGATGATCCCCAGACTGTAGATGTCTGACCGGGCATCGAGTTCGAGTCCCTTGGCCTGTTCGGGAGACATGTACTGCGGCGTGCCCATAACCATGTTCTGCGCCGTGAGTGGAGCGCTGTCCGTGGTGTCTTCCTGTACCTTGGCGATCCCGAAATCAAGCACCTTGACCCGTTCCCGCTCGGCTTCTTCCGTGGGCAGGAGCATGATGTTTTCCGGTTTGAGGTCGCGGTGAATGACATTCTGGGCATGCGCGGCATCCAGGGCGTCCCCAATCTGCCGTACGATGTGCACCGTCCGTTCGAGCGTAAACGGCCCGTCGGTCTGGATGGCCCGCTTGAGTGTCGAGCCTTCCAGATACTCCATAACCAGATAGACGTAGCCTTCCTCGCTCGTCCCGAAGTCCGTGACCTGAATGACATTGGCGTGGTCAATGCGGCTGGCTGCCTGGGCTTCTTTCTGAAACCGCTTGACCGCACGGCGCTGGGCCGCCAGTTCGGCGTGGAGAATCTTGACCGCCCAGAGTTTGCGCGTCAGGACGTGAGTGCCACGGTACACGGTACACATCCCACCTTCACCAATGCGCGCCGTGAGGTGGTAGCGGTCTATGAAGACCCGCCCTACGAGCGGGTCTTCGCCCAGTTCTTCTTCATCGGACACCTGGGACAGTGGCCTTCCGTCGTAGGGACAAAAGGCGATGTCTGCCGTGTACGTGCGCCGACATTGCGGACAGGCTTTCATGACTTACACACACTGCGAAAACCCATAGTACAGCAGACGACGCTTGACAGACGAGATGGTTACTTGAGGTAAAGCTCCTCGAGATTCCACGTGGCAGCGGGGTCGAATTTCGCCAGGCGGATGTTCAGCACATTGGAGCGGGCCCCGGCAATGGTGTGTTCCGAGACAAGGTGCAGAACCGGCGTGACCTCATTCCAGCTTCGCTGAAAATCGTTATAGAGTTTGCGCCGCTCTTCAATGGTTTTCTGGCGCAGTGCCAGGTCGAAGTTTTTGGCTATTTTCTTGAACCAGTCGTAGCCCCGCAGGTCCGTTTGCGCGTTGGTAATAACCGGTTCGGCAAAGTAGGGGCGGCTGCCGGTCACAAAGGGCTGAAGGAAGATGGGGTCGGGAAGTTCCGGCTGAATTTCGACCAGAATCATGTCGAAAACCCCGGAGGTCAACGCTTTCCACCACTTTTCCAGGGGTTGTTCGTCCAGCACGATGTCCAGTCCGGCCGCGGTCAGGTCCTGTACGATGGACTGCCCGATGGCAACAGCGGTTGGCTCTTTGGGAACAGTGAACTTGAAGCGTACCGGCGTCTTGATCCCGTCAATGAGTTTGCCGTCCCGGTAACTGTAGCCGGCGGCCTGCAGGGCCGCTTTGGCCGTTTCCACATTGGGTTCATAGCGGGGTGCATTCGGGTCATACCAGGTGGTATTGCCGGGGGTGATGAGACCAAAGCAGGGGTCGGCGTTGCCCCCCAGCACGGACGCGGCCAGGCGTTTGCGGTCAATGAGCCGTGAGACGGCTTCCCGGAAGTCATCATTGAGAAAATGCTTGGCGCGGTTCCGGTCCACCTTGGTCTGGTCAATCCGCGTGTTGCCGACCAGCGTCCACACGCGCAGCGAGCCGCCGGCATTACGTACCTTGGCCTGTCCTTCCACGGCCTTGGCCTGCTCTGGCAGCAGGTAGTCAATGACATCGTACTTGCCTTCGACGAACCGCTCCGACTGGGTCTTGCGATCCACCCCCAGGTCATAGACGACTTCGTTGAGGTAGGGCAGCACCGTACCGGCATTGTCCACTTTCCAGTAGTTCGGATTGGCTGCCAGCCGAAGCTCCTTGTTGGGTGAAAATGATTTGACGACAAAAGGCCCGGAGCAGGCGATTTTGGTCGGGTCATCCGCAACCGTCGGGAAGTTGGTTTTGGAGACAATGGGAATCCGGGCAAAGACAAACTTCGCAGCATCAGCCGAGATGGCATCGTTGAATTGAATCTCTACGGTTTGGGCGTCAACGATGCTGAACCTGGCTTCCCCGCGTTCATTGCCCACGCCGGTTTTGAGCAGGTCGCTCAGGGCAGAGCCAGCCTTGAGAGCTTGTTCGTACGAGAAGACCACATCATCCGGCACCAGGGGAGAGCCATCCGAAAAAAAGCACTTGCGGAGCGTCACCCGGTAGGTTTTCCCGTCACCGGCCAGGGAGACCGCCGTGGCCAGACCGCTGTCCTCGACAACCTGTTTTTCAAAGTCGTAATCCAGCAGCGTGCCGTAGAGCTTACGCAGGACAGCCAGCGTATCGGGGGTGGAATCCACGAAGGGGTTGAAGGTCAAAGGTCCAAAGGACAGCGCCAGCCGGAGTGTCCCGCCTTGTTTGCCCGGCTCACATTTGGCCGGCTTGGCATCTGTGCCGGCCATGAGTTTGCGGGAGGCCGTTCCACATCCCGTCGCCAACGTCAGACAGAGGGAAAGCGCCAGCGAAAGCGCTGTCGCCGCTCGAGTTGTTGTCTGCATGTGTCATGGTCGCCGACCGCCCAGCCACCTGAGAACAATCGCGCCAGCTTGGGGCAGGCGGTGGTGTGTCGAAATGAAATACGGGTACTGCCCGTACCTTTATCAGAGTAGCCGGGAAAATGCCACGCTTTGCTTTACAAACCACTTATGCGCCGTGGCAGTTTTTGTACTTCTTGCCAGAGCCGCAGGGGCAGGGTTCGTTGCGTCCGATCTTGGGTGTGCGGCGGACGACCGTTCCGCCTTCACCGGCCCGGGCGGCACCGGCGTTGGCGGCCGTGTACACCTGCCCGGTCGCCGGGCGGGAGGTTGGCAGGGAAGCCGTTGGGGCACGTTGTGCAACCCGGCGCGGAAGCGTGGGAGGCGCAGGCACTTCGCCGGCAAGTTCACCAGCAACTTCAAACTCGTCACTGGCAGCTTCATCGCCGGCGACCAGTTCATTCTCGAAGTCAAGCGCTGAGGCTTCAGCGACCTCAATGCGCATGTTGAACAGGATGCGCACGCATTCCTCATCCATCCGGTCAATCATCTCTTCAAAGAGCCGGCTGGATTCTTTCTTGTATTCAATCAGAGGGTCTTTCTGCCCGTACCCGCGCAGGCCGACGCCTTCCTTGAGATGGTCGAGCGTGGCGAGATGCTTTTTCCAGTGAGCATCAACGATATTGAGCATCACGTGGCGTTCGAGTTGGCGCAGATTTTCAGCTCCAATCTTGGCTTCCCGTGCCCGGTATCGCTCAAGGACGGTCTGCCACACCTTGGCGCGGATTTCTTCCCGGTTCAGGTGCTCGAAGTCGAGCTTTTCGGCTTCGCAATCATAGGCATAGAGATCGAGTAAAGCCACGCGCAGGCCGTCCACGTCCCATTCTTCCGGGCGCCCGTGGAGGTAGCGCCGGATGACATCCGCGAGCAGGTCCTCGGCCAGGTGAATGAATTGCCGCCCACCTTCTGCGCCTTCCATCAACTCGCGCCGCAGGTTGTAAATGGTTTCGCGCTGAAGGTTCATCACATCGTCATATTCGAGCAGATGCTTGCGGATGGAAAAGTTATGGGCTTCGACCGACTTCTGGGCGGCTTCCACCCGCCGCGACACCATGCGGCTTTCGATGGCGACGCCTTCTTCCATGCCCAGCGTCAGCATGATGTTCTTGAGCCGTTCGCCGCCGAAGATGCGCATCAGGTCGTCTTCGAGTGACAGGTAGAACCGTGAGGAACCGGGGTCGCCCTGCCGGCCGGCGCGGCCGCGCAACTGGTTGTCAATGCGGCGGGATTCGTGGCGTTCACTCCCGATGATGTGCAGCCCGCCGAGCGCTACGACTTCGGCATGCTCCCGGTCGGTCTGGGCTTTGATCTGCTCAAACAGGGCCTGGCGCTCTTCCGGCGGCACTTCCGCCGGATTGCGTCCCTGCCGGCGCAGTTCGGCGTCAGTCAGAAATTCGGGATTGCCGCCAAGCAGAATGTCCGTACCGCGGCCAGCCATGTTGGTGGCAATCGTGACCATCCCCTTGCGCCCCGCCTGGGCAACGATTTCCGCTTCCCGTTCGTGGTACTTGGCATTCAGCACGTTGTGAGGAATGCCAATAGCGGAAAGCTTCCGCGAAACGAGTTCCGAGTTGGCAACCGAAGCCGTCCCGACCAGGATCGGCTGACCGGTCTGGTGCCGTTCCTTGATTTCTTCAACAATGGCGTTCCATTTCTCTTCGGCCGTCCGGTAAATGAGGTCAGGATAATCCTGCCGAATCATCGGCCGGTGCGTCGGGATCACGGTGACTTCCAGGTTGTAAATCTTGGCAAATTCCGCCGCTTCGGTTTCAGCCGTGCCAGTCATCCCGGCCAGCTTTTCGTACATGCGGAAGTAGTTCTGGAGGGTGATGGTCGCCAGCGTCTGGGTTTCGGCCTCAATTTTGACGCCTTCCTTGGCTTCCACTGCCTGGTGCAGACCATCTGACCAGCGCCGTCCGTCCATCGGACGCCCGGTGTGTTCATCCACGATGATGACCTGCCCATCCCGCACCATGTATTCCTTGTCGCGGTGATAGAGGGTATGGGCCTTGAGCGCCTGATTGACGCAGTGCAACAGCTCGAAGTTGGCCGGATCGTAGAGGTTTTCAACCCCAAGCAGCTTTTCAACCCGTTCGATGCCGCTTTCGGTCAGCGCCGCCGTGTGCGTTTTTTCATCCACCAGGTAGTCGGTGGCCGGGTTGAGCTTGGGAATGACATCGTTGGCGAGGTAATACTTTTCACTCGATTCGTCCGAGGGGCCGGCGATGATGAGCGGTGTGCGGGCTTCGTCAATGAGGATCGAATCCACTTCGTCCACGATGGCGAAATAGTGACCACGCTGGACGCAGGATTTGACCGAATACTTCATGTTGTCGCGCAGGTAATCGAAGCCGAACTCGTTGTTGGTGCCGTAGGTGATGTCGCAGGCATAGGCCGCGCGGCGTTCGTCATCGTAGAGATGGTTCTGGATGACGCCGACAGAAAGGCCCAGAAACCGGTAAATCTTGCCCATCCACTCGGCGTCGCGCTTGGCCAGGTAGTCATTGACGGTGACGACGTGCACGCCGCGTCCTGTCAGCGCGTTGAGATACACCGGCAGGGTGGCCACAAGGGTTTTGCCTTCGCCGGTACGCATTTCGGCAATGCGTCCGTGGTGGAGGGCGATGCCGCCGATGAGCTGGACATCAAAGTGGCGCATCCCGGTCACACGCCGCGAGGCTTCGCGGACCGTGGCAAAAGCATCCGGCAACAGGTCATCCAGAGACTCACCCTGGTCCAGCCGTTCCTTGAAACGTGCCGTCTGCGCCTGCAGCTCGGCGTCGGACAGTGCCTGGAGCCTGGCTTCCCGGTCGTTGATGGCCGACACAAGGGGGCGAATCCGCTTGAGGTAGCGTTCATTGGCGCTACCAAAGATTTTGGCAAGAACCTTGTCGAGAAGCATGAATGTGCCTTGGGCTGGAAGGAAATCGGGAGAGGTGAAGTAAAATCAGCGTTGCCAAGACCGCTTGCCTGACGTGCCGGACGCTTCAGCGGAGAAGTCAGGCCCGGTGGGGGATACTAAGGAATCACCTGGGTGGCGTCAAGAAAGCCTTGGTTTTGTGATTCCCTTGGGAAGCTGCGGTCGCACCTGCCCGGTTGGTGGTTTGGCTTCCGAGAAATGCCCTTGAAAGCGTTTTTTCGCCTATGCTATGAAACTGGTCACTTCAGGCACATTGCTGCGCTGGTGCGGGACTTGGATGGCGGATGGCAATAAAATGGAGTTTCAGCCTGGTATCCAAGCCGCGCCTTGTAAGCCGCCAACGTATGAATGACGGAGCTGATGCTTCGACCGCGTCCACTGGACGAGAGATTATGGCTGCTGATGTAATATGGGAATAGCCAAACCAGGCAGCACGCGCTACCTTTCTCGACGAGGATGGTAAAACATGTCAAGTGCCGCGCTGGTGCTCTACGGTGAAGAGTATCAGCAAATCAAGAACATCATTGCCCGCCTGTGTGAAGACGCCAACGCCCGGATGGTGTTTCTGATCGACAAGAACGGTCAGAAGATCGCCGACCACGGAGATGTTGGCGCCATTGACACCACGAGTCTGGCTTCACTGACCGCCGGCAACGTCGCGGCCACGGATGCACTGGCGCATCTGGTTGGCGAGAAAGAGTTTCCGGTTCTGTCACACGAGGGTGAACGGGATAACATCCACATCTCGATTGTGGCACAGCGGGTGATCCTGGTCGTCATCTTTGATGAGCGGTCGAGTTTGGGGCTGGTGCGCCTCCGGGTCAAGCGGGCCGCAACCGATATGGCGGAAGTGCTGGAAGCCATCGCCCGCAAGGTCGAGGAAGAAAAGGCCCGTGGCGTCAATCTTGAATCACCCTTTGCCGAAATCACCGAGGACGATATTGACAACTTGTTTTCTGATTGAGAAGGTGTAGAGGAACAACATTTCTACGCCCAAGCGCTTTTTCAGGTTCTGTCTGTAGTGCGAGGAGTGGCTTGCCTTGACGTTCATTAACTACGCTGCCCGTGAAATCAACTGTAAGCTCGTCTATTACGGCCCCGGTCTTGGCGGGAAGACGACGAACCTGCAATATATTTACGACACGACTTCTCCGCAGGCGAAGGGCAAGCTGATCAGCCTGGCCACGGAAACCGACCGGACGCTGTTTTTTGACTTTCTCCCGCTGGAACTCGGCACCGTACGGGGCTTCAAGACCCGTTTCCACCTCTACACCGTGCCGGGACAGGTCTTTTACGACGCCAGCCGCAAGCTGATTCTCAAAGGCGTGGATGGTGTGGTCTTCGTGGCCGACTCGCAGGAAGAGCGTATGGATGCCAACATCGAGTCGCTCTGGAACCTGGAGCAGAACCTCAAGGCGCAGGGCTATGACCTGATGAAAATTCCGTACGTCCTGCAGCTCAACAAGCGTGACCTGCCCAGCGCCCTGCCGGTCGAAGAACTCAAAAAAGAACTCATGCGCAAAGGCGAGCCGGTGTTTGAAGCTGTCGCCTACAAGGGCACGGGTGTTTTCGATACGCTCAAGGCGGTGGCCAAACAGGTACTGGTCGAACTCAAGAAAGGCGGCGGTTAGTCCCGATTGGTGGTGCGGCCGTCCCGGCCACAGGAAGCAGCGACAAACGCAACGGCAATACCCGTTTGAGGCTTCGGTAGTCAACCGAAGCCTTTTTCCATTATGGTTGGCAGTGGTTTGGCCCGGCCATCCATATCCTCACTGTGTGGTAGGACCCCTCATCATGCTTACCGGTAAAAAAGGTGTGATTCTCGGCGTGGCAAATAAGCGCAGCATCGCCTGGGGGATTGCCCAGGCGACGGCACAGGCCGGTGCAACGCTGGCGCTCAACTACCAGAACGAACGTCTTGAAGCCAACGTCCGTGAACTGGCGGCCACGCTGGACAATCCGTTCGTCGCCCCCTGTGATGTCACCAGTGACGCCGACATTGCGGCGTTCTTCGAGGCTGTCAAAACCAACTTTGGTACGCTGGATTTTCTCGTGCATGCCGTGGCCTACGCGCCCAAGGAAGACCTGGAAGGAGCGTTTGTGGACACCTCCCGCGAAGGCTTCCGCATCGCCCATGACATCAGCGCCTACTCGCTGACGGCTGTGGCGCGGGCAGCACTGCCCCTGATGAAAGACCACGGCGGCAGCATCGTGACGCTGACGTATCTCGGCAGTGAGCGGGCTGTCGTCGGATATAACGTCATGGGCGTGGCCAAGGCGGCGCTCGAAGCCAGCGTACGGTATCTGGCGGCCGACCTGGGCCCTTATGGCATTCGTGTCAATGCCATTTCTGCCGGCCCCATCAACACGCTTGCGGCACGGGGCATTCAGGGATTTACCAAAATGCTCAAACACCATGCCGCCGTGGCCCCGCTGCGCCGGCCCACGGAAGTGGCCGAAGTCGCCGACACGGCCCTGTTTCTGGTGTCGCACATGGGGCGTGGCATCACCGGTGAGGTCATTTACGTGGACGGCGGCTATCACTGCATCGGCCTTGTGCCCAAGGATGAGCCGGCCTAGGTCGCGTGGATGTGTTGAGAACGTGGCTGGCCCGGACGCGCACACCCATTGATGAGCCGTCCCTGCCCACCTGGGATGCCCTGCACCCATCCGTGCAGGCCGAGTTGGGCGTGGCGGGGGTGACGGCCACTGACTTTGCCTGGTTTGGTCGGCGGCGGGGCGACCTGCTCAACTTCTACTGGGCGCTCAAACGCAAGCATCTGTGGCAACACGTCGGGTTCGAGCAGCCGAACCAGGAAGTGGGCTTCAACGGTCTGCGCTTCCATCCGCGCTACGGAACGGCATCCCTGCTTTCTGATCTGCGCGCTGACGCCACTTTTACCGATCTGCGCCAAACCTGGCGTGGCCGGTTCAACAGCCGTCTGCATCCAGAGCGATACAACTTCTCGGAAAACGACACGCCCGTGGCGTCGCTGCACTTCAACTTCGACGACGCCGACACAGCCGACGTGCATTTTGATTACTTCAATGCGCATGCACCGGGCGGCTGGCCGCTCATCGCCCACGCTTTCTGGGAGTACCCACTCAAATTTCTTGTGGACTACTCGAATGCCGAAGACATCCGGCGCTGCCTGCACGCGCGGGACGGATATGATCCCTGGCAGGTCGTCCGCCGGAACTGCGCCCGAAATTTGCTTGCCTGAGCTATTTGAGGGTGGACGCCGCTCACAAAGTCCCTGGCGGGGGCCGATTGAAACAGTTTAATCACGCTTTTTTGGTTTTTGTGTCACAAAGTCCATCAAGGTCAGACTTGGGTCATGGCAGTTCGTGTTCCCTGGATTATCAGCTTGTTGGTTCTGGCGCTGTGGTTGTTTTCACCGGTGGGCTACGCCCAGAGCGGTTCAACAACCGGCACGATCACCGGGCGGGTCTGCGACGCTTCCGGGGCGGTCATCGGCGGCACGGAAATTGTCTGCCTTCAGGTGGGAACCGGGATACAGCGTACGGTTCAATCCCGTGAGGACGGCACGTACGAATTTCTCAACCTGCCGCCGGGGGACTACGAACTGCGCGCCCGGGCGGCCGGCTTTGAGGACAGGCGGCAGACCATCCGCCTTTCGCTTGGCACAACGGCGCTGGTGGTTATCACACTGGCCACGGCTGGGACGACCGACGTTATCGAAGTCGTGGCCGATGCCCGCAATGCGGCTGAATCGGCCACGAACATCCGGCAGAATGAAATCCCGGCACTCCCCATCAACCGGCGTGACTTCCTGCAATTTGCCATTACAGCGGCGCGAACTGTCCCGGACAACCTGCCCGACCAGGGCGCTACGGCAACGTCGGGCATTTCCTTCAATGCCCAGTCACCACGGCTGAACAACCTCACCATTGACGGGCTGGACAACAACGATGCCACGTCCGGGAGCATCCGCTCGACATTTTCGCAGGAGGCGGTGCGTGAGTTTCAGGTTGTTTCGGATGGCTATTCCGCCGAGTTCGGACGCGCGCTGGGCGGCATCATCAACATCATCACAAAGTCCGGCGACAACCAGTTTCGCGGGTCACTCTTTGGCTTCTTTCGCAACGCCGCCCTGAGTGCGCGGGAATCCCTCACGCCCGGCAAGCCGCCTTTCGAGCAGTACCAGTATGGCCTCACGGCCGGGGGCCCGCTGTGGCGCAACCGGGCGTTTTTCTTTGTGACCGGAGAGCGGCTCAACATCAGGCAGAACACCGTCGTGACCATTTCCGACACCGTGCGCGCTGCAGCGCTGCGCAATGGATTTCGGTTCGAGACCGGAAGCATTCCCTTCAGCACCGGTGGCTCGACGGCCCTTGTCCGGGGGGATTGGCAGATCACACCGGAAGACAACCTCACGGTGCGCTACAACTACGGGGGGCAGGTGAATACGGCTTTTGAACCCTTCGGAGGGTTGACCGCCAGCACCTTCACCGGAGAGCAGCGGCTGACCGATCACAACCTGGCCGTCAACAACACATTTGTCAGCCAACAGGCCTTTGTGGTGGAAAGCCGCTTTCTCTACAGCACCCGCCTGCAGGACATCGGTGCCACCGATCCGGGGCCGCGCATTGCCATCAATGCCCCGGAAGGACAGGTCATTTTTGGGAAATCCCTCGTTCTGCCCCAGTTCCGCGACACCCAGACCTACCAGTTTTTCACCTCGGTAGGGTTGGTGCGTGGCCGCCACCAGATGAAATTCGGCGGGGATGTCCTGCGGGTGGATTCACGGCAGCGCCAGCCGGCCAGTGAAGGTGGTCAGGCTATCTTCTCAGCCGTCAGCCTTGCCGCCCTGGGCGGTCCGCCCGGCTCGCCGTCCATGTCGGCGCTCCAGGCTTTTGACCCGACATTGCGCACACCCCAGCAGCAGGCGGTGCTGGCACTCATCGGGGCTGGTCTGCCCAACCGTTTCCCCGGCTTTCCGGTGCTGCCCCTGGATGTCCTGCCCATCACGAATGACTACCGGCAGGGCTTTCTTGACCCACAGCCGACGCGGATACCGCAAACCGCCTGGAGCCTGTTTGCCCTGGATGATGTTTCGCTGCATCCGGCCGTAAGGCTCAATCCTGGTGTGCGCTATGACCTGATACGCGCGCGCAGTACGCCGGAAAACAAAGGCTTTGTATCACCCCGCATCGCCTTGGTCTGGCAGCCTCTCCAGAAACTGACCGTACGGAGCGGCTACGGCCTGTTCACGGCCAGCAATCTGACGTTTCCGATTTTTACCATCGTCCCGTTGACGCGCCGGACACTCGTTTTGCCGTTTCCCTTCAGCATCCTGCCCTTTACCCAACCCAACCGGCAGCTTCCTCCGTCGGGCGATTTCCCCTTTGGTATTCAGCCTGTCCCCCAGTTTGGACTGGAGTTTCAGTTTGCCCGGCGCCTGCCGGTCAGTTACACCCAGCAGGCCAGCCTCAGCCTGGAGTCCCAGCTTGGCTCAACGTTGTTTTCGGTCGTTTATAACTACGTGCGGGGCAACCGCATTCTGTCGCTGCGCAACATCAACCCGGTCGTCCGTCCGGGTGTCGATCCGCTCGACAGTGTCATTAACGGCCGTCTCGATCCCCGCCGGGGAACGGTGAATGAATATGCCGCCGCCTATGACAGTTACTATCACGGCGTCACCTTTGGCGTAGAACGGCGGGTCGGACGCTTCACCGGTCGCGCCAGCTACACGTTGTCGAAAGCCATTGACAACTATGTGGATTTCCGTACGTCTTTGCAGGAATTTGCCGAGCCACTCGACGTGCGTCAGGAGCGTGCGCTGTCCATTCAGGATGCCCGCCACCGGCTGGTGATGTCCGGGGTGTGGAAGCTGGACTATTCCAAACACCTTCTGCTGCGGGATTACACCCTGTCCTACATCTTCACGGCGGTTTCGGGGCGTCCGTGGAATCTGCTGGCCGGGGTGGATTTGAATCGGAACGGCGATGCCAATGACCGGCCGGCCGGGCTGGGGCGCAACGTCGGGGTGACGCCAGCGTTCTACAATCTCGACGTGCGCCTGGCGCGGCGTTGCATCAACCGGGACCGCTTCAAGCTCGAAGGCATTGTCGAAGCCTTCAACCTTTTCAACCGAACCAATGTGCGCGAGTTCGGACGTACCTTCCCACCGGTGAATCCTCCGCTCAACACCGAGTTCAATCTTCCGCCGCGCCGTGGCGGGCGGTTCATCGTCACCCCTGATCGCTACCGGCGCGCTTTTCCGCCGCGTCAGATACAGGTCGGGTTTCGGATGACGTTTTAGCGGCGCTGCCCGGACGGGCAGCCGGGAAAAAGCGTCGTTCAGAGATGCCATTCAGAGATGGCGGGCAAGGATGTCGAGGCCGGCCCGGAGCTGGTCGGGTTCTGTCAGGCAGGACAGCATGAGGTGAACGCCCTGCTCGCAGCCGTAGAAGTAGCCGGGATGCACGAGGACGCCATGTTCGAGGAGTTCCAGTACAAGGGCTTCTTCGTCCTCCCACCCGGCAATCCGTGGAAACAGGTAGTAGCCGCCATCCGGCGGGTGGACGGTCACCTGCGGGCAGCCGCGCAGCCGGGCAAGCGCCAGATCGAGCGCCGCCCGCAGGCGGTCGCGCATGTGCTGTACGAAAGCCTGCCCCTGCTCAAACAGCGTCGGCAGCATGAACTGGGTCAGGGCATTGGCGCTCAGAAAGGCATCGTTGAGGATTTCCAGCCGCGTCCCGAATCTGGCCGCGGCTGGTTCGTTCAGCGCGATCCAGCCCAACTTCAGATCGGGCAGGGCCAGGCGTTTGGAAATACCGTCAAGATGAAAGACCGGAAGTTCCGGGTGCAAGGTTCCCAGCGGCGGGCTGGTTGAGGCCCGGTAGGTAAAAGTGGCAAACACCTCGTCACAGATGACGGGCAACCCAAGCTGGCAGAGCGCCGGCAGTGGTTGTTGGACGATCATCCCGGTGGGATTGTGGGGCGACACCACCAGAACGGCACGGGTCTGCGCATCCGTTGCCGCGAGCAGTGAATCCTCATCAATCCGCCAGCCGTGGGCTTCATCCAGCCGGTAGGTACGCAATTCCACGTGGTGCATGGCCGCCAGATGCTCAAACAGCGGATAAGTGACATCGGGACCCAGCACGTTGTCGCCCGGTTCGGTGAGCAGCGCAAAGAGCAGGCTGTAGGCTTCACTCGTGCTGGCGGTGATGAAAATGTTATCCGGTGCTACCTCAAGCGGCGGTGTACGGCGGGCGTAGTCCGCCGCAATGACCTCCCGCGCTGGCGGCCAGCCGTGCGGATCGGGACAGTAACACCGGCTGTTCCAGTAGCCGGCCGCCGCCGCCCGCAGCACATCCGGCGGAAACAGCAACCCCTGGTGGGTTGGGTTGCTGCTCGTCAGGTCAATGTAGTGCCCCTTGCGCTGGCGTGCCTGTTCGATGCGATTGGGTGTCAGGTCGGCGTCAGCGAGAAAACCGGGCATGGGTCAATGTTCAGGATGTGGCCGCCGCGTCACGGCTGGCCGGCGCTTCGGCCATGAGCCGTTGCCCGGTGGCGCGGAGGCGGGCACAGGAACGCTCGCGGCCAATGAGGACAAAGACCTCAAACATGCTTGGCCCTACACTTTGTCCCGTGAGCGCCACCCGCGCCGCGTTGATGAACAACCCGGCCTTGACTTCCCGGGCCGCAGCAAAGTCCCGGAGCGCCGCTTCGACCGCTTCTGCCGTCCAGTCCGGGAGCGGTTCGAGCGTGTCGGCCAGTTCCGGCAGCCACGTTGCCAGGCGGGGGTCACGCAGGTTTTTCCGGGCAGCTTCCGGGTCAATGTCGAAGGTGTCGTCAAAGTACGCCCGCCCGTAGGTGGTGAAGTCCACCAGCGTGCGGAAACGCTCACGAATGACATCCACCGTACGGGCAAACCACGCCTGCCCGTCACCGGTAGCAAAGGCAGGCTTCCAGAGTCCGGCCGTCTCAAGCTGCGCCTGCACCATGGGGAGCAACCGGTCGAGCGGCAGAGTACGGAGATATTCTGCGTTGAGCCACAGGGCTTTCGGGTCGGTGAACTGCCGTGGGTCGGCCAGCGGCTGGTCCGCTGGCGGAAGGTTGAAAATCCCGTTGGTGCGGCTCACCTGGGCAAAATCAAAGGCGGCGATCATGTCCTCCCGCGAGAGGATTTCCCGGTTGTCACCGGGGGACCATCCGATCAGGGCAATGGCATTGAGAAAGGCGTCCGGGATGAAGCCCTGCGCCTGATAGAACTGCACCGTCGCCCGTTCGCCATGCTTGCGTTTGGAGAGTTTGGCGCGTTTGCCATCCAGAATGAGCGGCAGGTGCGCAAAGGTGGGTTCCGGGACGCCCAGCGCCCGGTAGATGAGCAGTTGTTTGGGGGTGTTGGCAAGGCCGTCCTGCCCACGTATAACGTGCGTCACCCGTTCGGCAATGTCATCGGCCGCGTTGCTGAGAATGTAGAGCGGTGAGCCGTCCGAACGGAGCAGGGCAAAGTCCTCGATGTCGGCATAGCGCTTGGTCTGCTCCCCGTGAACCAGATCGTGGAACGTCACGGCGCCGTCCGTCCGGGGGACGCGGAACCGCACGACATAGGGTATTCCCTGGGCCGTGAGCTGCGCCTCTTCTGCGGGGGACAGGATGCGGCCGCGAAACACAAAGGGCTGTTTGGCTGCCTCGGCCGCCTGCCGCATCGCTTCCAGTTCCTCTTTGGTTTCGTAGGACTTGTAGGCATGGCCGGCCGCGAGCAGGTGTTCGGCAAGCTGGCGGTGTGCCGTCAGCCGTTCAGACTGGTAAAAGGGGCCTTCGTCCCAGTCAAGTCCCAGCCAGCGCAAGCCATCCAGAATGGTTGCCACGGCTTCCGGTGTGGAACGCTCGCGGTCCGTGTCTTCAATCCGCAAAATGAATGTACCGTGGTGTTTACGGGCAAACAGCCAGTTAAAGAGCGCCGTGCGCGCCCCGCCGATATGCAGGTAGCCAGTCGGAGAAGGCGCGAAGCGGACGCGGATGCCTGAGTTCATCAGAGGTTGGTGTCCTGTGGGCGTGAAGTTCCGGCGTCGGGCGACCGGTCGGCCAAGTCTTAGCAAAACATCCGGCCGTTCGTCACGTCCGACGGTCTATGAACGACCGGGCTGGCAACTGGGACCCCACGGCCCGCCCGGTGTATCGCATCGTTGCGTTGGAACTGCGGCAACGATAGCATCGCCATTGTCAACCATCACCCTAAAGATACATCCCATGGCACTTGGTATTACGGAAGACATCACGGAACTCATTGGCAAAACCCCCCTGCTTCACCTGCGCTCCGTCGTTCCGGCGGGAGCCGCCAATGTGTACGCCAAGCTTGAATACCTCAACCCCGGCGGAAGCATCAAAGACCGCGCCGCGCTGGGCCTCATCACCGATGCTGAGCAGCGTGGGCTGCTCAAGCCCGGCGCTACCATCATTGAGCCAACTGCTGGTAACACCGGAATTGGGCTGGCGCTCATCGGACGGACGCGCGGCTACCGGGTGATCCTGTGCGTCCCGGAAGGCTACAGCCGTGAAAAAATGCAGGTTGCTGAGGCGTTGGGCGGGACGCTGGTCTATACGCCTCATGAAGAAGGCATCCCCGGCGCAATTCGCAAGGCGCTGGAGTTGGCAGAATCCATCCCGAATGCTTTTGTGCCACAGCAGTTCAGCAATCCGGCCAATCCACGCATTCACTACCTGACGACCGGGGCCGAAATCTATGAACAGCTTGGCGGCAAAGTGGATGGGATTGCCATTGGCTGCGGCACGGCCGGGACCTTTTCCGGTGTGGCCCGCTACATCCGGGAACGCAACCCAAACGCGGTTTGTATTGCCGTCGAAACGGAAGGCTCGGTGCTTGGCGGCGGGCAGCCCGGCCCACACAAGGTCGAAGGTATCGGCACAAGCTTCATCCCGGAGAACTTTCACCGCGAGTTGTGCGATGAAGTGGTTGCCGTCACCGATCGCGACGCCTTCGCCATGGTGCGCCGCCTGGCCTGTGAGGAAGGTGTCCTGTGCGGTGGGTCGGCCGGTGCGAACGCTTTTGCCGCCATCCAGCTTGCCCGCCGGCTTGGAGAAGGGAAGAACGTCGTCACGATTTTCCCGGACAGCGCCGAACGCTACATGAGCAAGGGAATTTTCGACGAACTGCCCTGACAGGCGGTTCCGGCTTGTTCCCCGTTACCTGCTCTTACCCCCATCCCCTTCAGAAGTCCTGCTCTGGATACCGCTGACAGCAATCTGCCACAGCGTAGGGCAAGACTTTTTTCGCATGGGACGGCACGCGCATGCGATAGTGGAAGTGGAACCACCACGGAGGCTCTACCCCCACGCCGGCCAGCAGGCTGTGGTTCATCTTGCCTTTGTGACACCCGAAGCCATGGATATTGCGGAAGCGCGCGCTGCCAATGTACGCGGCAACGAACATCTGCAACGTGGGGACTATGCGGCTGCCATCGCTGCCTACCGGGAAGCCATTGCCTGTGACCCGCATGCGCGGGCTTATCCACGTGAGCGGGGTATCATCCACGCCAATCTCGCCTACGCCTTGTTTTTGGCCGGAGACCTTGACGCGGCCTGCGAGGCGTACCACACGGCAATCCGGCTGGAGCCACGGCGGGGCACCTATCACAATGAACTGGGCGATGTTCTGTTTCGCCTTCAGGATTGGTCAGCCGCGCTGGCGGCCTATCACCGGGCGGCGCAGTCGGAAACGTTTTTGCGGGCTTACCCGGACGCGCCGGGACTGATTCAGTACAACTTGGGTCTCACCTACTGTCAGCTTGGCGACCTTGAAGCCGCACGGCGGCATTTTGCAGAAGCCCTGCGCCGCGAACCCAAAAATGAAACCTACCGTGCGGCTCTGGAGCAGCTTGGCCCGTTGCCTTCACCTGCGCCTTCATCGGCATCAGTCATCCAATCCAGAACACAACCCGGCGGGCGTCCGACCTTTGCCCACGTTGGGGGATACCAGGAAGCCAAGCAGACCATTGCCCAGGCCGTACGCATTGTGCTCGAAGCCGAGCGGGCTGCGCAGTATCGCATTCACCTGAACGGTATTCTGCTCATTGGCGGGCCGGGCAGCGGCAAGACCTTTCTGGCGGAAGCGACAGCAGGTGAGTTTCAACTGCCGCTCGTGCGCGTCACCCTCAGCGAAGTGACCTCGAAATGGTCGGGAGAAGGCGTCGAACGTCTGCGTCAGGTCTTCGAGCAGGCGGCGCAGCGCGCTCCGTGCCTGTTGTTTTTTGACGACTTCGAGGGCCTGGCGGCCAACCTGCGCGATACGGAGTCCAACATCGAGCATCGCCGCTTTCTGGAAGCCTTTCTTCAGCACATCGAGCAGATTCGGCAGAAACCGGGCGTGGTGCTGATGGCGGCAACCTCCCAGCCGGATGTACTGGATGCAGCAATGGTCCGTCCCGGACGGTTCGACTGGCGCGTGACGCTGCATCCACCGGAAGTTAACGAACGCCGCGCCATGCTCGAAAACCTGCTGCATGCGCGCCCCATTGGAGACATCAACTACGAGCACTGGGCGCAGCGCACGGCCGGATGTACGGCGGCTGACCTGGCACGGCTCGTCAACACTGCCGCCCTGGAAGCCTTTGCTGCCAATCAGCCGATTGCCGACCACCACCTGGCGGCGGCGCTGGCGAAGTTTGAGGCCGGTGAGCGTTTCGTGGGCGTGCGCCGCTCCTGGTCAGACATTGTATTGACAGAAGAAGTACGGGCGGCGTTTCGCCTCATCCAGCATCTGCTGGAAAACCCCGAGGCCGGGCAGTCCTTTGGGCTGACCCCGCCCCGTGGGGCCATCCTGTACGGCCCGCCGGGAACCGGTAAAACTACGCTGGCGCGTGTTCTGGCACACGAGGCGCGGTGTAGCTTCTATGCCGTGACGCCAAGTGACATCTATGCCAAGTGGGCTGGTGAGTCGGAACGGCGTGTCACGGAGCTGTTCCAGCGCGCCCGGGCGCATCGTCCGAGCATTATCTTTTTTGACGAAGCCGATGCCCTGTTTGGTGCACGGTCAGCCGCTGCGGCTGAGGCTGCCCCCCACGTCAACCGTGTCCTGAATCAGTTTTTGGCCGAGATGGACGGGCTGCGGGCCAACGACCGCCTTTTTATCCTGGCGGCAACCAACCGGCTTGACCTCATTGACCCCGCCATGCTGCGTGCCGGGCGCCTGTCAGAAAAAATCCACGTTCCGCTGCCGGTGCAGGAACAACGCCTGGCGCTCTTCAGGCTGTTTACCCGGACCATGCAGCTTGATCCGTCCGTGCGGCTGGAGGAACTGGCTGCTGCAACAGCCGGGAAATCCGGCGCGGACATCGAGGAACTCTGTCATGCGGCGGCACGGGTGGCGTTTCTCCGGTATGTGGACCGGTCCGTGCCGTCACCTCAGCCGCTTGTGACCGGAGAAGACTTCCAGGCAGCGATGTCACTGCTGGGAATTGCGGCTTCTCCTGCGCCATCTCCGCCGCCCCCGGGAAAACAGCCGGACCTGACATCGCCTCTGCTGACCGAAGAAGCGGCCCTGACACCTTAAACCTCACAAGTCACCATGTTGACTGGCACTGGTGAAACTCTCCAGATGGATTGGGCATACTCCTGGATTGTCCGGTCACTCGAAAACTTGCCCATTTTGGCTGTATTGAGAATGGATTTCCGTGTCCATTGGTCCTGGTCAAGGTAGGCCTGTGCCACGCGCTCCTGACATTCAACGTATGCACGATAGTCAGCCAGAACGAAATACTGATCGCCCCCTTCGAGCAGGGAGAACAGAATTGGGTGAAAAAGCTCTTTGTCCAAGGGGCTGAAGTATCCGGCGCCGATCATGTTGAGTATTTCGTTCAGCTCTGGATCGGAGTGGAAGTAGTCCCAAGGTGAATAGTGTGGCTTGAGCTTAGCGATCTCCTCAACGGTGAGTCCAAAAATGAAGATGTTATCACGTCCAACTTCTTCAGCAATCTCAATATTGGCTCCGTCGAGTGTTCCAATAGTCAAGGCACCGTTGAGAGCAAACTTCATGTTGCCAGTGCCGCTGGCTTCCATACCGGCCGTTGAAATCTGTTCCGAAAGCTCAGCTCCCGGCATGATTTTTTCTGCCAGGGAAACACGATAGTTTGGAAGGAAAACAACCCGCAGGCGGTCTCTTGTGACCACATCGTGGTTGATGATGTCAGCAACAGCATTGATAAGGCGGATGATGAGCTTTGCCAGACGGTAACCTGGAGCTGCTTTTCCTGAGAAGAAAATAGTTCTTGGCACTATGTCGAGATTCGGCTGGTGGCGGAGGCGGTTATACAGCGTGATGGCGTGAAACAGGTTAAGCAGTTGCCGCTTGTACTCGTGGATTCTCTTGACCTGGCAATCGAACAGAGATTGTTTGTCTATACGTAGCTTGTGTTTCCACGTCTGGTTGACGACTTCAATAAGAATATCCTTACCGTCCTGCTTGACTTTTTGCCAGGCCTGCCGGAAACCCGGATCATCGGCAAAGGGAATGAGTTTTTCCATCTCATACAGGTCGGTCATCCATTTGTCGCCAATGGCTTCTGTGATGAGAGAGGCAAGTTGAGGGTTACAGCATGCCAGCCATCTCCTTTGCGTGATGCCGTTTGTCTTGTTTTCAAACTTTTCAGGAAACATCAGCGCAAAATCCCTGAACAGGTCGCGCTTGAGAATTTCAGTATGCAGTGCTGCCACACCGTTGACCCGGTGTGAGCCAACAATAGCCAGATTGGCCATGCGTATGGACTTGGGACGAATGCCGGGCACCGGCTCTTCAACAAGAGAGACTCTTTGGACAAGCTCTTCATTATTGGGGTACCTGACTCTGACGTCCCGGAGGAAGTGGTAGTTGATGTCGTAGATAATCTCCAGGTGACGTGGCAGAACTTTGCCCAAAAGTTCAACGGTCCATTTTTCCAGTGCTTCGGGAAGCACTGTGTGGTTAGTGTAAGCGATTGTCGCCTGGGTCAGCTCCCAGGCTTTTTCCCAGGGGATATTCTCTTCATCAAGAAAAATGCGCATCAGCTCGGCGATAGCAATGGCTGGGTGTGTGTCATTGAGCTGTATGGCTACTTTGTCAGGGAATTCGTCGAAAGTTTTTCTTGTCTTCTTGTAGCGTCGGATAATGTCCTGAAGTGTGGCGGCAACGAAAAAGTATTCCTGTTTTAGCCGAAGTTCTTTGCCTGAGTGCCGGTTGTCATTTGGGTAGAGAACCTTTGAGATGGTTTCTGATTCTGTTTTGCTCCTGACGGCGCTTATGTAATCACCCTCATTGAAGTGGTGGAAGTCAAACTCGCGTGATGCTTTCGACGACCAAAGCCTTAGTGTGTTGACATTTTGGACACCATATCCGGGAATAGGCGTATCATAAGCCATAGCCAGAACCGTTTCGGTTTTGATCCATTTGTGAGCAATTTTGCCGTTCCCGTTTGGAAATTGGACTACCTCCCCGTAGTAGTGGACGGGATAGAGCACTTCCGGTCGTGCAATTTCCCACGGGTTTCCGTACCGAAGCCAGTTGTCTGGCTGTTCGACTTGCTCACCGTCCTTGATCTCCTGGTTGAAGATACCGTACTCATAGCGAATACCATAGCCGTAGCCGGGCAGTGCGAGTGTCGCCATGGAGTCCAGGAAACAGGCCGCCAACCGCCCAAGCCCCCCATTGCCAAGTCCCGCATCTGGTTCAGTTTCCTGAATGTCTTCGAGCCGGTAGCCAAGGTCGAGCAGCGCTCTCCGGCATTCTTCCTTGAGGTTGAGATTGACAATGGCATTGCCCAACGTGCGTCCCATAAGAAATTCCATGGAGAGGTAATAGACCCGTTTGGCATCAGCCCGGTAGTAAGTATCCTGAGTGCGCAACCAGCGTTCAATGAGCCGATCACGAACGGCATAGGCCAAGGCGAGATACTGATCCAGATGGGTCACGGTAAAGCGGTCTTTGGCGAGCGTAAATTCGAGGTGGTCAAGAAAGCTCCGCTGTATGGCTTCGGCGGTCAGTCCGTGATAACTCTCATACGCTGAAAGATTGGCAGCCGATTCTGAAAGTGATGTTTTTACTTCGGACATAACAGTTTCTCCCTTCCTGGATTGAAAAATGACTAACGTCCGCCTGAAGCCTGTGCTGGCAGAGGAATCAATCTTGAGAAGACGAACCTTCCCAGACAGGCCAGAAAGATACAGGGAATGGGTGCTGTAAACAAGGCAACTGTGCGTGGAATCAAAGCCCTATAGCCAATTTCCGTTCCTTCCTTGATATTCAGTGAGTCCCAGTGCAGGAAATATGAGTTCTGCAAATTTCCTATCAGGCTTACAAAAGTCATTATCCAGATGAGAATTTCTGCAAATTCAGCGATGATGAGACCAATGAGTACGGTTTCTGTCCAGCTAAATCTGCCAACCGGTGACGACAATGCCCCGAAGTAGAGTGAACTGAGTAGCATGGTGTTGACGATGGAAAACATGGCATTTCCACGCGGCGCGTATGGAATGCCTGAAATCCCGGTGATAAACCGTCCCATGGCAACCAGAAAAATCACCACGAGCGGCATCTTTACAAAGCTGAAGACTTTTAGAAACATGATGTTTTTGCCTTGACCGACTTACACTGTCTTACACTGTTCCGTCACTCTTCTGTGTTTGCGTTGGATTCTGTGTGTCTCATAACGGCAAACCGGCTTGAAATCACAAAACCGGCATTCTTCCGGTC
>Ga0308420_1000093_pt1 | contig 34805 bp, 40 predicted proteins | sample HotsprSampleMS55_FD_203802 | JGI IMG/M metagenome (GOLD analysis project Ga0308420, IMG submission 203802) | Hot spring phototrophic mat microbial communities from Mushroom Spring, Yellowstone National Park, Wyoming, United States - 20090730_MS55 ... | reverse complement strand
AAGCAACGGCAATCTCGCATTCATCGGCAACCCGCGGGCAGGCCCCGCGACGGAGAGAATATCCATGGCGCCCATCCCTCCCCCCTTCATGTCCAAACGCGACTGGGACGACCTCGGCCCGATGGGGCCGATGAACGAGGGCCGGCGTTTCTTCTCCCAAGAGAACGAGCGCGATCCCTACACTGGCCTCGACATCGAGCAGGCCGGCGAGGATCCCGACCGCGGTCCCCGCCCTGTCCGTCCTTACCACCCGCATGTCGTTGTGATGAGCGCCCGTCACCCGCTCGGCAACCCATATCGCGGGGCCGCCTCCAACGACTACGAGCGCGCCTGGAGCCTCTACCAGCACTACCATCGCGTCCTCTCTGCCCGCGGCGATGAGGCCCGCCGCCTCATCAATGCCCTCGCCCAGACCGCCGAGCGCCTCCAGGCCGAGGGCGGCGACCGCCAGCGCCTCGAAGCCAGCGAGATCGCAGCCCAGGCCGAGGCATCCGGCCTCGACCGCCGCACCGCCCAGGAGATCGCCGAGCAGGCCGCCTCTCAGGAGCTCCGTGGACGCGGTACCGCCTTCACCGTCGTCGCCCCCACCCTCGAAGAAGCCCGCATCATCCGCGGCATGATCGACTGGGCAACCACGATCGTTCCCACCTCGCGCGGCCTCGAGAGCCAGCAGCTGCTTACTCGAAACGACCAGCTACCCCCCGTCGAGGACATGCTAAAGGCCCTCGAGGCCGTCCGTCCTGAACCCTGGGCCCAGAACCTTCAGGCCGACCGCGGCCGGGGCCGCGAATTCGTGCGTGCCATGGCCGTCATCCCCGCCCGCGGCACCGAGGAGGCGCTCGCCCGCGTCGCCGCCCGCCAGCCCGAGGACATTCTGCTCCTCGTCCCCGATAACTGGGCCTTCCAGAAGGCGTTGCGCGCCGAGATGGGCGATGCGGCCTACGACGCCCGCGTCTGGACCCGATCCAAGGATCAGGCGCTGAAGACCGGCATCGACGTCCCCGACCTCCAAGGCCTCAAGGGCGGCGACTTCGCCCGCGCCTACCGAGAGACCATCGAGATCCTCGTCTCCCGGGCCGACCGCGTCCTCGTCGCCCAGAGCGACGATCCCCGCGACTTCGCCGTCACCGCCGCCGCCGAGGCTGCACGCCGTGGCAAGCTCGCCGCCGCCGTTGGCGCCAACGGCGCTATCATCCGCGGCCCTGCCCTCGATCGCCTCGCCGAAGACGCCATGAGGGCGAGTCCCTCCCGCGCCGAGTACGCCCGCAGCCGCACCGTCGAACTCCACGACATCCAGGCTAGCTCCCCCGAAGGCCGCCTCGCCCTGTCGCTCCTGCGTCAGGCTGGAGGCAAGGACCTCCCCAACCCCGCCATTGAGGCACTCGCCCGCACAGGGATGACCATCAACGAGCTGGCCGACATGGCCAAGGACCGCAACACAGCCCAGATCCTCATCCGCCAGTATGGCGTGCCCATCGGCGCGGTCGCAGCGCTGGCCGACGACTTCGCCATGGCCGCCGCACGCGACGCCTTCGGCAAAATCCGTGAGGACCTGCAGAAGGAGAAGGTCAAAGTCATCGGCCCCGACGCCTTCCCTCCCGCGCTGCGCGAGGGCAAGGGCGCGCCTGCCGTCCTCTTCGTTCGCGGCAACGCCGCCCTCCTCTCCTCGGGCCGCCCCACCATCGGCATCCTCGGCGACGCCCCCCTGCTGTCCGCCGTCGCTGAGCGCGCTGGCGCCTTCATCCGCGGCGTCGAGGCCGCCGGTGGCGTGCCCGTGACCGTCGAGGGCATGGGCGTCCCCCGCGTCGCTCCCGAGGGACCGCAAATCGTCGTCCTGGCCACCGGCCATGGGCACTACGGCAAGCTCCCCTCCCTCGACTGGAAGGAGTCCGGCACCGGGCGGCATCCCGGCGACGTCCTCGTCGCCGAGACCCCCAACCGCCGCTACACGATCGAGATCGTCGAGGGACGCGATCAGAAAATCCGCTTCACCGTGGAGAACCTCACCGCCTCCGGCGAAGGCGCCAAGCGCACCACCGAGATGCCGCTGCGCGGCGAGCGCCCGCGTCCCTTCTACGCCGAAGATGACATCCGCGGCCAACGGGAGGGGGCGAAGTGGAATGGCGACATCCGCCACGCCAAGGACTTTGCCCAGTACAACGAAGCCTTCATCCGCTCCGCCGACGTCCGCGCCCACCGGCAAGCCGTCCTCGACGCAGGCGGCGTCCTCGTATCGCTGCTGCCCCCGCGCCGCGAAGGAATTCTCTTCAGCCACGCCACGCAGGACCTGGAGGGTACCCCCACCGACCGACGCCCCGAAAACGAGCACCGCGCGATCGAGCTTGTCGCCAAGATCGCCGACGTCACCACCATCACCCAAGCCTCCCAGACGAGCCCCGTCCGCCTCGCCATCGCCCTCTCCGCGGCACGCGGACGCCGGGTCGCCGTCCTGCCGCCCACCCCGGATCTGCACCTGCAGCCCGAGATCGGGGGCAACCGTGCGCTCCTGACCACCCCCGCCGCGCAGCTCTCCTCGGAGATGTCGCTGCCCGGCGAGATGGGCCTCGTCGTCGCCAAGACCTTTGGCACCAGCAAGGCCGCTGTCTCGACCGGTCCCGACATGGCCAAAGCCGCCGCCACCCTCGTCGAGAAGGCCCAGACCATCGAAGCCGACCTCGCCCGCGCCCAGGTCAAGCGCCGCGTCGCCAGCAGCGATAGCCGCTGAATCCGACGGGGGGAGGCCCGCCCCCCCCTTTTTTCCGGAGCCCTCCTCCCATGGCCGTCGTCAATGTCCGCGATCTCCAGGGCCCCTGGCCAGAGGGCACGACCTATATCGGGCGCAACCCCGAGATCTGGCGCCGCAGCGGCGGCCAAGGCGCCCCGCCCTGGGGTAACCCCTTCGTCATGAAAAGCGAGGCCGACCGAGCTCGGGTTATCTCTGACTACTCCCGATGGCTCGCCGATCGCATCGCCCGCGAGCCTCGCTTCCGCGCCGAGGTCGCCTCGCTCGCCGACAAAAACCTCGCCTGCCATTGCGCACCACGCGCCTGCCACGGCCATGTCCTGGAAGACGCCGCCCGGACACTCGCCGCCGGACGAGATTGGACAGGACGCGACAACCCGCGCCTCCTTCCCCTCCCCGCTGCCGCCAATGCCCAGGAAGGCCCCGACACGCGTGTGATGCGTGCGGCGCTGGCCGCCGGCCTCCCCGACGCCCTCAAGGCCGATCCCGCCCCCGAGGCCCAGGCCCTGCGCGACGCCTACCGTACCCTCTCCTTTACCATGAAGGACGCCGGACGCCTCGCCCAAGGACCCGACGGCACCTGGCAGGTCGTCCCTACCCGGCCCCCAACCCCCAAGACCAAGAAGGCAGGCCTCGTCGCCGGGGCCCTCCAACGCGCCCTCGCCCAGGCTGCCATTGCTCTCCCAGAGACCGAACGCTCCCGGCTCGCCCGCGCCCTCATCGAGGCCGACGCCCGTCTCGCCGAGACGACCCTGCGCCCCGCTAGCACCCGCCGAGACATCCCCGTGCGCTGATCGCGCGTTCCAAACCTCTCCGCCTCATGATGGCGCGATCGTCTCTCCGAAACGAATTTCTACCCCAAACAAAGGTTGAACAAGCAGGGAGCCGCCCGCAAGTCCGACCGATCTCCGCCCTCCACTCCGGAGATCGTGCTATGCACCGCCTGCTTGCCTTTCCCCTCGCTCTCTTGCGCGCCGCCGCCGCCCGCGACCGCCCAGTTCTGGGGGCCCGCCTCCAGAGCGAGAACGGAGGTGGCACAATCTTCATCGATAGCAATCTCCGCTTCAGTTTGGTCAGCTTGATCGACCAGGGCGGAGATCGGGTGAAAGGCGGCCGGCGCCTCGGTACCAGCGCGGCTCTCCTCGGCCCCATCCACGTCGATCAAAACACCCACATGGGTAGCGGTGCGGCCGTCTTGTCTGATGCACCCCCAGGTGCCACCGTCGTCGGCGTCTCCACCCGCATCGCCGCACATCAGACGCAGGAACACGCTGCAACCTCCTGCGGGGACCGCCCCGTACGACCAACGAACGCAGCCGCTGTAAGGCTTGAACGCCAGGCATCCAGATCCTAGTTGGTCGCGTTGCCTCCGTCTATCCCGACAGAGGCCTCGATCACAGGATCCGGCCCCATGCAGGCCCCAGAGACCGGCACCCCCACCGGTTCCGCTTCCCCGCCCCGGCGGGACATCCTCGCCCTGACCGCCGGTGCCCTCGCCGCGGCGGGTGCCTTTGGTGTTTTCTGGTCTTTTCTCCGATCCCTTGCACCGGCGGCGGATGTACTCGCCGACGCTGTCCTCGAAATCGATCTCGCCCCCATCCCCGAGGGCAGCGCCATCACCGTTCTTTGGCAAGGTAAGCCCGTCTTCCTGCGCCGCCGCACCGCCGACGAGATCGCCCGCGCCCGCGCCGATGATGACGCGCCTATGCCCGATCCTGCCCCCGACGCAACCCGCGCCCAACGCCCCGAATGGCTCGTGGTGGTGGGCGTCTGCACCCATCTGGGCTGCGTTCCCCTCGGCCAGCGGGCAGGAGAGACCCGCGGACGCTACGACGGCTGGTTCTGCCCCTGCCACGGCAGCCACTACGACCTCGCCGGACGGATCCGCCTCGGCCCCGCGCCGCGGAACCTGGATATCCCTCCCTACGCCTTCGCCGGCACCGACAGGATCCGCATCGGATGACCAAGCTTCCCCGCCTCTTCTTCGCCACTCTCACCCTGGCCGCACTCCTGGCCGCAGCCCTGGCCGATTCCTACGCCGCAGGCACCGCTCCCGACCCCTTGCCCGCCCTCGAGCCCCCACTCCGCGATCGCTTCCTGCGCCCCGACCACGCCGCTCGGCGTCGCGGCCTCGAGGTCTTCCAGCAGGCCTGCGCCGCCTGCCACGGCCTGCGCCACCTGCCCTACCGCGAGCTCGGCCGCCTCGGCCTCACCGCCGAGCAGATCCGCGCGATCGCGGCCGAGCGAAGCTTGCCTACGCTCGACGCCGACGGCCAGCCCGCCGAGCGGCCCGCCACCGCCGCCGATCCCTGGCTGCCGCCTTGGCCCAACGAGGCCGCCGGACGGGCCCAGCACAACGGCGCCCTGCCGCCCGACCTCTCCCTCATCACCAAGGCCCGCCCCGGCGGAGCATCCTACGTCGCGGCCCTCCTCCAGGGCTACGTCGACCCGCCGCCGGGCGAGGAGATCGGGGAGGGGCAGTGGTACAACCGCTTCATCGAGGGACGGCGCATTGCAATGGCTCCCCCCCTCTCCCCAGAACCAGGACAGTTCGTTCACGCCGACGGCACCGAAAGCACCCCCGCATCCGCCGCACGCGACGTCGCCGCCTTCCTCAACTGGGTGGCCGAGCCCGCCGCCGATGAACGCCTGCGCACCGGCTTCTTTGTCCTTGGCTACCTCGCCGCCGCCTTCGCCGTCGCCCGGGCGCTGCAGATCCGGATCCGGCGCCGCGTCCAAGGATACTGAGCATGCCGGAACCCAACACGCCTTGATGTCCTTCACACCCGGAAGCGACATCCCGCGCATCGCTCTTCCTGCCCCAGATCCCCCCGTCCCCGATCGTCCAAAGCTTCAGTCTCCTCGGCACCGCCGCTGCCACCGCCGCTTTCTTGCCCGGCTCCATCCCGCATCGCCGAAACCCACGGGCTCCCGCTTGGCAACCCCGCGCCCGGACGCTAGAACGCGATCCTCCTCTTTCTTCTCTCCCTGCCAATATGGACGCTGCCCACAGTCGCCGGGACCCCGTCCTCATCACCGCCATGCCCCCCCAAAACAACAACGAACCTATACCCCAAACAAAGGTTGAGCGAGCGGAGATCGGCTTGCGAGGCTGATCTCCCAGAGATTCCGCTGACATCTCTGCCAGCCCGGCAGCGCCATCGGGAACCCCAGGAGAGATACCAATCTCAGGCCATGGTTCCCTTTGTTGGGGTTATCATTCCAAAAAACAATCCCCTCCTGGCCCCGCTAACGCGGCGCCCGTCTCGCCCCCAAGCCTCCGAAAGGCCCGCTGACAGCCCACCGATCGGCCCCTTGGACGCTTGAGATGCCCCCCGCCATGGTCCAGATCCGCAAGGCCCGCTCCTAAGGACACGCCTCATGATCCCGCTCGCCACCACCCTTCTCGGCACCGCCCTCGCTATAATCCTCTTGCTCCCGGAGGCCAGTCCCGCTGACCTCCTTCGCGCATTCGGGATGCTCCCGAGCACCACCGTGCGCCTCCTGCAGCTCCTCGGACCCGAGGGCGCCGGCTGGATCCTCTCCCTTCTGCGCACGCCGCTCTGGATCCCACTGCTTGGCATATCCCTTCTCGTCGGCGTCTCAGGCTTCCTGTGTCCCTCCCGACGCCCCAGCCCCTTCCGCGTGCGACCAGGACGGATTGGCGAGATCTCTCTCCCCGCTGACCGCGGCGGGCGCTACAGGCCCTCCTGAGACGCCGCTGCGCCCGCCGACATCCGTCCCACGCTCGCTCGCCCCTTGCGCAGTCAGACCCCAGGCCCAACATCGGACGAGACCACACCCTCGGGGCCAGGCGCCCCCCACGGAGACTTTCCATGAGCAACGCAGCCACCGCAGCCAAGGCCACCCTCTCCCTTGTCGAGGCTGCCATCAAGGCCGACCTCGCCGGTGATCTCGCCCAGCCTGGCTGGGAAGACGCCCGCACGATCTTCCAGGAGACCTCCCGCCTGCTCGTGCGCGCAGGCGCCCTCTCCAAGACCGCCGACGGCTGGCGCTTCTCCCCTGAGGCCCTCGACGGGCGTAGCAATGACGTCCTCGCCCCCATCGGCGCCGCCGGCCTCTCCATCGCCAAAGCCCTCTCCACCCCCGAGCGTATTGAAGCCCTTTCCGGTGACGGCAAGCGCGGCCTCCTAGAGGCCGCCGTCGCCGCCGCCGACGCCCAGGCCATGGCCGCCGGAGCCCCCCCCATTGGGCTCGACGCGCTGCGTGCCGCTGTCGCTCCCGCCCCCCAGCCCACCCTCTCCGAAATTCCTTCCGCCGAGCGTCTCCACGCCGTCGCCACTGCCGCTCTTGATCTTCTCGAGACCTTCGACCGCACCGGTGCCTCCCTTCCCAACACCCGCGACGGCCGCCGCGCGCTCGATCTGCAGCAGAACCTCGAAAATGCGCTGCGCGACGGCGACTTCGCTCTGCCCGGCGAGATCCTCGGCCGCACCACCCCCTATGCCGCTCAGGCCCCGCGCGGCGACCGCGCCCAGCAGATGGCGATCTTCACCGCCGCCGGCGCCTACGCCGATCATCTCCGGGCCACCGGTCTCGCTGAGGAGATCGAGGTGGCGGGCGGACCCTTCGCCCGCGCTAGCCTGACCCGTAAGATCCAGAACCTCGACAACGCCCTCGAAAGCGCCCGCGCCGAAACCCCCATCGCCCTCGAGACCCCAGCCGCCGCGCCTTTCATCCCTCCTCCCATCACCCAAGCCCAGGCTAAGGCCCTCCTTGGCGCCGTCGACCTCGGCAACCGCATCGCCGACTCGGCCCAGCTCGATACCCTCGAGCCCGAGATGATCATGTTTCCCCGCGAGCATGTGAAGGCCCTCGGCGATATCCTCAGCGCCATCGATCAGATCGGCGCCGACCTCGCTCTCGCCGCCGCCCGAGAAGAGGGCCGGCCATTGCCCGGTGTCTCCGACGGCGCCATGAAGGCTGTCGGCGACCTCGTCCAGGAACTGCGCGATATCCGTCTCAACGCCCAGCCCCGGGGTGAGGGATTCGTTGCCGTTTCGCAGGAAGACGTGGATCGCGTCACCAGCCTGACCGATCGCATTCTCTATTCCGGCGCCCGCGAAGGACTGGCCGCCGCCGCCGGCGAGAGCGAAACCTCTCCCATCTCCATGACCGAGGGTCGCGACAGCGCCGCCTTCGGCACCCTCCAGGAGGCCATGCGCGGTGGGTCGCGTCTCGGGAACCCCGAAAGCGCCCTTGGCACGCTCGGCAAGATCCTTCCTGAGATGGATTTCGCCGAATGGAACGCCCTCTCTCCCCGCCTGCGCGCCACCGTCCAGGCCGTGTTCATCGAGCCCGGCAAGGGCGACTTCGCTGGCCTTGACATCGCCACTGCCCCCGTCGCCTTCTTCGATCCTCGCGCCCGCGAGGGCCAGGAAAAGGCCCTGCGCAACTTCATCCGCCGCCAGATCCTCAACGAAACCCCCCTCGAAAACGGTAAGGGCACCGTCGGCGAGCGGTTCCGCGACCGTGTCCTCAACGCACGCCATCGCACCATCGTCGCCCCCACCCGCGGTCTTGCCAAGGCCTACCGCGAAGAAGCCGAACGGATCGCTGACGAGCTGACCCGCCAAAAGCGCGAGAGCGCTGAGATCGCGCTGTCTAAGCTCGAGCGCGTCCCTGTTGACTTCGACCGTTCGCAAGTCGCCCGCTTCCTCCGCGTCGTTGAGGCCCAGGGCGTCTCCTCCCCCGCCTCCCTCGTCAAGACCAGCAACCACCTCCTCGTAACCCATCCTGACGGGCCCACGCTCAAGGCAGACATCGGCCCCGTCGGCTCTCTCGCCCGCCACCAAGATGGCCACGTCATCGCCAAGATTCCCCTCGACTCGCTCCGCGGCGCCGTCGAAACCGGCCAGGCGAAGGTCCGCATCGTCGTGACCGAGGACCGCGTTGCCGGCATCATCGGTTACACCCCCACCGCCGAGCGCTCCCGCGCCCGCGGCGGGGCCGAGATCGCCGCTTGACGCATCTCCCACGGCAAACTCCGGCCCGGTGCCCTTTCGCCGGGCCGGATCCGTCAATGCTCCAGATCCCGTCCGTATTTCCCTTAGTAAAAGAACCCGGACTTATCGCCTTGAATAAATACTTTAGAAATGCTAGATACAAAGCATGAAAGAGACGGCCCTCACGCTGCGCGCTTTCAATGACCTGTTTCCGGACGAGGACGCCGCGCGGGCGTGGTTCGAGCGTGCCCGCCGGCCGGACGGTCTGACCTGCTATCACTGCGGTACTATCGGCGACTATCGGCGACGCCGCGTACATGCCCAAGACCAAGTTCTGGCACTGCAAGGCGTGCAAGGGCCAGTTCTCGGTGACGCCGGGCACGCCGATGCACCGTACACATCTGCCGCTGTTAACTTGGGCACAGGCCATCTATTTGATCGTCACCTCGTCCAAGGGTATCTCCGCCGTGAAACTGTCGGAGATGCTGGGCGTCTCCTACGAGACGGCGTGGCACCTCGGTCACCGCATCCGAGCCATGATGGCCGAGAACAGCCCGCTGCTGTCCAACATCGTCGAGATCGACGAGATGTACGCCGGAGCGGCGCCGCGCAAGCGCGCCAAGCCGGACCGCGAGAATGACGACCCGCCGTCGCCCAATCCGAAAGGACGCGGCACCAAGCGCCCGCTGGTTCCGGTCGCCGCGGAACGCGGTGGCGACGTGGTGGCGAAGGTCATTCCGACTCACGGCAAGGAAGCCATAGCTTCGGCACTTAATGGCGTGCTCGATCCCGAAGCCACGGTGATGACCGACAGCCTCCCGGCCTACAAGCACCTCGGCGCGGAGCGCGCCCATCTCTCGGTCAACCACTCCGACCGCGAGTATGCCCGCACCGACGACGTGACCGGCCATCGGGTTCACGTCAACCGGGTGGAGAGTTTCAACGGGTTCATGCGCCGAGCCGTCATCGGCGTATGGCACTAGATCAGCGTGAAGCACCTCGGCCGATATGCCAGCGAGGCGACCTTCCGGTGGAACCACAAGGCCGACGCCTGCCGCGACCGCATGGCGCAGATGGTCAAGAACGGCGAAGGCCGGCTGCTGCCTTATGCTGTCCTCACGGCAAAGGCGGCCTGATGGCGAGGAAGAAGCGCGAATACCCGCCCGTATACCGTACCGATCTGTTGCCGTCCAATCTGACGGCAAGCAAGGAAGCGCGGGTTCGTGAACTGCTCAGGGCTTGGCGCAAGGGCGCCGTTCTGCTGGGCCGCGAGCAATGGCGACTGTTCTTCGAAACGGGCCGGTTCAACGAGAACCATGACCTGGACAAGATCACCTTCGCCTCGGTGATCGGCGCCGCCAACCGGGTGCAGATGTGCCGCTGGCAGGTCGTCGGCCAGTTGCAGGGTTGGCTCAGCAACCGCGTCAACGAGTTCCGCGACACGGTGACCCGCAGCAGCCTCAGCCCCGACGTCAAGCACATGCTCCACACCGTCAACCTCATGGGAGCGTGGTTTTCTCGCAAGGAGCTGAGGATGTGGGGGACGGGGGAGACAATCCCGCCCGAGGTGCGCAGGCTCGCGCGCGCGATCATGCGCCACGTCATGTCGCGTCACCGTCGCCCGGACCTGTCTCGCATCTCGATGCGTCTTGACCATCGGGCCGCCGAGCTCGCCAAGCCGATCAAGGCGAGGCAGGGCAATAAGGTCGGCTGGTGGATCAACCTGGCTACCATGGAGAAGGGTCGGAAGATCGCCGTGCCCCTGTTGACCTACGAATACCATGACAAGCGACCGGGGCGCGTCACCAACGGCGTCCAGGTGAACGAGCGCGACGGTCGGCTGACCTTCGGCGTCGTCACCGACATGGGCGAGGCGTGCGCCAAGAGCCGTGCCGAGTACGACGGCCATGGCGTGCTGGCCTTGGATTTCGGGCTCTCCACCCTGTTCGCGACCAGCGAGGGGCAGTTGCTCGGACAGAGCTGGCTCAAGCGACTGAAACGGTACGATGCGTTGATCTCGATGATCGCCGCCAGCCAGCAGCGCGCCGGGCGCAAGCCACGCGACAGCCGTCGCTACCGGGCGTTGGTCGAGGACGTGCGCGGCTTCCTGCGCACCGAGGTCGGGCGGGTGCTGAACCGGCTTGTCGAGCAGGGCAAGCCGAAGGAGTTGGTCCTTGAGCGGCTCGACTTCCGCCACTCCGACCTGTCCCCGCGCCTGAACGCGATCCTGCGCAACTGCGGACGCTCGATCATCCAGGACAAGTTGCGCGACCTCGAAGAGCGATTCGGGATCACCTCCACCGAGGTGAACGCCGCCTACACGTCGCAGACCTGCTCGTGCTGTGGCTACGTGGACAAACGAAACCGCCGCGACCAGAAGACCTTCTTGTGTCTCTGGTGTGGCCACAAGCTGCATGCTGACCTCAATGCGGCAGCCAACATCGACGCGCGCCGTGCGCGCCCCAATGGTTGGCTGTTTCAGGGGAAGGCTGCGGTCCTCGCCGAACTCGTGCGCGGGTTCGGTGAGCGACGGGTCCGGGCCTTGCGCTCGGGCAGAACCGGGAACCAGGGTGCACCCGCTGACCCACGCCTGACGAATCCCTACTTCGGTAGGGTGCCGTTGGCCGTGGTGAGGTCATCCGAACGCCGCGAGGCGTCCGTGAATTCGTCTCAACTCAAGCCCTCGCGGCTGTCTGAGTTAAGGCGATAGTGCCCAAAGAACCGTTCTAGGACTATCTCAGTCGCCAAGATAGGCCGTCGGCGACCTCCCTGCCTCTAGCTCCCCCGTCCATGCCATCCTCGTCCAGGCCGACAGCGGCCCCTCTATGGAGGTCATCTAGGCGGCCACCCCCTCCCTCGCCTCGGCCGCCAACCTCTTCTGCGTCGTACCGCACAACCTCGAAAGCCTTTCTGACGCTGCTCGACCGGGCAGCCCGCGCTGCTCTGCGCAAGAGCCCAGCTAAAGCTGGGCCGCCTTCGGCATAGGAACCGAGGCGCGCACCGGCGTCATCTTTCGCTTCTGTCCCAAACCGCGCCACGAGATCGCACGCGCCAAGACTGCCCTCCATCTCGCGCGTGCCCGCCTGGGCCAGGAGATGCCGAGAGACCGCATCCGCCTCGCCGTGGACGCCACCCTGGTCGAAGCCACCCTTGCGCTCCGCCGGATGTTCTCACCCTTCGGGCAGCCAACGCTAAAATTTCGCCGGCGCGCCGGGACAACGGACGCGACTGAAGCGGATCCCAAGACCTTCCCAACGCCAATGCAGGGCCCGCGAACCTAGATCTGGGCGCCCACCCCCCCGCCTGGAGCCCATCCATGTCCCGTCCCGCTGCCCGCGCCGATCTCCAGATCCTCCGCCGCGCCGGACAGATCCTAGCCTGGCTCGACTCCGACCCCTCGTTCGCCAGGAGTCTCATCGTTGCGCTCGGTGCTGTCCTCGCGACCTGGGCCCTCGTGGCTCTCGGGGGCGGCGTCTTCGTCAACAACTACGTTCTCGACTTCGGCTTCGCCGTCGGCGAAGCCTGGCGCCTCGCCCAGGGCCAGCTCCCCTACCTCGACTGGCGCACCCCCCTCGGCCCCCTCTACTACGCCCTCCTCGCTGGGGCTGCCGCCCTCGCCCCCTCTCTCCCCGAGGCGGTGGTGTGGGCGGGCTTCCTCGGAGCGGTCCTGCTGATGGCCCCGACCCTGCGCTTGATGCGCATCGGCCTGCCCGGTGGCGCCGCCCTCGCTCTCGCCCTGGCGCTGTGGCTGTTGGCCGCCGGTCCCCGCAATCCCGACGGGCTAATGGGCGACGCCGCCTGGCTTGCCCTCTACAACGGTCTCTGCCTGCCACTACTGGCCGCCGTCCTTATCGCCGCCCTTTTCCCCACCGCCCGTCCGGCACCGGGCCTCCCCGCCGCACTGCTCGACGCCGCCGCCGTCGGAATCTGCGCTGCTGCCCTCCTCCTCACCAAGGCTCCTCACGGCGTGCTGGCAATCATCGCCCTCGTCGCGGGTGTCCTGGTACGGGCGGACCGGCGTGGACGCCTTCTACTCGGGCTCCTCGTGGCCCTGGGCAGTGTCGGTCTCCTCGGCGCGCTCTTCCCCGCCGCCGCCATCGCCCATCTCGCTCAGCTCATCGAGACTGCCCAGGCATCGGATTTGCTCGTGCGGCTGCTGATGAAGAAGGAGCTCGTCTTCGGCCTTGGTGCCGTGCTGCTCGGCGCCTGCTTTGTGGCGATCTGGCTCCTCGAGCAATACCGCAAGGAGGACGCACGCCTGTGGCCCGACGTCGTCGCCCTGCTCGCCGCCACCGTCCTGGCCTGGGCAGCGGCCTTCCAGGACCATCCCGCCACCCCGGTGATGGCCGTCCTACCCCTCCTCCTCACCTGGCGCGCGGCCTCTGCTCACCTCCTGCCCATCGGCGGGTCCGCCGGACGCCTCTATCGGGGAGCCAAGGCGCTCCTCCTCCTCCTCGTGCCATGCCTTGCGCTGGCCTGGTGGACCGCGAACGGGGCAGTCTCCATTCCCATAGCCGCTGTCCAGGCCCGTTTGACCTCCCCCGCCTGGGGACCAGACGCGCCGCACGCCGCTAGCTGGCGCCTGCCGGCAGATCCGCAGAGGATGCGCCCGCAGGCCGAGATGACCCCGGCGGAATGGCAGGCCACCCTGGTGGCCGCGGTCGATCTGCTCCGCGCCCAGGAGCTGGCCGATCGGCGGATCCTCATCCTCGACTTCGCCAACCCCCTGCCCTGGTTGCTCCAGGCCCCACCGCCGCGCGGCGTCCTTGCCTGGATGGATCCCGACCGCACCCTCCCCGTCCACGGAACCATGTCCCTCGATGCCATCGTCGGCGACGCAGAGGTACTCCTCTCCCCGAAGCGCCCCTCCCATCCGAGGGTCCTGCCCGTGATCGCGCGCCTGCAGGGCGAGGCCCTGACGAAGGCCTTCCCCATTATCGCCGAGACCGACCTCTGGCGCGTGCGCGTCCGTGCGCCCTCCTCCTCTTTGGACGTCAATCTCAAAGAACACTGAGATCCGCAGCGATGACAGCTGGACACGGCAAAGCTGTCCGGACGCGCGCCTGACGGACCGGCTGGTCGTGCAATCTTCCTCCTCGGGACCTGCCGTCCCGGGAACATGCGGGAATGCCGTGTTCGCCCGCGCCGCGCCGTACGCCCCGCATCACATCGCTCGCCCATGAGCCGGCGCGACGCTCTCCTCCCTTGCGATGGGCCTCTTCGTGCCGATCTTCCCGGATCCTCTGGCCGGGGTTGTCTTCATCGTCGAATCGATCAGACGGCCCCTCTTTGGCGTCTCTTGGACCGAGATCGTCTCGGCAGACGTCGTGCTGCCGCTCTGGCCAGCGCTTGGCGCCATCGACATCACTTCCGTCGTTCTCCTGCTGACCTTGGCCGCGCTGTGCGCCTGGACGGCGGTGATGGACGAACGCTTCCCCGGTTGCGCGCGCCCCTAGTCACCGTCGCGATCACGGCGGTAATGCTGCTCCATCCCGCCGGCCCGGCACTCCCGGCGATGTCTTTCCTCCTCGCCCGCAAGGACCGCCGTCAGGACGTCGCCGGGATCCTGGCCCTGCTCGCAACCGCCGGCCTCATCGGCGCTGGCCTGCTTCCCCATGCCGGTGTTGCCGCCAATGCCCTTCGCGATCCAAAGGCGCTCGCGCACTTCGCCGCCGCGGCGATCGCCACCCTGCCCTTCGCCCTGCCCGACCTTGTAACGCCCCTCCTCCTCTTCTGCCTCGAGCAGGCGAGGCCGCGTGATCGGAAATGGAGACTCGCCGCCGCGGTCGCTCTGCTCGCCCTAGGGGAGATCGCCACCGCCCCGTCCTCGGACCCTCCGCCTTGGCCCCCGCTGTCTTGGTCGGGCTTGCCGGCTTGGCCCTCCTCCTCGGCTGGCTCGCCATAGGACAATCGGAGACGCCGCTTCGCACCGCCGCCCCCGGCGGCGCTCTCCTGGCCGCGGGGATCCTCTTGGCTGACCTGCCACTCTTCTACCGCGAGGCGATGCAGCCGACGCCCGGTGACGCTGCCAGACGCGTCGCGCTGCCAGTCCTCGCCGCCCGCTTCGAGGTCCATAGCTCTCAATAGCCTCACCCATCTCGGTACGCTCCCTCCGCCTCCACAGCCCGCACCTCGAGAATCGACCGGTGGCGAGCCCTGCCTCGTGTGCCGCTGCGCCCCTTGGGCGGCAGCGTTTCCCACCGCCTTTACGCGCCGAGACCAAAGGCCTGCGATGTCGCCCGCGCGACGACGCTCACGATCGTAGAGAACCTCTGATAAGCAGCGAGATCCTCCGCGACCGCGACGGACGGCCCGTCGAGCACATCGCCACCAAGTGCATCGCCTCTGGCGCCCGGGAGACCCTGCTAGACGCAAACGACCGCCGCCTCGGCCGATGGGAGAGCGACGCCAACGAGACCCGCGACACCGCGGGCTGCCCTAGGAGATCGCAGCAACCAGCTCCTCCGTCTGCTGCGCTGAGGCCTGTCCATGGCGGCTTCCGGACGGATTGGATGCTCCCATCTCCTCCCCATGCCGCGCCCCCTCCGCTACCTCGGCCTTAACTGGATTAAGGGAAAGCAGGCCCTGCTCGGGGCTCGCTCGGACACGACCCCGCACCTCTACACCCTGCACGCTGCCGGCGAGGAGATTATCGCCTTCGTCGGCTTCTTCGACCCCAAGACCGGCGACGCCCACCCCGCCCGGATCCGTCTCGGGCGGTTCCGCGATCTTGGACTGGCCCAGCTCGCCTGCGAGCGCCATGATTACCTCTACGTCCGCGCCGACGCCGAAAGCCGCAATCAGGACGTCGTCTTCGTCGGCTCAGACGCCACCCGCGCCACCGCGGCCGAGATCGAGCGCGCGGCGCCCGGTGAGAACCTCGCCGACCTGCTCATCGACATGCCCCGCTCCGCTTCCGGCGCCCCCTTCCACCGCGTCGCCTCCTTCTTCGAGGGGAAGAAGGAAACACTGAAGCAGTGCTCAGACGGTTCCTGGACCCTCCCAATCGTCGTCAAGGCCGCCGAGATCCCGGGATGGCTCCGCGACGCCCCCAAGGGTACCCGCCTCACGTTAGCCGCGATGCGCATGGCCGATGGCGCCTCTGACGAGGAGGCTCTCTGGGCCGAACGCCACCGCGAAGCCTTCACTCGCGCCCACCTCCTGCCCCAAGACCCCCTCTTCCAGGAATGGCTTGGCCAGCGCTACGACCGCTGGGGCCTCATCGCCACCGCCGAGACCAAGGACAGCGACGCCGTTCTCCTCGCCGTGCAGGAGACCGTCAAGCGCCTCATCGGCGTCCCCACCCGCCGCGACCTCCAAACCAACCGCGACGCCGTCGACCGCCTCGAGGCCCTCGACCGCGAGTTTTATGCCGACCTGTCGTTGCGCGCCCGCCAAGCCACGGACTGACGCCGATTCCCAAAACGCGAAGAAGGGCGGCCTCAGGCCGCCCCCGACGCCAAGGCGCCGAGCAGGCCGAGGCGCTCGCCGATCTCGCCCCAGCCGCGCGTGCCCATGTCCAGGCTGTCGCCCAGTACGACCGGCTTGGCGCCGACCTCGACACCCTCGAGACAAGCCTGCGCCGCGACGGTACCCACCTCGCCTTCGGCACGCCGCCTTGACGCACCCCAGCTCCGCGGAACCCGCCCCGCGGCCCGCCCTATCTTCCCTGCACCCTGTCCGGAACAACTCTCCATGCGCCACATCCTCTCTGCCCTCACCACCGCCTTCAGCCTCGCTGCCGCCCCCGCCATCGCCTGGAATACTCCCCCCGGGCACTGTCTCCTCGGTGCAACCGAAACGGCGATGATCATCCAGGCCGCTACCCTCGTTGCCCCGCTCGAGATCCTCCCTGAGCGCATCAGCGCCCCCTGCGCTGCCATTGCCGAGGCGCATGCCACCCGCCAGGCAATGCTGACCGACGTCCCCTTTGTCGTCTTCGGACGTCCTGCAATCCTCGAGACAATCGCCGCCCCCATGGGTCAAGATGCGATCCGTCAGTGGAGCACGCACTTCCGTCCCCATGCCGAGAAGTCCCTCGCCGACGCTTGGCCTGAGGCCAGCGAGGCTCTCCTCACCGGATGGCGGCGCGCGATGGCGCGCGGCGACGGCGGCGCGCTCGCCGCCACCCTCGAGGCCCGCGCAGCCACCACACCCCCCGCCAGCGCTTACGCTGTCGTGCTCGCCGAAGGCGATGAAGAAATGCGCTTTCTCATCGAGGACATCCAGACTAGCTTGCGCATGGGCGTGCGCGTCCATCTCGATGCCGGACGTATGGCCTGGAGCGTCATCGTGACCCCCGGACTCCCCGATCCTCACCCCCTTGCCTCCCTCCTCGCCCTGATGGACGCCGAGGCCGCGGCCAACCGCTGAGCGGGCCGGGCCCTGCGGCACGCAGAGATCCCCATCTCCTGCCCCAGCGTTTCACCCCGTTCGCTGTTCGGTATTTACCTGCTGTCCCTGACCTTCTTCCTCTCCCTCCTCGAGGCGCTGCAGAACTTCTGCAGCCTGCCCGAGAGAGTGGTCGCCGACGGCGCCGAAGTCGAGGTCCTCAGCCACGGCCAATGCCCCCAGGGCCTAAAAAGGCCCGTCGCCGGCCTTATCCGCCCCGCGCTCACAGCCACCGGCGCCGAACCCAGCCCAGGCTGCCGCTGTCGTCCCTCGCCGGCGCGCCAAAGTCCCCGCCGAGACCCGTGCCTTGCTCGAGCCCCAGGTCGAGCGCCCCGAAATCGCCTAAGCGCTCAACGCGCGAGACGCAGGACGGAGCCTCTCCCAGCGGGCGCCCCGCCAGGAGGCCCCCTCTACCCCTGCTCACCTCCAAAGACGAGGCCCGCTTCTTTTTCGACAGCTCAGCCTTCCAGGAGGACGTCTTCTTCGTCGCCTTCCCGCGCCCAAGCGCCGTAGAATGGGCCATCGTACTCGATGTCGCCCATCCCAACCCTCTCGTCCCATTCCTCGTTTTGCTCGACGCCAGAGCCCGCGCCAACCACGATCCCTGAGGCTATAGCAGGAAAACCAAGGGGAAGGCGCCGGCGGCTTTGTCCGCCCGCCGCCACCTTCCCTTCAGAAGACAGGAGATCCCCACATGAACGACTGCCCGATGGCTCGGCTCGCTCGCGCCTTGGCCATCCCCGTCCGTCAGGACTGGACAATCGAAGGATCCCTCGACGGCAAGCTCGTGACCCTACGGCATCGCGACGACGTCGCGATCCAGATCGACCGGGGTACCCGAAAGGGCGGTGCTTGCCGCCTGTTCGTTGAGGTCGCGATCCTCCACAGCGGCAAGGGTCTGGGCGGTTTCCGCCAGACCGCTCCCGAGGTCACGCGCACCTGGATCGCCTTCGGCCATCTACCGATGCCCACCCGTTTGCCCGCCGACCCAGAGGGGATGCGCAACGCCCTCGTCGATGCCCTCGACTACGCCGTCGGCGTAGCGGCCAGCCGGCGTCTGGCCGCAATCCGCGCTCGCCTGGCCATCGACGTCGCCCCCTTCCGAGACGGTCGTCCCGACCCGCAGGAGATCGGTTGGCACCTCGCGATGGACACCGGTGAGATCTATGGCCCGCGGCAGACGCTAACGATCGCGGAGACCCCCGCACTCGAAGCGCTGCGCACAGCTGCCAAAGGCCTATGCGTTCTGCGCCACGGCAAGATAGAGCCGATCCCCCACATCCACATCCCCGAGATCGACAGCGCCCACAGTCGCGCCGAGGCCGCCGCCATCCTCCAAGGCAGCGGCCTTGAGGCCCCCCTCGATCTCTCCGCATCCTGAACCCCTCTTAGGGAGAGCACGGCCGCAGCCCCGTCCAGGCCGCGCACATCCATCCCCAAACCAGCGTCTACAGCGATAGGGCCGAACCCGGGATCCAACGCCAACCGTCGGGCAGCACGATCCCGCCGTCGAATCCCGACGGCGTTGCCCTCGGCTCCTCTGGAGGCACCGCCCAGCGGTCCGCCGCAAAGATCGCCTCGTCCCCGCGCAGCGGCGCCCCCAGCGTCCAGAAGGCACCACCCGGCAGCCGCACCTCCCGACGCCTCGCCGCCTCAGGCGGTGGCGTCAGCAGCGATCGCCAGTTCGTCGGCGACAGCCCATGCGCTGGCCATGGCGCCGGACCCGGCGCCAACCGTGGCCGACGCGGAACCACAATCGTCGGCTGCGGCCAGAAAGCACCGTCAAGCAGGATCACCACTCCCCCAGGCGGCCAAGGACGCGCTGGTACGGAGGAGGACGGAGGCATGCTCCCACCCGAAAAGCCCGGCGCTCCAAGACTCGGGCCAAGAAAAGCGTCCGACCCGGGCACGCGCGGATCGAAGCACGGGCTCCGGCAGGTGTGGAGCAGCGGCAGCGTCCGACCCGGGCACGCGCGGATCGAAGGGCAGCGAACCGCCCGGATTGCGCGGGTCGAACACCGAGGCCGGTGCCCCTCCAAGAAGGACACCGGCCAGGATCCCGAGGCCCGCGCCCCTCAGGGGGAGCGAAGCGCCCACTTGGCCCATCCGCACCACTCCGCCGGTACATAAGTCTCGGGCGGCAGCGGGGAGACGCCGTCCCACAGCCCGGGCTGACCAGGAATCTGGATCCCACCCGCGATCCGCGCCGCGTCGATAAGGTCCCGCGGCGGCTGCGTCGAGGCCGCCGGTACCGCCCAGCAATAGCGCAGTTCCACAAAGGATCCGGGCGGCGGCATCTGCCCCGGCTCGAAGCCCTCAGCCCCAGCCTCGAAGATCGGCGGATCCTCCGGGTTTGCCGGCGGCAAGAACCGCCCAATCGGGATGACCGCAGAGCCCACCTCCGGCGCCCTCACGGCTCCGACAAAGCTGTCCGGAACCGCGCCAAGGCCAGGCGCTGCACCCACGGGCGTACTCGTGTCGGTCCCCACCGCCCGCAACACCTGGCAGAACCACGCCCAAACCTGCTGGGTTGGCGCCACGGTGTCGCCGGGACGCCACAGCGCCCCACCCGGTAGCGCGACCAACGCGTTGGTCGGGAACGTCGCCACCGCCGGCGGTACCGCCCAGCACAGCCCGGCCAGGATTACCGCGTTCGGATCGATGGGAGTGCCAGGAACATAGAGGCTCCCGTCCGCCAGCGGCACGTTGGGCGGCAGATCGGACGGCTGACCCACCAGCTGGCTCGTGTTCTCCGGACCATCCACCCCTGGGGAGACCTCCGGAATCGAATCCTCTGGCGGCTCCGGAACCGGCGGCGGCGACTGCTCGGGCGGCGGTAGCGGTATAACCCCCGTGGTCCCCGGCCTGTTGATGTCGAAGGGCGGCGCGCCACCAGGATTGGATCTATTAAACGGTGGCACACGACCACCCGGGTTGTTGATGTCGAAGGGGGGTGTCACCACCTGCTGCCCCACCGCCGGCAGAACAGCGACAGACAGGATGACGGCAGACAACAAAAGACGACGCATCAGACGCTCCCTGAAGTAACAACGGAGGAGGGGAACCGCACCCTCCCAGCTCAACGAAAAGTGGCGCAGCCCCCATATCCCGACAAGGGAATACCACAAAGGAAATGCCGCCACGAACACCGCAACACACCCGCGCGTTCCGGCGCTGAGACAACTCTTAGACAGACCACCAAAGCTTCAACCACCACCGTCCAAGAGCCGGCAAGACCGCCCCATACGCTCTGGAGAGGACCTATGTCCCCAAGAACCAGACTTGTTGCAAGAAAGCCCTTTTCCATGCTCCGTTCTGCCGTCCTCGGCCTCGCCTTGTTGGCCGCTTTGCCCACCGCCGCGCAAGGGGCCACCCAGCCTCCTGGAATCCCATCCACAGGAGCCGATCTGCGGGCAATCGCCGTCGCCTGCGCGTCCATCCCGTCGGCCTTCCGACCAACCCCCGATATCACCCGCGCCTGTATGGGATATCAGGCAGGGGTGGTTACCGGTTTTCTCGTCCTCGCCCAGACCGTCGGCCTGCCTCTCAGCTTCTGCCTCCCCGGCACAGCAACAGATCTCCAGATTGAGCGCGCCATCGTGGATTGGATCGGCGAGGATCCAGCGCGCAACGCCGCCCCCGCCGCTGCGGTCGTCATCTCCGCTCTCATCGATGCCTACCCCTGCCAGGCCGCCCCCGTGGCCCCCACCTCCCCTTCCGCTCCCCAGTGAGATCTAAGGTTCGTCCCAGATGACCCATCACCCCTCCCTCCTGCTCGCCTCAACCGCCCTGCTCGTCGCCGCCATCAGCGGCGGCCTCGCCATCTATGAGGCCAGCAAGGCCAAAGATGCCGCCCACACCGCCTCCGCCGCTCAGATCGCAGAGGTGCGCCGGATCGCTGACGATATCCGCGTCCGGAGCAACGCCGCTTCCGCTACCGAGTTCGAGCGCCGCATCGCCGCCCTCGAGGCGGCGCGCGCCACAACCGTGGAGAAGACTGCCCTCGAAACTCTGCGCGCTGAAATCTCCGCCCTGCGCTCCGCCACCGAAACGCTTGCCGCAATCGAACAGCGCATCGCCGCCCTCGAAGCCGCCCGCGCCACAACTGTCGAGACAGCAGCCCTCGACGCCTTGCGCACCGAAATCGCAGCGCTGCGGCCCGCCGCCGTCATCGTCGAGACGGTCGGGCGGCAGCTGGGCGATTTGGAGACTCGTCTCTCGGCCCTCGCCAGCAACGCGACCAGCGCCACCATCGAGGCGCTACGAAGTGAGATCGCGGAATTGCGCCAAAACATGGCCACCGCCCAGACCGTCGAAGCCATTTCGCGCCTCCTCGAGGAGACCCGCACGCAGATGGCCGGCATCGCGGCTGCGACCCCCGAGGCGCGTACGGCGATGGCCGAGATCACACGGCGCATTGAAGCGCTCGAAACCATGCCCCGGCAGGCCGCGCCCACGCTCGAGGACCTCCTCGCCGAAGCCTCTCCGGCGGCGCGCGACGCGCTCGGCCGCTTCGGCCTCGCGGCAACGCTGGCTCATCCCCAGCAGGTGATAGAGGCCATCAGCGCTTTCGTAGAAGAGCAGCGTCGCATCGAGGCCCAGGGGCGCCTCGTTCCTCCAGCGCTGCTGACCGAGATCTTCGATCCCAGATCGGGCGCGCTGCGCACCGGCCCTGCAGGAGCAGCGCGACGGGTGGCGATCCTGACCGACCACAATTGCCCCTTCTGTCGGCGCGCGGTGGCGCTGGTGCGACATCTGCTCGAGCGAGGCGACGTCGAGATCGTCATCCACGAGATGCCGATCCTTTCGCCTCAATCGCGCGAAGCCGCGATCGTGGCCGCCGCGGCGGCGCGACTCGACCAGCACCGCGCACTCGACCTCTACCTCTCGGTAGGCGCCCACGAGGGGCTCCTGGACGGAACGACTATGATCGAGAAGGCCGCAGGCCTCGGATTCGACCGCGAGGCCCTGCGGCGGGAGACGGAACGCGAGGAGACGCGACAAACCGTGGATCGCTCCCTCGACCTCGCCCGCCGCCTCGGCGTCACCGGAACTCCCGGCTTTGTCGCCCAAGATCTCCTCATCCAGGGGCTGCAGCCCGACCAGGTGCTGCAGGCCCTCTCCCGACCCCGCTGACCCAGGAGCCAGCCCTCCCATGCGCCTCTCCATCCCCACCGACCTCCTCGCCCGCGCCGCCAGCTCCGCTAAGACTGCAGGCGGGACCTCCGATCCCCGCCTCCTGCTCGCCGCGACCCCAGGGCGGCTGGCCATCACCGGTGCAGACGGCTCGCTCCAGATTGGCTGGGATCTCGAGGCCCAGGTGGTTGAGCCCGGCGCCTGCGCACTGAACGGCTCGGATCTCGCCACCGCCGCTGCCGCAATGCCCAAGGGCGTAACGCTGACGCTGGAAGCCGGCGAAGGCCGGCTCAAGATCTTCGCAGGTAGGACGGGCTTCGAGCTGCCCATTCTCGACGCCGATGCCTTCCCCGGAGTCGACGTCTCGAGCCTCGCGCGCGACGCACGCCCTATCGAAGGACCGGCCCTAGCCCGAGCGCTCGAGCAGGCCGCAGGCTGCACTGCCGGCGAAGAAGGCCTCGAGGCCATGCGCGGCGTCCATCTAATGCTCGAGGGCGGCCTGCTTCGGGTGGCCGCGAGCGACGGCTTCCGCCTCGTGATCCGCCGGATCCAGCCCGGCGAGATCCACCTGCCTCCCGGCGGAATCATCGTGCCGACGCGCGCGGCGCGCGAGATCGCGCGCATGAGCGCCGGCTGTCCCGTCGTTCGCCTCGCCGCCACCCAGGCAGGCCTGTTTGCCGATGGCGGCGCGGAGACCATCCTTGCGCGCCTCATCGACGCGTCCTACCCCGATGTCAATCGGCTTCTCGGCGACGCCGGCACCAAGATCGCAATCGACCGCGCGCGCCTCGCCGACGCCGCCCAACGCGTCGCCCGGCTACTTGGCCGCACACCCATTGCCAAGCTCTCGACAAGCCGCGAGGGACTGACTCTCGATGGGACTCACGAAAACCGCCGCGCCCAGGACACTATCGCCATCAAAGCCCCCGAAGGCCTCGTGATTGGCCTCGACATGCGCTACCTCGGAGATGCGCTGAAGGCGTTGGGCGGCCAGACCGCGATCCTCGCGATCCAAGGTCCGCAGCAGCCCGTCCGCCTCACCTGCCCGGAGGATCCCGACGTTCTCTGCCTCATCATGCCCGCCCGCATCGCCTGACCTCCACCGCCCCCTCCCTCCAGAGGGAGCAGACTCCCACATCACCCCCCGTACATAGCCCGCCCTCACCGGCGGCCACCCGCAAGCAATGCTGGAGATCCCAATCCATGGCCGGATCTGTCAATCAGGTGACCCTCATCGGTAACCTCGGCGCCGACCCCGACATCCGTACTTTCGCCAACGGCGGACGCGTGGCGAACCTTCGCATTGCCACCACCGAAACCTGGAGGGATCGCAACACTGGCGAACGCCAGGAGCGGACCGACTGGCACAACGTCGCGATCTTCGCCAAGCCCCTCATCGACCTCGCCGAAAAATACCTCCGTAAGGGCTCGAAGGTCTATCTCCAGGGCAAACTCGAAACCCGCAAATGGCAGGACAAGGAAGGCCAGGATCGCTGGACCACCGAGGTCGTCCTGCGTCCCTACGCTGGTGAAATCGTCCTCCTCGACCGTCCTGGCATCAACGACCGCGCCCCACGCAGCAACGACGAGGGCCGCGGCGGCTACAGCCAAGGTCGCCGCAACGAAAACCCACGCAATGGCGGGGGCTACGGCGCGCGCTACAGCAGCCAGGGACTAAGCCGCGGCAGGCGCGAAGACGGCGATCTAGGCGATGGACGCCGCGGCGGACGTCCGGGACTCGACGACGACATCCCGTTCTAACGGGGTACCCCATGATGCTCCCCTTCGATCCCGCACACCTCTCTGACAGGACTGCCCTAGGCGCGCCCGATCAAGAATGCAACCTGCCCCTGATCGCAGCTGTGTCCAACAGCGCAACCGCGCTCTGCATCTTCGATCCATAGTACCGCAGCGTGCACAACAAGATAGCCCATGACAACAAGGACGCTCGGCAGAAAGGCCACGGCACGCTCGTCCAGATAGACGACGCCACCATCGCCAGCTTCATCGCCGAGATCGCACGAACGCTCAGGCCAAGCGGCCACCTCCTGCTCTGGACAAACAAGTTCCACCCATTCCAAGGCGTCGCGTCTTGGCTCGCGAACACCCCCCCCTGTCGGCGGTCAATCTCATCATGTGGGACAAGACCCGCGTCAGGATGGTCTACCACTCGCATCAGCGCTCTGAATACTTGACCATCCTGCAGAAAGCACCGCTGCGCACCAAAGGAGTCTGGCACGACCATGCAATCTTCGGCATCTGGTCGGAAAAGCCCGGACCAGGCCATCCTCACCACAGGCCTCTGGAGCTCCAGCGTCGCCTCATCGAGGCGGTGACCACACCCGGCGATCTGGTCTTTGATCACACCGCCGATGGCTTCTCCACGCCGGAGGCCGTCGAAGCCTGTGCTGAGCCCCGTGTGTTCCTTGGCGCGGACCTGCCCACATGACCCCGACCCAGATCCGCCTCGTACGCCTGCTACCAGATGGACGAGCCGAGGACGCCCTCGACGACCGCTCCCTCGGGTTCTGGGAAGCCGGACGCGTGGGAGGGGTATGGCGGATCTCCGTCTTCGACGCCCGCCGCCGTTGGATCGCCTTCCAGACCTGGGCGCCCCCTGGGAAGGAGGGGCCGGCACAGACGGTAGCAATGTGGCTGCAAGCCCCCGGACGCTGACCACTCTTGTCTGTTACCATCCCGGTCTCCTCTCTTCTCTAGCCACCCTCAATGCGGGCGTAGCTCAGGGGGAGAGCACGACCTTGCCAGAATCGGGGTCAAGGGTTCGAATCCCTTCGTCCGCTCCATCTCCCCTGTTTCCACCGAGATCCAGCCCCCGATGATGCCGACACTCACCCCGCGGCAGCGGATCCACCGCCAGCTGGTTCCTAAAGCGTCGTCACGCGACGGCTTGTTTCCCATCAATGCCACCATCGCCGCCCTCATCCTCGTCTGTGCAACAATTGCGATCCTCGACCTAGTACGTCTCGCTCACCTGGGGCGATTGTCCCAAGCGCCGCGCCCCCCTCAGCGAGACCGTCTCCGCGCGCCGCGACGAGCAACTGGCCGATCTTGCCGGCGCTGGCACCCTGCTCGTCCTGGCCTCCGCTCTCTTCTATATCGCAGAGCGTCAGACGCAGCCCAACGACTTTTGCGCGATCCCGCGGGCGAGTGATTGGCCATCGACACCCTCACCACCGTCGGCTATGGCGACGTCTGCCTCCAGACGCCCTTAGGCAAGATCCTGGCCGAGATCTTCGCGGTCCTCGGGATTGGCTTCATCGTCATTCCCACCGGGAGCCTCACCTCCGCCTTCCGCGATGCCCTCGCTCACCGACGAGCCGAGCCTCGCAACGACTCTCCCAAGACCTGATCGCTACAGGCAGCCCACCAAGAGAATAAGCGCTATACCCGCCTTGAAACATCCAGGCGTGTCGACGACATCCTCCCCGCTCATGACCTAAGATCCCCCGGGGCACAGCGCAAACGATCTCTGCGCCAACATCCCTTGCCTCCATCGACCAACGCACCTATCCCTCTGAAATCATTCCCTAAACCAATGCCCTATTTTTCTGCTCCCTTGATGGCTCGTAGCTCAGTGGCAGAGCATCCGCTTGATAAGCGGAAGGGCGGTGGTTCAATCCCACCCGAGCCAACCATCCCTCGAAGCACCTTCCTTCTCCACCCCCCCAGGCGTTATTTCCTCTCCGCGGGAGGAGGGCCCCTCGAAGGGCCACCGATGGATCCCAACCGCTGCCATGCCGATCTCGTGCGCTTCACCCTCCGGCGCCAAGGCGATAACCTGGCGCTGACGATGATCATCGTCGGCGGCACGAACGCAGCGATCGCCACGGCCAATCCCGACAACCCCCCTCCTCCTCGGCATCGCTTTCGGCGCCCTCCCGGGACTGGCCCAACTCGCCTGGCTTGCCCAGGAGGGGATCCGCAGCACCCTGTGTGCGCCGGTGCTGCAGCCCCTCCTACCCGCATCGCTCCTCCGGCGGGCGTCGGGCGCGCGGCTTCACCCGCCCGACGCCTCACCCGTCAAGGACAGCCTTCCCCCACCGTCTCATCTGCGCCTCCAGATTGCCGCCATCCTCGCCCACCGCCGGCTACTCCTGCGCCTGGCCAGACCCGGCGCCATCGTCGAGGTCGATCCTGTGGGAGCCTGAATCGCCCAGCCGAGACCCGATGGTAATCTCGAGCCTCTGGCCCTGCAATGCCAGTGGCCTGGGCGCTGACAGCGGCGCGCCCCACCTCGGAAGGGACGCCACTTGGGGACGACCTTGCCATGGAAATGCTTGCCCTGCGGCCCCTCCGGCCCGATGCGCCAGCGCTGACGGTGGAAGATGCCAACGACGACGCCGAAGCGCCCTGGAAGATCGAAATCCGGCACCCCGGCCACCGCCTGATCACGGAGCGCTTCCACTGGCTGGGCGCAGCCCTTGTGCCGGCGTCGGACCACCTTTGCGCCGCGCCTCCCGAGTCAGTTGCGCTCGAAATGGCGCCCGAGATCCGAGGTTTCCTTGCCTGCGGCACGGATCCCAACCGCACGGCGGAGCGCACCCTCTTATTCCTCGGCAATCCCCATGGCCTGCGAGATCTTCAAATCGCGCTCGAGCGCGCCGGGTCCCTCGGCATCCATGTTGAGGGCCGCGCCGACGAGGCCCGAGCCTCCCTCGGCACCACGGTCGTTGAAATCGCCGAAGCGGACGGACGCAACGTCGAAGCGCGCATCGGAATCCGCCAAGGCGACGGCGCCGTTCACACCGAGCGCCTGCCCCTCTCCAGCCTTCGTGCCGCCCTGCCAGCCGCCGCCCGACCGGATGCACCGAACGCCTTGCTACGTAGCGCCGATTCTCTTTACATCTACTTACCCACAATCCTGCCCGCCGCTGAGCGGCAGGTACGCGACCTAGCCAATGCCTTCGCAGACGCCGGCGTCCGCATGCCTACCCTCGCGGATGGTCTTTTTGGCATCTGTCGCGCGGCGCTAGCCGCCAGTGACCGGTTGCGCGGCACCGGCGACGCGCGCGCCGACGCCCTCGAGCGCGTCGCCTGCCTCGCCTGGCGCGGCTACGCGCTCAGCCACCCCGCCAAGACGATGCTGCGTGATCCCCTCGCCGCCCTCGCGCCCATCCCCCCAGCACGCCCAGGGAGCCGCTTCCCAAGCCGTCCTTCTGGTACGGGCAACCCGATCGGAAAGCCCCTCAGCCGCTGCCGATGAGGATGCCTGCGGCCACCACGAGGGCGCCGCCCAAGAAAACATGCCACAACGCCCGCCAAAACGGGCTATCCATGAAACGCCAACGGATCCAGGCAATCAGTACCAGCTCTAGTCCCGCCACCACCAGAGCCACGGCGGTGGCCAGCCAGAAGTCCCACAGTAAATAAGGCAGGGCGTGCCCCAGGCCTCCAAGCATCGTCATCAGGCCGGTCACGATCCCCCGCGTGACTGGGCTACCCCGCCCCGTCAGACGCCCGTCGTCGGAGAGAGCCTCGGTGAAACCCATCGAAATCCCAGCCCCCAATGACGCGGCCAGGCCCACCAGCAGCGTCTCATGGGTCGACTGGGTCGCGAAGGCGGCCGCAAAGACCGGCGCCAACGTCGAGATCGACCCGTCGATAAGCCCCGCCAGGCCCGGCTGCACGTAGGTCAGCAGGAACGCTCGGCGCTCCTCCGTCCACTCCTGCCCCGCCGTCTCGGCGTCGAGGGCGGCAGCGGCCGCCACCGCGTGCTCCCGATGGCCCTCCTCAACCGCCGCCAGATCGCCCAGCAGCCGACGCACCCCCGGATCCCGCGCCTGTTCGGCGGCCGCCGCGTAGAAAGCCGCCGCCGAGCGCTCCATCCTTTCAATCTCGGCGCGCACGCGGGTCGCTGTTAGGCTCCGCAGGCGCCAAGGGCGCCGACGGCGGGGGAAGTCGCGCACGTCCTCCCGCCGGATCGGCGGCAGCTCTGCGCCAAACCGCATCTCGTAGGCCCCCAGCAGATCCCGCCGATGCCCGTCCTCCTCCTCCGCCAGACGGCGGCAGAGCGCAGACGTCGCCGGGGCCGTTGCTTCGAGCGCGGACGCGAAACGGCGATAAATCCGACCGTCCTCTTCCTCCGCCGCGATCGCCAACGCGAGGATCTCGGCCTCAGAGAGTTCGGACAGGCGCAGGCGATCGTCAAAGGGTCCAAACATCTGGAATTTCCAGGAGAACAAGAACGGGAACCTACAGGATCAAGGCTCAATAACCTGACAGGCAAGGAAAGGGCGTACCTCCGCCCGCGCAGGCGTCCACCTCTGCACGAAGAAAAATCCCTTCCCTAATGGCCCATACGACCACGGCTACGGCTTTCCTCCTCTCCCGATTCGCTCCGTCCCTGACAAACACCCAACCCGCAACACCGCGATGATCCCCCTCCCGCGTACATCCCCCATGGCTTCAGCATCATTCGCCCGCCGGGCCGCTGACGGCGACGATAGGCTGCTGCACGCTGTCCAAAGCCTGGTGGATGCAACAGGAAGCCAGTGCGATGCCGTCGCAGACTACCGCCGAACCCTGGAACTCCTGCGGAAGCGCCGCGGATCTCTCCCGCCCACCATGAAGCCCATGCCTGGTGCCTTGGCCGATCTCAGCATCAAGGTCTCCGAAATCGACGTCCAAGCGCACCGCCTCGAACGCCTGATGAACAGTGCCATCGCCGCCCAGAGACGAGATGCCCAAACAGGCCATCAGGATCCGCGGAGACGCGAGCCAATACCCTCCACGGACGCGAGCTCCCTCGGAGAGACCCTCGCCAAAGCCGCCAGCAGGCGGGCAATGCGCTGCGAGATGAGATCCCTTGACCTGTGAAACGCCCATCGCAACAACAACAGCCCCGGATGGATTGTCCGCCTCGACTTGCACTTACCTTCAGTCCTCCAGGCGCAGATCCCCGCCGCCCCTCGACGTCCTCGGCGTCCAGTGTGGAAACCTCGAGATCTGGCGCGCCGGCCGTCTCAAAAACAGCGCGGCGCTCCGCCTGGCGCGCACCCTGCGCGTGGGCGACTGGCCCTTCCTCCTCGCCGCCACCGGCGCCCCTCTCAGCGCCTACGACCAGACGCCATCGCCGTCGGCGGCGGACGGATCCTCCGTTCCAAGCCTCCAGAACACCCACGCAAGGACTCCTTCCGATAGCCGTCGACCGACGCGACCTACCCCAGCACCTGGCTGTGCTCGGCGTTCCGCCCTATATCGTCAAGACCGCCGACCAAATCCATCGCCTGCTCCGCCCCAAATCTCGCCCTCGCTCTCACCTTCCCCCTGCACCTTTCCTCAATCACCAGGACCTCGCAGACCGGATCGCCTCCTTCAACCGATGACTCGACGGCCAGACCGCCCACGACCACCCCGTCGTTCCTGCCGTTGGGCGCACCGGGCACCTCGACCTTGGACCGGAGCGATCCTCCGGCGGCCGGCTCGTTACCTGTCTCAACAGCTTTCCCACACTCGACATGCGTGCCCGCCTGCGTCTCGCCCCGGAGACGGACAGCCAGCATGCCCGAATGGCCGCCACCACCCTCCTCGGCGCCCCTTGGAACCAAGCCCGCCTGCCACGATGGTTCGATAACCCCTAGATGACCACCTTGCTGCCCGCCGACGGATGCCGCGCGCTGGTCCTTGAGTTCCACAGCCATCTCAATCTCCACATCGGCGGATCGTTCTAAGACGCAACAATTCACGAACCCAGATCCTCTTTCGGCAGATGGATCAACGCCAGACATCGATCGGAAGAAAGGACGGCGCGGAGGGCGTCTCCCGATCCCCCGCTCCGTCAGAGAATAAGACAGATGACCCCCTCCCAGATCCTCTCCGGCCTCAACGACGAGCAGCGCGCCGCGGCGGAGGCCACCGAAGGTCCCGTGCTCGTGATCGCCGGTGCCGGCGCCGGCAAGACCCGGGTGCTGACGGCGCGCATCTCCCTCCTCGTCGCCCGCAGCCTGGCGCTTCCCAAGGAAATCCTGGCGGTCACCTTCACCAATAAAGCAGCCACCGAGATCCGCGACCGCGTCGGCCACGCCGTCGGCGAATCTGCCGCAGCCGAGATCCGCATGGGCTCCTTCCACTCGGTGTCCCTGGGAATGCTGCGCCGCCACGCCAAAGCGGCAGGCCTGCGCGACGACCGCTTCGTCGTGCTCGATGAGGCGGAGCAGAAAGCCCTTCTCGAGGGTGTGTGCCGCGACATCGGAATCCTCTCCGACGATCCGCGTACCGGCGGGCACCGCGACGCCGAAGCCTTCGAGGCCGTGCGCAAGTCGATCGACCGGTGGAAGGAGGAAGGCCTCGCGCCCGAGGATGTCGCTTCTGACCCGAGCGCGCCTGAGGCTTATGTGCTGGCCTGGAAGGCCTACCAGGAGACGCTGGCGCGGCGTAACGCCTGCGACTATGCCGACCTGTTGCTCCATATGCTGACCCTCTTCCGCCGCGACGAAGAAGTACGTGCCTACTGGGCTGGACGTTTCCGTTACGTCCTCGTCGACGAGTTCCAAGACACCAACCCGCTCCAGTACGCCTGGCTGAAGGAGATCTGCCGCGACCGGCGCAACCTCTGCGTGGTAGGCGACCCCGACCAGTCGATTTACGAGTGGCGCAACGCGCGCCCCACGATCCTCGAGAACTTCGCCGCCGACTGGCCTGGCACCAGGATTTTTGGCGTCAGCCTCAACTACCGCTCGACACAGCCGATTCTCGACGTCGCCAACGCCGTTGTCGCCCGCAACAGCCGCCTCGCCGTCAAGAGCCTGCGCTCGGAACGGACCGGCGAGGCCGTGTGTCTCAAGGGTTTCGAGAACCACGACGAGGAAAGCGCTTGGATCGCCGATGCCATCGCCAAGGAGATCGCCTCGGGCGTCGCGCCGTCGGAAATTGCCGTCCTTGGCCGCGCAGCCTATCATCTGCGCCCCATCGAGGAGCGGCTGCTGCGGTGCGGGATCGCCTGCGAAGTCTCCGGCGGTCCGGCTTTCCTCGATCGCGAGGAGATTCGCGACGCCATCGCCGTCATCCGCCTCGCTTGCGACCCCTCCGACCAGGGCGCCTACGCACGCGTCTCCGACCGTCCCGCCCGAGGCGTCGGTCCGACCGGCGCACAAGCGGTGCTCGATGCGCTGCGGTGCGATGCGCGCGGCCTTGATGTCCCTGGTGCGATGCGCCAGGCGGCAAAGGCGCGACACCTGCCGGCGGGCATCCGCCGCGCCCTGCTCGACGATGCCGACCGTTGGGACGCGCTGGCCGATCTTGCCCGCCGCCGAGTGATGGACGCCGGCAGCCTCCTGCAAGAGGCGCTGACGCGCCTGGGCTACATTTCGTGGCGCGTGCAAAGCGGCGATCCAGACGCCAACCGGCGCGAGGAGAGCCTGAAGGCCCTCATCGCTATGGGCGAAGGCCAGGCAGATCCGCTGGCGTGGCTGCAAGAGCTGCGCATGAACGCCCCCGCCGAAGAGCGCGCAGATAAGGTCCGCCTGATGACGATCCACGCCGCCAAGGGCCTCGAGTTCGAGGTGGTGTTCACCCCAGCCCTCGAGGAGGGCGTGCTTCCCAACGCCCAGGCCCTGGCACAACCCTACGGCCTGGCGGAAGAGCGCCGCCTCGCGCACGTCGCCTGGACGCGCGCCAAGCGCCGCCTCGTCGTTTCCTGGGCGCGCATGCGCGCGTTCAAAGCCGCCCGTCCATCTCGCTTCCTCGTTGAGTCCGGCCTCATGGACGAGATGACCCTCGAGGCCCTCTCGAGCGTGGAACCCCCCAAGGCCGTGACCCAACCCACGGGCATGCGCCTACGGATCGCGCGCCGATGATCCTGCGCTGTACGCCGCTCCCGGACGGCCGCATCCCTGAGGGCGCCTCCCCAATGCGGAGGGCGCCTTCAGGACCACCCAGCTGCAAACTCACATCGACGGCGGCGCCGACGGTCCCGCCCTCGCGTCGACACAGACGGACACCATCGCCGATGTCCCCACAACGACAACCCGGGAATTCCCCCTCCAACCGAATGATGTTCTCCTCGAACGCCTATCTATCCCCCGGAAACCAGAGGCTGACCGGATCTGTCCCAACCGCAACTCCGTGTCGACCATGATTGGTTCAGCGGCCAACTCATTCGGCATGTGATGTTCGATCCAGAGATCGTCCTGGGCTGGTCGACCAGCCAAATGATTTCCATGAGGATTGTTCGACCGAGCCGCCGCCATCTTCCTGGCTTACCACCACTTCGGTATCCTTACCTCCGAGCCACAAGACCATCCATGGAGTCACTTGCGCGAGCAACGGCACCAGCAGCCATAGCGCCGTCAGCCCTGTTCCAGCGGCAATCGCAGCACCGGGAAAGGATTGCGCGGGTATCCGCGCAACCAGTGCGACGACGGTGTGCGGAATTTTCGCGACAGTCCTGGCCAATTCGTGTTGACTGAGCCATTCTTGTAACACGTTTGAAGACTCACGGACGGCAGCGAGAGCAGCCAACCCCTCATGTTCCATGCTTTTTCTATCAGATCGCAGCGCGCGATGCCTATCATTGAATGACAGCCTCGCGGAACGCAGTGTCTTGGCCAACGCAACAGCCGGTGGTGCGTTCAAGTGGAACGCCGCACTCACGATGGAATGAAGGAGACATGACCAATGACCAAAGGAATGTGGGCGATGTTGCGGCATTTCCCGGCGCCTGAACAAGAGCCGTCGGCGCGTCCAACATGGGCGCGTGCTAGCACCATCAACCGCCTGATGGGGCTGGGACTGCTCGAGGAGGTTTCGATGGGACGCTGGCGCCGCACCCCGCTCGGACAGGCGACTCTTATCAGGGAAGGGTTGCCCTTGCACGACGCGGAAACGCAACAATGAATCCAGATGGATGCGCGTCCTGACAGGGCTTGGTCGCCTGCTCCAAGACCAGCGCCATGGCATCCGCCGACAGGTCCTGGCGCAGGATCGCTATCGCTGCGCGCGACCACATACGCTCGACTAGCAGTTGCGGCGCGCGCGCCAAGCGCGCCGCTCCAGGCCTGGAGCGCCGCTGAGATCGAACTCACCCACTGGCTCAACGACTGAGCCCGAGCCTCCCATCTCTCCCCTTATCTTCCTATCCCTGCCGGAGCCCCTCCCATGGACCTTCTCGTCGGCACGATCCTGCCCTTCCTCGCCATGCTCGGGCTTCTCATCGGGATCCACGAGCTCGGCCACTACCTTGCCGCGCGGCAGTGCGGGGTCGCCGTGAAGCGCTTCTCCATCGGCTTTGGCCCGGTGCTGGGCAAGACCCGGGACCGAAACGGCACGGAGTGGGTGCTTTCCCTCGTGCCGCTCGGCGGCTATGTCGCTATGCTCGACAAGCCCGGCGAGCGCGACGATGCCGTCCGAGGAATTTCCTTCCAAGACATCTCCCGGGATAGACGGGCCTGGATCATCAGCGCAGGACCGCTTGCCAACATCCTTCTCGGTGTCGTGTTGCTTACCGCCTGGGCCGGGATGACCCCCATCAACGCCACACCGCCGATCGTCGGCGAGGTGATCGCCGACGGGCCCGCCGCCCGCGCAGGCGTGCTGCCCGGCGACCGGATCATCTCGGTTGACGGACAGCCCGTGCGGTTCTTTAGCGATCTGCCTGACCGCCTCGCCATCTCGCTGGGCGCTGAGCGCCAGTTCCGCTTCGACCGCGATGGGTGGATCTACGACGTCCGCATCGTCCCCGATGTCCTGGTCCAGGAGTTCCGCGGCCGCCAAATCCAGCACGGCGCCATCGGGATCCGATCGGTCGCCGCCGAATGGCGCCACGCCACTCTCTCCGAAATCCCCCACCTCGTTGCCGAAAAGGCTTGGATGGCCACCTTCGGATCCCTTCAGGCCCTCGGTCAGATTATCCGAGGTGAGCGCAAGACCGACAGCCTCCAAGGGATCGTGGGACTCGGCGAGACAGTGGGTACGGTCAGCCACAGCCTTGCCGCTCTCCTGCTACTGGCTGGCGTCATCTCGCTGAACCTCGCCATCATCAACCTCCTTCCCATCCCAGTGCTCGACGGGGGACACCTGATAATCCTCAGCATGGAGGCAGCCGCTCGCCGCCCTATCCCCGATCAGGCCAAAGAGTGGGCCACCCGCGCGGGCATAGCCTTCGTGCTCTGCCTCTTCGCCTTCACCTTGTTCCAAGACGCCTGGTTCCTGTTCCAGCGCGGCTGAGCCCCGGACTCAACGTCCATTACGGACGGTCCGCTGCGCCAAGACCAACGCGGCGGACCGGACCGCGGCAACGAGCCAACTCGGCCCTCTTCTCCCCTCCAAGCGCCCAAAACCCCACCACGCGACCACGGCAGCACGATGATGGAGGCAAGAATCCCCCCATGACCACTGCATAGGCTTGGTACCGCCGGGAAAGACCTACTTTGCTACCTATGATCCCGCTCCTTAGACCGGCCGTCATCCTGCTCCTCCTCGCATCTCCTGCCGCCGCCCAGCCAGACCCGCGACTTCAAGCTCAAGCCCGCGGCGTCCCCGTGTCAGGCATCACCCCCATGCCACGCCTAGCAATCCCCTCCCGCCAAGCCGACGACGCCGCCATCGCCGCC
>Ga0308420_1000089_pt1 | contig 35060 bp, 34 predicted proteins | sample HotsprSampleMS55_FD_203802 | JGI IMG/M metagenome (GOLD analysis project Ga0308420, IMG submission 203802) | Hot spring phototrophic mat microbial communities from Mushroom Spring, Yellowstone National Park, Wyoming, United States - 20090730_MS55 ... | reverse complement strand
TACCGCCCCTCTGCCACTTTAATGGGATCGACTTCACCAATGAGGTCGGCGACCGCCACGTCAGGAGTGGCGAGTTTCTCGGCGTACCGCTCCTCGCGGGGAAGCCAGCGGATCTCGAGCTCGTCCCCACGCTCGGCCAGCAGGCGTTTTCCTACAGGAGTGATGGGGGCAAAAGGATCTTCAGGGATCTCCGCATCGCGAATGATCGGGATATAGGCATCGAGCAAAGAAGTCAGTCCGCGGATGATGCGTGACTTGGCCTGCCCGCGCTCACCCAAAAAAACCATATGGTGTCCCGCCAGGATGGCATTTTCGATCTCTGGAATCACGGTCTCGTCATATCCGATGATCCCAGGGAGGATGCGCTCACCAGCGGCCAACATCCGCAAGAGGTTGGCGCGCATTTCTTCTCGCACCGAGACGGTACGGTAGCCGGCTTTTTTGAGGCTCCCCAAGGTGCGGACTTCGTGGCGTAAGGCGTCAAGCGATGTAGAGTCTTGCACGGCAATGCTCACTTCTGATCAGGGCCTCCTGTTTGCCTCTCTCCACAAGAAGCAGTAAACAAGGGGCGTAGTTGGTCATAACTCTCCATGAGGTGCTGCGGGATGACTTTGACCGCACCGATGACGGGCATGAAATTCGTATCGCCTTGCCAACGCGGCACCACGTGCCAGTGTAAATGATCGGCGATCCCAGCACCAGCAGAGGTGCCAAGGTTAAGGCCGATATTCATCCCTTGCGGGTGCAGAGCTGTGTCGAGCACGGCAACTGCACGGCGGAGCAACTCCATAAGATCGTTATATTCGTCCCCCGACAGGTCAGCAAGCAGCGCGGTATGGCGGCGCGGCGCGACGAGGAGATGACCGCTGTTGTAAGGGTATTTATTGAGCATCACCCGCGCATGCGGGGTCACACAGAGGATCAAATGGTGACGCAGCACTTCCTCAGTGGCAGGGGAACAGAAGATACAGTCAGGGGTTATTCCCGCTTCGATATACTGCATCCGCCACGGTGCCCACAGAACTTGCACTCCTTCTTCCCCATCACCTCGCTGTCGATCTCCTCGCGGCTTCATGCGCGTTCTTTCTCAGCCCAGCTGACCGCTCTTCCCCCAAACTGTCCATCCACGCGCAGACGCAACTCCTTGCCGACCTTGAAGAGCGGCACTTTTTTCGCGGCCACCGCCACCACTGCACCGGTACGTGGGTTGCGGCCCTCGCGTGCGGCCCGCTGCTTGACAAAGAAACTCCCGAACCCGCGAATCTCTATACGTTCACCTTTGGCGAGGGCTTCCACCATGCTGGCAAATACGGCGTTCACCATAACCTCGGCGTCCCGGCGTGAAAAGCGAGGGTACAGTTGCGCCACTTCCTCGATGAGTTCCCGCTTTGTCACTGTCAGCTCTCCTCCCCGCGAAAACCCCATCTGGAGTTTTTTCTACACCTTCCGCTGGCCGGCTTTTTCTTCCCCTTCCTCCCGATCCAGACGCAATTCCTCACGCAGGATATCCTCAAAAGAAAACCGCGCCTCCTGCCGTTCACGCCGCAAGTATGCCTCCATCTCGGCCCGCTCTTCGCTCCGGCGCAGGGCTTTAATGCTGAGTCCAAGCTTGTGCTCGCGCGGATCGATATGGATGACTTCTGCCTCGACCGTTTTCCCTACGTGAAAGAGGGCAGAGGGTTTCTCCACCCGTTCTGTCGAGAGCTGGGAAACGTGCACCAGCCCCTCGATTCCGTCTTCGATCTCGACGAAGACCCCAAAGTCGGTCACACTCGTGACCTTCCCTTGGACGCGGCTGCCGACGGGATGACGCTGTGCCAAGGTGGTCCAGGGATCAGGGGCAGTTTGTTTAATTCCCAGCGAGATTCTCTCATTCTCAACGTCGACTCCGAGCACAACGGCATCCACCTCATCCCCCTTCTTATACAGCTCAGAGGGGTGCTTGACTTTTTTCGTCCAATGCAAATCAGAGATATGCACCAGGCCGTCGATGCCCTCTTCTACCTCGACAAAGATGCCGAAGTCGGTGACACTCTTGACTTTGCCATGGATGCGGCTCCCGACCGGGTGATTAATGCGCACCAGCTCCCAGGGGTTGGGCTCGACTTGCTTGAGGCCGAGCGAGATCCGCCGGTGTTCAGGATCGATCTCCAAAATCACAACCTCCACTTCCTGATCCTTGGCGAGGATTTTTGCCGGGTGTACGACGCGCTTCGTCCACGACATTTCAGAGACGTGGAGCAGTCCCTCAATGCCTTTCTCCAGCTCGATAAATGCGCCGTAGTCTGCCAAGCTGACGACCTTGCCGCGCACGCGACTGCCGACGCTATACCGTTCGAGGACGGTGAGCCAGGGATCAGGCATCAGCTGTTTCAAGCCCAGGGAGACACGTTCGCGTTCGGCATCAAATTTGAGGACGACCACCTTGATTTTCTCGCCGACACGCACGACTTCCGAAGGGTGTGCGATCCGTCCCCAGGACATGTCGGTGATGTGCAACAACCCATCGATCCCTCCCAAGTCAACGAAAGCGCCATAGTCAGTGATATTCTTCACGGTCCCTTCCAGGATCACTCCTTCCTCGAGCAGCTTCAGGGTCTCCTCGCGCAACAAATCACGCTCTTGCTCGAGCACGGCGCGGCGGGACACAACGACGTTGGCGCGCGCACGGTTATATTTGAGAATGGCAAACTTCCCTCTCTTCCCCAGAAAGCGGTCGAGGTCTCGCACCGGGCGGAGGTCCACGTGTGAGCCCGGCAGAAAAGCCGGTACCCCGATGTCAACCTTCAGTCCCCCTTTCACCTTGCCAACGATCACCCCCTCGACAGCACCCTTGTGGAGATAGGCCTTCTCGATCTCACGCCATACGCGCAACTGTTCCGCCTTGGTGCGGGAGAGGACAATGCCTTCCCGATCAGCATCTGCCGCGTCAAAATAGACTTCGACCTCCTCGCCTTCCGTCACGGCGAGCCGGCCGTCGCGGGTGCGGAACTCGGCAATGGGGATGTGCCCTTCCGATTTGTAGCCAATGTCAACCGTAACAAACTCAGGCCCAATTTTGACCACTCGGCCCCGCACGATCTCGCCAGGTCTGACCGAGCGCAAGCTCTCTTCAAACATTTGACCGAAGTCTTCCCTTGGGCCTCGGCCCCCCTGTGGGGGGGGCGGAGTGATTTCTACCTTGTCTTGTTCCATGTCTCTGGTGTACCCCCTCGGAATCCCCCTGATCCTCGCTCCTCCATACCGCCCTCCCTTCCAGGTTGCAAGAGCTACGCTATTGGGTATCCTCTATCCTGCACGGCGCGCACCCGACGGAGCAGCGTCTCCACGACCTCCTCAAGGGTGAGTGCCGTTGTGTCTACTACCACAGCGTCCACGGCTCGCTGCAGCGGTGCATGCGCCCGCGTACTATCCCGCTGGTCGCGTTCGGCCATCTCCCGCATCGTCGCGGCCAAACTTTCCGCTCTTTCCTGGGCTTGCAATTCGGCGTACCGCCGCCGTCCCCGTTCTTCCGGCGAAGCATCAAGGTAAAATTTTATGTCGGCATCAGGAAAGACCACTGTACCGATATCACGGCCTTCCATCACCACTCCCCCTCCTTTGCCCAGTTCGCGTTGCAAGGTCAACAAGCGCTGGCGCACGCCCTGCTGGGCAGACACTTTGGAGGCCATCTGGCTGACCTCTGGCCGGCGAATCTCGCTAGTGATGTCACGGTCACCAAGCAAGAGACGCGGTCCGGCCGGCCCTGAAACAAAGCGCAGATCGAGCTGATCACACAATGCCACTACAGCAGCTTGATCTTCCGCATCTACGTTCTGCTCCAGCGCAAGCAAGCCAACTGCTCGATACAGCGCTCCGGTATCGATGTAGCGATAGCCGAGGCGTTCGGCGAGCAATCGGCTTGACGAACTTTTCCCCGCGCCGGCTGGCCCATCAACGGCGATAATGAGTCCCCTACTCATACATGCGTGACGGTTGGCCCGGTGAGCTCTCGTACCAGGTCATAAAATCCTGGAAACGAGATAGCAACACTGTCTATCCCTTTTAGCACCATCTCCCCGGTTCCGGCTAGTCCTGCGACCGAAAGGGCCATGGCGATCCGATGGTCACCAAAACTCTGCCCTTGCCCGCCGTGTAACCGCCCGCCCTCGATGGCTAATCCATCGGGGAATTCAACCACCTCGATCCCTAACGTTCGCAATGACGTCGCCAGCGCATAGAGGCGATCACTTTCTTTGACGCGCAACTCCTGTGCCCCCCGGATAGTCGTCGTGCCACGTGCGCACGCCGCGACCACCGCGACAATGGGCAATTCATCAATCGCCCGCACGACCCACTCCCCGGCAATATCTATCCCCTGTAACGAGCTCGCGCGCACGACCACATCGCCAACCGGCTCACCGCAGATCTCACGCAAGTGCAGCGTCGTGATCGCTCCTCCCATGGCCCGAAAGATGTCGAGCACCCCAGTGCGAGTGGGATTGAGCCCGACGCTGCGCACGTGTAACTCGGAACCAGGAATAACGAGTGCTGCACCAATGAAAAACGCCGCCGAGGAAAGATCGCCCGGTACGTCGATATCACAGGCGTGCAGTTCCTGACCGCCCTCTACAGTCACCATGGTGTCGTGCACTGCCAGCCGCCCGCCGAAGGCAGGCAGGAGTCGCTCCGTGTGGTCCCGCGAGCGCACCGGTTCCCACACCTGGGTGCATCCCTGCGCTTGCAGGCCAGCGAGGATGAGAGCCGACTTGACCTGCGCACTCGCGACCGGACTGTGATAGGTAATGCCACGCAAGCGCTGCCCCTCGATGCGCAAGGGGGCACGGTCATCCCCCCGCTCACTAGAGATCGCCGCTCCCATGGCACGGAGCGGCACGATCACACGCCCCATCGGGCGGCGGCGCAAAGACGCATCGCCGTCCAGCCGCGAGGTAAAGGGGCGGGCAGCCAGCAAGCCGGCGAGCAACCGCATCGTCGTGCCCGAGTTACCGCAGTCAATCACCCGTGCGGGGGCACATAGGCCGTCCCAGCCACGCCCGCTGACTGTGACCTCGTCCCCCTCTCGCCGTATCTCCACCCCGAGTGTCTGCAGCGCCTGCAGGGTGCTACGGTTATCCCCGCCAAGGGAGCAGTGGCGAATGCGGCTTGTCCCGTGCGCGATCGCTGCGAACATGACAGCACGATGGCTGATCGACTTATCGCCGGGGAACGTCACGTCCCCCCGCAGGCCAGCGGACGCCGGCCGGATCACTACCGTATCACTCATGTGCGCTCCCGCAGCCGGGCGAGGCGGTGCCGTTCCGCCCGAGCACGCCCGATGGCTTCGGCCAGCGCATCCTCGTCCCCGCGCTCCACCCCGGCCTTCAACCACGCGAGAGCTCGTTCGAACTCGCAGAGCGCGTCCAGCACCGCGTCACGGTTCGACACAAAAATATCCCGCCACATCTCGATCGGACTGGCCGCGACGCGGGTCATATCGGCAAACGCACTGCCGGCATACGTCAGGAGATCAACACCGCCGACCTCGGCGTCACTCGTGGCCTTCATCAGACTGAAGGCGATGAGGTGAGGGAGGTGACTGACGCGAGCCAGGATGCGGTCATGGGTCGCTGCCTCCATTTCTTCCACCCGCATGCCGACCCCTTCCCACAACGCCCGCACCAGGGCCAAGGCACGCGGGGCGGTGCGTGGGGTAGGCGTAAGGAGGCAGAGGTGCCCCTCGAACAGGGTGGCGAACGCAGCGGCCGCCCCTGCGTGTTCCGTGCCGGCGATGGGGTGCGCACCGACGAACGGTAAAGTAGGGGGGAGGAATGCCTCCATTGTCCGCACAACCTGTTCTTTCACACTACCCACGTCAGTGATCACACAGCCAGGCGGCAGGAAGGGCACGAACTGTTCTATCGTCCGACGCATCGCCGCAACCGGTACCGCGAGCAGGAGCAGGTCGGCCCCCCGTCCTGCCTCTGCCGGGTCAAAGGTGTAGAAGTCGATGATCCCACGCTCCAGAGCCACCCGCAGATTGGCTTCGGTGCGGCCGCAACCGACGACCTCCCGCACGAGTCCCCGCGCGCGCGCGGCAAGCCCGAGCGACCCGCCGATGAGGCCGACACCCACAATGACGAGACGGTGCACGAGAGGAGTCATCACGACGCTAGGACTTTCTTTCCTGCAAGAGTTTTTCCAGTGCTGCAATGCAGCGCTCGTTCTCCGTCGGGGTGCCCACGCTCACCCGGGCGTAGCCGGGGAACCCATACCCCTCCATCGGCCGGACAATGACTCCCTCGCGCAACAGCCGCTCGTACATCCCCGGCCCGATCTTGACCAGCAGGAAATTGGCCCAACTCGGCGCGTACGCCAGCCCCAAGCGGTCCAGCTCGCGGCGGAGATAGGCCATCCCGCGGCGGTTGTTCTCCTGCGTGCGGCGGATATGCTCCTCGTCGTCCAGCGCCGCCAAGGCCCCCACCTGTGCCAGGGAATTGACGTTAAACGGCTGGCGGACACGGTTGAGGGCATCGATCACTTCCGGCGAGGAAATGCCGTATCCGACGCGTACGCCTGCGAGGCCGCCGATCTTGGAAAACGTGCGCAGCGTGACCAAGAGGCGTTCGTCGTTCTGATAGGCGAAGGAGTCGGGATATTCAGGGTCCTCAACGAATTCAAAGTACGCCTCGTCGACAACGATCATCACATCAGGTGAGACAGTGCGTAAAAATGCCTCCCATTCGCTGCGGGTATAGATCGTCCCGGTCGGGTTATTGGGATTATCGAGAAACACGATGCGGGTGTCTGGGGTGATAGCGCGGCTCATCGCTTCGAGATCAAACTTGAACCCCTTATGGGGAACGGTGATCGTCCGGCCCCCAGCCGCCTGGGTCACCAGGTGATAGATGGCAAAGGCGTGCTCCCCCACAACCACCGCCTCCCCAACCCGTAAAAAGGCCCGGACGATCAGCTCGATCAGTTCGTTGGACCCGTTCCCGATAATGACCCGCGAGCGCTCGACGCCGAACTTCTCCGCTAGCCGCCGCTTGAGGGAGAAGGCGTCACCATCCGGGTAGCGGTGCAAATTGGGCAAAGCGGCCGCGATTGCGGCGACCGCACGCGGCGACGGGCCGAGCGGGTTTTCGTTCGAAGCGATTTTGATCGCATCGTGAATACCGTATTCCCGCTCCAACTCCTCCACCGGCTTACCAGGTTGGTACGGGGTCAAGGTGCGGATCCATTCTGGGAGGTGTTTATGGATATCCACTGCCGTCTCCTTTGCAATCTCCTACGGAGCAGAGGGATCGGGCCAGCGCCCGTAGGACCCGAGTACCTTGACCGACACACAATAAGGTGCGATCTCCTGGAGCGCACGGGCCAGCGGTTCCTCGCTGATGTGGCCCTCCACATCGATAAAAAAGAGATACTCCCACGGGCGGCCTTTTAACGGCCGCGACTCGATGCGCAGGAGGTTGATCGCATGCTCGGCAAAAGGCTTCAGGGTGCGGTAGAGGATGCCCACCTCGTCGCGTACCGAGAGCAGGAGCGAGGTTTTGTCCCGCCCGGTCGGCCGCCCGGGCGACGGGTCGCGTCCCAGCACGAGGAAGCGCGTGAAGTTGGCCGCTTGGTCTTGGATATTGGCGGCCAACACGCGTAAGCCGTAGTGGTCCGCCGCCATACGGCTCGCAATCGCCGCGGCATGCCGGTCTTCCGCGGCAATGGCGGCGGCGTGGGAGTTGCTCGCGACCTCCTCGATCAGGACGCCGGGCAAATGGGTCGTGAGCCAACGGCGGCACTGGGCGAGCGCTTGGGGATGAGCTAACACCCGCCGCACCTGTACGAACTGCGCAGCGCGGCTGAGCAAGCAGTGACGTACCTCCAAGGACACCTCGGCGACAATCCGCGCCGTCGATTCCACGAACATATCCAAGGTAATTGCGACCCCTCCTTCGCTAGAATTCTCTACCGGCACGACCCCATAATCGACCTGCCCCCGCTCGACCTCGGCGAAGACTTGGGGGATCGTAGCAACCGGAACAAACACCGCCTGTGAGCCGAACTGCTCCCGCGCGGCCAAGTGGGTAAAGGTCGCCTCCGGACCCAAATACGCCACCCGTATCGGCTCCTCCAGCGCACGCGAGGCGGAAATGATCTCACGATAGATCGCGCGGACCGCTTCGTTGGGCAGGGGTCCCTGATTGAGCTTCCCCAGCCGTGCGAAGATCTGCTGCTCGCGTTCGGGCACGTAGGCGCGCGCCCCGTCTTGGCGTTTGGAGCGACCGATCTGCACGGCCAGGCGGGCGCGGCGGTTGAGTAGCGTCAGAATCTGCGCGTCGATGCGGTCGATGTGGGCGCGCAAAGACGCTACTGAAGCGGAAGTGTGTTTGCGCGACACGAGCCGTCTCTCTCCTACGATTCCCTGCCACCGTCTACACTATACCTCGCCTCTTCGTCCCCTTCCCCACCTCTGATGGCCTGCTCACCCATGCGCCGAAATTTGGCAGCGCGCCGGGCCAACAGTTCATCGAGGGGAAGGGAGGTCAATTCTGCCAGATGCTGAGCAATCGCCTCTCCCACCAGGGTGATAGCCGCTTCGGGGTAGCGGTGCGCACCGCCCAGGGGTTCCGGGATAATACTGTCAATCACCCCGAGCGCGAGGAGATCAGCCGCCGTCACTTTCAGCGCCTCCGCTGCCCAGGCGACGCGCTCTGCCGTTCGTTCTCCGTAGAGAATGGCGGCACACCCCTCAGGGGTAATCACCGAATAGCAGGCGTTCTCTTGCATGAGTATTCGGTCACCTATCCCCAATGCTAACGCGCCCCCGCTGCCGCCTTCCCCAATCACGACGACAACGATCGGCGTCCGCAGTCCGGCCATCTCGCGCAGGTTGCGCGCGATCGCTTCTGCCTGGCCACGCTCCTCAGCGTCCACCCCAGGGTAAGCCCCCTGTGTATCAATAAACGTCAGCACAGGACGGTGAAAGCGTTCGGCGAGATGAAACAAACGGAGTGCTTTGCGATACCCCTCGGGACGCGGCATGCCGAAGTTGCGTCGCACTTTCTCCGCCACCGTTCGGCCCCGCTGATGACCGACCACGACCACCGGCCGTCCGCGGAAGCGGGCGAGCCCGCCGACGATAGCCGGGTCGTCAGCAAAAGTGCGGTCCCCGTGCAACTCGATAAACTCGGTACACAGGGCCGCGATATAATCGAGTGTGTAGGGACGATCGGCATGGCGCGAGAGCTGGACTCGTTGCCAGGGGGACAACGTGCCGTAAATTGCCGCTTCCTGCCGCCGGCATTGCTCCTGCAACTCACAGAGCTCAGCCTCTTCTGCCGGCGAGCGCAGCTCCAGTCGTCTGAGGGTATCGAGTCGCTTGTCAAGGTCCATCAACGGCTTCTCAAAATCTAAATACGTCGTTTGCACGGTCATCTCCTCATCCAGTGCTCACGTGCCCTGCTCATAAAACCTGTCGATCATTTTGGCAACCTCCCGTGCCTGCGCTGCGGGACACCATCGCACCTCAGGTTCGGCACGCAACCACGTCAACTGCCGCTTCGCTAGGCGTCGGGTCTCTTTGCAGATTTCGGCAACTGCCTCCGCCAGGGTATACCGCCCTTGCAGCATAGCCCCGATCTGCGCATAGCCGATAGTGCGCAACGGGGGCAGTTCCGGTCCATAGCCTTGCGCCCAAAGGCGGCGGACCTCGTCAACCAAGCCCTCCTGGATCATCTGGCAGCAGCGGTGGGCAATGCGGCGGGCTAAGGTTTCCCGGTCCGCGACAAGGCCGATCATCAAAGTGGAGAATTGTCGCTCCCGATAGCCATGGGCCCGCTGCCATTGGCTCATCGGAGTACCGCTGAGCAGGAAGACTTCTAAAGCGCGGATCACCCGCACGGTGTCATGTGGGTGGAGACGCGCGGCGACGGCGGGGTCTACCTGGCACAGCCACCGATGCAGAAACCCTCTTCCCGCCTGTCGCTCTTGGTCATAGAGGCGAGCCCGCAGCTGCGGGTCAGCCGCCGGCCCGGCAAAGAGCCCACGGGTCAGCGCGCGCAGGTATAGGCCACTCCCGCCGACGACGAAGACCCGCTTGCCGCGCCGCATAATGTCCTGGATGGCTGCCCGCGCTAGGGTGCGGAAGCGAGCGCTGTCAAAGCGCTCATCGGGGTCGACGACATCGAGTAAGTGATGGGGAACCGCCGCCCGCTCTGCCGGGGAGGGCTTGGCCGTGCCAATATCTAAGTAACGATAGACCTGGCGGGAATCCGCGCTGACAATCTCGGCGTGATAGCGAGGGGCCAGCTCAAGCGCGAGCGCGGTTTTCCCCGTAGCCGTCGGTCCAGTGATGAGCACGAGCTGAGGAAGTCCCATGCAGGAGCAAAAAAAGCATAGAAGCTCACTAGGGAAAAGTACAGGGGACCTACGGGCTGTATGCTCCGCGCGTGAGGATCCCATACGCTTCTAGCGCACGATACGTATAGGTATCCGTTTTGCGCGCGGCAAACCGCTGCAAGTCCGCGACCGAGTCGAGGTCAAAGGCGATGCGCGGCACCTCGAGCACGCGACAGCATACGCCTTGCCGGGCCGCCTCTCCCTGGTGTGCCGCGAGACTAGGACCACCAAAGCAGGTTGGCAACACCGTCGGTGGGGAACGTAACACCGCATTGGTCCCCTGCCCCTCCTTGCACGGCACCACAATGACCTCAGGACCCCCGGTCAGGTGGTGAAAGAGCAGATCGACATCCGCGGCCGTCACGAGTGGCAGGTCAGCCAGCAATACTAACACGGCACTGGCGTTGTGCTGCAGGCAAAATTCCGTCCCCACACCCGCCGCACCATTGAGCCCTCGGGGATACCCCTCGTCCACGGCAAAGGCGCCAAAGCGGCGGGCAAGCGCCAGCAGGGAGGCATCAGAAGACACGACCGCCACCCTATCCACCGCTGTCGCACGCAGCGTGCTTGCCAAGACGTCGGTCAACATGGCGCGCGCGACTGCGTGCCGGGCGGCGTCAGAGAGGAAAGGGGACAGGCGACTTTTCCCCCAGGCAAGGGCTTTCACAGGAATCAGCACGAAATTCATGGTGCTTCATAGTGGCGAAATTCGCCTTGCGGAACAAGAGGGAATGTGGTTTAGAGGGGGGAAATATCCCTAGGAGGCATACGATGAGAGAGGTTGCGCTTATCGGGGCGGGGATGACCCGTTTTGCCAAGCACATCGACCGCACCATGAAAGACCTCGCCCGTGAAGCTGTCGAGCAGGCGTTGCAGAGTGCTGGAGTTGACAAATCTACCTTGGAAGCCGTTGCTGTAGGCAATGCGATGGCCGGCTTGATCACCGGTCAGGAATGCATCCGCGGCCAGGTGGTATTGCGGGAAATGGGCATCGGAGGGATTCCCGTCATCAATACTGAAAACGCCTGTGCGAGTGCTGCGACTGCTTTTCACCTTGCGTGGCTCTATGTCGCCTCAGGGATGCATGACGTGGTGATGGCCCTCGGTATGGAGAAACTCTATCATGCAGACAAGCAACGCTCGTTCGCAGCGATCGGAAGCGCTATCGACGTCGAATTGATGCAGCAAACCCTAGAGGAGATGCAAGCGGCGACGAAGGAGCAGAGTGGAGCAGGGGGGGTGGGGAAATCGCGCAGCCTGTTTATGGACTTCTATGCGGCATGCGCCCGTGACCACATGCGGAGGTACGGTACTACCAAGGAGCAGTTTGCTAAAATCGCCGCGAAGAACCACACGCACGGCAGCCTGAATCCGCACGCGCAATTCCAGACACCGCGCACGGTGGAAGAGGTCCTGCTGTCCCCGGTGATCGCTGAACCGCTGACGCGGATGATGTGCTCGCCGATCGGGGACGGGGCGGCGGCGGTGATTCTTACCAGTGCCGCGAGAGCCAAACAGTTTACCACCAAGCCAGTGTACGTGAAGGCGTCGGTTCTAGGGTCGGGGAAGGACCGCCAGCCCGGCGAACCTGGTGTGACAGAACGCGTGGCGAAACAAGCGTATGCCGTTGCCGGTATCGGCCCGGAGGAGTTAGATGTCGCCGAAGTGCACGATGCGTCTGCGCCAGCCGAGCTCATTATCTATGAGGAGCTCGGTCTCTGCCCTCCTGGTGAAGGGGGACGGCTGATCGATGAGGGGATTACCGCTCTCGGCGGGCGTATTCCAGTCAACCCCAGCGGTGGACTGTTGGCCAAGGGGCACCCGGTGGGTGCAACCGGTGTAGCACAGATCGCCGAGATTTTCTGGCAACTGCGCGGCGAGGCGGGGAAACGACAGGTCACAGGAGCAAAAGTCGGTCTTACCGAAAACGGCGGCGGCATGGTGCGGGGTGAGGCTGCAGCCCTGGCAGTGCATATTCTGACCGTGTAACCGCTCCCAGCACTCAGGTGGCGGCTGCCCGCTCTGTATCCTTTGGACATCTCTCGCCGGGGTCGAGAGTTGACGGTCTTTTGTGTGCGTGTGCCTATGCGGATTGTTGCAGGCTCCCTCGGTGGGCGCCAGCTCAAAGTCCCCAGAAGTTACCGTTTGCGTCCCACCGCCGACCAAATCAGGGAAGCAATCTTTAACATCTTGGTGAGCCGCTTCCCCCTGGAAGACGTCGCCGTTTTGGATCTTTTCGCTGGTACCGGCGCGCTGGGAATTGAAGCTCTGAGCCGTGGTGCGCGCTCGGCCGTATTCGTGGATCCGCATCCCGAGGCGCAACGGGTTATCCGAGAGAATTTGACCCTGACGGGTCTGCGCCGCCGCGGGCGGGTTATTCGCGCCTACGCGGCGAAGGGCATTAAAGTGGCCGAAGCCCAGGGGCTGCGCTTCGGTGGCGTTTTTCTTGATCCCCCGTACGGAGAAGGTTGGGTTGAGAGAACGCTCCAGCAGCTCGCCGTCAGTGCCGTTTTGCAGCCCGGCGCTTGGGTCGTGGTGGAACACAGTCCGCAGGAGGAGGGAGGGAACACTTATGGGTGCTTGGTATTGACGGACCGGCGCCGTTACGGCACAACCGAAGTGTCTTTTTACCTGCATCAGGCTGAGGAGGCCGCGTGAAACGGCGGGCAATTTACCCGGGTTCGTTTGATCCACCGACCTACGGACACATTGATATCATCCGTCGCAGTCTGCACATCGTCGACGAAGTTGTGGTGGCCGTCGTCCACAACCCGCAGAAAGACAACTTTTTGTTCACCCCGCAAGAGCGCATCGAGATGTTCCGCGAAGAATTGACCGACGTGGGCGACCGCGTGCAGTACGATAACTTCCACGGTCTCTTGGTTGACTATGTGGAAAAAAAGCAGGCCAGCATTATTATCCGCGGCCTGCGGGCGGTGTCGGACTTTGACTACGAGTTTCAAATGGCCCTCATGAATCGGCGTATGAAACCGCACATCGAGACGATTTTCTTGATGACCGGCGCTGCGCATTTCTATACAGCGGCGCGTCTCGTCAAAGAAATCGCCAGCCTCGATGGCAATGTGGAGGGGCTTGTCCCGCCACACGTGGCTGCACGGTTGAAGGAAAAATTTGCCAAGCGTTAACCCTGCTCGCTTCGCTTAGCGGGGGGCCACTGCCGGCTGCCTGAGGTCCTCCCTCGCTCTCTCGAGCTTGGCGAAGGGTAACCTGTCATGAAGCTTGCCAAACGTTTACAGCTGATCAAACCGTCACCGACGCTAATGGTCACCGTTCAAGTCGCGGCGCTGCGCCGTCAAGGTGTCGAGGTCGTCGACTTTGGCGCCGGTGAACCGGACTTCGATACCCCTGAACACATCAAGGAAGCGGCAATCGCCGCCTTGAGGCACGGGCAAACGAAATACACACCGGTCGGCGGCACTGCCGAGTTGAAAGAAGCGATCGTGACGAAGCTATGGCGGGACAACGGCCTAACGTACTCCCTGCAGGAAGTCACAGCCAATTGTGGCGGGAAGCATACCCTGTTTAACGCTTTTCATGCCTTGTGCAGTGACGGGGACGAAGTCCTGATTCCGGCGCCCTACTGGGTGAGTTACTCCGATATGGTGATTCTCGCCGGGGGTCAGCCTCACCTGTTGCCCACCACTGAAGAGACGGGGTTTAAAATCACGGCCGCCCAACTCCGCGCTGCACTTGGTCCGCGTAGCAAAGCACTCGTATTGAACAGCCCAGCAAATCCGACCGGAGCAGCCTATACCGAAGAGGAGCTACGCCAGATCGCTGACGTCATTGCGCACAGCGACCTGTTTGTGATTTCGGACGATGTCTACGAGAAGTTTCTCTACGATTCCCCCCGCTGCCCCCACATTCTGGCGCTGCAGCCCCACTTACGTGAGCGCGTGTTAGTCGTCAATTCGGTCTCGAAGACGTACGCCATGACGGGGTGGCGGCTCGGTTATGCCGCAGGCCCGCGTGAGTTGATCGCGGCGATCGAGACCCTACAGAGTCAAAGTACCTCGAACCCGAACTCGATTACGCAAGCCGCAGCCGTCGCAGCGCTGACCGGCACGCAGGAACCGGTGAGGATCATGGCGCAGGAATTCGCCAAACGGCGCAATTATGTCGTGGAGCGACTGCGAGCGATACCAGGGATATCGTGTACGCTCCCTGAGGGAGCGTTCTACGTTTTCCCCCGGGTGTCTGCATACTTCGGGAGCAGGTGGCGGGACACCCTGATCACATCGGCGATGGATCTCTCGCTATATCTGCTGCAAGAGGCCAAAGTTGCGGTCGTTGCGGGTGAAGGGTTCGGGTCCGCAGACCACATCCGTATTTCTTACGCCACGTCGATGTCCAACCTAGAGCAAGGGCTGGATCACATTGAAGCGGCGTTGCGACGCCTGGGCAGTCCCACTCTTCGTGTCTGATCCTTAACTGTACTGCGGTCTCCGCCCGGTGCGCTTATAGGCAAAATAATCCTGCAAAATCTGCGCGTGGTCAAACGCCAGAGCGGTAGGGAGGTCGTGCTCAGAAAAGACCGCCGCCTCCGCGGCATCGTCCGCGCCGTGCGGTGTCCCCTCTGCCCGCGCAATGAAGACGATCGCGATAGTATGCTGACGTGGGTCGCGTGTGGGGTCAGAATACACGTGGAGCAGCTCGACGAGTTGGACGTTCAGAGAGGTCTCTTCCTGCGCTTCTCGGATCGCCGCAGCTTCAGCCGATTCGCCATAGTCGATAAACCCACCCGGAATCGCCCAGCCCGGCGGGGGATGCTTGCGCCGAACCAACACAATCTTGCCGCCGGGCAATTCAATAATGATATCCACTGTCGGAACAGGATGCCGTGGGGTCTCCATATCAGGGAGGCTATCACGTGGTGACAGGAGAGGGTAGAGGGAATGCCCCCAGAGGGGCACCCGGCGGCCAGTTGCGGTCCGCTCTTGCCCGCGCCACCTCTACCCTTGCGTGCGCACATCGAGTATCGTGTCTATCTATGAGCCAACTCCGCATCGGCCTCATCGGCGTAGGTAAACACGGCAGCCGTTACGCTAAACACATTGTCGAGGACCTCCCCCAAGCGGCACTAGTAAGCCTCTGTCGCCGCAATCAGGAGGAGGGGAAAAGACTGGCCGCAATCTACGGTTGCGCCTACTACGCCGACTACCGTCAGATGCTCGCGCAGGAGCGTCTCGACGCGGTTGCCGTCGTGGTCCCACCAGCCCGCCATGGAGAGATCGTGGCCGCTGCCTGCCAGGCAGGTACACATCTGCTGATCGAGAAACCCTTCGCGATCAGTGTCGGGGAGGCCCATCGCTTGCGGCGCCTCATCACGGCCAGCGGGGTGCGATGCATGGTGGCGCACACCCTGCGCTTCAACAGCGTCGTCCAGGCCCTAAAGACTCACATTCCCGACATCGCTCCTTTGCGCTCGCTCTACCTCAGCCAGCGGTTCGAACCCTCACCACTGGCGTGGCTTGACCGCAAAGCGGACAGCGGAGGCGGCGTCATTCTGCATACCGGGGTCCACAGTTTCGACCTGCTGCGCTACCTGAGCGGGAGCGAAGTGGAAACTGTATGGTGTCAGTCCGCCCGCGTGTTCACCGTAGAGACTGAGGATCACTTCGTCATGATGTGCCGCCTGCATACCCCCTCCCTCTGGGGTGTTGTCATGGGCTCGCGGACGACGCAGAGCCGTTCAGGGCTGATCGAACTCTCTGGAGAAAAGGGGCAGTTGCTTGGTGAGCATACGCACGGCCACGCCTATTTCATCAGAGGGAGCGAGCGGGTGCCGTTACCCGTCGCAGCCCCCGTCCCCACCGTGCGTGAAGCGCTCCGTACCTTCATTGACGGTTTGCAGCATGGCACTCCCTTCCCCATTGCGATTGAAGACGGGATCCAGGCAGTCGCTATCGCCGAGGCGTGTACTCGCTCTGCTGCCAGCGGACAGCCAGTAGCAGTGGAAGGACTCCCCTGAGAATGGCGTGCCCCTGCTCGTTTCTACCCACCCCGAAGGTGCGCAGGTGTCCAGCAGCGCGGTTTGCCTCGGAGGCCTCTTGCCAGAGAACAACACCCCGATGAACTTGACAGGATATAGTGCTGGTATACACTGAGCAAATAGTACGGTGACAAACCTCGGTCGCTACCAAAGGCGCAGAGGGCAGACCCGGCAAGAGCTGCTCGCTGCCGCCAAGAAAGTGTTGGCAGAGAAAGGTTATCACAACACCAAGGTCGCCGATATTGCCGCCGCCGCGGATATTGGCGTGGGGACCTTTTACCTCTACTACCCAACGAAGGATGCCCTGTTTCTTGAGCTCGTCGATGTCACTGCCCGTCTGCTGAAAGAACACCTCGAGCACGCCAGAGCGCAGGCAGAAGACCACATTGACAAACTGCGCGAGGCACATCGTGCCTTTTTCGCCTTTGCGGAAGCGAATCGTGAGGTTTTCAAAATCATCTTTGGCCATGGCAATTCGTTTCACGAACTCTTACGCCGTGTCTATGCCATGTTCGTGGCCGAGGCGGTGGAGAACGTCACGGCAGGGATCCAGCATGGGGTGTTCCGGCCCCTCCACCCGGAAACCGTGGCGAACGCCTTAGTCGGCATGTTTGCCCAGGTCGCCTCGTGGTGGATCGAGCAAGAACAGCCCCCCGCAGCGGTGATGGCAGATACGATGACCGACCTGATTCTGCACGGGCTTGCCTTACAGCCACCCTGCAACCCGTGAGGGAGTGCTACCCTGCAGAGATTGGTCTGCGGTCCCACCCAAGCAGTGGCAATGACCTTGTCGTCATAAAGTAAGCGACAGGCCCCGGACCGCTGCCGGACTAGGGTATGGAGATGTCCGCCTGTCCTGATAGCGTTCTCGGGTACTGCGCGCAAGGCGCCTCGCGTCCAAACGGGGTGTTCCCCGTTCCCTCTCCCTCCCTTCCCCTACGCCCGCGGTCCTGAAATAATTATTGTCATGACAGAGACGAAAGAGCGCGTGATTTTTCGGGACCCAGAGCGCATCCCCCTACATTTCATTTCCGGCTTCCTCGGTAGTGGGAAAACGACCTTGCTCAGGCGTTTGCTCGATCATTGCCTGGCCAAGGGCCTCAAGCCTGCCATCATGATGAACGAGTACGGTGAAGTGAATATCGACGGGGAGTTCCTCCGCGGGCAGGGGTATGCCGTTCGTGAGATGACCAACGGCTGTATCTGCTGCACGATTGGCGGTACTCTTGGGCTCGCACTTCAGGAGGTCGCTGCGTTCAAACCAGATGTGATTTTTCTCGAAGCCACCGGGCTGGCAGATCCTGTGGAGCTCATCGATCAGGCTACCAGAGAGGATGTCTTGTCGCTCGTCCGGCTGGCGTCGTTGATCGCCGTCCTCGACCCGATCAACTTTGCGCATTTCGCCGAGGCCGTGCACTCCGGCATCCGACAGCAAACGGAACTGGCCGATTTCATTGTCATTAACAAGCGCGATCTGACGGACGCGCAAACGGTGGCAACACTAGTTGCCCAGGTGCGGTCGATCAATCCGCGGGCAGAGATTGTCGTTACCACACAGGGGGTAATGGATTATGACCGTATTCTGAACAGTAGCGGAGAGATTTTCCATCCCGCGTCTGGTCACCCGTCCCACGCCCCGCTCCACGATCATTTCCACACGCTCACCGTGCTTCTCCCGGCGCCGCTGCTGCGTGACCGCTTCGAGCGACTCATGCGCTCGCTCCCACCCACCATCTGGCGAGCGAAGGGGTTCGTCCGCTTCACCGACTCCGAGGAGCAGTGGATGTTCCAGTACGTCACCGGAGATTTGGCGATGGAATGGGTAGACCTATTGCCCGAGCCTCCTGAGCACGTGGTCTTCATAGGTCAGGGATTTGACCGGGACGCCTTGCAGGCCGCCGTGCTGGGCTGTGCTCTCGCCCCCCCAGCTGTGGCAGGCACTCGCCAGGCATAACCACGGCCGTCTCTGTTGCGCTTCTTGCTCGTACCTCTTCCTTTCCGCCTTTGCCTTATGCTAAGAAAGCGATAAGATCATTCGCTGTTGTTGTTATAGTTCGGTTCGTACCGTTCGGTTAAAGTGAGTTGGTTCGAGCGTGTTTAGGCCCCTGGACCTACTCATTGGGTCCACGGGGCCTTTTTTTTGCGCACGATGGAGGTGCATATGGCAACGAAGCTGTTCGTCGGGAATCTTCCCTTTAACGCAACGACCGCCGACCTCGAGGCGCTTTTCGGCCAAGTCGGCACGGTGTCATCGGTCAATATCATCACCGATAAATTCACCGGGCGGTCACGGGGCTTTGGTTTTGTGGAGATGGGAAGTAGCCAAGACGCGCAGACTGCCATCGAGCGGTTCAACGGCCACGAGTTACATGGCCGTGCTTTGACAGTGAACGAGGCGAAGCCTCAGGAACCACGCTCTGGAGGTCGCTCTTTTGGAAGCGGTGGTCGCAGTAGCGGATTCAGGGGTTCTGGCTCGCGTGGCCGCCGAGAAAGGTCATAGCCACCCCCACAGGGGGGCGGGCAGCCTTTGAGGGCTGCCCAGATTTATTTGTCTCGCACGGAGGTTCACGTGGGCACCCGACTCTACGTTGGCAATTTGCCGCAGCATTTGTGCTTTCCTGAACTAGAAGATTTGTTCGCCCCTTTCGGGACCATCCTCTCCGCCGAATTACAGAAGCCGCGGCGGCGGCCATCAAGCGCTTCAATGGACAGCCAGCCTTGGGGCGTACCCTGAAAGTGAGTGCGGCCCGGCAGCTATTCTTTCAGCGGCAGACGCTAAACGAGGGAAGGGGCGGACTCGCTTTCCCTATCTGCACGCTGTCTGGCGCCGTGCAGAGGGAGGGGTGTCGCTGCTCTCCCCCCGGTGTCAATCCCGTGCAGGCAGGAACACGAGGCCGGTGGGCAACTTGGGAAAGAAATACGTGGATTTTTGCGGCATTACTTCTCCTGCGGCGCAGACTCGGTCGATTTGGGCAAAAGTCGTGGGGTTGAGCAAGAACGCTGCCTGACACTGACGGGTGGCCACCAGACGGATCGCCTCTTCTTCATCGAGAATGTACTCCAGGTGCTGCGTTTGCGCTTGCGCCGTCAATCCTAACAATCGTGACAAAATCAGCTCGTGCAAGACCGTTACGTCAACGTCCCGTAGAGGTGCAGGAACCGCGAGCGTGCGTGTCACCCGCTCGTCAAACGCCAGCAGCCAATAATGCCCCGCGCCAGCAACCACACAGCCGATGCGTCGCTCAGCGGCAGGGGCGCGTAAGGCGCGGAGGAAGGCAGCAGACTCGTGCACGGGGAACACTGTGAGACGAAAGGCACGATGGAGCACCGTCCGTAAGGCCTGCGCTGGTGGTAGAGACACTCCGCGCAAGAGACGGTGCGTCGGAAAGATCACCAAGCCATCTTCTTGCGCATTGGTCAGATAAGCCAGCACATAGTGAAATGGCGCATCCTCCCTCCCTGGCTCTTGGGCGGCCACTTCCTGGCAGTAGCGGAGCGCGGTTTCATAGCGGTGGTGTCCGTCTGCGATGATTAACGAGGCAGGGGCGAGACGGGTACTGATCTCGCTCATCAGCCGTTGGTCAGTGACCCGCCAAAGCCGATGCCTAACATTTTGCTCGTCAACAACGTCGATGAGTGGAGCAGCTCCGAGCTCTGGCTCCACCACCTGCGTTATCGACCACCCTGGGATCGAGTATAGACAAAAGATTGGACTCAAATGCATTTGGCAGGCACGCAACAGGGCGAGACGATCTTTTTTCGCATCCTCGAACGTCCGCTCATGCGGTCGCACCACGCCGGAGGAAAACTCTTCCAGCCGCAAGGCCACAAAAACGCCCGCCCGTCTGTGCGTGCTGCCGTCCTTGAGAGAGAACTCCTGGATCGAGAAATACAGGACGGGCTCGTGGTCACGCACGAGTACTCCCCTGTCCAGCCATGCACGCAACGTTCTCGCCGCGTGCGCATAAGGCTCCGCCTCCTGACTAAGGTCAAGATGCACCGCGTTATACGGATGCCGCAGGTGCAACAGGGTCTGTTGGTCTGGAGAAATCACATCGTAGGGAGGAGAAATGACAGATCGCAGATCCCCTACCACAGCAGAGTTATACCGCACCCCGCGAAACGGCCGAATCTGTGCCATACGTATTAGATTCTCGATGACAAGGAGGAGGCTATGGTCGGGACCAGTCGTCAGACCCCAGGAGTGGCGTGGTGCAGCAAAGCGCGCTGCCCAATATCGTGGCGGTAATGCATCCCGGACCAAGAAATTTTCTTCACGGCTTGGTAGACCGTCGCAATTGCCGCGGGAATGTCAGAGCCGAGTGCAGTCACTGCCAGTACCCGCCCGCCCTTGGTGGCAAAGGCACCATCGACTTTCACCGTCCCGGCATGGAACACCACGCCGTCCTGCCACTGCTTCAGTTCGTCTAAGCCGGTAATCATTTTGCCTGTTTCATAACTCCCCGGATACCCCTCCGCCGTCAACACGACACAGACCGCAGGGCGGGGGTCCCATGATAATGTGACCTCGGCCAATCGCTCCTCGATCACAGCCTCCATCACGTCCACGAGGTCAGACTGCAGGCGGAGCATCAACGGCTGGCACTCAGGGTCCCCAAAGCGGGCATTAAATTCCAAGACCTTGACACTGTCTTTGTTGATCATGAGGCCGGCGTAGAGGATGCCTCTATATATAATGCCGCGTTGTCTGAGACCATAGACCGCTGGCAACATCACCTCCTGCACGATACGGTCTGCGAGGGATGGCGTCACCAGTGGCACGGGCGAATACGCGCCCATACCACCGGTATTCGGCCCACGGTCTCCGTCAAACACTCGCTTATGATCCTGTGCCGCAGCGAGCGGCAGCACGGTCTGGCCATCGGTAAACGCAAGAAACGACACTTCCTCCCCTTCCAGGAACTCCTCGACGACCACGCAGTCGCCGGCATCGCCAAAGAGGCGAGCGCGCATGATCTCATCGACGGCCTCGTGAGCCTCCTTGACGGTGGTACAGATGATCACCCCTTTCCCCGCGGCTAAGCCGTCCGCTTTCACCACAATCGGCGCGCCAACTTCGGCAATGTAGCGCTGCGCCTCGTCAGGGTCGGAGAAAACTCCGAAGTAGGGAGTCGGAATCCCTTGCCTCCGCATCAACTCTTTGGCAAACGCCTTGCTGGTTTCGAGTTGCGCTGCCTGGCGGGTCGGGCCGAATACACGCAGTCCGTGGGCGGTGAATTCATCGACCAAGCCGAGACTCAGGGGGAGTTCCGGCCCGACAACGGTGAGATCCACGCCCTCTTGTGCGGCGAAGCGTCTGAGCCCCTGGACATTATCTGGGGTAAGCGAGACGAGGTCCGCCATCTCCCCAATCCCCGCGTTTCCCGGTGCACAAAAGACGCGCGAGACGCGGGGGCTTTGGCGGATCTTCCACACCAATGCGTGTTCACGTCCGCCACTCCCGATAACCAGCACTTTCATACATGTTAGTGGCGAAAATGGCGCATGCCGGTAAAGACCATAGCCATGCCATGTTCATCAGCCGCGGCGATCACTTCTCGATCCCGCAGGCTACCACCGGGTTGCACCGCTGCCGTCGCCCCGGCGCGGGCAACGACATCGAGTCCATCACGAAAGGGGAAGAAGGCGTCTGACGCGACAACCGTTCCCTGCGTGTCGAGCCCCAAATCGCGCGCTCTCGCCACAGCAATTTTCGCGGCATCGACCCGGCTCATCTGGCCAGCACCCACGCCCACTACCCGATCGCTGCGCGCCAAAACAATAGCATTTGACTTGACGTGCTTGCAAACCCGCCAGGCAAAGTCCAACGCACGGTACTCCTCTGGGGAGGGGGTACGCTGCGTCACAACCTGGCAATCCTCCAGCCGCACGCGGCCCATATCTCGCTCTTGCAGCAGCATGCCGCCAACGACGTGTGTCATGGCATAGCGAGCAGGGGTCATCTGCGGCAACGGAGGGATCGCGAGCAAGCGGATGTTCAGCATGCGCCTGGAAGAGCCGAGCAGTGCCAGCGCCTGTGGTGAGAAGCCCGGCGCCAGGAGGAGCTCGATGAACCCCTCTCTGTAGAGCTCGACAATTTCCTGGGCCGTCTCGGCGTCAACTTCACGGTTGAGGCCAACAATCCCACCAAAGAGCGAGACCGGGTCACACGCACGCGCCTTGCGAAAAGCATCAGCCAGAGACACCGTCGAGGTTGCCACCCCACAGGGGTTCGTATGCTTCACCACCACTGCAGCGATCTCGGGAAACTCGTTGAGCAGCTCGAGTGCCGCAGTGGCATCGACGATGTTGTTGAACGACAACTCCTTGCCCTGGAGTTGACGGGCAGTGGCGATGCACGGTTCAGAAACCTCAGGCTGACGATAAAAAGCGGCCGCCTGATGGGGGTTCTCACCGTACCGCAAGTCCTGCACTTTCACGTACTGCAGGTGGAGCGTCTCCCCGAAGCGGACACGCTGCCCTCCTTCTCCTAGGCTGCCAAAGTAGTCAGCAATAGCACCCTCGTAGCGGGCCGTGAGGCGAAAGGCTTTCTTGGCAAGGAGCAGTCTATGTTCGCCAGATAAGCTCCCGTGGGCACGGAGGGCTGCCAGCACCGAGGGATAATCGTCCGGATCGACTACGACCCCCACCTCGCTGTGATTCTTGGCCGCGGCACGCAGCAACGAGGGGCCGCCGATGTCGATCTGTTCTATCGCCTCAGTCAAAGTACACCCCGGACGCGCGACCGTCTGCTCGAAGGGGTACAAATTGACAACGACGAGGTCGATCGCTGGCAATCCATGAGCAGCCATAGCGTGCTGATGTGTCGGATCGTCGCGGCGGAACAAGATCCCTGCGTAGATTTTCGGGTGCAGGGTCTTGACCCGACCGTCTAATATTTCGGGGAAACCGGTAACCGCTTCGACCGGCACGACCGGCAGGCCAGCGGCGCGTAACACCTGCGCAGTACCGCCGGTCGAGAGGATCTCGATACCGAGCGCTGCGAGGCCACGGGCAAAGTCGACTATCCCCCGTTTGTCGCTGACGCTGATCAGCGCGCGGCTGACTTTTGCCATGCCCTGCTCCTTATCGAGAGGATTTACCCGCTAGAATAGCGGAGAAGAGGATATAGCAAAAGGTGCCAGGGTTGTAAAAGGAAAGCCAAGGGACTATGGTAGGCACGATGACGGTCGTACTCAACGGCGAACAGCGAGAAGTCCGCGAGGGAATGACGATCGCGGATTTGGTGGCAGAGTTAGGCTTGGGAACACGGCGCATTGCGGTTGAGGTGAACCGCACCATCGTTCCCCGCGACGAGTACGCGCGGTGTCGCCTGCAAGCAGGCGATCATATCGAGATCGTGCACTTTGTTGGTGGGGGATGAGCCAGCGTGAGGGACGTATGAAAGATCCATTTGTCCTTGCAGGGAAAGAGTACCGCTCACGGCTGATCGTCGGCACCGGGAAATACAAAGATTTTGCCGAGACCAAACGCGCGATTGAAGCGTCGGGGGCGGAGATCGTCACGGTTGCGGTCCGGCGGGTGAACATCACCGACCCGACCAAAGAAAATCTGCTCGATTACTTGGATCCCAAAGTCTACACTATCTTGCCGAACACTGCCGGTTGCTACACGGCGGCAGATGCTGTACGCACCTGCCGCTTGGCACGCGCGGCCGGTGTCGGGAACATGGTGAAGCTAGAAGTCATCGGGGACGAAAAAACCCTTTTCCCGGACATTCCTGCCACCCTAGAGGCGGCAAAGATCCTGGTGCAAGAAGGGTTCATCGTCCTGCCGTACGTGCACGACGATCCTGTCACCTGTAAGAAACTGGAGGAGATCGGCTGCGCGGCGGTGATGCCACTTGCCGCTCCGATCGGTTCAGGCTTAGGTATTCGCAACCCCTACAACCTCCGTATTATTCTGGAAAACAGCCGTGTCCCGGTCATCGTCGATGCGGGTGTGGGTACCGCCTCCGACGCCGCAATAGCGATGGAAATGGGTTGCGACGCGGTCCTGATGAACACGGCGATCGCCGGCGCCAAAGATCCAATCCTCATGGCTGAAGCGATGAAACTTGGGGTCGAAGCTGGACGGAAAGCCTTTCTCGCCGGCCGGATTCCCAGAAAGCTTTACGCCACGGCGTCTAGCCCGTTAACAGGGATGATCGAATAAGCAGAGTGATCGATTTCCGCCTCTACTTTGTCACCGATCGCCACCAGACTGCGGGGCAGTCCCTGGGCGACGTCGTCCACGCAGCGCTAGACGGCGGGGTGCGAGCCGTCCAGTTGCGCGAGAAAGACCTGGCTGGCGGTCCGTTGTACCGCCTGGCCGAGCACCTGCGTCAGCTCACTTACCGTTATCGGGCATACCTCCTGATTAACGATCGCATCGACGTGGCCTTGGCCGTCGATGCGGACGGCGTCCATCTTGGGCAGGAGTCCTTTCCGGTCGCGACGGCACGCCGGTTACTTGGGGCTGACAAACTGATCGGAGTGTCCACCCATTCCCAAGCAGAAATCGCGGCAGCCCGCGGTGCAGATTTCGTAGTCTTTGGCCCGGTCTATTTCACTCCCTCCAAAGCGGTTTATGGAGAACCACAAGGGCTCGAGCGGCTACGCCAAGCGGTGCTTGCCAGCACCGTACCCGTTTTTGCCATTGGCGGGATTAAGAATGAGCACATTGTCGAAGTCCTTGCCACAGGAGCACACGGCATTGCGGTGATTTCGGCGATCAGCGGTGCGCCAGATCCGGAGCACGCTGCACGCGCGTTGCTGACGCAGCTCAGCAGAGCAGACACGCAGGTCTGCCCCTGATAGAGGAGACCAGCCGCTGTGCAGACCACCTCCCCCCGAGCGTTGGTATCGGACTTGCCGAAAGGGGAGCTTATCCGCTAAGATCCTCGACAACTTTAGACAACCCGTTATGCGGCACTTGGAGGCAGGGAGAGAGACAAACCCTCCAAGTGCTTGCTGGACGCCACCCTAGCTCAGTCGGTAGAGCAGCTGATTCGTAATCAGCAGGTCATCGGTTCGAGTCCGATGGGTGGCTTTATCCTAAGCCTCTGAACATGCAGAGGCTGGGGTGTTTCTGTGGCAAGGGATAGCATGCCACGGACGCTCCTGAGTGACCAGGAGCCCACAAAAAGCAGCGTGTGACACATTCCCGGGATGTCCACCGCTGCGAGGAACGGCTAAAAAAACGCGTTCTAGGCTGCGAGAGGGGCAGCGTGGAACAAATGCGCTCCGTTGTTAGGGGCGAGCGCGTATGCAGTATGAGCGGCGATGACGTTCTTGATTGCCTGCGCTGCTTCTTCAGGCGTACTGTTAGTGATGAGGCGGTGGCAGCCTCGGAAAGGTGGCCGGGCATCTTTGGGGGCTGTTCAGGCGACACGCGAGAGACTGAGGGGTGAGGTCCCGTACCGCTTCAGTTTCCGATAGAGTGTCGTGCGGTGGATTCCCAGACGCGCGGCCGCCAGGCTGACATCATTGCCAGTCTCAGCCAGCGTCCGCAGAATCAACTCGCGTTCTGTCTCCCGCAGAGACCTGCACGACGCAGGGCGTGCCGAGGGAGCCGCGGTGGTGAGCTCCGGCGGCAGTACGGCCGGGGTGATGACTGTCCCAGTCGCAAATTGCGCGGCCCGTAGCAAGATGTTTTTCAGCTCCCGGACATTGCCTGGCCAGGTGTAGCGCTGCAGCAGAGCGAGGGCTTCGGCAGAAAGGTGGAGATGGGGGAAGCCAAGTTGGGTGAGCAAGTGCCGGGCGAGGAGGGGGAGATCTTCCCGGCGTTGCCGCAACGGCGGCATGACGATAGGAAACGCAGCGAGGCGGTGATAGAGGTCCAGACGGAAGCCCTTGTGTCGTATTGCCGCCTGTAAATCTGCATTTGAAGCAGCGATCACCCGCACATCCACGGCCAGGGGCGATTCCGCGCCAACCCGCGTCATCTTCCCTTCTTCCAGCACCCGCAGCAGGCTGACCTGCATTTTTGCGGACATAGCGTCCACTTCATCGAGCAACAGCGTCCCCCCATCGGCGAGTTCCAGCTTCCCCTTGCGCCCGCCTTTGACCGCGCCGGTGAAGGCACCTTCTTCGTACCCGAAAAGCTCAGCAGCCAGGAGCTCGTCGGTAGCCGCCCCACAATTGACCGCCACAAAGGGTCCCTGCCACCGCGGACTCGCCGAGTGGATAGCCTGGGCCAGTAATTCTTTCCCTGTCCCGGACTCCCCCAGCAGCAGGACGGGGAAATCACCTTGGGCGGCCTGGCGCGCCAAGGCCAGACAGGCCTGAAAAGAGGGGTGCTCGCCAATCAAATCGGCGAACGTGTACGTTGCCCGCCACCCCCCAGAGGTTTTCTGTCGCGGCCGCTGCGGGAGCTGGAGCACCACAAGGGTGCCGACGGGTTGTCGCTCACCGTGCACGGGGATAGCTGTCGCGCGCAACGAGATCCCTCGCGGGAGAGCTGTGACGCGGAGCGTATACGGCTGGAGTGCCTCGTGCCGCGAGAGGTGACGCAAACCTTCAACGTGCAAGCCGCGTACTTGCAGTAAAGACTGCCCCAGTATCTGATGTGGGGCCTCAAGCAGCGAAGCTACGGAAGAAGAGGCGCCACAGACGTGGCCACGGCCGTCAAGCGCGAGGACCGTATCGTGGGGGTGGCGCAGGATGAAGCGGTGATACGTGTCGAGCAGGGTGACCCGCCGTGTCAGCTCCTCATTATAGAGGAGCTGTTCCAGGCAGCTGGCCACCTGCTCGATCAGATAAAGCGAGCGCGAGGGTAACAGCTCGTAGGCGCCAGCCCCGACCACGCCCATAATCTCTCTCGTGACTGGGTGACGGATCGGCGCGCCGAGCACAGCCCAGGAGTGGAACGCTTGGCAGTAGTGCTCGTTCCATACCACGTAATTTGTGGCGCCGTGCGCCAGTACTACATTGGCGGCGACCGTCCCCACGAACTCTTCGGCCATGCCGCTGCCAGGGACGACCCCGACCTCAGTGGCACGTTGGAGGGCACAGGGATGCCCGTCGAGATGGATCACATAGCCGTGGCGGTCGGTCAACCACAGCAGCAATTCCTGCGGCTCCCCTGCCTGCGTTAGCATGGCGAAGAGAGGTTTTGCTGCCCCCATCAAGTCCACCCGCTCCTGCTCCTTTGCCAACTCCTCGGCAGGGAGGACAACCGGTATGGTCCGCAGAAAAGGATCGACCCCAAAGCGCTGCGCACGCTGCCACGACTCGCGGATCACGGATCGGACTTTCTCTAACCCCTGCGCTTGCCCCGCCGTAAAGGCTGCCCACGCCGCAGCGACCTGGCGCATCTCTTCTCGACTGGGCAAACGCAACGTCGCTGAACCGAGTTCCGACACTCCTGACTCCTGACCAGAGACGACTCGCGACCGGGTTCACGCCCGTAGGATTTTTGGACTCATTGGTTCAACTTTCAGATGCTCCAGTTTTCCTAGCCTGTCTCGCCGGCACTGTCAATTACCGCGCGGGGGCGTAAGAGAAACGTGCCGATCCCCAGCAAGGATGTTTTCCCAGAGGGACGCCGTTGTTCTACCGTGCTCCACAGAACTGACTGATCAGTTTCATAACAAGACTCTCCGTGCCAGTCGAGCGTACAGCGCCTGCTTTTCCCCGCGCTGCCAACCTTCGCTCCAGGGGCAGATGCCACCGGGACGCATCCTGCTCTGCTCCGCGTCTTTGCGGAGTACTGCTGTTACAATTCCAATTCGAGCACGCGCTGGTCGCGTTTCCTGAGATCGACGTACTCGACGTAGGGTCGGACCGCATTGACGCGCTCAATACGCCCTGCCAATTCATCCGTCGGGCTCGTGCCTTCGCCAGGATTCTTACGGGTCACGTTGATAAACGTGCAGGCGTTGCCCAGCGTGAGCACGTTGTGCCAGGTCCCTTTATAAATAAAAGCGGCCTGTCCAGGTTCGACGAGAAAGGCGGCGATTTTCTCATAGTCGAGTGCATAGCCGTCCGCACCCGCCTCCCGGTTGCGCGGCGGCGGTGCGACCACCAAGACCAACGAGCCCTGCAGCGGGATAAATGTTTGATTGTAGGAAAAGTGGATCGCGAGCTGATCCATGCGTTTCGCGTGCGGACGATATTTCACCTGTAGCATTTCCATGGCTACGCGGCCTTCTTCAGTTTCCGGGTAGATGAGCTGTTGCGGTTGCAACACCTGCCCATACGGACGAAACGCTTCAGCGTTGAGGGGTTGGATTTTAATCTTGATCGCTTCTTCCATGGCATCCTCCTCCATGAATGCGCTGTGCGCCCAGAGGCGCACCTTCTATGACAGTCAGATTCTGCCAGAGAAAACAAGTAGAGACTGTCCAGCTGCGGCATCCCTCTGCCTGATCGAGGCTGTAGCCGCCCCCAACACCCCCTAGAGTCGTCCTATACTCTCACCTGGTGCCGCCCACGTTTGTCGCTCAGGGCGCAAGTGGACAGCACGCGCGGCTGCCCTTTTCCTACCACCTCGTGCAGCAGCGGAGTATCCTGGCCGGAAATATCGAGGAGGAAGGGCCGGCACGGCCCCATGTCGCGCCAGCGCTTATCCCCTCTCAAGCGCCGAGCGATATCGTCTTTGGCACCGCTCACTTCATGCGTGCGGTCGACTGGCAACCGACGAAGAGAGCAGCCCGCCGTCGACGAGCAACGTCTGCCCGCGAATAAAATCCGCATCCTCGGAACAGAGGAATGCGGCTACCGCGGCCACATCTTCCGGCCGCCCGATGCGACCGGCCGGGGTTTGCGGCAGCACGTCTCTCACGTACTGGGCATATTCCTCTTCCCCGCCTGCATACATTTTGGACGAATCCGTCTCGATGAGGCCGGGGTTGATGCCATTCACCGCCACGCCGTGCGGCCCGAGTTCATGCGCCAGATACATCGTGAGGTTTTCCAGTGCCGCTTTCGCCGCACCCAGCAAGCCATGGCCAGACAGGGCGCGCAGCGAGTCGATGCCGGAAATCGTCACGATCTTTCCCCTGCGCCCGGCCATCAGCGGCACCGCTTCCTGCACGGCCACGAGAAATCCTTTGACGGTGAGGTCAAAAGTGCGCGTGATGTTGTGCTCTCCTTGGCGCAACAGCGGCCGGAACGCCGTCGCTGCAGCATTGGCGACAAAGATGTCGAGGTAACCGTACTGCTCTTTCACACGCTGAAACAGCGCGCGCACAGCGGCACTGTCACTCATGTCGGCCTGTACGGCGATGCCACTGGAACCCAAGCGCGCGATTTCACGTACTACCGCTGCAGCCTGCTCGGCGTTACGGCGATAGTTCACCACGATCCGGGCTCCCTCCGTAGCGAAGCGCAGCGCGATGGCACGGCCAATGCCGCGGGAGGAACCGGTAATGAGGGCAACTTTGTCAATAAAGCGCATACTACTTCCTGCACCTCGAGAAATCCAGCGGTCGTTTTTCGTTAAACGCCTTCACCCCTGCGAGGGCTTCAGCGGTTTGATAGTACAGTGCCCGGGCACTCATGGCTATATTGGAAATAGCGCCGATGTGGGCGGTATCAGCGTTAAAGGAATACTTGAGGAACTTCAACGCCGTGGGGCTCTTTTGCAGGAGCTCCTGCGCCCAAGCGATCGCCTCCTCCATTACTCTAACATCATCTCCACTACTCCCCGTGCAATCAGGTCGGCAATCGCTTCATCCGACAAATGGAGGATGCCCGTCAACACCGCTTCGTAGTGCTCTCCCAGCAGGGGAGCAGGGCCAACATCGCCTGGAGTTTTGGAGAAGTGGGACATCAGCCCATCGTAGGGCGAGCGACCCATGACCTTATGCTCGCGCCACGCAAAGAAGCCCCGATGTTGCAGTTGCGGGTCCTGATGCAGATCGGACTGTGTGGCGACCACCCCGGCAGCGACACCAACGCTCTGCAATATAGCTTCCACCTGTTCGGCGTCCTGCGTTTTTGTCCACTCCGCGATATGGGCGTCTATCTCAGCCTCGTGCGCTTTCCGGCCAGCTTGTGTCGCGAACTTTTCCGCTTGTGTCCAAGCAGGAGTGCCAAGAGCGCGCACCAACCCTGTCCACTCCTCGTCGGTGAAAACGGCGATTGCCACCCAGCGATCGTCGCCACGGCAGCGATAGACAGCATGCGGGCAGCCACGATCATCCGCATTGCCGCGGCGGTTGGCGATGCGGCCGTTTACGGTATAGTCGAGGATCGCGGTGGGGATGTGGTTGACACCAGTCTCAAACTGCGAGAGGTCGATCCACTGTCCTTTACCGGTACGGCGGCGATAATCGAGCGCCGCGGCAAGCAGGGCAGCGCCAACGCCCGGGGTAAGCATATCCGTGTAGGCGCCATATACCATGCACGGACCGCGGTCGGGCCAGCCCGTGATGGTGTAATAGCCAGCGAGCGAAGCAGCCATATTGCCGTAGCCAGCATACATGGCATAGGGGCCCGTCTGGCCCAGCTGGCAGGTGGACAGCATGATCAGATCGGGCCGCGCAGGCGCGAGGTCGTCATAGTGCAAGCCCCAGGCGCGCATCTGTTTCGGCGTGAACCCCTCGACCACGATATGCGCCCATTCCACACACAGACGCCGGGCAATGGCGCGCGCCTCGGGGGTTGCCATATTGAGTCCGAGACTCAGTTTGCCGGCATTAAAGTTGGCAAAGAACTGGCTATTGTTGAGACCGGGGGTGGCATTTTTATACGGCGGGGCCATCCGCAGACCGTCAAAGCGTGTCAGAGACTCGATGCGGATAACTGTGGCGCCGTGATCGGCAAAGTAACGTGCCGTGATCGGGCCGACGCCGATCCAGCCGAAATCAACCACGTTGATACCTGCGAATACACGTCGGCTCATGACACACTCCTCTTACACCAGGCCGCGCCGCCGCCATTCCTGCAACTGCGCTCTCGGGTAGCCCAACAACCGACCATACACTTCCTCATTGTGCTCCCCGATGCGCGGGGCGCGGAAGCGCGGGCCTGCTTGGGCATTATTCATGAGGGCCCAATGGCCGGGATACAGGATATCGGTGCCGAGTTCCGGATGCGCCAGCAGACGGAAGAACCCCCGGGCATTGAGCTGAGGATGTGCGACCAAGTCCTGCACGTTGTTCACCGGCGCGGCGAGAATGCGCTCCGTGAACGCCCGCTCAAAGATTTCCCACTTGGTTTTGGTCGCGAGAAAGGTCGCAATGGTCTCATTCAACTCATCCATCTCCTGCTGCGCTTTGCGATCGGTGGCCAAGCGGGCGAGGTCCCACTCTTCCCATTTTTTGCCGCGCATCCACTCCGGTAGCTTCCCTTCACTCTCCATCCACCGGCTGATGGCATAGAGCGTAGGCGCCCCCATATGCCCCCCGGCGGTGAAAAAAGTCACGTAGCCATCGGCGCAGGGTAAGATCGCCCGTGCGTTGCCGAAGCCGGCATTGTAGCGATCCCCCGCACGCCGTTGATTGGTGCCATGGTGGATGGGGAACGAGGTAGCATTCATCATCTGCCAGACGCCAGCGGCCTGAATCGACACGTCAACATGCTGCCCTTCACCCGTGGTATTGCGGTGGAACAGGGCGAACAACGTCGCATTGGCCGCCTCGACGCCGGCTTTCACGGCAATGGTCGGCACACTGATCCGCACCGGTGCACGGTCCGGGTCCCCGAGCAAATACTGGAACCCACAGCGTGCCTGCAGGGTCAAATCCGTCCCTTTCCAATGCTTGCGTGGGCCGGTTTGGCCGTATGGAGTGATCGAGGTGAAGATCAGATCGGGCTTGCTGGCCGACAGCGCCCTATACCCTAAGCCGAGCGCATCGAGGTAGCCAGGCGCGAACGATTCGACCACGATATCGCTGCAACGCACTAACTCCCGCACCAGCTTTTGTCCCTCGGGCTGGGTGAGGTCAAGGGTGATACCTTTCTTGCTGGTATTGAAGGCGAACCAAAAGAGGCTTTTCTCAGGATGGGGCTCATCGCCATAAAAAGGACCGATCGCCCGCGCAGGGTGACCGCTCGGGGGTTCCACGAGAATGACCTCGGCGCCGAGGTCACCGAGCACCTTGCCGCACATGAATCCAGTCTCGCCGGTAAGATCGAGGACGCGGTACGGGGTGAGAAGGTAGTCTTTCTGCGGTGTGGTCGCCATATCTTGTCCCAACCTGTTGCCGGTGCTGCAGCGCGCCTTACCCAACCATCGTCAGTCCGCCGCTGACGGAAAGCACTTGGCCGGTGACGAAATCCGCGTCTGGCGACGCGAAGAAGGCCACGGCGTTGGCGACCTCTTCCGGCGTGCCGAGGCGCCGGAACGGCACAGCACGGGTCATCGCTTCGATGATGCGCGCCCCTTTCTCACCGGCCGTGACCTGTTTGAGGAGCGCCGTATCTGTCGGGCCGGGGCAAACAACATTGACGGTAATCTTCGCGCGGGCCAACTCGCGTGCCAGGGTTTTCGAGAACCCGATGACACCCGCTTTGCACGCCGAATAGACCGCTTCCCCAGTTGAGCCGACCCGTCCGGCATCAGAACTGATGGTGATGATCTTGCCCGCATTGCGCGCGATCATATGCGGGATCACCGCGTGGCAGAAGTGAATGGGGCCTTTGAGGTTGATGGCGATGACTTTCTCCCACGTCTCGGGCTGGCTCTCGACAAAGGGCTCGATCTTATCCCAGCCGGCGTTGTTGACCAGAATGTCTATCGTGCCCCAGGCGTCCACGACCTGTTGCACACAGGCGCGCACCTGGTCGAGCTGCGTCACATCGGTTTTCACCGACAGTGCCTGACCGCCTTTTGCCTTAATTGCATCAACCGTCTGGGCTGCTTCCTCGTCAAGGAGATCGATCACAGCGACCTTCGCCCCTTCCGCGGCAAGACGGAGACAGATGGCACGGCCGATCCCACGGGCACCACCGGTGACAAGCGCGACTTTATCACGCATGCGCATAATACTCCTCCCTGAAAAAGACGGCGCTATCATACCCCAAGCCTGTGGCGGTCAGCAATCTGCCGCCCCCTCCCCCATCCGCTTTTTTGCTCTTGACAGAGGAGACTCGCTTGGCCGAAAAAGGCGGCTTGTGCGCATCGTCGCAGACTTGCATATTCACTCGCGGTTCAGCCGGGCGTGCAGCCGTGAGATGGAGGTCGAGCATCTCGCGTGGTGGGCGAAACGCAAAGGTATTGACCTGCTCGGGACAGGCGACTTCACCCACCCTATTTATCTGACCGCTCTCAAGCAGCGGCTTGAACCCGCCGAAGAGGGATTGTTTCGCTTGCGCGCGGGAGAGAGCGCAGTGCGCTTCATGCTGACCGTCGAGGTCGCAAACATTTTTCGTCATGCCGGGCGGCTGCGCAAAACGCACACCCTTATATTCGCGCCAAGCTTTGCAGCCGTGGATCGCCTCAATGCCCGGCTGGCCCTCCATGGCAAGCTCGCTCTTGATGGCCGGCCAACCCTGACGTGCACGGCTCGTGAGCTGCTCGTGCTCGTACGCGAGACAGCACCGGAGTGTGAAGTTATCCCTGCCCATGTGTGGACGCCATGGTTCTCCGTGCTGGGCTCGTTCTCCGGGTTTGACTCGCTAGTGGAGTGCTATGGCGAAGATACCTCCCAGATCCGCGCCGTTGAGACCGGCCTGTCGTCTGACCCGGCGATGAACTGGCGACTGTCAGCCCTTGACGCAGTCGCCCTGATTTCCAATTCCGACGCCCATTCGCCGCGTAAGCTCGGCCGTGAGGCCAATGTATTGGACTGCGAGCTGAGCTACGAGGCAGTGCTGCATGCCTTGACTAGCCGCGACCCGAGCCGGTTTCTGTACACCATCGAGTTCCTCCCTGAAGCGGGGAGATACCACCTAGACGGACACCGACACTGTCAAGTACGTCTCGCCCCGGCCGAAACCAGGCAAGTCAACGGGGTCTGTCCAGTGTGTGGCAAACCGCTCACTATAGGCGTGCTCCACCGCATTGACGCGCTCGCCGACCGCCAAGCCGGGTACACGCCGGCCCGTGCGATCCCTGCCAGACATCTCCTGCCGCTCGAAGAGATTCTTGCCGTCGTGTTTGATCAGCGACCCGGTACAAAAAAGGTCCTGGCAGAGTATCACCGCTTAGTCGATCACTACGGTTCAGAGTTGCGCATCCTCCTCGATCTTGCGGAAGAAGAATTAGCCGAGTTCACACCTCCGCGTGTGCGAGATGCTATTCTCCAGGTGCGGCGTGGCGAAGTACGGATCACGCCCGGGTACGACGGGGAATACGGCACAATCGCTCTCTGAAGCGAGTGCGGAATCCGAGGAACCATTTCGCGCATGCAGGCGGTCTGCAGGTGAGCGCCGCCACTAGCTCCTCGTCCGTCTCGTACACGAACCCGCCGCCGCTCTCTGCGACAATCTCCAGCATCCCTCCCAGATTTCGCACGATCACCGGCGTCCGCTGCCGGAATGCCTCGATAATCACGAGAGGGAAATTTTCATACCACACGGAGGGAATAATCACCGCCACCGCCTGTTGGTACAGCGCCTGCAGTTGCCGGTCGGATAAGTAACCCAGGAAGTGAATATTCGCGCTGTCGCCGACGCACTGCCGCAGCCGGGATTCTTCACTGCCCGTCCCGGCAACGAATAACTGCGCTTTGTGATAGCGACGGAAGATGGGGAGAAGGGTTTGTAGCCCTTTGAGCTTC
>Ga0308420_1000085_pt1 | contig 35482 bp, 30 predicted proteins | sample HotsprSampleMS55_FD_203802 | JGI IMG/M metagenome (GOLD analysis project Ga0308420, IMG submission 203802) | Hot spring phototrophic mat microbial communities from Mushroom Spring, Yellowstone National Park, Wyoming, United States - 20090730_MS55 ... | reverse complement strand
GGGGAAATATCGTTAGACGCGGGGGAACGGCACGGTCGGCAACTCCACTGTATCTCCTACCTGGACCCCGTGCCGTTGGCAGAACCCGCCGTTGACCTCGAGCACGAAGCGGGCTGGATGGCCGGAGGTTAGTAACTGCTCGGAGAATGGCGTAGTGTTCTGGGCAATGTGCACAATTTCGTACGCAGCATTGATGAAAATGATGTCGAGAGGAATCAGGGTATTCTTCATCCAGAAAGACAGCATTTCTTCACGTGGAAAGAGAAAAAGCATACCATGGAACTCGGGGAGTTCCTTGCGATACATAAGGCCGAAGCTCCGTTTTTCTGGCGAATCGGCAATTTCTACGCTGACGGAAATCGGATGACCGTGTCTGGGATGGAGGACAACCCGTAGGTCCGAGGAAGGACCACAGGCAGGGAGAGGGAGCAATGTGAGGCATAAGAGCAGGGGGCAGGGCAGGAGGGTACTGATATAGCCTGCTTGCGAGCAGTTCCCTCCCCTGGCGGTTGTCATTCTCTCCTCGCTTAACACTCTCAGTCCTTCACCCTTTCTTGGAGCGACTCAGGGACTAGCGCGATGAAGTCTTTGACTTTGGCCCGTTCGTCCAAATTTTTGCCTTTGATCGTATCGTCCATCATGATCATGCAGAATGGGCAGCTGATGGCAATGGTGTCAGGGGTCGCCTCCAGCAACTGATCCACGCGTGCGTAATCGATGTGCGAAACCTATACCGTCCCGCCGCCAGCCCCACAGTAGGGTTGTAACTGTGGGATTGCCCCCAAGGTGGCACGAGGCGGGTCATGATCGCGGCATCGCTAAACGGTACTTTCAGCTCTATTTTGCAGAGATGGTCTTTCGGTTCAATCTTGGGGACCAGGACTGAGTCCTTATTTTGAGGAAGCTCATGAAGTCGATGAACGCCAACAAAACTCAACTGCAATCGGTACAGACTTCCCTAGACGAGGGTGCAAGGATCCCTTCGTGCCTCTCCGGGGAAGAGGGCGCACCGATAGATCAAATGTGTGGAGTGTGACGCCGGTTACCGGCGAGACCGTCGCGCTTGCCGGCCTTGTTGGGTGACAGTAAAACTCTTCCCTGCCACGGTTATTGTCCCAGTGCGCGCCTCAGCGCTGATGTTAGCCGCAACGAGGTATGTGACTGTGCCATTGCCACTGCCTCTTGTGCCGGCAGTGATAGTGATCCAGGAGACAGTGCTCGCCGCTGTCCATTCGCACCCATTATTGGTGGTCACCTTGATAGTGCCTGAACCGCCTTCGATTCGATGCCGCCGTCGCGTGGGTGAGATGGTGTATGTACACGTGCTCCCACCCCCACTGCTGTTAGCGGGGTAGAGAGAAAGGAGACCAGCGGCATCGTCTGGATGGATGACGGCGCCACGGCCATCGAGATGCGCGAACGCATACATGGTTGCTTCCCGCTCGGCGGAATGGCCAAGGCCGAGCACGTGGCCTAACTCGTGCGTCGCTACCTCCGCCAGGTTATTCGGATTCGCATATAGGCGACAGTCTTCCCAGCCGTCGCTAAACACAATGTCGCCTTCGACGGCTTTGTGGTACGGCCTGCCGTTAAAGGTGTCGGTGGTAGCGGTAAACCAGGGTCCGCCAATAGCGAGAGTGCCGCTGCAATTCATCGGAGGGTCGATCAGGTCGGTGGGATCTCCGAACGTGATGGCATTGACTCCATCGAAGGCAAAACCGACTGCTGTCGTCAGGCCGCCGTCTTGATAACGGAAACTCGAGTTTTGTACCGTGCTCCACGCCTGATAGGCAGCACGGACTTGATCGAATCCCAATCCGGGGACATGGGGGTCGCCTTGTGCATTGATCATCATCGTCACGGGCACTCCGACATCAGGCTCGAACCAGCGAATGGGGATACCGTCAGATGGGAGCAGATAGGTAAACGATTCACGCACGGTAGCAATATCGTTGGCAGGCAAGGAGGGGGACGTTCGCAGGGGGAGCGCCTGCAGGGGGTGACTGGTAGTGGCGAGCACCGCGCGAATTTGCTGTTTGAGACTATCGAGCGCGATGAAGCCCTGTCGGGCGAGTGCATGCTCTTCAGCGGTGGCATGCAGGCTGAGTGCTCGTACCCCATAGGGGATATCCCGATAGGCGAACTCTTTTCCCGTATCTCGATCCCTAAACACCGAGAATTTGCCCTGATACAAGTGCAGGACCCGGGCTGTACCGTCCAGGTTGCGCGAGAGGAACAGCAGGACTTTCTCCCCCCGGAGAAACTCTGGGCTCCCATGAATCCAGGAACGTAACGGGCCCACGCTGCCACCGGCTTGTTTGAGCGTGAGGGGACCAGACGGGAGAGTTCCTTTGAGGACCTCATCAGGGGTGAGCGTAATATATGTCACGATCTGCTTTTCTTGTCGGTCAAACCAGCTCTCGATGGTACTGACGCGACCGAGCACGATGACGATGGCTTGTTGGATAAGATCTCGGTCCGAAACTGGTACAACCGTTGTGGCATTGACCGTGCAAGGCATGGAGAGGCAACGGAGCACCAGGAGGAGGAACAGAAAGAAGACAAGATTCCTGCCCGCACCGGCATAGCACCTCTGTAGTTTGGGAGTCGCAGCAAGAGGGGTATCCGTTAAGTGACGCAGAAAACGATTGAACGACATAGTGACCTCAACACACGAACCGGGGCGTACTGCACAGTGGGAACGACAAAAGCTGCGTTCGCCTGGCAATCCTGACTGGTCAGGACGTAGGCCAGTGGCTTTGCGTCCCACGTTTTCACGCGGTTTGCCTTTTATGGGCTATAGGTAAGGTTCGGTCAGTCGTCCAGACTCTTTAACCCTCTCGGGTACGAGCAATTCGTGCAGGATGACGGTCTGCACCCCGCAGTGCCTGTAGGTGTAGCCCCTTACCGCAAGCCGGCTTAAGGGCCATAGGGCGGGGGCCTGACCTCTCTCCGTGGAGACTGTGTGTTCTGCCTGGGCGACGGCACACTAGACCACAGAGAGTGAGCGTGTCGTCTTCCGGGATGGCAGCGCCGTCAGGGAGAGAGGAGGTGTTGGCAGCGTTGCTCTTCTAGATAATGCCGTCTGCTTTGAGCCCGGCAAGGTCAGCTTTGGTAAGTCCGAGGAGCGTGCCAAGCACCTCGGTGTTGTGTTGCCCAAGGAGCGGCGCCGGTTGGATTTCGACAGGGGAGTCGGAGAGCTGGACAGGACAGCCGAGCATCGTAAAGGTCCCACGTGTGGGGTGCTCTATCGTTGTGATCATCCCCCGTGCCCGTAAATGTTCGTTCGCTAAGATATCGCCGCTGTCGAGAACGGCCCCGCAGGGGACACCTGCTTCACCGAAGGCGCGCATGACCTCGAATTTGCTGCGCTGACGAGTCCAGCTAGCGATAATCTGGAACAGTTCGTCAAAGTGTGCATTGCGGCTGCGTTGATCGGCAAAGCGTGGGTCGGTGAGCAACTCGGGACGGCCAATGGTGCTGAGCAGGCTCTCCCACATCTCCTGCGTGGTAGTGATCAGATAAGCGTAATCGTTCGGACCACCCGGGGCGCAGGGGTACAGGTCCGTCGGTGCGAGCACGGCCACTCGGTTGCCTGTGCGTGGCGCCGGGACGCTGCCCAAATAGTGGGCTAACATGGCCACGCGGTTCAGGTTGACCACCGCGTCCTGCATCGACACCTCCAGGCGTTGGCCTTTGCCTGTTTTCTCGCGTTGCAATAGGGCAGCCAAGATACCGACGGCGCAATGAATACCCGTTCCTGTATCCCCGATCGTCGGGCCCGGCTTGAGGGGTGGAGTCTCGTGGGTGCCTGTCACGCTCATCGCTCCCCCTGTCGCCTGGGCGATCATGTCAAAACTTTTGTATCCCGCGTACGGACCGTAAGTGCCGAAGCCTTTGACTTGCGCATACACAATCCGCGGGTTAATGCGAGCAATGACTTCATAACCAAGCCCAAGCTCTTCCACCGCTCCAGGCCCGTAATTCTCAACCATCACATCAAAATGCGGGACCAACTGTTTGAAGAGTGCTTTGCCTTTGTCGCTTTTGAGGTTCAGGGTAATACTTTTCTTGTTAGCGTTGAGGAGTAGGAAGTACGGTGAGTCTAAACCTGGTTTTTCGGTAATGAGGTAACGTCCTTGATCGCCTCCCCTTGGCGATTCGACTTTCACCACCTCGGCGCCGAGGAAGGCCAAGATCTCCGTGCATGATGGTCCGGCTTCAAACTGCGTCAGATCGAGAATCTTGATATGGTCCAACGCTTTCATCGCTCCCCTCCTGTGTAAGAGATGTGCGTAGTGTATCTTCTTTAGGCCCGAAGGGGAATTCTCGTGTTGTCTTGCACCGAGCTGCCTGCATGAACCTGGCGGGTGTCGGCCCGAGGTGCCGCCATCTGTTCCGGTGACAAAGGACGGCTGCGTTTACTGCGCCTGTGCTGTCGAGCATTCCCCTGCAACTGTCAGCGGCAGCCACACGCGGAAAGAGGAACCTTTGCCGAGTTGGCTTTCAACTGTGACGGTGCCGCCGAGGAGATCAAGCATGCGCCGGACAATATATAATCCCAATCCGATGCCACCATGGCGGCGGGTCAGCGCACTCTCGACCTGGCGAAATGGGTCGAAAATAATCGGTAATGCTTCTGGCGCAATGCCAATTCCTGTATCGCTCACGCACACTTCGATGCCGTTCGCACAAGAGTAGGCGGTGACCGAGACTGCGCCTTTTTCCGTAAATTTCAAAGCATTGCTTATAAGATTTTTGAGAATCACTTTGATTTTTGTCGGATCGGTCTGCAATACGGGGAGGTCGGGGGCAACTTCCCAACTGAACGTAAGGCCTGTTTTTTCACGTAAACCTTGCGTTTCCGCGATCACCTCGCGCATCAACCCTACTAGGGAGACCGGCTGTACATGCACGGGCATATGACCCGCCTCAAGGCGGCTCACATTGAGTGTGGTATTGACCAAATCTAACAACTCACGGGCGCTGTGGTCAATTTTTTTCAACATCTCGGTTTGCTCGCTGGTTAAACTGCGAGCTTGATCGTCGAGCAACAGAGCGTTGTAGCCCATGATAATCTGTAGTGGGGTGCGCAGCTCGTGTGACATGGTTGCCAGAAAATCAGATTTCAGGCGGTTGGCAGCTTCGATTTGCTCGAATAGGCGTGCATTCTCGAGCGCCAGGGAGGCAATCTGGGCAATGCCTTGAGCTGTGCGTAACTGTTGGCGTGTAAAAGGAAGGGTACGGCCACGATAGCCAATACTTTGAATGCCAATAATGTCATTGCCGCGCTGTAGCGCCACATAACAAGCGACAGTATTGCCTAATTGTGTACAGAGGGCTTCTGGGATCAGGGTTTGTTGGGCGGACACTGCCTGTACCACTTCTTCTCGTTCTAATCGAGTACGCAAGGTGGCAAAAGCTTCGTAAGGAATTTTTAGGACGTGGAGCGCTTCCCATTGCTCTTGAGTGTCACCCCAGCATGCCATGGGCACGTAGACGCCTGCTTCAGGATGCCACAGGAACGTGTGACTGCTATCGCATTGTAATTCTACAGTAATGATTTGGCAGAGGCGATGCAGGAGCGTGGGCGTATTGAGCGAGGAATTCATGGCGCGACCTACACGAACCAAGGCAGATAAAATGGCCGCCTCCTCCTCTCGGGCAGCTTCGGCGCGCTTGCGTGCTGTGATATCGCGGGCAAAGCCAAACGCTCGCACCATCTTACCGTTCTCGATGTGCTGAATTTTCGAGACAATGATCTCGCCAACTAGGTACTCGCCAGATTTTGCTAACACGCGCAATTCGAAGGGTGGCGGTGCTTCCCCCTGCAGCGTCCGTTGATACATCTCCAACGCCAGGGGTAAGTCGTCAGGGTGAATCAAGTGTGTGAACGGCTTGCCAATCCATTCTGTACGCGACCAACCTGTGATCTCTTCAAATGCCGGGTTCAACGATGTAAAGGTGCCGTCAGTAGGGGAAAGGCTGTAAATGACCTCAGGCGAGGTTTCGACTAGGCTGCGATAAAAAGCTTCACTCGCCCGGAGTGTGTCGTAGGTTTTTTCTGCCGTTTTCTCCTGGTCGTCCATACCTACTTTCCTGGCCTCTACATAACAGGGTCCCGCTACCTACGGAAAGCAGCATCGGCTAAAACACTAGCTTTGTTCCGACCTTGGACAAAGTCAAGACGCCCAAGCGGCGCAAGATCTTCCTCGTTGCCTGTCCGCAACGGCGTGTCAAAGACCTGACACCGAGTGACGCCTATGTAACGGCAGGATCGACGAGGGCACCCTTGGTCGTCGAAAGTACGGGAAAAGAGGGCGCTTTTTCGTGGGGGCGCTTGGCAGTGAGTTTGCAAAGGAGAAAAGCGTCCTATGGATGCGACAGAAACCCTTTTTTCCTCGTCCGAAAAGAGGCTATTTCAACTTATGACCGGGTTTTTTGCTTCTAAGGTGCTGGCTGTGGCGGTGGACTTGGATTTGTTTACCTGGTTGTCGGGGAGGCCACGGACCTTTGAAGAAATCCGCGCACATTTTGGGCTGGCGGAGCGGCCGTGCCGGACGTGGCTTGACGCCTTGCTCAACCTGCAACTCCTCGAAAAAAAAGGGACCCTATATACCAATGCTGCGGTCTCGGAAACCTTATTGGTGCGCGGCCGGCCAGACTACCAAGGCCCGCATATTCGGCTGCTTGACGATTTGTACCTCGCCTGTAGCCGACTGCGATATGCCTTATGCGAAGATCGGCCAATTAGTCGAGACTACTCGTATTTTTTTAGCGCCGAAGGAGGTGACGGGGGCGTCACGCACTATAGCACGCTGATGCACGATTCCAGTCTGGCTCCGGCGATGGTGTTACCCCATTACTGGGATTTCTCTGAAAGCCGAGTGGTCATGGATATGGGAGGTGGATATGGCAGATTATGTCTCACCTTGGTCTCACAATACCCACATTTGGAAACCATATTGTTTGACTTGCCTGAGGTCTGCCAGAAAGCTGGTGCACTATTGGAGACTTATCCCCGCGGGTTGGTGAGACGCATACGGCTGCATCCTGGAGACTTTTTCCGCGATCCCCTCCCTTGCGGGGCTGACACGATCATTATGATGCGGATCACGCACGACTGGCCGCGGGAACAGGTTACGATGCTCTTTCAGAAAGCCTTCGCTGCGCTTCCCTCTGGTGGACAATTGCTGATTTACGAAACTCTCAAAGACCAAGGCCCTTTTCCGGGTGATGCTGCCTTTATCTCGCTTGTACTCCTGCTGATTAGTCCAGGGGGAGAATGCCGGACGTTTGCCGAGCTGCGAGCGCTCCTAGAACAAGCTGGTTTTATCAACGTGGAACTGATTCCGACCATCTATTTTTACGCGTTGATCGCTGCCGAGAAGCCCTGAAGGAGCAGGCCGTGCAAGGGAAGACAGCTTTCGTGACTGGAGCCACGGGATTTCTGGGAGCGTTTCTCGTGGTGTTCTTACTGCGCAAAGGGTACCGCGTGATTGCACTCGTGCGCGGATCTCACCCGCGCGAGCGGCTGATGGAGGTGTTGCGTGCGGTTGATGGTGGGAAGATAGGCGTGGACTTTGCAGCGCGGCTTGACGTCGTGGAAGGGGATGTCCGCCATCCAGGACTTGGGCTCTCAGAAGAGACACAGCACCACGTGGCCAGTATAATAGATGAGATCTGGCACTGTGCAACCAGTTTCAAGTTTCAGAGTCGCTACCGTGACGAAATTCTCGCCCATAACGTCACTGGTGCGAAAAATCTCCTTGATTTCGCATACCGTTGTCACCACCGCGGACGCGTAGCATTCTTTTATGTCAGCACTGCCTATGCTGCTCCACTGATTGAGGGGGCCGCGCGGGAAGAGTTGTCACCAGTCGGAGCCCCGGCGCGTAATCTCTATGAATGGTCCAAGCAGGAGGCTGAGCGACTCGTGGCAACATATCACATGCGGTATGGCCTGCCAGTGGCGATTTTCCGTCCGTCGATCATAGTCGGCCATTCGCGCACGGGGCAGGCTGTGCGCTTTACCGGGTATTATGACGTACTGCGTGCCCTTGCATTGCTCGTCCGCAATCTCGAGGTCAATCTTGGCAGCCAGTTCGACCGTAACCTTCGCCTGCGTGTACGGGCGCGGCCAGAGACATGCCTGAACGTGGTGCCGGTTGATTTTGTGATCGAGGCGATGTGGCAGGTATCTCGCGCTGACCGGAAAGAGATCATTTTCCATATCGCGAACGAACGGTCGGTGTCGGTTGCGGACCTCTTTCGCTATGCGTGCGAAGAACTCAACGTCACTGGCATTGAGCTGGTGGGGGAGGAGAGTTTCCACAAGCGTTCCATGACTAGCTTTGAGCGGCTTTTTGAGCGCAGGATACGCTTTCAGGCGCCGTACCTCTTGGACGGACCTCGTTTTGATACCACGCATTTCCGGGCCTTGGTGCCGTATCAGGTATTACCGTGTCCCGAGGTCGATGTAACGATCATGCGCCGAGTTAACCGCTACTATCTGGCGATCCTCGATCAGCAATTTGAGCAGCCGACCACTGTCTCCCTGACCCCAGGGTCTGCTGGACTACCGATAACTATCCGCGCGCTGCCAGGGGAAGTGACGACATCGGAGTCTGAGCACCTGGGCGCGACGCTCCCACCAGGGGGGAAAGGACAAGAGGCCAGGATGCAGGTCGGCCCCTGTGCTGACAGTACCTTGGTTTCATGACCGCCCAGCGGGGAGTGCACATGCGGAGATCAGACCCGCGTGCCTGGGGAATAGACAGGCCGTGGGCTGTCGGACTCATTTTTCTCTGTTGTATCCTTCTCTTGAGCTGGGGAAACGTCCGGGTCAGAAAAGGCGGGATTCTCGACAGCGATGTAATCCTGCGAAAGGATGATCCCGTCCGCCGCATGGATCTGTACGTGCGTGGTAAGGTACAAGAGGGGTTCGAGGGGCGAGAGTTCATCCCTGTGGTACTCAATAGTGGGGGAGGGCGCTCGATCGATGACCTGCGGAAAATTCTTCAGGTGACCGAAGCTGCGAAGCGAGTGTTCGGCGACACCATCGTCAGCCTTTCTACTGTCCCTGCATATCAGGACACCGGTGAGGTGCTCCTTGATGAGCCATACATTACAGCGAGAGAGATTGCGCATAGGGATTTCCCGCTGCTCACCTGGCAAGAGAAAGTGGCTGCTGACCCCAGCGTGTTTGGATTGTTGGTCGCCAGAGATTTTTCTTGGTCGTCGGTCATCCGCTACCTCCCCCCTGACTATGATGAGATTGAGGAGTTTCGCAAAACCGTCGAATTCTTAGAAGATCGCACCATCCCCTGGTGGGAGTGGCTGTGGAAGAGGGACATTGTTCCACGAGACCCTACACTGGGAGTGGGGGGCTGGACGATGGGGAGAGGACTGATCGACCAGGGCCTCAACGTCGATATTCTCACTCTGGTCTGCATCGGGATAGTACTCACCCTGCCGCTGTTTTGGGGGGTCCTAGGCGCTGGCCGCTCTGCTGTGCTGGGCGTTGTCGTCATGGTGCTGGGCGGGTTTTGGGGTACAAGGGGATTCATGGGGCTGCTCGGGGTCCCTGAGCGTGTCTTCTCTCTCTTGGTTTACGCCAGTATTATTGTTCAGGGAACGAGTTTTGCTCTGCATAAGTTCCAGGCCTTACGGGAGAGCGGGGAGGCGGACCCAGCGAGCGGGTGGCACGCGGCCCGAGGGGTGGATAGTTTGCTCGCGATCACCGCCAGTATCTCGGTCTTCGGTTTCTCGTCGCTGTGGACGTTTGGGTTGAAACCGATCCGTGAGATAGGGGTGACCGCGGCTCTTGGGGTTGGGTGGATTTTGCTCTTGGCCGTTTTTTTCTTGCCGGCCCTCGACCTCCTGAGCCGGCAGTGGCTTGTAACCCTGCCCCTTCCTGAGCGACGCTCGTTTGGCCGGCTTTGCCGCCGAGCGGTAGCGCTGCTGGTGGTCGGATGCCTGCAGGCCGTGCGCTATCTCTCGCGCGGTTACCGGCCCTGGATGGTAGTGGGTGGGGGATGTGCGGTGTTTAGTATTGTGGCGCTATTGTTCGCGTCGGGCCAAATCGAGAGCCGAACCCGGGCCCTCGAATTTATTCGCGGGACTTTGGTCGAGAAAACTGCCCGGTTGCTCAACCAACCGGGCAATGTGGGATTTGAGTTTCTCGATCTGCTCGTTGAACCAGCCCACGGAGGTACGTTGAACGATCCCTCCTTTTTGCGCCGAGCATGGGAGTTGCAAAGGGCTTTGCTTCAGGTGCCGGGCGGGCGCGAGACGACTTCCATCCTGTTTACCCTCCACCGTATTGCCCAAGAGTCTTTTCACAAAGAGTTTCCGCAGAGTGAAGAGGAGGTGGATGCGGCCTTCTTCCTGATCGAAAATCGGCTGGCGGAGGCGGTCCGACGGCAGCTCTATTTCCCTGGCGGGGTACGGATTGCGATCTCTTACGGTACGGATGATAGTGTTGCCTTAGGCAATCTGCGCGAACGCATCCTAGCTTTGGCTGGTCGAGAGTTTCCCGATCTGCGGGTCAGCGCGTTCAACAAGGTCTCGTTGTATCCACAGGTTGATCTCTACGTCCGACAGGGAAAAGTCGCCAATGTCTTCGTCTCTCAGCTTGGCATCGTTTTGCTGTGCGGCGTGTTCATTGCCTGGCGCAATCGGCGACTCACACAGCAGAGGCTTTCGCCCATCTGGGGTGGGGCGGCGATGTCGTTTCCCTTGTTCATAGCGACGGCAGTCCTTGGTGTGATAATGTGGGGACTGGGGATCCCGCTTGATATGGCGACGGCTTCTATCGGTGCACTCACGGTCAACGCGGCAACCGACTTTAGTCTCTATCTTGCTATGGGGTATCAACGGGCGTTAACGCACGCTCCTGCGAAGGAGGTCGCGCTTCAAGAGGCCCTCGGACAGCAAGGAGAGATTATCGTCGCGGACTGTGTGCTCAACATTGTCTGTTTTTTGCCCCTTTTGGCTTCTTCATTCCTGCCGGTACGCGAACTTGGCTGGATGATGGGAGTGATGCTTGTCACGTGTGCGGCCGGGGCGCTGATTGGTATGGCGGTTCTGCTCCCACGGTGCGTGGTGAGGAAGACGGATGTCAAGGGGGTTGTGACGAAACTCGTCAGTGCAGTCGGCTGAGCGTGGGCTCTACACAAGGGAGCTTGGACACTGGATTTTTGGAGGGGTGGTGATGAAAACGAGCTTGGTAGCGCTGACGTTAGTCTGTGACATGGCATTCCTCCCATCTCCGAGCGGTGCTTCCTTGTCAGCCGAAGAGATAGTCGCCCGCGCCCGGCAACAGCTCTGTGTCCCTGCGGAGTTTGCCCTTGGGGAGATGAAGGTCTACCGTGGAGGCCAGCTCAGTCGTTCTTACTCGTTCATTCTCGGGAAAGTGTGGGACGCGGACACACAAACCGAGTCCATACGGGTTGATTTTAAGACAGCGATCAACGACTCTTTACACACTGACCATCGTTACTTGCTCAAACGCAGCGCACATACACCGGCGACGCAATGGTTCTACTTGCCAGCTCTCCGCCGGGTCCGTATCGTGCCGTACCAGCCGGACGATCCGCTTTTGCAGAGCGACTATCTGTTTTATGATCTCACGGCAATTCAGAACTTCGGTGATTATCGTTACCGGTTTATTGATGCCAACCTGTACACCCCTGTGGTTGAGGGGGTGCCGCATGAGAACCTCTCTTCGGTCCCGTATGAGCGTGCAGTGTTTCACCTGGAGCAGCGGGGGGAGGTATACCTGGTGACAGCAATAGAGGCGAGCAACCGCGGAGTAGAGAAACGAGCCCGCTTTTCCGGGTTCCGGGAAGTTGCCCCTGGCTACTACCGCCCCCACCTGCTCACCATCAGCAGTGCGCCTGGGGCGAAGACGGAGCTCGCTTTTCGTGACTGGACTTTTAGCTGCCCGACACCCCAGCTGCTAACACCAACGTCCCTTGAGACGCAGGCGCTCGTGTTTCCCTCTACCGTCCGATGAACTGCGGTTTCCGTTTCTCGACGAAGGCTCGAGCCGCTTCTTTGGCGTCCTCACTACTGCTGAGTTCGTGGGTCATATTCTGCTCGAAACGATAGCCGTCGCGTAGTGTCATGAACTCGATCGCGTTCATGGCGTGTTTGGCGAGTCTAATGGCAAGCGGGCTCTTGTCGGCAATGACGCGAGCCAGTGCGCGGGCTTCATCCAGCAATTTCTCTTGGGGAACAACCTTCTCGACGACGCCGAGGCGGTACAGCTCGGCAGCGCTCACACGCTCGCCGGTGTACATCAGCTTGCGCGCTTTGTAGACGCCGAACAGGCGTTGGGCGTGGCGGCCTCCCCCGAGTAGGCCGACGTCAATTTCCGGTAGACCCAAGACTGCGTTCTCCGCAGCAATCAGGATATCGCACGACGCGGCCAGGGCTAATCCTCCTCCTAGCGCTGGTCCGTTGATGGCACAGATGACCGGCACAGAGCACTCTAGAATAGCATTGAACGCCTCTCGTGCCGCCCGCGAATGTGCCCACATGGCGCCGTAGCGGGGCGCTTGTTGCTCGAACGAGGCGGAGCGCGCTTTCATGTCAGCACCAGCGCAAAAACATTTGCCCGCACCGGTCAGAATGGCAACACGAACGTCCTGGCGATTATTCAGGGCGTCAAATGTGGCCTGAATTTCGTCGCACATCTGCCTGTTCATGGCGTTCACCGGCGGCCGGTCGATAGTCACTGTAGCAATATAATCCCTGACAGCGGTCTGAATGATTTGGGTATTCATGGGCCTATGGCTCCTGTATCGATAAAACCTCTTCACCTGTAGCATGCGTTAGCGGAATAGGGCTCGTGCGATCACCATGCGGTGAACCTCGGACGGGCCTTCGCCGATACGGCGCACTCGGGCTTCGCGATACCAGCGCTCCAAAGGGAATTCTTTTGACACGCCGTAGCCGCCGTGGATCTGTACAGCGCTATCGATCACACGACCGAGCACCTCGCTTGAGTAGACTTTGGCAATCGAGGCTTCGACACGTGCATCTTCCCCACGGTCGGCCTTCCAGGCCCCGTCCCAAATGAGCCAGCGGGCAGCACGGATCTCGACCTCGGCGTCAGCTAGCATCCACTGAATCGCCTGACGCTGACTCAGCGGCACCCCGAAAGTTTGCCGTTGCTTGGCGTGAGCAATCGCCATGCGCTGCGCCGCAACTGCCACTCCGAGGTTGCCGGCGGAGTAGGGGAAGCGGAGGCGCGTGAGCAAGTCCAGGCACAAGTTGAGTCCCTCGCCCTCCTCGCCGATCATATTTTCCGCTGGAACCTTGCAGTCCTCGAACGCGACTTCGTTGGGGATGGAGACCGTGCGGATAGTGCGGATGGGCCGAGCGGTGAATCCTGGGGTGCCTTTGTCGATGATAAAGCAGCTAATCCCTTTCCGGCCTTTTGCCGGATCAGTGCGCACGAACACCACTCCCCATTCTGCTTCATGCGCGTGGGAGATGAAGATTTTGGTGCCGTTGAGCACCCAGTAATCCCCCTGCTTGACCCCACGGCACTGGATCGCGCCGGCCGGGTCCGAGCCGCCGCTGGGCTCGGTAATGGCAAAGAAGGTATGCCACCCCTCGCGCAAGGTGGGGACGGCGTATTTCTGGATCTGCGCTGTAGTCCCCCCGTAAATCACCGGCGGGGGATAGCGGCCGAACGTGCCACAACCCGGATTGTACAATCCCATGCGGTGCTGTGACATCTCTTCGAGGAGGACGCACATACCGAAAGTGTTGAGCCCGCCTCCTCCATACTCCTCCGGGGCGCCTAGGCACCAGAGGCCTGCAGCTTTTGTCTTGGCTTTGAGGCGCTCGTAGTCTGCTGCAGGGAGCTCTGCGGCGTCTGGGTCGAGCTGGTGCTCGAGGGGAATGATTTCTTCGCGGATGAAGCGGCGCACCTGGTCCCGGAGAAGCACCAATTCGGGGGGAAGGGTATAGCCGGGGAAGGACTGCATGGAGCCAACCTCCATACTGGGCAGAAGACAGCAGGCTTTTTTAAAGGGAAATTGCAAGCCCACCGCTTCTGGGCAGTGTCTTATATCGCTCTGCGGAACTTCGGCAGTGTCACTTCTGGGGTGACATCGTCGAAGACGACTTCCACAGGAAGATCCAGGCGTAACTCTTCCGGGGGAACGTCGATGACCCAGCTGACCAGTCGCACGCCTTCCTCCATTTCGATCACCGCTGGGCTGTACGGAACGAGATCGGCGAACTGTGGCAGCATCGGTTGCATCACCGTTGTCCACGAGAAGACTTTCCCCTTGCCAGAGGACTTCGCCCACTCCCAGTGGAACGAACCACAGTGGGCACACATGTCGCGCGGGACATGACGCCAGGTGCCGCAGTCAGTGCAGCGTTGGAAACGCAGTTCGTGCTGCTTGCAGTAGTCGTAGAACTCCGCCGCCATACTGTTCCGTCTGCGTGGTAACGGACGGGGATAGTCACGCGTTGTCTCTGCCATACGGCATTACCTCCGTAAGATTGCTATGCTTCCGTCGCCGAAATCGCCCCAGCCGGTGACTAAGCCAACTTGGGCATCGCGCACTTGGCGCGCGCCCGCTTCATGGCGTAGTTGACGGGTGGCCTCGACGATGTGGTTCATGCCCCAGACGTGCGCTTCGGAGTGCAAGCCGCCGTGAGTGTTCATGGGCAGCTCCCCTCCGAGCTCAATCCGTCCACCTTGCACGAAGTCACCCGCCTCACCGCGCCGGCAGAACCCTAATGCTTCCAATTGCAGGAGTACGACGTAAGTGAAGCAGTCGTAGATCTCAGCGAAGTCAATGTCCTTGTGGGTCACCTCGGCCATCTGGAACGCTTTAGGCGCGGCGAAGCTCAAGCCGATAACAAACGGGTCAGGCCGAGCCGGGATGTCGTCAGCCGGGTAGGGGTGGCCTTCGGCAACACCGGAAATGTACACGGGAGGGTGTTTTAAGTCTTTGGCCCGTTCCGGCGAGGTCACGACAACGGCGGCTGCCCCGTCAGTTTCCAGACAGCAGTCAAACAGGCGGAATGGGTACGCGATCCAACGCGAGTGGAGATAGTCCTCCATCGTCAACGGCCGGCCGCGCATATATGCCTTCTCGTTGAGCTGGGCGTGCTTCCGCGCAGCGACGGCAACGGCACCCATTGCTTCAAAGGGAGTGCCGTAGAGCTGTTGGTGGCGTGTGGCTAGCCAGGCGTACCACTGCACGGGGACAGAGGCGCCGTATGGTAGGTAATATTCTCCGATGGTTGTGCCCAGTGCACTAGGTGCGCCTCCGCCGCCTTCACCGCTGCCGAGGTTGCGCACCCGCATCGCCGAGTACCCGTTCCATCCAAGGGGGATGAGTATGTTGTTCGCGACCCCACAAGCAATCGCTAGCGCCGCGCTTTGCAGCGCAGTGACGGGGCTAGCGCCACCCATATGCACGGTGACCGCGAACCGCAGATCTGTAATCCCCAGATTGGCGGCAAAGTGTTCCGCTGTAGCGGGAAGCGGGGGGGGGATCACGCCATCGATATCGTGCGGGGAGAGCCCAGCGTCGGTAATGGCCTTCAGCGACGCCTCGAGCATGAGGGCGAGATCGGTCTTCCCGGAGCCGCGCGTGTACGCGGTTTCCCCAACCCCCACGATGCAGGCTCGATCCTTCAGCGAATACATAACACCCTCCTTACCAGAGTTGCGTTCCCTCACCACAGGGATGGTATCTGGTAAGACAGCGATTTGCAAAGGTCCAGGGTTTTGACTCATACTGGGCTCATTGGTACGGTGCTGCAGAGCGAAATAGTTGGGCCGAGAGAACAGAAAGTATTCGCAGGGGGGAGCTGGGAATGAAGATTCGTGACTTGTTTCACACACAAGCGCAGACTTTCTCCTTTGAATTCTTCCCGCCGAAAACGAAGGAGGATGCCGAGGAGTTATTTGTCCGGGTGCGGGAACTCAAGCTGCTCGGCCCGAGCTTCGTGTCAGTTACATACGGAGCCGGTGGCTCGACGCGCCAGAATACCATTGACCTCGTCTGCCGTTTTGAGAGCGAACTGAACCTAGTGGCTATGGCCCATCTGACCTGTGTTGGGCATAGTCGAGCTGAACTACGGGATATTTTGCACGAACTCAAAGCGCGGGGTATTGAGAACATCATGTGTCTGCGTGGGGATCCCCCGCGCGGCCAGACGAGTTTCGTTCCGGCCCCAGATGGCTTTGCACACGCGAGTGAGTTGGTGATGTTAGCTCGGTCCGTCGGTGATTTCTGTATCGGGGTAGCCGGGTATCCGGAAACGCATCCGGAGTGCCCGGATAAGCAGCTCGACCTTGAACATCTTAAAGCCAAGGTCGAATGTGGAGCCGACTTTATTACCACTCAGCTGTTTTTTGATAACCGTGATTATTTCGATTTTTGCGAGCGGGCATGGCGAGTAGGCATCCGGCAGCGCATCATCCCTGGCATTATGCCGATCACCAACTATCGTCAGATCGTGCGCTTCGCTCAGATGTGCGGGGCGAAGATCCCAGCGGCTTTGCACGAGCGGCTCGAGCCGAGGGCGGATGATGCGGCGGCAGTTTTGGAGATCGGTGTAGACTGGGCGTGGAGACAATGCGAAGAGCTGCTTGCTGGGGGTGCTCCCGGGATTCATTTCTATACCATGAACCGCTCCCTTGCGACGCAGCGGATTTTTGCTCAACTGCGGGAGAGTCGGGTGAAGACCCTCCTCCCAGCGGATGCTGCCTCGCCGGCTTTGTAGTGAGGAGGTGGCGGGGCGCACCGCGGGGTTCACTAGCTCCTCGATTGACGTTGAATCCATCGGCGCGCTATGGTCCAGAGGTGGGAGCGGAGGTGTTATGGCAAATGTGATGCTCTCCACCCCTCGCAGCGTGGACGAGGTGAATCAGTTTCTCGCCGGCTTGGCCCAGTTCCATGTCGGTCCGTTGTGGAAGGTACTCGAACAACAGCTGACGCCCCACCCCACGAGCCATGTCCGACCGCACCTCTGGCGGTGGAAGGAGGTCCGGCCACAGCTCCTGCGGGCAGGCGAGCTGGTAAGCGCAGCCGAGGCGGAGCGTCGGGTACTGATGCTGCTCAACCCAGGGCTGGAAGGGCAAGCGGCAACCACCCATACACTTTATAGTGGCATTCAGTTAATTCTCCCCGGCGAAGTAGCCCGCACCCACCGCCATACCCCGAATGCCCTCCGTTTTGTTATCGAGGGGCGGGGAGCATATACTGTCGTTGATGGGGAGAAGATTCCTATGGCGCCCGGAGATTTCGTGTTAACGCCGAACTGGGTGTGGCACGATCATGGCAGCGAGGGCACAGAGCCGGTTATGTGGTTGGATGGGCTGGATATGCCGCTGGTCCGGCTGCTGGAAGGGATGTTCTTCGAGGCGTACGCGGAAGAGGTGCAACCGTTGACGAAGCCCGCGGGGGCTTCGACGGCGGAATACGGTACAGGGGGCTTCTTACCGACGTGGCAGCGGTCTACCGGTGTGCACTCCCCTCTGTTGAAGTACGCGTGGCGCGAAGCACGGGAGGCATTGATGAGCCTGGGGCCGAATGCTGCCAGCCCTTTTGACGGCCGGATGCTCGAGTATGTCAATCCGGTGACGGGTGGGCCTGCATTACCGACGATGGCGAGTTTTCTGCAACGTCTCACCCCGGGCCAGCGGACGGCGCCACACCGTCACAGCAGCAGTGCGGTTTACCTTGCAGTCGAAGGGCAGGGGCGCACGGTGATTAACGGTAAGGCGTACGACTGGGGGCCGGGCGATGTATTCGCCTTACCGACCTGGTGCGAGCACGCGCATGAAAATCTCTCGACCAGGGAAGATGCGATTCTGTTTTCGTTTACCGACGCACCGGTCATGCGAGCTCTCAACCTGTACCGGGAGCAAGCGCTGTAGGAGGTGAGTATGCTCCAAACTATGATTGTCGGCAGCTTACCGAGGCCTACGTGGCTGGTTCCTCCGGGGCAAGTGTATGGCTCCTGGAAGCTCGCAGGGGAGACACTGCGGGAAGGGCAGGACGACGCGGTGCTCCTGGCGATTGCTGACCAGGAAGCGGCGGGCATGAATATCATCACTGACGGAGAGCAGCGCCGGCGACACTACATCTGGGGCTTCTGTGAGGGATTGACCGGTCTCGATTTTGAACATCTCGTCAAAATCCAAACTCGCGGTGGGCGCTACAATACCCAGGTCGCCGCGGCGCGCGTGATCGGCCCCATACGGCGCCCTCGTCCGATCTTGCTCGATGCGCTCCGCTTCCTCAAACGCCACACGACCAGACCGGTGAAAGTCACTCTACCTGGCCCTATGACGACGGCCGACACCTTGGCCGACGAATACTACGGAAACCGCCGCACGCTGGCAGCAGAGGTGGCCAAGGTGTTAAACGAGGAAGCTCTCGAACTGGCCGAGAACGGTTGTAATATTATTCAGTTCGATGAACCCTGCTTCAACATTTATCTCGACGATGTTGAGGAGTGGGGCATCCGCACTCTCGAAGAGGCTGCCAGAGGGGTACAAGCCAAAACCGCTGTACATATTTGTTATGGCTATGGAGTACCGCAGGTGTTGCAGTGGAAAACCAGGAATACCGACTGGAGTCAGTACTGGCGTACGTTGCCGTTGCTGCGCACGAGCACGATCAACATGATCTCTGTGGAATGTGCTGCGTCGGGTGTTGATCCTGCTGTCCTCGCCGAGGCCAGAGGAAAGGAGTTGATGGTCGGGGTTATCGATGTGGGAACCGAAGAGGTGGAAACAGCTGAGACAGTCGCTGCCCGCATCCGTACAGCGCTGCAATACGTTGACGCAGATCGCCTGTATCCGTGTACCGACTGCGGCATGGTCCCGCGTTCTCGTGCGGCCGCCCGCGGCAAAATGAAGGCCCTGGCCGATGGAGCTTGGATGGTACGATCTGCCTTGATCCAGCACACTGCGCAACGGGAGACGGTGATGGGCTTCCGGCCTGGCACGCGGTAAGGCATCCTCGACCATGGGCTATCTCCGTGAACTCTTTTCCGGCGATCCTCTCTTGGTCGGCGCCTTCCTTGGTGTCGTCATTGCTGCGATGGTCATTTTCTTTGCAGAAAGGGGACGCCGGTAACTCCTCTCTGCTCCTGCCGCTCTCTAGCAAAGAGAAATGGTATGAGGAGGACCTCGTGGCTTATTGCAGGGTTGCTGACCGCACTCATAGCGGTAGTGGTATACTCGAGCTTCCAAATCGGTGGGGTGCGGTGCGAGGTCTGCATCCAATTCCAGGGCAGAGAAGTGTGCCGCAGTGTCGACGGGACGACGGAAGCTGAAGCCCTGAACGCGGCAACCACCAATGCCTGTGCGCTGCTCACTTCTGGAGTCACCAACATCCTGGCCTGTGAGCGCACCCCGCCAAGGCTAGCCGAGTGTCATCCCCGATGACGCTTGGTACTGCTGGTTCTCATTGCACGACAACTGTAAGGATAAAACTTGGCGAGCGCCCGTAGGATCGGTCTTGATCCGCCTGGTGCACGAAGAAGTGGACGTGGGCTACAGGCGCAGAGAAGGAGAACTGAAAGGGCTACCGTCAGGGGAACGGTACGGCACATCGGACGCTTCCTGCACCACCCCTCTATTCTGGTTGGCCGATTGTTGTCAATCGGGAGAAATGATGCCACCAAAAAGCACCATGTGATCGCTGCGGCCTGTAAGACGACCGTTCTCAGCGGTGCTCTCCTGGCCCTCTCTTGACTGTCTGGAGCGATCGTTTTCCCCTTGCACTACGGACGTCTCCCCAGACCGCACTCTGCGCGTCAGCTACTGTTCAATGAACTCCTTCAACACTTCCCGGACTTTTTCTGGTCGCTCTTCTTGTACCAGATGCCCACTGTTGAGGATCACCGCAAAAGCAGCATTTGGGATATCCTGATCGAGCCTACGGCCGAAGTCTAACGGCACATACGCATCCCCATCCCCCCACACGACGAGGGTTGGTACCTGCAGTGTAGAGAGGTTGGGTTGGATCTCGCTGTCAATTAATGGCCGGAGGTTAAACTCGCGCACGAACTTGAGGAGTGCGGTGCGCGCGCCTGGGTCGTCGTGGTACGGTTGGAGATAAGCGTCGAGCAGGGGATCGGCCATACGCTCTTCTTTCTCTACACCACCGCGCAGGATACGTTTGAGAAACCAATCGCCGGTAAACAGGTCACCGACGAGCTTGGTGCGAAGTAGGCGCAGGCTCAGCGATGGGGGCGTGTAGTACAGCGGTGCGTCCATAATGATGAGTTTGCGGACTTTGCCAGGGTTGCGGAGGGCATACAGCGTGACGATGGCACCCCCAGCATCGTGTCCAACGAGGAGCGGATTTTCCAGGTGGAGATGATCTAAGAACTTCCCTAGCTGCTTCACATACAAGTCAACACTATAGATTTTGTCTTGCGGCTTTTCGGAAAAGCCGAAGCCCATGAGGTCGAGGCTGTAGACCGTGTTCCCGAACGTAAGGCCGGGGGTGATGTTCCGCCACAGGTATGAGTACGTGAGGAGGCCATGCAAAAAAACCAATGGGCGTCCGATTCCCTCCTGCTGATAGTGTAGGGAGACTCCATCAATCTGGACGTATTTTTTGTCGGGGTATTTTTGTGCCAGCTCAGGCCCGGTGAGGCTTGGCCCTGAGGATCCACAGCCTGTGAGATAGAGAGCGATGGCCAATACCGCACCATAGCCCACTCCCTGTGATTTCATAGTGTCTCGCTCCTTTCCAGTGCTCGTTTGACAGCAACTCGCCCCGGATGCACAATGGGTTGCTGTGCCTTGACAGCAGACGGTTGGTCGTGGGCGGTTACTGTACCGCTGCTAAGCATGCACGACAAGAGGCTATTTTCTCGTCCCGGGAGGAAACGATGACAGAGCCAGGAGTTTTTGCGGTGATGTATACAACGCGCAGCATGCGCCGGCTAAAACCTGATCCCGTGCCAGACGAAGTAATCTACCGCGTTCTCGATGCGGCAATCCGGGCCCCGAGCGGGGGAAACACTCAACACTGGCGTTTTCTTGTGGTGAAAGACCCGCAGGTCAAACAGCAGGTGCAGCACATCTACCACAAGGGATGGAATGAGGTCCAGGCACTGTACCGCAACCGAACTGTGCCTGAACATATGGGAGAGGAAAAATTTCGCCGCTTGCTCGCGGCAGCAACGTATCTTGCCGAACATCTCGCGGAGGTGCCGGTGTTGCTATTCGCGTGCTTAAAAGAACGCCCTCTGCCGCCGCAACTCGCTGCCAAACTTGCTCGCCTCTCGGGGTCGAGCATTTACCCGGCAGTACAGAACATTCTGCTTGCCTGCCGCGCGCTGGGTCTTGGCGCGACGTTAACAACTGTGAGCTCTCTGTACGAAGATGAGCTGAAATCGATTCTTCATCTGCCCGCTGATATCTCGACCTATGCGTTGATCCCTATTGGTTACCCGCGGGGGAGGTTCGGCCCGGTACAGCGTATACCGGTCGAAGAGGTGACGTGTATGAACCGTTGGGGCACGCCGTTCAAGCGGCCCGTATGAGCAGGTGGTGCCGAAGGCTAAGCGGGTGTCTGGTTGTTTGCTGTTCCTCGCTGCCTGTGTACTCCTGCCCGAGTCGGGTCAGAAATCAGCGTCCTGCCTAGTTTTGTGGGCTCAGCCAAATATTTCGTGGTAAACTGCTGGTGCAAAACCGACAAGGAGCGTGCCTCCTATCCGGATGACAGGTGCTCGCAGGGTGCCGGAAGGGCCGAGTAACACCGAGAGGAGGTCATCGCGGCTTGGCCGGTCTTTGGCCAAGTGCCACCGCACGATCTTCTTTCCTTTGGTGGCGACCACTGTGGAGAGATTGTGCATTAATTGGAGCGCTGCATCGGCGCCAAGGCGCTCTTTACGCGCATTCACCGTCGTTTTTGCGGTGATCCCCTTCTGCGCAAGAAACTCTTGCGCCTTGCGACAAGTCATTCAGCCCGGACGATGGTAATACCAGTCGATGGTTTGCGCCATATATGCTCCTACGGCAGGGTCTTCTTGCGCAGACTATTGACAATAATCCATTCGTAGCCGTCGACCAAGGCGAGCCAAGCCGATGCCAGCAGATCACGAGATTTCCGCATGGTGCTCCACTGCTGCCGGCCGTCGGTAAACTTTTGAATGGAGACGACTTCGGCCGCAGTACCTTCTCCACCACGATGGGTGTACGATTCGGTGACTCGGACACTTTCCAGAAACGGGAAATGCTTCACCAGGACACGGCGCAGTGCTAGGTCCAGGGCGTGGACCCCGCCGACTCCTGGCGCTGCTCCGAAGTCTCGGGTCCCTGCGATTTCAACCTCAACGACCGCGTCGATAGCGCTGTGCCCCTCCCAGACTTCGTCAACAACACGCCAGCGTACCACCCGGAATGGGGGGAGGTAATGGGGATCGTTATGCCAGTGTGCGACATCCTGCGACGCCTGAGGAGCAGTCACCTCATCAAAGAAGCTGGGAGATCGACCGCGCTGCTCTGTCATGAGGACTCCATCCGTTTGCTTGGGAGGGGTAGAGAGAAACCCTGGGGCATAGAGAACAAGGGTTGTCGGGCGGCCCCACCTCACCTCTCCCTCCTCGATCTCTTACGAGACGCGAAAACGAAACCTGGTATCCTTGTTCCTCCATAAAGTTTTCCTCACGCTGGCCGTGCTGCTTCGAGTGTCTCCCAGTGGATCTGCCAAAAGTGGGGGAGCGGGGGAGAGAACTCGAAGTGCCCGCCAAAGCACTCGAAGCTCGGCTGGTGGGAGAGCCGCTCCGTGACGTAGTGTAGGTGTTCTGCCACCCTCCCCTCCGTTGGCGTGCCAATATCTATGCGCTGCCGCCGGCCACATTTTTTACAGCTCACCTCGACACGCATGTTCTCCTCTAGATTTGTCCGAAAAGACCATATAAGTATCTATCCATTTGCTACCACGACTCTGAAGGAGCTCGCAAGCGCATGCCGTTGGTTACATTTGTGAAACAGGGACTGACCATTGAGGTGCCGCGAGGAGCCAACCTCCGGGAGGTAGCCCTGGCCAATAAGATCGACTTGTATGTGTTTCCGTCGAACATTATTAACTGCCGCGGGCGGGGGCTCTGTGGCACCTGTCGCGTCAAGGTTGACGATCATCGCGCGCTCTCACCCCGGACGTTGGCGGATGAACGAAAATGTGGCTGGGAAGGAAAGGCGTACCGCCTGGCCTGCCAGTCGCAAGTCCTCGATGATGTGGCTGTGATCACCAACCCGCGTCGCATTTTGGGCTGGATGGATCATCCGACCTATGAGCGGTTGAAACAGGAGGCATGACCATTCCCTGTACCGCTTCCACAGCAGGAGGTCACATTTAGTCCGGGAAACTCCCTCTGGTCGATGGTTCTGCGCCTACTACAATATCTTGTGGTTTTGGATCTTCTCTTGTCAAAGGAATAGGGCTCTGTTAAAAAAAGGTATGGCATCTGCCATCCCTGGTTGCACAAGGGTATAGCTCGTCTTGCCTTGCGGTTAGAGGGGCTTTTTTGTATCGGCCTCTCTGAAGGAGCGTGGCCATGCTGCGGACTGACATCGCCGAAGGATTGACGTTTGACGACGTGCTCTTGATGCCGGCTGCCTCGGACTTCCTGCCGAAAGATGCCGATGTATCGACCCTGTTGACCCGCACGATCAAATTAAACATCCCGCTCGTGAGCGCGGCTATGGATACGGTGACGGAAGCGCGCACGGCTATAGCTATGGCGCAAGCCGGGGGGATCGGCATTATCCACCGTAATCTCAGTGTGGCTGCTCAGGCGGCGGAGGTCGAGAAGGTTAAGAAGTTCGAGAGCGGAATGATTACCGACCCGATCACGATTAGCCCAGACCTGCCGATCGCCCAGGCGCGCGAGATCATGCAGCGCTACCACATCTCTGGGTTGCCGGTGACGAAGGACGGACGGCTGGTCGGCATTCTGACCAACCGTGATCTGCGGTTCGAGAAGCGGCTCGATCGTTTAGTGGCCGAGGTCATGACGAAGGACCGGTTGGTAGTGGCACGACCGGGAGTGACGCTTGAGCAGGCAAAGGAGATTTTGCATCAACACCGGATCGAAAAATTGCTCGTGGTTGACGAGCATATGCGGCTCAAAGGGTTGATCACGGTGAAGGACATCGAGAAGACGATCCAGTACCCCAATGCCTGCAAAGACGCACTCGGGCGGTTACGGGTGGGAGCGGCGATTGGTACGGGAGACGACCGGGAAGTCCGCGTCGAAGCGCTCGTGCATGCCGGCGTTGATGTGGTGGTGATTGATACGGCTCACGGTCACACGACGAGCGTCATCGAAACGATCCGCCTGCTGAAGCGAGAATTCCCGACACTCCCGCTCATTGCTGGTAACATCGCCACGGCCGAAGGAGCTCGGGCATTGGTCGAGGCCGGTGCCGACGGGATTAAGGTAGGTATGGGACCGGCCTCGATCTGTACGACGCGGGTGGTATCAGGCGTCGGAGTCCCGCAGCTCACGGCCATTGCCGACAGTGCAACGGTAGCTGCTGCTGCTGGTGTGCCTCTGATTGCTGATGGCGGGATTCGCTTCTCCGGTGACATTGTGAAGGCGCTGGCCGCTGGTGCACATGCGGTGATGATTGGCAGTCTCTTTGCCGGGACGGAAGAGAGTCCGGGGGAAACGATCCTGTATCAGGGGCGTACGTATAAGCTGTATCGCGGCATGGGCTCCCTCGAGGCGATGCGCGAGCGGGAAGGCAGCCGCAACCGCTATTTCCAGGACGATGAGGAGAGTGCAGGGAAGTTGGTACCTGAAGGGATCGAAGGACGGGTGCCCTACAAAGGAAGTTTGGCTTTGGTCATCGATCAGTTAGTCGGTGGGCTGAAAGCCGGAATGGGCTACACGGGGTGCCGGACGCTTGCCGAACTCCGGACCAAAGCGAAGTTCATTCGGGTGACTGCTGCCGGACTCCGTGAGAACCATGTGCATGATGTCATCATTACTAAGGAGGCACCGAATTATCGGTTGGAGTAAATGATTCTCATTCTCGACTTTGGCAGCCAATATACGCAGCTCATCGCCCGACGAGTGCGTGAGGCACATGTTTATTGTGAGATCTATCCGTATAATATCTCTCTTGAACGTATCCAACAGCTCCAACCTGAGGGCATTATTCTCTCCGGTGGACCGGCCAGTGTCTATGAGGCCGATGCCCCGATGCTCGATGCACGGATATTGCGACTGTCTGTGCCGTTCCTCGGTATCTGTTATGGCATGGGAGTTCTGCACCAACTGGCCGGAGGGGTGGTAGCGCGAGCCGAGCGGCGCGAATTTGGTTCGGCGGAGTTGGTCATTGATGAGGACACCGGTATCTTCGCTGGGTTCCCGATCGGCAGTCCCACCCGGGTATGGATGAGTCATGGCGATAAGATAGAAGCCATGCCTGCCGGGTGGCGGGTGCTCGCCCATTCGGCAAATTCCCCTATTGCGGCCTGCTGTGATCAGTCTGGGCGTTTGTTTGGTGTGCAGTTCCATCCCGAAGTCGTACATACTGATCGTGGCGCAGAGATGATACGCAATTTCCTCTTCAAGGTGTGTCAGTGTGAACCTTCATGGACAATGGAAGGGTTTATCGAACGGGAAATCCAACATATTCGCCACCGGGTCGGGACCGGGCAGGTCGTCTGCGGACTCAGCGGAGGGGTCGATTCTGCTGTCGTTGCCCTCCTTGTGCACCGTGCGATTGGGGAGCGCTTGACCTGTGTGTGTGTCGATAATGGTCTCTTGCGCCAGGGAGAGGCGGAAAAAGTGGCAACTGTTTTTTCCGGGTTAGGGCTACGTCTGCGTTGTGTGGATGCGTCAGCGCAGTTCCTGCGCAACTTGGCTGGGGTGGAAGACCCGGAACAGAAGCGCCGTATCATTGGTCGTACTTTTATCGAAGTGTTCGAGAGAGAAGCGGCGGCCTTGCCGGCGGTGCAATTCCTTGCCCAGGGAACCCTTTACCCCGATGTCATCGAGTCAGTTTCGTTCAAGGGACCGTCAGCGACAATCAAAAGTCACCATAATGTTGGCGGTCTGCCTGAACGGATGCGTTTGGAGTTACTGGAGCCCCTACGGGAATTATTCAAAGACGAAGTGCGGGTATTAGGGCGCTTGCTGGGGCTGCCACGTGACATCATTGGACGGCATCCGTTCCCCGGTCCTGGCTTGGCCATCCGTGTCATTGGCGCGGTCGATGCCGAACGCTTGGCGATCCTACGGGCGGCAGACGTCATTGTCGAGGAGGAAGTACGGGCTGCCGGCCTCTATGATCAAGTGTGGCAAGCATTTGCTGTCCTCCTGCCGGTGCGCAGCGTTGGCGTAATGGGGGATGCGCGCACCTACGAGCAGGTGATTGCCATTCGCGCAGTGGAAAGCGTGGACGGCATGACGGCCGACTGGGCGCAGTTGCCGTATACGCTCCTTGGGCGGATCGCGAACCGAATCGTCAACGAAGTCCGAGGAGTGAATCGGGTGGTGTACGATATTTCTTCTAAACCTCCGGCGACGATAGAGTGGGAGTGAGGCGGGTGACGAGGATCTGGTTAGATGAGCAATGAGCGGCGGTACATCTAACAGGGTCTGGCGGCTTGCGTCTGCAGTGCTCCATACGATATGCCGCCTATATCGCTTGAGCTGAGGGGAAGGGAGACGATGGGGTTTGTTCATCTTCATCTCCATACACAGTTTAGTCTGCTCGACGGGGCGAATAAGATTCGCCACTTAATGCCGCGAGTGCGGGCGTATGGTATGCCGGCAGTGGCAATGACTGACCACGGGAACATGTTCGGCGCCATCGAATTCTACCGCACGGCGGTACAACACGGGGTTAAGCCAATCATTGGCTGTGAAATGTATGTTGCCCCGAAGAGCCGCTTCGACCGCACTGCACTCAGCGGGGTGGAGGACTACGAACATGGCGGTAATTTCCACCTGATCCTGCTTGCCATGAACCTAGAAGGGTATAAAAATTTGTGCCGCCTTGTTACCGCAGGCTTCACTGAAGGCTTCTACCGCAAGCCACGGGTAGACAAAGAACTCCTCCGTGAATTCAACAAAGGGCTTATTGCCCTCTCCGGTTGTCTGAGCGGCGAACTCGCGCGGGCGATGCTCGCGGGGCGCGATGAACTAGCGCGCCAGATCGCGGCTGAATATGCTGCCATCTACGACGGGCGGTTCTACATTGAGGTGCAGGCCAATCACTTACCTGAGCAGGAGCGCTTGAACCCGGCCCTCATCGAACTGGCCAAAGACCTTTCCCTGCCGGTAGTGGCGACGAACGACTGTCATTACCTCACGGCCGAGGATGCCGAGGCGCATGAGGTATTGCTGTGCATTCAAAGTGGTAAGGTGTGGTCGGACGAGAAGCGGTGGCGCTTCGGCACCAATCAGTTGTTCGTCAAGTCGCCGGAGGAGATGGCGGCGGAGTTCTCCCACTGTCCTGAGGCGGTGGCGAATACTTTGGAGGTCGCGTCACGCTGTAACCTGGAGTTGTCGTTCGGCAATTTTCACTTCCCAGTGTTTGCCTTGCCCGCAGGGGAATCGCTGGAAGCGCACCTAGAGAAGTCTGCGCGGGGGGGGCTGGAGACTCGTCTCACCCAGATCCGCGCGGGGGGTACGAATCTCACTGCCGCACAAGAACAGACCTACCGTGACCGCCTGGAGTTCGAGCTCAAGGTGATCAAGGACATGGGGTTCGCTGGCTACTTCTTGATCGTGGCGGATTTCATTGGCTACGCTAAGTCTCAAGGGATCCCCGTTGGCCCTGGCCGTGGCTCGGCTGCTGGGAGTTTGGTTGCATACGCGCTGCGGATTACCGATGTTGACCCGATCCGCTATCAGCTCCTCTTCGAGCGGTTTCTTAATCCCGGCCGTAAGAGCATGCCGGATATCGACGTGGATTTCTGCTTTGAACGGCGCGATGAGGTGATCCGCTATATCAAAGAAAAATATGGTGCCGATAAGGTCGCCCAAATCATCACTTTTGGTACGCTAAAGGGCAAGCAGGCGATCAAAGATGTCGGGCGGGTATTGGAGTTTCCGTACGGCGAGACCGATCGGATCGCGAAGCTCTATCCCGCGCCAAAGCAGGGGAAGGAGTACCCGCTGGAAGCTGCGTTGGATATGGAGCCGCGGTTGCGCGCAGTGCGGGAGCGCGGTGAGCGGGAGCGCAAGCTGTTTGATTATGCACTCAAGCTTGAAGGGTTGTTGCGGCACGCCTCTAAGCATGCCGCGGGTATCGTCATTTCCCCCTCACCGTTGGTCGAACATCTCCCGTTATTTGTCGATAAAGAGGGCAACGTTCTCACCCAGTATGCCGGGCCTGATGTGGATGCTATCGGCTTGATTAAGTTTGACTTTCTTGGCCTCAAAACCCTCACGCTGCTCGATGATGTGGTGCAGCGCATTCGCAAGAGACGTGGCATCGTCGTTGATTTGAGTACACTGCCCTTGGACGACCGCCTGACCTACCAGACCCTCTCCCGGGGGGACACCGTAGGGGTCTTTCAAATGGAAGGGAGCGGCATCCGTAAGCTTATTACCCAGCTCAAACCCAGCTGCTTTGAGGATATCATCGCGGTCATTGCTCTGTTCCGTCCTGGGCCGCTTGACAGTGGCGCAGCCGAGCAGTTCATTCGGCGGAAACATGGCAAAGAGCCGATCACCTATATGCACCCGCTGCTCGAGCCCGTCTTGAAAGAGACCTATGGCGTCACGATCTATCAAGAGCAGGTCATGCAAATTGCCCAGGTCTTGGCCGGCTATACGCTTGAGGAAGCGGATAATTTGCGCCGCGCTATGGGGAAAAAAAAGAAAGAGGTGATGCAAGAAGAACGAGTCCGCTTCCTAAGGGGTGCAGCGAAGAATCGTATTCCGGATAAGCTTGCCGGTGAGATCTTTGATCAGATGGAGACGTTTGCGGCGTATGGGTTTAACAAGTCGCATGCCGCATCCTATGCTTTTCTTTCCTATCAGACAGCTTACCTCAAGGCCCATTATCCCCAGGAATTCATGGCTGCGCTCATGAGCTTGGAGATGGGCGACACGAACAAAACCTATAAGAACATCGCGGAATGTCGGCTACAGGGGATCCCGGTGCTGCCACCGGATGTACACGAAAGCGATGCAGGCTTTACCATCAGTGGCGAGACAATCCGGTTCGGTTTAGGGGCAGTCAAGGGGGTCGGGGCGAAAGCGATCGAGGTCATCCAAGCCGCGCGACAAGACGGTCCGTTTACCGACCTCTACGACTTCTGTCGACGCGTACGCGGCTCACAGGTCAACAAGCGGGTCATTGAAAGCCTCATCAAATGCGGGGCCCTTGACTCCCTGCGAGCCTCGCGTGCGCAACTGATGGCTGGGCTTGAGGAGGCTTTGCGTTGGGCTGAACAACAGAGCAACGGGACAGCGCCTAGTTCTCAGTTAGGACTCTTTGGGACCATCGCGAGCAGCAATGATACCCATCCTCCCGCGCTGCCCGACACAGCAGAATGGTCGGATGCAGACAAGTTGCGCTACGAACGTGAGACCCTCGGGTTCTTTATCACTGGCCACCCGCTCGACAAGTATGCCAGCCGGTTGTTTGGGGTAGTGTTGCTTTCGACCAATGACTTGAAGAACCGTACGCCTCAGGAGCGAGTGCGGCTTGCTGGGGTCATCCACTCGTTGAAATTGAAAAACAACAAAAAGGGGGATCGGTATGCGATGTTCACTTTGGAAGACAAGGAGGGAATCGTTGAAGTAATTGTCTGGCCCGAAGCGTACCGCAAGCACGAAGCGGCAATCCATTCCGATGTGCCGGTGTGTCTCAGTGGCATCCTCGAGGTGGATGAGGAGCGTTGTCAGATTGTTGCGGATGAGGTGGTGCCTTTGGAGGCAGTTGCTACTGAAGAAGTCCGTCAAGTACATATCCAGGTGCCGGCCGAGGTGACGACAAAAGAGGATCTGCTCGCGCTGCGCGAAGTGCTAACCCAGCATCAGGGGACGTGTCAGACCTTCCTGCACTTGTTACGGCCAGACTATACGGAAACCGTTATCGCGCTACCACAGACGCTCAGTGTCACCCCCAGCCGTTCCATGGTTACTGCTATTGAGCGGTTATTCGGGAGCGGGGTCGCGTCGTTTCGTTAAATGAGACCTATGACCCTATCGGTGTATGGAACGGTACAGGGGGACGACTGAAGACTGCCAATGCGCTCCAGAGAGCTGCTCTATGTGCCGTGAGCCTATGAGAGGTAATCGCTTGCCGGCTGCGGTTATGTCCGGCCCAGAGCGGGTTGTGCTGGTGGGGGTTGAACGGCCGGCTCGCCACGCTAATGGGCGCCTCGGACCAGCCTATTTCTACGTCGAAGAATCTTTGGATGAGCTAGCCCGCCTCAGTGAGACCGCTGGTCTTGTGGTCGTCGGGAAGACGGTACAAGCTCTGCGAGAGGGTGTCAATCCCGCCACCTTTATCGGCAGTGGTAAGGTTGCGGAAATCAAAGAGCAGTGTGCGGCGACCGAGGCGAGAACGGTTATCTTTGATGATGATTTGTCCCCTGCACAACAACGCAATCTGGAAAGGTTACTGCAACTGAAGGTCTTAGATCGAAGCCAGCTGATTCTTGACATCTTCGCCCAACGGGCGCGGAGCCAGGCTGGGAAATTACAAGTCGAACTCGCTCAGCTTGAATACCTCCGCTCTCGCTTAACCCGCCAGTGGATCCACCTGTCGCGTTTAGGCGGTGGGGTCGGGACCCGGGGACCCGGTGAGACGCAGCTTGAAGTTGACCGCCGCCGTATTCGTGAGCGCATCGCCACTTTGCGACGACGCCTACAGGATGTCGAACGGACACGCACCTTGCAGCGGCAAGAGCGTGCGCGCGTGCCGTTTCCATGCGTCGCCTTGGTCGGTTACACCAATGCTGGGAAATCAACGCTCATGAATCAGCTCACCCAGGCAGGGGTGTTGGTCGAGGACCAGCTGTTTGCCACCCTCGATCCGACCTGTCGGCGTCTTGATCTACCAGACGGAGACACAGTAATGATAATTGATACTGTTGGTTTTATCAATAAATTGCCGCACCAATTGATTGATGCTTTTAAAAGTACGCTGGAGGAAGTACGGACGGCCGACTTGTTACTCCATGTTATCGATGCGGCCCACCCCCGTTGGGCTGAGCAACGGGCTGTTGTCAGACAGGTGCTGGAGGAAATTGGTGCTGGCCAAACACCAACTATTGCTGTGTTCAATAAACTTGATCGTTTGCCGCCTGCGGAGACAGGGGATAGTTTCTCCCAGCCGTGGGTGCAAGGGAGTGGCGGGCGAGAACGTCCTGTGGACAGAGGAGAGGTGCAAAGTGTAGGCATTTCTGCGTTGCTGGGCTGGGGTATAGATCACTTATTAATAGCGATTGCACGGTGTTTAGCACATCAACGTGAGCTCGTACACTTAAACCTTCCTCTCAAAGAGAGCCGAGTGGTCGCATGGTTACATCGCAACGGCAAAGTGTTGGAAGAAGTCTACGCCGACTCCATGGTTCGCGTCACTGCGTCCGTCAGTAGTAAGGTCGCCGGGCAACTTCGGAAACTGCTCTCAACTGTATAGAGGGATGAGAACTCCCAGCAGAAGGGATTCCTTTGCGCTCTGCTCTTCTCAACGGACCGAACCTAATTACCCTGCTCCGTATCGGGGCCATACCGTTGTTTCTCATTCTCTTGACCGCCGGCAAGTACACGGAAGCCCTCCTGGTGTTCGTTCTTGCTGGGGTCACCGATTCGCTCGACGGTGCCTTGGCACGGCTCACTAATTCCCGCACAACGCTCGGGGCATATATTGACCCCCTTGCTGATAAATTATTACTCGTCAGTTCCTTTCTCTTCCTCGCTGTTGCCGGGTTCATTCCGCGTTGGCTGACCATTGTCATCATCAGTCGCGATGTGTTGATCTTGGTCGGCTTTGCCGTGTTGTTTGTGATGACAGGGCATGCAATGACGGTCAAACCGACCCTGGTTGGCAAGGCTTGTACCTTTTTCCAGCTCCTGACCGTGACGCTCACCCTGGTCTCTCTCCATAATCCCTCTTGGACCTTCCCGCTCCTTTGGCGTGTCACAATCATTTTGACAGGTGGTGCAACGGTGGTTTCGGGTTGGCAGTACCTTTCTCGTGGGCTGCTATGGTTAAGTCAACAGGGTGACAAGCAATCGGCGAGTGGCGATAACAATCAGCCTAACTCTGATGAGGCAAGACAGCGCTATTCGGCATAGGCAGCTAGTCCGCGCCCCTTTTTCGTTAGAGTACTAGGGGGTTGCCCCTGGACGGGGAGCACGGTATCCCACGGGAGAGGGATAGAAGTCCGATAACCCTTTGCTTGAGTAGCGTGCGTAGGATTGCTATATGAGTGCTTCCCTATTGCTGCCGCTCGCGTGGGTTGGGAAAAGGGAGAAGGGTGGACCGTGATCCAGGTGTTTCCCCGCATTGAGGATAGCAAAATAATGGAACTCTTCCGGAAGGGAGTGGAAGGGCAGTGGTCGGCAGCATCGATCGACTGGAAGCATCCAGTCCAGCTCGATCAGCGGGAAAAAAGAGCCTTTGCTCGCATTCTCACTCCGGTCTATTTGGGGGAGCAGACCGCTATGATAGGGGCCAGCTCGGTCATTCCCCAGTTCTTTGCCGCGCATCATACGGAAGCACAACTGTACTTAGCGACCTTCCTGCTTGACGAGGCCCGGCATTTTGAAGCTCTAACCCGCTTCTACCAGACAATCGAGATGCGCCCTTTGGAGGTGCGGGATCTCAAAGAGATCCTCCGCTATCAAGTACGACTGTTCAAGTCGCGCGACAAGATTGAATGGCTCTGGGGAATTTTAATCAGCGATATTCTGGCCCGTCATTTTTACGGCACTTTGGTCAAGGCACACCCGGACTCGTTATTTGCCCAGATTGGCAGCCGCATTTTGCTCGATGAGGCCCGTCATCTAGCGTTTGCCGAGCTCTATCTCAAAGCTGCCTTAGCACGACAGCCGGAGCTGGCGCCTAAGTTTCTGGCTATGCGTGATGACTTGTTGTGGTTAATGCACGCGATTTATGCTGCCTTGAAAGAGGATGCCAACGTGGTGGGTGTTGACGGGAACCGGCTGCTTGCAGCCGTAGGCGATGATATCGAGAAGAAGGTGCGGCGACTCCATCTCCCTGAGCCGTTGGAAGATGAACTAGTATGAAACGGAGCCGCCCTGCTCCTCTTGCTCTCCCTCGCTGGCCACGGGCGAACCGCCTGGAGCTTATTCGCCAACGGCAAGAATACCTGCGTGCCTTGCCGCACTGGGAGCTGTCCCATCACCACGTGCTGGACTGGCCCGTGCCTGCCGACACGCTGGCGCGGTTCTTAGAGTGCCTCACTGGCCACATGGTGCTTCCTGTCGGGATTGTTGGTCCATTGGTTCTCAACTTCGGGCTCTATGCGCTCGATGAGAGTGGCACGGTGTGCGAGGAGAAGAGAGAGAACGATCAGGTGTTCGTGCCGCTCGCACATACAGAAGGAGGCCTATCTGCCTCTGTGCAACGCGGTATGAGGGCGACGGCTTTAAGCGGTGGGGTGCGCACCCAAGTGTTGGCCGACCGCATGACGCGTGATTCGTGTTTTGTCTTTCGTAGCACCGAGGAAGCTGCAACTCTCGCGCGCTGGGTTGCGGCCCGACGTGCGGCGATGATTGAGTGGCTGAAAGATCCGCTAAATCCATTCCGCAGTGGAACACCTGGGGCGCCTAGTGGCAAGTCTGCCAAGGGGCTGCCGCTGGTCAGTGCCCATGCGGTACTCCGTGAAGTCGAGCCTCATGTCCTTGGCTCTATGTGTCATCTGCTTTATCGTTTCACGACGGGAGATGCCTGTGGTCCCAATATGATCACTCGCAACGCCTACGCCCTGAATCAAGGGTTTGTCCTCGCCCGGTTCCCGCGCGACACAGGGATCACGCCGCTGCGAGTGTTCTTGGAAACCAATATGGGTGGTGATAAAAAACCAAGCCATGCGTTCTTTCAATTTCCGGGGCATGGCAAGGTTGTCCTCGCCGAAGCGACTGTCCCCCGTACGGTACTCCGGCGGGTCTTACGGGTTGATGTGGAGGATATTGTCGCGCTGGAGCATGCCGGCTTACATGGCGCGCACGCAAGTGGCATGCAATCCTTTGCTTTTACCCCCGCGTCTGCTGTTGCGGCGATCTTTGCGGCGACTGGCCAGGATTTAGGGATGGTGGGTACGAGTAGCATGGCGCAGGCCGCTGTTACCCGTCTCGGGGACGATTTGCACCTCTCCATTCGCTTCTCGGGGCTAGAGGTGGGAACGGTAGGAGGGGGCACCGGACTGCCGCATGCCCAGGCATACCTCCAACTCATGGACTGCCTAGGGGCGGGGAAAGTGTACCGCTTTGCGCAGATTATTGCTGCCACTGCCCTCTGTCTGGAATTGTCAGCGGCAGCAAGTATGGCTGCGGCAGGGAGCCAGAATTTCTTGCAGGCGCACCTCGAACGCGGGGGCCTGCGCTAAAGCGGTATTTAGCCCCTCGTGATGCACGACTGCCTATGCCCAACATCCGTCTCATTGTGAATCCGGTTTCCGGGAAGGGAAAAGGGGCTGTCATTGCTGAGCGGGTGAGCCGTAGTCTGACTGATTATGGCTTGGCCCACGAGATTGCCTATAGCCCGTCTCCCGAGGGGCCGGCGGAGCTGGCGCGGGCAGCAGTGCGGGACCGGTATGCGTTGGTTGTTGCGATCGGCGGCGACGGTTTGGTCAACCAGGTGGCCAGTGAACTAGTGGGCAGCGAGGTCGTATTGGGTGTAGTCCCGGCAGGAGTCGGGAATGATTTCGCCCGGGGTGTCGGGATTCCCTTGAACTGGGCACAGGCGTGTGCTGTCATCGCACGGGGCAGTGTCCGGCAGCTCGATGTCGGAAAGGTCAACGCGCGGTATTTCTTTTCTGTTGCCGTGATGGGCTTTGCCGCTGAGGTGAATCGCCGCGCCAACCGGTTCCGACGGTGTCGTATCGGTGCCCTGTATACGGTCATGACTATCGCTACCGTTGTACGAGAAAAACCGACCTTCTTTACTCTTTGGTACGATGGGTGCGAGCGGCAGTGCTATAGTTGGATGATTGCCGTGGCCAATACCTGGAGTTGCGCACGGGGGATGGTATTAGTGCCGGGTGCCCGACCGGACGACGGTCTGCTCGATACCTGTATTGTCAACGGGATGGGGCGGATGGAGTTATTGTATACCTTCCCGCGCGTCTTTCTGGGGAGACATGTCTATCACACGGGTGTCGAAACTCTACGCTGTCGAGAGATAACCGTGAGTGGCGCAAAGCCGAGCGACCTGTATGCCGACGGAGAGCGGATGGGGTCTCTGCCAGCAGTGTTGCGTGTTGTGCCAAAGGCGCTCAAGGTCATGCTGCCACCAAGA
>Ga0308420_1000082_pt1 | contig 35662 bp, 26 predicted proteins | sample HotsprSampleMS55_FD_203802 | JGI IMG/M metagenome (GOLD analysis project Ga0308420, IMG submission 203802) | Hot spring phototrophic mat microbial communities from Mushroom Spring, Yellowstone National Park, Wyoming, United States - 20090730_MS55 ... | reverse complement strand
TCATCGAACCGGCGGTATTCGTGTACCGCGTCAAAAATCATCGGTTTGTGGATTCGCTCGACACGCACATCAGTTTCTTTGTGCCCGTGGACGTGAAGACACTGCGGGAGGCGCATGGACCGACCACCTTTGTCACCAACGTGCCGGTGACGATCTCCCGCGTACAGGTCTCCGCTCTCTCCAACGGCGTGGTTCGCTGGTCCTTCCAGGCGACGCCGGTGGTGGTTTCCAACGACGGCGTCTTGCGATGAAAACGGGATGGTTCCTGGCGCTTCTGGCAGGACCGGCCGTCTCGGTTGTTCTCGCCGCCGCTCCACCCGACTGGTCTCGTCCAGCCTTTCAGGAGATTCGCCGCGCCTGGCAAACCGAAACCAATGCCCTCGAGGGCGCCCGGCGCCTCGCTTACCAAGAGATGCTGGAACGGCGTCAGACGGAGATGGAGGCGGAGCTGCGCGACAAGTCGGCGGTGCGAAATGTCACTGGCATGGCCGTCGCCCGCCGGGCGCTGGAGATTTGCCGCGAGGGACTCGAATCGGTTCGCACAAATGGAACCTTTCACCTCCCCGGTTCGATTCGACGCGAACTGACGGAATGGCTTCAGAAGCTGGCAGCGGAAAAGGCGGCGGCCGACGCCCGGACCGATGAGAGCCTGGCTCAGGCCCGTGCTCGGTTCAAAACGCGTTTGGCGGAGACCCTGGTGCGCGAGACCGGCCAGCCGGCGCCGTCTGATCCTGAACTCGATCGGATCTTCGATGCCCTTCTGGCCGCGGCTCCGGCCCCCTTCCAGCCGTCCCGGCCAGACGAAAAGTCCCCCGCCGCCTCCTCCCAACCCCAAGAAGCGACATCGTCAGCCCCACTTTATTTCGCGGCCAGCGGCGAGGCCGAAAACTGGAGGACAGCGGGGCGATGGATGGCCGACGTGATGGCCCGGGATGTCTTCTCTATCCCGATTCTGGCGGTGACTTCCTCCTACCAGGGTGCTCAGCATCCCCCGATCGGCGGCGATCCAACCCCTTACTCGTACGAGATGGTCGAGCCGATTCCTGCCGACGCCGGTGTCGTCCGCCTTTACCGGCTCAAACGGCTTCCCGGCCGGGAGCCCGTGGAGGTCATGGCCTGGCCTTCCCTCCAGAACCGGGGGCGGCTCGAGTTCCGCACCCAACCGGTGACCACAATTCCAAGCCCTCATGGCTTCGAGCTGGAAACGGCGGTCGCTGGGCAACGAGAAGGGGGACGGGGGATCGAAGCGCGAGTGGCCTCCCGTCCGCCCGGTGCTGAGATCCAAATCAATGGGCGGGCCGCGTCGGGACCCGATGGTGGCCCCCTCCGAACCCCGGCGCAATTTCAGATTCTCCCAGGCACCTATCGTTTGACCCTCTCTTTGCCGAACCACGTCGCCCAGACCCTCACCAACTGGAACCCCCAGACCACGCCTTCGGTGGCGCTCGTTCTTCCCCACGAGACGAACCTTCCCCCCACCAAAGTGATCCGGATGGACCCGACCCGGCCGTGGATTTCCTCCGACCTCGTCGTCCGCCCCGGCGACCGTCTTTGGGTGCTTCCGGAAGGATTTTGGGTCATTGGTGCACGGGGGGAACGGTGTGGCCCCGAGGGTTATCCCCACACCGCCGCCTTCGCTCACTATTACCAGTCGGTCCCCGACCCTCGTCAGTCACTGGCCCATCCGTACGGAGCCCTCCTGATCCGGTTCGGGCCGTTCGAGGATCCGATCGCGGTGACGAACGCCCGCCTTTTTCGTGTGTCGCTTCAGGGCGTGCCAACGCTCGACGTCAACGAACGGTCCGACAAGGATCTCCGGCGGAACAACCGGGGTTCCATGACCGTGCGGCTCATCCACGTGCCATTCACGCCGTAGCGTTTTCCGATTGTCGAAAGGGATCCCCGAAGGCTATAATTTCGGCCTGTTTTCCGAGGAGACGCGATGAACGGCAAGGTTCCGGTTTGCATCGTGGGCGGTGGGATGATCACGCAGGTCCAGATCCTGCCCTCCTTCTATCACCTTCAGCGTCTGGGCCGGGTCGGCGACCTCCATGTATGCGCCTTGAACAGCGCCCCGCTTCGGACACTGGCGGAGGATGCGCTTCTTCGGAAAGCGTTCCCGGGCCAGACGTTCATCCCTTACCCTTCGCTCGAGAGCGATCCGGCCCGCCTTCAGCCGGAGTTGTACCGAAGCGTACTGGCCGCGCTTCCAGCCGGCAGCATCGCAGTGGTCGCTGTTCCGGATGCGCTGCACTATCCGGTGCTTCAGACGGCGCTGGAGTGCGGCCATCACATCGTCTGCGTCAAGCCGCTGGTGCTGAAATATGCGCAGGCGGAAGAGATTGGCGACAAGGCCTGGGAACGCGGCCTTCTGGTCGGCGTGGAGTATCACAAGCGCTTCGACGATATCAATCTGATCGAACGGCGCCTGTGGCGGGAAGGCCGGTTTGGAGAATTTCGCCTTGGTCACGCCGATCTTCACGAATGCTGGTACTACCGCCACTCCAACTTCCAGAACTGGTGTACGGTCGAAAATTCCGACACCTTCGCCTATATCGGCTGCCACTATATTGACCTCGTGCACTTTCTCACCGGGCTGAAGCCGGTAGCCGTCTCCGTCGTCGGCATCCGGGACCGATATCCGAATGGTCGGGAAGGGTTTCTATGGACCGACGGCCGGGTCATCTGGGAAAACGGCGCCATTCTGAACGTCCAGAATTCGCTGAGCTATCCGGATGACGGCCCCGGAGGAAACTATCAGGGATTGCGCCTCTTCGGTTCGAACGGCCGCGTCGGCACGATGGTCGTCCACAACGATCAGTTCCGGGGAGTGGAACATGCCTACACGGAGCGGGGCGACAGCCCTGGCGACACCATCTATGCCCAGCCCAATCCCGCCTATTTCCAGTATCTCGACGTCGGTGGACCCGGCCTCATTCCGGCCGGTTATGGGTACCGTTCGATCGCCTATATTGTGGAAAAGATCCTGGAATGCCGATCCCTTCCCTCGCTCGAAGAGCGTCGCGCCTTCCTCCGCCGCGTGGACGACGAAGGAATCATGGCAACCCCTCGCAACAGCGCCTATAACGAGCTGGTCTTGGAGGCCGGACGTCTGTCCATCCTCAACGGCGGGCGTGAGGTGGTGATCTCCTACAACCCGCCCGGCGTGGCCTTCCGCGCGTGAAATCAAGGTGTTCCATGTCCTCACGGAGTCAACGATCATGGCCAAAGAATTCCCTCTGACCCCGACCCGCGTCCCTCCCGTTCGTACCCGTTTTCGCCGGATTCTAGGTCTTCTGCCCGACCCGAAAACGGTCGCGGCCCTGCGTCAGTTGCGGCGTGTCGAACCGATCAGCATGCGTGGGCAACCGCCGGTTATCTGGGATCGGACTCGGGGCGTCATCGTCTTCGACGCTGCCGGCAACCGATGGCTGGATTTCTCCTCGGGTGTGCTCATCACCAATGCGGGGCACACTCATCCGGCCATCGTCAAGGCCATCACCCGCCAGGCGCAGAAGTGTCTGACCTCCTACTGTTTCCCGAACGAACCCCGGATCGCGCTCACACGGAAACTGGCTGCGCTGGCGCCTCCAGGACTCAAAAAGGTCTTTCTCCTGAGCACCGGTTCGGAAACGTTGGAGTGCGCGATCAAGCTGATGCGCACCTATGGACGGCGGCAGGGGGGCGACCGCAAGGCGGTGATTGTCTCCTTCGAGAGGGCCTTTCATGGGCGGACGCTCGGGGCTCAGCAGATCGGGGGCATTCCGGCCGGGAAAGCCTGGATCAAGAATCTGGATCCCGAAATCGTCCAGGTTCCCTTCCCGGACGGTTTCCGGACGCCCGACACCCGATTCGAACTGTTCGAAGAGACTCTCCAGAAAATGGGTATTTCGCCGGATCAGGTGGCCGGTGTGGTGGTGGAAACCTACCAGGGGGGCGGCAGCAGTTTCATGCCCGTGGCCTATGCCCAGGCCTTGCGCGCCTGGTGCACGCGCCATCAGGCGCTTCTCTGCTTCGACGAGGTCCAGGCCGGGTTCGGTCGCTGCGGCCGGATGTTCGGGTTCGAATTGTACGGCGTGGTTCCTGATCTCTTCTGCTGCGGCAAAGGGATCAGTTCCTCTCTGCCAATCAGCGCGGTCATCGGGCGCCAGGAGGTGATGGACCAGTATGGCCCGAACGAGATGACCAGTACCCATTCCGGGAACCCCCTCTGTTGCGCCGCCGCGCTGGCCAATATTGAAACCATCCTCCGCGAAAAACTGGTTCAGAACGCCGCGCGGGTCGGCGTCGTTCTTCAGAAGGAACTGGATGCGATCAAAGCCGAGTTCCCGGAGGTGATCGGCGCCCGGCACGGCCATGGCCTCGTCGCCGGACTTCACATGGTCAAGCGGGGTTCTCTTGAGCCCGATGGCGATCTGGCCTGGGATGTGGTCCACGCCTGTTTCCGGAAGGGCCTTCTCATGTTTGCGCCGGTGGGCTTTGGCGGCGCCACGATCAAAATCGCGCCACCCCTCTGCATCACGAAGGAGGCGGTGCAGGAAGGGTGCCAGGTCATTCGGGAGGCCATTGCCGAATCCCTGCGCTGATGGCCCTTGCTTTCCCCGTAGGGGATCAACGGCGAGAATTTGAACCCGACGGCGACCGACGGGGTTTCAGGATCCAGACAAGGGGGGCACCTTCCAGCGGAAAGGCAGCCCGTACGGCGTGTTCGAGGTATTGCTGGTAGGCCGGCGTCATGGTCTCCGGGTCATTGACAAAGAGCAGAAGGCGAATCGGCCGGGAGCCGACCTGGGTCGCGTAGTAGAGGCGGAGGGGCCGACCGCCCCGCCGGGGCGCCGGTGTTCGTTCCTGAGCCTCCTGAAGCACGCGATTGAGGGGGCCGGTGGGAAGCGAGAGACCAAGGTGATCGGCGGTCGTGAGGACGGCAGCCGTCAAGGCGGATCGGTGATATCCCGTCAACGCGGAAGTAAACACCACCGGCGCATAGGACAGGAAGGGCGCCTCACGCCGAATCCCCTCCTCATACGCCCGCTGGCTCACCCGCCCCTGAACAAGATCCCATTTGTTGACGGCCAGCACACACCCCCGTTCGTAGCGGCGGATCAGCGCCCCGATCTTCTTGTCCTGTTCCGTCGGCCCCTGAAGCGCATCCAGGACAAGGACGACAACGTCCGCGGCGGCAATGCTTCGCTCGGCCCGCAGAAGACTGAATCGTTCCACCGCGGTATCGGCCTTTCCTTTTCGCCGCATGCCCGCCGTATCCACAAGGACGCAGGACCTCCCTTCGAGGGAGAAGGGAATTTCCACACTGTCCCGGGTTGTTCCCGGCTCCGGGGAGACAATCATTCGCGCTTCTCCCAGCCAAGCATTCACGAGGCTGGACTTGCCCACATTGGGACGACCGGCCACGGCAATCCGCAGCGGTTCCTCAGCGGCCGCCGGCGCCGGCGTATGGGCTTTCGGAAGCGCGGCCAGAACGGCTTCCTTCAGCACCTCGCATCCCCGGTTGTGCAGCGCGGAGACGGGAAAGACGGGAAAGCCGAACCGTTCAAAAGGCACGGCCTCCGCATCGCGGCCAAGATGGTCGCACTTGTTGCAGACCAAAAAGACTGTCCGTCCGGAACGGCGGATCCGGTCCGCCACCTCCTCATCGAGCGGCGCGGGCCCGGTCTCGACATCGGTCACGAAGAGGATCACGGCGGCACCCGAGAGGGCTTGATCCACCTGGCGCTGAATCTCGCGCACCAGGGGGGCTGGAGGTTTTTCACCCTGAAAGGTGGCCAGTCCCCCTGTGTCGGTCAATAGAAGCCGGCGCCCGTTCCAAACCACCGGCGTCTCGATGCGGTCCCGGGTGATCCCCTCCTCGGCGTGGACGATAGCCAGACGCCGACCGGCCAGGCGGTTGAAAAGGGCCGATTTACCCACGTTGGGGCGACCGACAATGACCACCGAGGGAAGCGACGAAACGGAAGGAGCAGACAAGCCCTCAAGAGGCGGCATGGCTTGGACGATCCTCCAGCGCGTCTGTTCCGTAACGCTGCAGAGCGCGCTCCAGGCGAGTCAACACCCGTTCCCGTCCGAGGGTTTCCAACATCTCGAAGAGGCCTGGCCCGACCCCCAGCCCGCTGACGGCGACGCGCACGGCATGAATCAGATCGGCCGCCGGAAGCCCCTCCTTCTCGGCGAAGGCTTTTAGGGCCGCTTCGATCGCTGGCGCTTCGAAGGATGCTAGACCGGCCAGGGTTTCGCGGAACCGCTGAATCTTTTCGGGGAGGCCGGGTTTCTGGAGGCGTTTGCGCGCGGTCTTTTCATCCCAGGGGAAATCGTCGCGGAAGAAAAAGGCCGCCCATGCCGGCACGTCGCCGAAGGTGTGCGTCCGAACCTGCATGAGTGCGGCCACCTGGCGAAGATAGGCGGGATCCGGAGGTTCGGAGAGCACGCCGCTCGACGCGAGAGCGGCTCGGAACTGTTCCGCAAAGGTTTCGAGAGGCAGGCGGCGGATATACTCGCCGTTCATCCACTCCAGTTTGCGCAAATCCATTTGCGCCGGAGAGGCGTGAACCTGCGCCAGATCGAAGAGGGCGATCATCTCCTCGCGCGAAAGGATTTCGCGATCGGCGCCGGGCGACCAGCCCAGAAGCGCGAGGTAGTTGAAGAGCGCCTCCGGCAGATAGCCCTTTTGTCGAAACTCGCCGACGAACGCAGCCCCATCCCGTTTCGAATAGGGTTTGCCCTGGGCATTGACGATCATGGGCAGATGGGCGTAGGTCGGGACAGGCGCGCCGAGCGCCAGGAACAGCGCGATGTGGCGAAAGGTGTTTTCCACGTGGTCATCCCCGCGGATGACGTGGGTGATCCCCATGGTGATATCGTCCACGACATTGGCCAGATGGAACACGGGCGTGCCGTTCGAGCGCAGAATAACGAAATCGGGAAGATCTTTGGCCTGTTTTTCGAGCCGGCCCTTGACCGCGTCGTCAAAGGCGATGGCCTCGCCAGGCATGCGGAAAAAGATGACCTCGCCCCCTTCCCCCTTGGTCCCCCGGTAGGCGTGGCCGCGGGCCAGTAAGGCCTCCACCGCTTCCCGATGCCGGTCCAGTTCGCGGCTTTGATAGACGGGTGGTTCGTCGTAATTCAGCCCCAGCCAGGACATGACGTCCAAAAGAGCGTCCACGGCCTCGGGCGTCGAGCGTTCCCGGTCCGTATCCTCGATCCGAAGCAAGAACCGGCCGCCATGATGGCGAGCGAAGAGCCAGTTGAAGATCGCCACGCGAATGTTTCCGATATGGACCTGACCGGTCGGGCTCGGGGCGAAACGGACCCGGATGACCGAAGAGGGTGAAGCGTCCTTCATGGGCCCTACGATACCACACCGCCAGGCAGGGCGCAAACGTAACCGGCGGAAACGGTTAGTTGGGAGTCGAAGGGTCGGTGGATCGCGCCGTCCGCGGCATATTGGCGGCGACGCAATCCAGAAAATCCTTCATGCGCGACGGCTTGGCCAGAAAGTCGGAACAGCCAGCAGCAAGCGCCTGTTCGCGGTCGCTGCGAAGCGAGTGCGCCGTGACGGCGACGACGGGAATATGGCGCGTCCGGGGATTCTGTTTTAGCCGCCGGGTTGCCTCGAGACCATCCATTCCCGGCAGTCCGATATCCATCAGAATCAGATCCGGCTGTTTCATCTCGGCGAGGGGAAGCCCCACTTCGGCATTCTCCGCTCCGATCACCGTGTACCCCGCCGTTTCGAGCATGAGGGTAAAGAGCTTCATATTCACCGCGTTGTCTTCGATGATAAGAATGGTACCGCTCGCCATGGTCAGCCACTCTCCTCGGGAAGATCGCAGGGAAGCCTACACACAAACCGGCTTCCTTTTCCAGCCCCTTCACTTTCCGCCCAGAGCTGGCCGTTCCAGAGGGCTAGGGTTTTTCGCACGTACGAGAGGCCGACGCCGAGGCCGGCGCGTTTCGACGGATGACCGCGGACCTGGGTGAATGGCTCGAAAATGCTCTCCAGATCGTCGGGGGCCACCCCCATTCCCTCGTCGGCAATCACGACCTCCACGCAAGGATAGGCCACCGAGGGGTGTTGATCGCCTCGCCGGGGAAGTTGATAGGGCGGTGGAAATCGGGGATCCATGCTTGCTTCCGACGCCGAGCGGAGTACCCGCGCCGTCACGAGAATGGCGCCAGCGGGCGGCGTGAACTTCATCGCGTTGTCGAGCAGATCGGTCAGAACCGATCGGAAGGTCTCAGGTTCGACCCGCACCGTGGCCTCCCGGGCACGGCTCTCAACGGCCAGCAGAGGCGGCGGCCGCTTCCCTTCCTGGGTCCGCGCAAAGGTTTCCGCTACCTCCTTCAGAAGGGGAAAGATCAGGACCGGCTTTTCGGAGGGACGGGGATTTCGTCCCGCTTCGTCCGCAATGGCGAGCAGCTTCTCGAACAGCTTCTGAAGGCGAAGTCCGTTGTCCAGGATGTGGCGGAGATAATCCGCCTGGGTGGCGCTGAGGGGCCCTGTCGAGGGTTCCAGCAGCATCTCCGAAAAGCCAATCACGGCATTGAGGGGTGTGAACAACTCATGCGAGACCCCCGCCAGAATCTCGTTGCGGGTCCGCTCAAAGACGCGCGCCCGATCGTCCGTTCCTGAGTCGGGAAGGATCGCCAGAACGACTCGCAGCGGTTCGCCCACCTCATTGTATTGAAGGGAGAGCTGTCCCCGAAAAGACCGGACCGTTGGGTCACGGCTGCGCAGCTTTAAAATGCCGCTGAATATTCCGGTTCCTCGGACCAGTTTCCACACCGAGGCGGCTTCGGCAGGGTCCGAGAGCAGATCCGTCCAGGTCTGCCCTGGCAAGCCGGCGGCTGTTGAGGCCTCCCAAAGCGCCAAAAAGGCGGGATTGGCATAAAGGAGCACGCCCTCGGGCGAAAAGGCCGCCAGGGGTGCGGCCGAGGGAGCCGCCAGGCAAGCGGTCGGCAGATGCCGTGCCCGCAAACGTCGCGCAAGCTCGGCCCGTTCGCTCACATCGGCCAGGCGGGCACCGGCGTGGTCGAGCAAGGGTTGAACCCAAAGGGAGAGAAAAGAACCGCTCACGGCTCCTTCCGGAAGGTATAGGGCCACGGCGCCTCTCATTTCTCCGCCGGTCCAGAGGGGGAAGAGGACCGCTTCCGGAAAGGCGATCGGGCCCCGTGGTACCGAACGGGGCAAGGCCGAGCGCCACACCACGGAACGCCGTGTGCGAAGAGCCTCTCCGAAAGGGCCCTCCTCTTCCGCGGAAAGATCAAGGGCCTGGACAAAGGTCTCCGGAAGTCCACGAAACGCCGCAACCCGGAAGGCAGCACCCTCCCCACTTGTCTTGATGGCCGCCCATCCCCCGGCGTTGGCTACCGCTTCCGTCAAAACCCGGACAACAGTTTCAGCGATCTCGATCTCCGTTCGAGCGGCCGCCAGTTCCGCATGGCCTCGATTCAGCCGTTCCAGGAGAGCTGCGGGAGGCGGGTCGTCGGTTCGGTTTGTCCTTCCGCCGTTGGAAACGACCGAACCCTCATCTGGGACGGGGTTGGGAGAAGGCGGCGCAGGCGCAGGCGTGGATGGAGCGCCGAACGTCGCTGTGAGGGTTTCGACCATTTGCGCCAGCGCTTCGCTGTTCCGGCTGGCATCCTCCACCACCGACGCCGGAAGAATCGTGATCGTCCCGGAACCTGGATCGCGAAATATCAAGCCATTCAGCCGGCGCAGCACTTCGAACAGCAGGGCGTTGCGTTTTGTGTCGCGGGGGTAAAAGGAGACCACCAGGCTGGAGGCGGCCACCGGCGAGCGACGGAGGCGCATTTCGTGATTCAGAAGAAGCTCATCTGAGACGTCCGCCGTGAGAAATGGTTCCATCACCTCGAGAAAACAGAGCCCCTCGAACCCTTGTGCGATCGATCGCCGAACGGCGGTTTCCACGAACGCGGTCAACTCGTCGAAGGAACGCCCTGTCCGCCGATCCGGGCCGACCTCTTCCGCCATGAGAAACGCCAACGCCCCCTTTTGAACCAGCGTTTCCACGTTGATCTGACCCGTTCGGAGACGGTTGACAAGGGCGGTTTGGTCGTTTTCGGAAAGCAGACAGAGAACCTTAAATCCGTTGCTCAGGGCCTGCTCGAGGATATTGGCGAGGAGTTCGATCTTTTCCTCCGGCCCTTCGTAAAGACAGACCACCTGGCTCCCCAGTCGCAGCGATTGGAGCGCATCCCGCTCTGTCCGGTGTCCTTTCCACACCATCGTTTCTTATATACCCAATTTGTCAGAAAATATGCAAGATTTTTCATTCGCCTTGGCACGATGGAGCCGGTACCATAATGAAAAGGAAGCGTCATGAGTAACGAGAAAAAAGAGGCTAAGGAGCGCGTCACTCCGGAGCCTGAGTCACCCGATTGGGGAGACTTGTCGAAACCCTTGCGGGAGATGTTTCAAAACGCGCGGGTCTCCTTTTTCCAGGAGCCCTTGCCCGCTTCTGCAAAACCGGTGGATGCCGATCAGGAAAAGAAGCGGGCCGAGGCGTTGGAGCGTATCCGGGGCTTCCGCCTCAAACCGCGGGAGGTTCGAGACTTCCTGGACCGCTATGTGATTGGCCAGGCTGAGGCGAAAAAGGTTCTTTCGGTGGCCGTCTGCGACCATTACAACCACGTCCGGGCGTGTCTCGAAGATCCGTCGCTCCGGGACGAGGATTACGCCAAACCGAACATCATCCTGCTGGGACCGACTGGCGTTGGGAAAACCTATCTCATGCGCTGTCTTTCCCGCCTGATCGGGGTTCCCTTCGTCAAGGCCGACGCCACCAAGTTTTCCGAGACCGGTTACGTGGGATACGACGTCGAGGATCTCGTTCGCGATCTGGTTAAGGCGGCCGGTGGAGATTCGGAACTGGCCCAGTATGGGATTATCTATCTGGACGAGGTGGACAAGATCGCGGCGCAGGCTACACCCGGTACGCGGGACGTCTCGGGGCGCGGGGTCCAGACCAATCTTCTCAAACTGCTCGAGGAGACCGATGTCAATCTATTCAGCCAGACGGATCTGATCGGCCAGATGCAGGCGCTGATGGACCTGCAACGCGGCCGGGGGCCGGCCCGCCGCACGATCAACACCCGCCACATTCTGTTCATTGTCAGCGGCGCCTTTGATGGACTCGAGGAGATCATCCGCCGCCGCCTGAGGTCAGGCCTCATCGGCTTTTCGGCCACCGAGCCTGGCGAGACGGGTCCCCGCCTTCTCCATCATGTTCAGACGTCCGACTTCATCGCGTTCGGGTTCGAGCCGGAGTTTATCGGCCGACTGCCGGTCCGGGTGGTCTGCGATCCTCTGACGGTGGACGATTTGGAGCGGATCTTGACGGAGTCGGAGGGCAGCATTCTCCGTCAGTACCGGGCTGAATTTCGGGGGTATGGGATTGAAATGCGGATCACGCGGGAGGCGATCCGCGAGATTGCGCGGCGGGCTCATCAGGAAAAGACGGGCGCGCGGGGGTTGATGACGGTCCTGGAACGGCTGCTGCGGGACTTCAAGTACGAGCTTCCCTCGTCCGGTGTGACCTCCTTCGAGATTACCACCGACACGCTGGCCGATCCGGCGGCGGCACTCCGCACCCTTGTCCGTGAGGGCTACTCCCGCCACTGCGAACGGTTTCAGGCCGAACTCCTGGCGTTTGCCGATCGGTTCGAAAAGGAGCATGGGCTTCGTCTGGTCTTTACGGAGGGCGCCCGTAACGCGTTGCTGGACCTCAGTGTGGCGACGGGACGTTCGACAGAAGCCCTGTGCCAGGAGAAGTTCTCCGCGTTGCCGCACGGGTTGAAGCTGATCGCCCGACAGACGGGTCAGACCCTATTCACGCTGAACGAGGCGGCGATCCACAATCCGGAAAAGGAACTCTCCCGCTGGATCGTCGAGGCCTATTTGCCGCCGCCCCCCACCTCCTCCTGATCCTACTCCTTCGGCAACGGCAATCGAAATCGGATACCCGCAGGCGTGGTCTGAGTGAGTGGCGCTTCAGAGACTTGGGAAGGGGGTGGACGGGGCTCGGCGGCGGACATTTCCGGTGGCCGCCGTTCGACCGTAACGGTGTCGAGAGTGCTCGTGGGCGTGGGCGGCATCGAGGCGGACGGTGGAAACGAGGAAGGGGCCGGCGGGACCAGCTCCATACGGCGAACGGCCCGTTCCAGAAGCGCATTTTCCACCTCCAGGGCGCGGAGGGAATCGAGCAGGCGGGCGACCTCTTCGCGCTGGCGCGCCAGGTCGGCTTCGACAGCGGCGCTCTTTTGAGCGCTTTCGGCCACTTCCCGCTTCAAGGCCACGGCGGTCCGGGCGACCGTCTGAAGGTTGGACGTCGTTTCCGCCTGGCGGACGAGCGTCTGAACTTTTTCGGTTTCCAATCGCGCCTCGAGCTGGAGAATCCAAAGGCGGACCAGCCATGTCCCGCCGGCCGCCACAAGGGCGAACCCCGCGATAAAGAGGGCGATCAAACGTCGTATCTGGCGCCGGGTCCGACGGCGTTCGGCTTCGAGAAATTCCCGGAAGGCCGTCAGAACCGGCAGATCGTCCTCATCCAGAGCGGTATCACCCGCCCGGATCAGCGATCCGCCTTCATCCGTGAAGAGGACGACGGCCCGTTCGCGGCGGGGGCGCGAGCGGCGGACCGGTTCCTCTTCATATTCTTCCCAATCCGGGGGGAGCGGCCGCGTTTGGGGTTCGCGGGCGTCGCCGGGAGCGTCGGGGGGAGAGGTCGGATGGTCATTCATGATTTTTTCCAGGGAAACCAGCTTGTGATCTTGGGAGGTGCTTTCTCATCGTCCGGGGGCGGGGCATTTTTCCGACGGCTCTGCCAGGCTCGCAATTCCGCCTGGGCGCGGGCTTCCAGGCTGATCAGAGAGGCGGGCCGGGGCGGTGGTGGAGGCGTCTTCGTGGACGTTTTCTCATGAGCGGTTGTCTCGATCTCCACGACGGGAACGTCCAGGGCGGAGCGATCTGGGGGGCGTGTGCGTTCTGCCGATGCCAGGCGGGCTTGGGCGCTCTGGAGCTCGGCTTCGAGGAAACGAACCCGTTCCAACGCCAGCTGCGCGGCGGAGGCCGCCTCTTCCGCAGCCCGGCGGGCGGTCTCCCGTTCGCTTTCCAATTGGCGGCGTTGGGCCTCTGCCTCTTCCGCCCGGCGCGTCCATTCGCGTTCTCGGCTTTCCCGTTCCTCCCGCAGGCGGAGAAGTTCCAATCGTTCCTGCTGGATCTCCTGCCATCGGCGTTTCCACCCTTCGATCTCGGCGCGCAGCCGCGCGACTTCCCGTTCGGGCGCTTCCGAGGTCTGCCGCGCGCGGGTCAGATCGGCCTGAAGGGCTTCCACACGCCGTTGCCACTCCCGCCTCTCTTCGTCCAGACGGCGTTCGGCGTCCGCTTGCCGGCGTTCGGCTTCGGCGATGCTCCGATCGGCGGCCTCGAACGCCGCCCGCGCCCGTTGTTCCCACTCGGCGGCCGCCGCCTGAGCCCGGCGGGCGTTTTCCGCTTCCCTCTCCTGTCCGGCCTTGAGGTGTTCTCGCTCCTGGGTGGCGGCTTCCAGCTCGGTCCGCTGGCGGGTCAGTTCGGCCTCCCAGATGGCCTGCCGGTCGTTCCATTCCCGGACCTGCTGCCGGAGCGCGTCTCGCTCCTCCTCGGCGGCCTTCCGGGCCTGCCTCTGAGTTTCGAGCTCTTCGCGAAGCAGAGCGACCTGTTCGAAAAGCGCGGCCTGATCCTCCGCCGTCTGATCAATCGCATCCACGACTGCTTCGAGCAGAACTTGGAAGGCGCGCGCGGTGCCGCCCTTGCCTTTGTGCACGACAACCGCCTCGGGTGGAATGGCGCCCTCTCTCACATAATCCAGAAGGGCCAGGGGGTGGAACGGCCCGTATCGGGCGCCGGCGGCCGTCTGAACATACCAGTCCATGCCCAGTTCCGGCACCGTCTCGACGGCCTGCCACTCGGAACGATCCCGGGAGATGCGGTAACCGGCGGCAAAACGGTTCTGGGCGGCCCAGATGCGAAGGCGATCGAAGGGGACGGGGCCATATTCATGGCCGTTAGGCGCCCGGAGATACCAGAGGTCCGGGTTCATGATCCGTTCCGTTTCCATAAGTCCGGATTCCTTCCGCTCTGGCCGATCAGTCGGGGGCGAGCCCGGATCGCGAGATCCCGGCGGCCCGTGCACTGGGCGATCGCTTCCTGAAATGCCCGCGTGGGGAGGACCGAGAAATCGGGAGTGCAGGCGATCTCCACCTCCGAGCCTTCTTCGAATTCCAGACGGAGCGTGACGGTCGCCGGGCCGGGGTATTGCTTCAGACAGGCCAGCAGGGCGGCCAAAAGCGCCTCATCCACCGCCTCAGCGGAAAGGGGGATGACCACGGCCTCCGCAAAGCGCTGGACCGCCTCATCGGGAGGATGAAAGGACTCGATGGCCAGCGAAAAGCGCCCTTCTTCGCGTTTCAGAATCGTCCCGCAGAAGAGACCGGCCGCATTCGGCTGCAGCAACGCCTTGAGCCGCGGCAGGGTTTTGGGAAAGGCCAGCGCTTCGAACGCCCCGTCGAAGGTATCCACCAGAAGAACGGCCATGGGCTCCTTGTTCCGCGTCATTTTGACTTCCATCCGCGAGATCACGCCGGCGCATCGAACAAAGGTCCGTTCCGGGAGGGCCGCCATCGCCTGGACGCCGTCCGTCTGGTAGGGGCGGAGAATGGTCTCGTATTCACTGAGCGGATGGCCGGTCATAAAGAAGCCGAGCAACTCCTTTTCCGCGGCCAGGAGAAGGCCGACCGGCCACGGCTCGACATTGGGAAGGCCGTCATCGGACAGGAGGTGGTCGTCGCCGAAGAGCGACCGCTGGCCAAGTCGGCGGTCGCGCTGGGCCTCGGCCGCTCGTCCCAGGGCCCAGTCCAGGCCGTTAAAGAGCCGGGCCCGGTTCGGCTGCAGCGAATCGAAGGCTCCGCAGCGGATGAGGCTTTCCAGCGCTTTCCGATTGACCAGTTGGGAATCGAGGCGGACGCAGAAGTCCACGAGTCCTCGGTAGGGGCCGTTGGTCTCCCGTTCCCGGACAATCGCCTCGGCCGCTCCGGCGCCCACATTCCGGATCCCGGCCAGTCCGAAGCGGATGGCCTTTTCCCCTTCGGGGCGAAATCGCACCCCCGCTGCATTGACGTCGGGGGGCAAAACGGTGAATCCCAGATCGGCTGCTTCGGCCAGAAAGACGGCCATTTTTTCGTAGCGCCCGAATTCGGAGGAGAGAAGGGCGCACATGTATTCCGCGGGGTAGTTGGCTTTCAGCCAGGCGGTTTGGTAGGCGATGATGGCGTAGCCGGCGGCGTGCGCTTTGTTGAATCCGTATTCGGCGAACTTCGCAATGTGGTCGAAAATCGCCATCGCCTGTTCTTCGGGAATGTTGTTCCGGGCCTTGCATCCCGCGATGAAAAGCGCCCGGTGTTTGGCCATGGCCTCGGGTTTTTTTTTGCTCATGGCCCGACGAAGTTCGTCGGCCGCGCCCAGCGAATAGCCGGCCAGAACGTGAGCGGCCTTTTGGACCTGCTCCTGATAGACCATGATGCCAAAGGTCTCCTTGAGGATCGGTTCGAGCAGCGGGTGGTCGTAGGTGATGGGCTGACGCCCCTTTTTCCGGGCAATGTAATCCGGAAGCATATTCATGGGGCCCGGGCGATAGAGGGCGATCACCGCAATCAGCTCTTCGATGTTCGAGATACCGCTGTCGCGCAGGAGTTTTTGCATCCCACCCGATTCCACCTGGAAAACCCCTACGGTCTGGCCGCTTTGGAGAAGCCGGTAGGTGGCCGGGTCTTGGAGATCCAGCCGGTTGGGATCCACCTCTCGTCCGTATCGCTCTCGGATCAGGTCGCAGGTCTCCCGGATGACCGTGAGGTTCTTGAGGGCCAGGAAATCCATTTTCAGCAACCCCAGTTCGCCGATGGGATCCTTGGCGTACTGGGTGATGATGTTGCCCTCCTTATCCCGGGTCAGCGGCACGATTTCGATGAGCGGGCGGTCGCCGATCACCACGCCGGCGGCATGGACGCCGTAGTTTCGGAAGAGGCCCTCGAGGACAAAGCCGTATTCGCAGATTCGGCTGAAGACGGGGTCTTTCTGGTAGAGGGTCTGAAGTTCGGCGTTGGCCTCGAAGGCGTCCCGGAAGGTCTTGATCTTGGGATCTTCCGGCACCATGCGGGCGTAACGGTCGCAATCGGGAAGGGGCACCTCGAGTACCCGTCCGATATCCCGGATGAGGTTCTTCGGATGGAGGGAGTTGAAGGTGATGATCTGGGCGCACGCCTCCAGGCCGTACTTCTCCTTCACATACTGGATGACCTCATCCCGCCGGTCCTGGCAGAAATCAATATCGAAATCCGGCGGACTGACCCGTTCCAGGTTTAGAAAGCGCTCGAAGATGAGGTTGTAGCGAATGGGGTCCACGGCCGTGATTCCGATGGCATAGGCCACCAGGCTGCCGCAGCCCGAGCCGCGGCCGGGGCCGACGGGAATGCCCCGGCGCCGGGCAAAATCCACATAGTCCCAAACGACCAAGAAATAATCAAGAAAGCCGGCCTTTTCGATAATATCCAGTTCCGTGCGAAAGCGCTCGACGATCTCACGCTCGCGGCGGTCGCGGGGATGAGCCGGATCGGCGATGCCGTAGAGCCGCTTCAACCCCTCGGCGCCGATTTGCATCAAGTAATCGCGGGCCGGGATTCCTCCGGGGATCTGGTAACGGGGAAAGCGAGGCTTTCCGGAAAGATCGAAGGTGACCTCGCAGCGCTCCGCGATCTCGGCCGTCGTTTCGAGCGCTCCAGGAAATTCGGCCGCCAGGGAGGCCATCTCTTCCGGACTTTTGAGGTAGAATTCCGGCGTGGGGTAGCGCATCCGGTTCGGATCTCTGAGGACGGTCTGCGTCTGAAGGCAGAGCAGGACCTCGTGGGCCTCGGCGTGTTCGCGCTTCATGTAGTGGACATCGTTCGTCGCCACGATTCGCAGGCCGGTCTTGCGGGCGACCTCGGCCAGCTGGCGGTTGGCCCGTTTCTGTTCGGGAATACCATGATCCATGAACTCGAGGAAGAAGCGATCCCGGCCCAGGATGTCGGCATAGGTTCCGGCGGCCTGAATAGCACCGGACACATCGTCTCCCGCTAGCTTCTCCATCACCTCTCCCTGGAGGCAGGCGGCCAGTCCGATCAATCCCCGGCTGTGGCGGGCCAGAAGCTCCCTGTCCATGCGGGGTTTTCCATAGAACCCTTCGAGATGGGCCAGTGAAACAAGCCGGGAGAGATTGTAGTAGCCTTCGTTCGTCTCGGCCAAGAGGACGAGGTGATGGATGGGGTTCCCCTCCGCCTCCCCCTTGCGAAGTCGGCGGTCCTTGGCCGCCACGTAGACTTCGCAACCGATAAGGGGTTTGACATTTTCCTGGCGGCAGGCCTTGTAAAAATCCACAGCCCCGTACAACACGCCGTGGTCGGTAAGGGCAATGGCCTTGACCTCCTGGGCGGCGGCCGCTCGGGCTAGGTCGGTCACCCGGCAGGCGCCATCGAGCAGGCTGTACTGGGAGTGGACATGGAGATGAACGAATCGGGCCATCGCCGGTATCATACTCCCTTTCACCCCTGGCGAAAAGGGCCAAGGGCGATTTTTCTTGAGTCGGGGAGAGGGGTGGGCTAAAGTGTCCCGCATTTCAACCCCCTGTTATGGAGCCGACGATGTATCAATTGACGGAATTGCAGCAGAACATCAAGGAACTCTGCGAGCAAATTGCGGAAGAAAAGATCAAACCGGTCCGGGCGCACTATGATGAAACGGGAGAATTTCCCCATGAAATCATGAAGGTGTTTGCCGAGACCGGGCTCTTTGGTCTCTTCATCGAGGAGAAGTATGGGGGCATGGGCGGCGGCGTGATGGATCTGGTCATCGCGGTCGAGACCCTTTCCAAGGTGTGCAGCGGCATTGCCCTGGGTCTGGCGGCCACGGCGCTGGGCACCTACCCGATCATTCTGTTCGGCAGCGAGGAGCAGAAGCAGAAGTATCTTCCGCGGGTCGCCTCAGGCACGCTGGCGGCCTTTGCCCTGACGGAACCGGAGGCCGGAAGTGATGCCGGCGGGATCAAGACGACGGCCACCCGGGACGGCGACTATTTTATCCTGAATGGCACGAAGCAGTGGATTACCAACGGTGGGGAAGCCGATATCTACACCGTCATCGCCCTAACGAACAAGGCGAAAGGGGCTCGGGGTGCGACCGCCTTCATCGTTGAAAAGGGCACCCCTGGCTTTTCCTTCGGAAAGAAGGAGAACAAGATGGGCATTCGGGCCTCCGCCACCCGGGAACTCATCTTCCAGGATTGCCGCGTTCATGCCTCCCAGATCCTGGGGCGGGAGGGCATGGGATTCATGGTGGCCATGCGCACGCTGGACCAGTCCCGGCCGGGGGTGGCCGCCCAGGCGCTGGGAATTGCAGCAGGCGCCCTGGACGAGGCGGTGGCCTACAGCCGGAAGCGGCGCCAGTTCGGAAAGCCTATCAACGCGTTCCAGGGGGTCTCCTTCATGCTGGCCGACATGGCGACGCAGACGGAAGCCGCGCGGGCCCTTGTTTATCAGGTGGCGCGCGCGATCGATGCGGGGCACAAGGACATCTCCAAAATATCGGCCATGGCCAAGCTGTTCGCCTCCGATACGGCGATGAAGGTCACTACAGACGCTGTTCAAATCTTTGGCGGCTATGGATACATGAAAGAATATCCCGTGGAGAAGATGATGCGGGATGCCAAGATCACTCAGATCTACGAAGGCACCAACCAAATTCAGCGGGATGTCATCGCCATTTGCCTGGCCAAGGAAGCGGGCGCCAAGGGAGAGTAGGCGATGCGCTTGGCCTTTATCGGCGCCGGACGGATGGGCGAAGCCTTTCTGGAGGCGCTGATCCGTGCCAATGTCGCGGCGCCGGACGAGTGTCTGGCCGCCGATGTCTCCCCGGAACGCCGGGAACAGATCGCCCGCCGGCTGGGCGTCCAGACAACGGGCGATAACGGCCGGGCCGCCGGTTCGGCCGAGGTATTGTTTTTGGCCGTCAAGCCCCAGCAACTGGCCGCCGTTCTGGAGGAGATCGCGACGGTCGTCGCGCAGCAGAAGCCGCTGGTGCTTTCGATCGCCGCCGGCAAACGGCTGGCTTTTCTGGAAAACCGGCTTCCGGAGGCCCGGGTCATCCGCATCATGCCGAATGTCGGCTGCCTCGTGGGTGAAGGCATGAGCGTCTTTACGGCCGGCCGTCGAACCACCGACGGCGACCGGGCCCTTGCCCAACGGCTCTTGGAGGCCTGCGGGCGGGCGATGGAACTGCCGGAGGAGACCTTTGATGCCGTCACCGCGCTCAGCGGGAGCGGTCCGGCTTTTTTCGCCCGATTTCTGGCGGCAATGGTGGATGCGGCGACAAGGGAGGGTCTTCCGGAACGGGAGGCGCGGCTGTTGGCCGCCCAGACCATGCTGGGGACGGCCCGGCTTCTGTTGGGACCGCAACCGGATCCCCGGGCCTTGATCGCGACGGTAGCCTCCCCCCACGGCACCACAGCTGAGGGACTGACCGTTCTGGATCAGTCGGGTTTCGACGCCCTCGTCGGCCGCATGTTGGCCGCCGCCGCCCGGCGGAGTCGTGAACTCTCCGAAGGGTGATCCCCATGCCAGGGGGGAACCGCGCCATTCGAGTGGCTTGTGCCTTGATGGAAAAGGAGGGGCGCCTCTTGGCCGCCAAACGAGGGATCGGCGGGCCTCATGGAGGGCTTTGGGAGTTGCCAGGGGGGAAAATCGAAAACGGCGAAACCCCGGAAATGTGCATTCGCCGGGAACTCCACGAAGAGCTGGGAATCGAGGTCGAACCCGTGGCCTGCTGGCCGCCGGTTCGAACCGTACTTCCTGGGCTCACGATCCGCCTCTATCCGGTCGTATGCCGATGGGCAAAAGGCCGGATCCGCCTCCGTGAACACGAGTCCTGGGGGTGGTTCTCGGCAGAAGAGCTCCCTGCCCTGGAGTGGTCGCCCGCCGATCGCCCGCTCATTGCCCGCTGGATTAAACACTCGCGGGGTGAAAGAGCCTAATTGACCTGAATGACAATGTCGTCGGGGCTGGAGGAGAGGACAGGTGTCACCTCTTCGACCTGTTTGTAGGTCGGGAGGTAACGGTAATAAACCGTAAGAGCCAGCGCGGCCAGCGTGGTGGTATAGACCGCCCCGCCGTGGTCGCCCACCGGCCAGTATCCGGTTCCGTCATCTTCCTTGATCTGGGCGTCCACATACTCCTTGTTGAACGTGGCGTTCCAACTGTCCCAGAGGCTTCCTCCCGCCTGAAAGCGGGCCTGCGTCACATAGTACCATCCGTATACGGAGGGTTTTCCTTTTTCGTCCTTTGGCCATTTGCAGGTCAAAGGTTCCAAAACGACCAGCCCCTGGCGGGCTTCGGGGCTTTTCCCGTGGCCCAGCAGTTGAAGGCAGAGAACGCCGACACCGGTCATGGTCCATCGTCCGCCGGACGGCGAGGGCTGGCCTGGTGTCCCAGAATAGACGAAGCCTGAGCCGTTCTGGGCGTAAGCCTGGGTTTTGAGGAATCGGATGGCCTTATCAATGGCATTCTGGAGTTCCGGGTGCTGACAACCCGCCATCTGGGCAGCCTTGAGGGCCTGGATATTCCAGCCAGCCACCGAGACATCGAATCGGTCCCCCTTGCGGTACACATAGTCAAACCCGCCTTCGTCCTGCTGTCCCTTGATCAGGAAATCAATACCCTTTTCCATGCTATCGCGGACTTCGAGGATTTTCGTCAAGGCATAGGCCTCAGCCATGGCATAGGTGCAGATGGCATGGGTGTAGGAATTCGCGCTAAAACGGCCATCGGAAGATTTGCTTTGAACAGCGATCAAATATTGAATGGCTTTTTTGACAGTTTCTCCGAACTCCTGGGACTGCTGGGGAGTCTCCCCATGGGCCAGGAAGGTCAAGATGGCCAGGCCGGTCATGGCCACGTGATCCACGTCGCTGGCGGTTTTCCAGGAGCCATCGGGATCCTGTTTCTTCTTGAGCCAGCGGAGGGCCCGAAGGACGGCATCTTCCCCCTGCCGGGTGCCCCGAAATGCGCGAAGCTGCCCTTGCCGGGTCGCCTCATTCATCCGGGCGCCATACAGGTTTTTGATAATAAGGGGACTTTTGGTCAGGATCGGCACGGGGGCTGCCATTTCGACGGCCTGGGGATTGACCACCGGCGCCTCCACCGGCGCTTCGATGGGCGCGAGATTGATCGGGTTGGGCAAATCGGTATAGACGGTGGGTTCGGGCTCAATCTCGGGCGGGGGAGGCTCCGGAAGGTCATCCGGTTTGACGATTTCAGGTTCCACCACCTGAACTTCCAGGGTCCGTTCCTGCTGGATGGTGGTGCCGGTCACCATGGTCACAAGACCGATGAGGACAAGGGTGCAGAAAGCGATCGAGATCGAGGTAGGGCCGAGAAGACGGCTGATCGCCATGCGGGCCAGCTTGAACTCGCGGCTATCCCGGGGCGAGGAGAGTCCCTTGACGATGCGGGGGATGTTCCACATCGAATATTCGACCAAAAAATCGTCAATCTCGGGCATGGCGAACCTCACCGGCGTCTCATTCACTATTAACGTAACAAAAAGAGGCTGGCCTGTCACGGCTTTTACGTGGATGGGAACGCTATTGACATTTCGGGACGACTCGGGCATGAAGCCTCCGAAAAGAGTCGGGAGCCATGGCATGATCCGGGGATTTTTGGGGCTGGACATTGGCGGGACGGGCGTCAAGGCGGCCCTTTATGACGGGAGCGGCACCCTGTTTGGGTTGGGGCGACGTTCGCTGGAACCGATTCGGCACCCGGATGGGCGCGTCGAAATCGAGATCGGAACGATCGAGGAAGCCGCGCGGGGAGCCGTTCGGGAGGCGCTGCGTGGCCAGGCGGCCATTCCGGCCGCTCTGGCGATTGTCGCCCAGGGGCAGACCTTTGTTTCGCTCGATGGGGAGGGCCGTCCGCTGCACCCGGCGATTCTATGGTACGACAGCCGGGCAACGAAAGAGGCCGAGGCGTTGAATCGCCGATTAGAAGAGGAGCCCACTCCGGCGCCCCGCTTTTCCGCAATCTCGACAGGCTCGAAAATCCGGTGGTGGTTTCAGCGGGATCCCGAGCGCATGGCCGCCGCGCGTCGATTTCTTCTTCTGCCCGACTATTTCACCTGGTGTTGGACCGGCCGTGCGGTTACAGACCCCCATACGGCGGGTTCCACTGGGCTAACGGATGGCGGGTTGACCTATCATCCGGCGGCGTTGTCCGCGGTGGGCCTCCGGCCGGAGCAACTGGCGGAGATTCAGCCGCCCGGATCGGTGGTCGGACCGCTTCGATCCGACGTCGCGGAGTCATGGGGACTTCCGGCGGGGATTCCTGTTGTGATCGGCACCAACGATCAATATGCGGGTGCGCTGGGTGCCGGTGTCGCCGGGGAAGGTCTTCTTTCTGTGGCGACGGGCACGTGTCTGGCGGCGGTGACTCTCGTGTGGGGGAACCCTCCTCCGCTGCCGCCAGGATTGTTCGTCGGAGAGTTTCCACTCCCCGGTTTCTCCTTTGTGCTGGCCTATGCGAAAACAGCCGGGATCGCGCTCGAGTGGTTCCGGCGCGAGTTCGCCGCCGGGCTTTCGCTCTCGGACCTCGACCGGGAGGCGGCCGCCTCTCCGCCGGGAAGCCGGGGGGTCACTGTAATCCCCCATTTTGACGGGAAGGTCTCTCCCACCCCCCGGCCTGAGGAACGGGGGCGATTCGCGGGTCTTGGCCTCCATCATCAGCGGTCCGACCTATACCGGGCGTTACTCGAGGCCCTGGCCTTCTGCCTCAGGGAAAACCTGGAGACGCTGACGGTGGCCGGCCTTGGGGTGGCGGCCATTCGCGCCCATGGGGGAGGCGCGGCCAGCCCCTTCTGGCTCCAGATGCTGGCCGATGTGACCGAGCTTCCGGTCGAACGGGGTCAGGTGACGGAGGCGGCGACGCTGGGGGCGGCCATGCTGGCGGCCGCGGGATCAGGCGAGTTTGCAACGATTGAAGAGGCGGTCCAACGGATGTATCGGACGGTCCAACGGTATGGGCCGCGTTCGGAAATGGCGGCGAGCTATCGAGAGGCCTATGCCCGGTATACCCATGTTTCGGCTATCTCGTAATGACCTTTCGCTTGTGACATGGCTCCGTTCCTGCTAAGGTAAGGGGTGTATGGCCGTTTCCCGTTTATCGAATATCCTTTTGAAACGGCGTGCCATCGCCCCTGACCTGTTGGAACAGGCCGAGCAGGATGCCGAGCGTCATAACCTTCGCCTGGAGCGCTTTCTGCTCGAACACAAGCTGGTCAGTCCGACGGCGATGACTCTGGTGCTGGCGGAATATCTGAATATGCGGCCCATCCGTCTGTCCAAATTCACGCCCGATCCCGCCCTCTGGGAGGCGCTTCCGAAGGAGTTTCTCTTCCAGCATCGAATGGTGCCCGTGGCCCGTACGGGAAAGATGTTCACCCTGGCTCTGGGAGATCCTTTTGATGTCATAGCGCTCGAAGAGCTCCACGATCAGACCGGCTTTGAATTCATGCCGCTGGTGGCCTCGGAGCAGGAGGTCGAAGAGCAGATCGCCAAAATCCGCCAACCCAAGGAAGGGCTGGCCCTCGAAGAGATTTTGTCCAGAGCCGGCGACAGCGACGTGGAGGTTGGACAGGCGCGGGAAGAGGAAATCAGCTTGGAAGAGATGCTCGAGAGCGCGGGGGGCGCTCCGGTGATTCGCATGGTGAATGTGATGCTCGTCGAAGCCCTTCGAACGAGGGCCAGCGACATCCACATCGAGCCCATGGAGAAGGTGTTGCGTCTTCGTTACCGGATTGACGGGGCCATGACGGAACGGCCGAGCCCTCCGAAGAATTTTCAGCCGGCCATCATCTCCCGCATCAAGATCATGGCCAGTTTGAATATCGCCGAACGCCGACTCCCCCAGGATGGGCGGTTCAAGATCAAGGCGCTCGGTAAGGAGGTGGACGTCCGGGTCAGCATCTTGCCGACCATCCATGGCGAAAAGGTCGTGATGCGAATTCTGGACAAGACAAGCCTCAAACCCTCCCTAGCCGCCCTGGGGCTTGACGAGGTGGCCTACCGGGCCATGAGTTATGCGATCCAGCAACCGCATGGCATCATTCTTGTCACCGGCCCAACGGGCAGTGGCAAAACGACGACCCTGTACTCCTGCCTCCAGGAGATGAACCAACCGGATGTGAACATCATTACGTGCGAAGATCCGGTCGAATATCAGCTGGAAGGAATCAACCAGGTTCAGATCAACAGCGATATCGGACTGACTTTTGCGGCGGCGCTTCGATCCATCCTGCGCCAGGATCCGGACATCGTGCTGGTGGGCGAGATTCGCGACAATGAAACGGCGGAGATCGCCGTCAAAGCGGCCCTGACGGGACACTTGGTATTAAGCACGCTTCATACCAATGACGCCGCCGGCGCCTGCACCCGCTTGATGGATATGGGCGTTCCCCCGTTTTTGCTCGCCTCATCCATCATTCTGGCCCAGGCGCAGCGGCTGTATCGCCTTCTCTGTCCGGCCTGTAAGAAACCGACGACCCTGAACCCGGAGATCCTCGCCGCCAATCGGATTGATCCCGACTTTTTCAAGGACGCCACCGTCTATGAGCCTGGGGGTTGCCCTAAGTGCACGCGGGGGTACAAGGGGCGGGCGGCTCTGATGGAGGTGTTGCCCGTGGATGATATGATCCGGCCGCTGATCTTGCGGGGCGCCACGAGCAGTGAACTCAAGGAGGCGGCTGTTAAAAACGGCATGATCACACTCAAGCAAGCCGGCCTGATCAAAGTCCGGGAAGGGCTCACATCCCTGCAAGCCGTCCTGGAAGTGACCGGCGGCGAATGAGAAAAGAAAGGCACGTATGAGTCCTCTGGTCAAAACGGCTTCGACTCCCACCGGTGGGGGAGCACGTGCGGGGACTTCTGAATCCCGAAGAGAGAGTCCGGCCGCGGCGGGTTCCGTCCGGCCCAAAAAGGGATATGTCCCTGGGGCGCGAAAAATTGTGGATCGTGAACTGCCGGCCTTCTCCCGTCAGTTGGCCGCCATGCTCTCCGCCGGCATGCCGATCGTCACCTCGCTGGACACTCTGGCTGAGCAGGCCAATTCTCCCAACATGCGAGGGTTGATTCTTGAGCTTAAGGAGAGCATCGAAGCTGGTCGGTCCCTTTCGGAGGCCGTCGCCCGATTTCCCAGTGTATTTAACGATCTCTATGTCAACATGGTTCGCGGGGGGGAAGCGAGCGGCATGTTGCCGGAGACGATCAGCCGCCTGGCGTCACTCCTAGAAGATTCGGCCAAGCTTCGTCGGAAGGTCAAGTCGGCCATGACCTATCCGATCATTGTTCTCAGCATTGCTCTCATCATCACGGTCGGTCTGATCACCTTCATTGTCCCCGTCTTTGCCGGGATGTACAAGGAGTTCGGGTCGGAGCTGCCCGGCCCCACCCAGTTTTTGGTCAATTTGAGCCAGAGTTTTCGACGGTGGGGTCCGTATGCCCTCGTGTTTCTAATCCTGGGCATTTTTCTCTTCAAACGATGGAAAGCGACCCCGGCGGGTGGTTATGCTGTAGACCGCATCCTTATTCACATGCCGTTGTTTGGTCCCCTCATCCTCAAAGTGGCCGTTGCCCGTTTTGCACGCGTTTTTTCCCAGTTGATCAAAAGCGGCGTGCCCATCATGGAGGCGCTTCAAATCGTATCAGGCGCTGCGGGCAACAAGGTCATTGAAAAAGCGATCCTCACCGGACGCAATTTCGTTGAACGGGGTGAAACGCTTTCGGCGGGGCTTGCGGAAGAGCCCCTTTTGCCCAAGATGTTGGTCCGAATGCTCGCGGCTGGCGAAAAGACAGGAAAAATGGACGAGATGATGGAAAGCTTGGCCGGTTTTTACGAAGATGAAATCAATGCGGCGATTGCTGGCTTGACTTCAATGATCGAACCGCTGCTCATGGTTTTCCTGGGAGTCGTGGTTGGGGGGATCATGGTCTGCATGTTTCTGCCGATTTTCCGGATGGCCGAAGCCATCAAAATGTGACGGATAATCCGTTGCTCTGTCTCGCCGATTCAAAAATGAGAATTATCTTGATTCTTTCGCGATGGAGCAGGATAATACCGTCTGATTGGAGGATCTCGGATGTCCAGAATTCTCCTGGTGGATGATGAGCCCAGCATTCTCAGTGTGCTGAGTACACTTTTGAAGGCCGAGGGCTACGAAGTGGTTCCCATCGGGGATCCGAGTCAAGCGTTAGAGCGGCTTGAAAAAGAGGATTTCGATCTGTTGATCACGGATATTCGGATGACACCGATTACCGGCATGGACCTTCTCCGCCATGCCCACGAGAAAAAGCCGACCATGTCGGTTCTGATCATGACGGCATTCGGTTCGGTGGACACCGCCGTTGAGGCGTTGAAAATGGGGGCTTTCGACTATGTCACTAAGCCCTTCAAGGTGGATGAACTTCTGATCACCGTTCAGCGGGCGCTCGAATACCACCGGACCCTTCAGGAAAACGTGGATTTGAAGTCCAAACTGGGCGCCAAATACAAGTTCGAAAACATCGTGGCCGAAAGCGAATCCATGCGGCGGGTCTGCGAGATGATCGAGCGGGTAGCGCCGACGGACACCACGGTCCTGATTGTGGGCGAGAGTGGTACGGGAAAGGAACTCGTAGCCAAGGCCATTCACGCCCACAGTCGGAGGAAGGACAAAAAATTCCTTGCGATCAATTGCGCCGCTCTTCCCGAAACCCTTCTGGAGTCCGAAATGTTCGGCTATGTCAAGGGGGCCTTCACGGGGGCTACGTCGAACAAAGAGGGACTTTTCGAGGCGGCCCAGGGAGGCACCCTTTTTCTGGATGAAATTGGCTCAATGCCTCTTTCGCTCCAAGGAAAGTTTCTCCGGGTTCTTCAAGAAAAGGAGGTACGACGGGTTGGAGGAAACGAAACCATTCCCGTTGATGTTCGGGTCCTCGCAGCAACCAATACCCCTCTGGAAGAACTGATGGCCAAAGGACAATTCCGGGAGGATCTTTACTACCGAATCAGTGTCATCAACATTACAATCAAGCCGCTTCGAGAGCGCCCCGAAGATATCTTTCCTTTGATAAACTACATTATCCAGCGAGAATACGGAGATCATGAGACGCCAACAATTACCCCTGATGCGCGGCAAATTCTTGAATCCTATCATTGGCCTGGGAATGTTCGAGAGCTTGAAAACGCCATCAAGCACGCCTTGACCTTCAGCACGGAAAACAAGATCAGCCGCGAAGTTCTACCGGCGCGAATTGTCAATAGCGTCCAACAACAGCGCATTTCGCAACCCATTTCCGATGCTTTCGGCCAATTCAAAGGAAAATCTCTGAAAGCGTTTCTGAGAGAAAAAGAAAAAGAGTATCTTCAGTTTGTGCTCGCACAGGCGCAAGGGGATAAGGAAAAGGCAGCAAAAGAACTAAAGATCAGCCTGGCCACGCTCTATCGTAAGCTTCCGGATCCTGAATAGTATCTTTTTTTAGAATATGTGTCGCGATATCTAAAATATGATTTATTATTCGATCTTCATTTTTCGATTTTCCTGTTTGATTCGGCTTTTGGACTATTATTTCGGTTCTTGAAATGAATTCGAGAAAAATTGGAATAAAGGTTGCTACATTCAAGAGATGAGGCGGACAAGGAGTGCCCGCTAAAACAACCAACCAACCAACCAACCAACAAAAAGGGAGGAATCAGATGAAGAAGAGAGGTTTCACGCTGGTAGAGATCATGATCGTGGTGGCCATCATCGGATTGCTAGCTGCGATTGCGATCCCGTCGTTCCAGAAGATTCGCGCCGAATCCCGGAAGAGCATGTGCAAGAATAATCGTAGGATGATCCGAGATGCCATTCAGCAGTGGGCACTGGCCAACAACATTGCTCAGACTGAAGAGGTGGACGACACCGCCATTATTGCCTACATCGAGGGAGGTGCGCTTCCCACCTGCCCGGAAGGAAATGTGCCATATGATCTTCGTGGGATGACAGTTCAAGAATCGGAAAACATTCCGTGCCCCGTCGCGAACTCCGGACACTAATTCTCTAGATCTCCTTTAGAAAAGGCCTTCTCCAAATACAGCGGGAAGGCCTTTTCTTTTATGCAATGCGAAGTTTCTTGATTCAATTAATTGTCACTTTGATCAGACAATCAACCCCCCCGACCGATGTGAGACTCTGCAAAACGGCTTTTTTGTGCCCCATCAATTCTGCCAGGCGGAGATAATGACGTAATCCGTACTGTTTGTGTCTGGGGGATTTGTTTCAGGAACAGCAGGGGGGGCCGCCAGTTCGCCCACGATCAAATCGGATCCTCCCGCTTTATTAAAACGGCCGGCCAGCACAATGGCCCCATAAAGCACTCCTCCCCCCTGCCAGTCCACATTTCCCCCTCGCGCATATACCAACCCCGTCATGGTGGGGGTGCTGGTGATTTTTATGTTTCCATCTCGGCTGATCAGCAACGGATATCCGTTAGGGCTCTGCATCGTGCGACTGGTCGAAATCTCAATATCACCGGTGGCCACTATACATCCATTGATGGATCCATTGGAAATTCTGACGTTTCCATTGACCCACAGGACACCCCCGGGAATCGTCGTGTCGCTGTTGACCAGAATGGAACCACTCCGAACCTGCCCATTGACCAGAGCCCACTCATAAAAGGGCGTCAGGTCAATCTGGGGGACCGTGACGATGGGGACGGGCCCCGTTACACGCGGGCCGGTAATATTGCCGGTCTTTCCTGAGTAGGACGGCGCCTCGGTTTTGCCCAGGATTTTGGCGCTTCCTTTCATGCTGATCTGCTGCGAGGATCGAACGACCAGCCCGGTCCCCCGCAACTCTCCCCCCCCTGTCATTTCTAGGAGATTGTTCGCGTGGACCGGTTTGCCCCCGCGCATCTCGCCGCCGCCGGCCCAACCGATGGCCCCACCGGCCAGGATGGAATAGTTGGTAAAGACACTCATGTTCCCAAGCCGATCGTCCGGAAGCCAATTGACCCTCGTCTTTTCCAAATTAATCAGATCCACCGTTACACGGGCGGTTGACCGTCCGCACGTGCCAATGGAATCCAGGCGGGCCATGTTCGTTCCGATCAGCGTGACGGTAACATCGTAGGTTCCGCCCCCGAAGGCCGTCGGCGGAAAGTTGGTCGGCTCACCGGCCAGGGAAAAATCATATTTCAACCGATTATAGGCCTCGTTGATGCCGGATTCGGCAATGACTCGGGCCTTGAGATGATCCCGGGTGTTGATCGTAGATAGAATTTGTTGACTACTTGTGGCATAGAGGGCGCTACCCACTAGGCCAACGGTCAGAATCAGAATGAAGGTCATTACCAGCACGGATCCCCGCTGTGTGGGTGTTCGAGTCCGTTTCATGAGGCACCTCCCTCAATTTAACGCTGTGTGTTTCTGGGTTCGATTTCCGCCACCATTGAAGATGTCATCCGCTGGGCTCTCCCATCCCCGCCTAAAACATCCTTGTAGATTTTCAAATCTATACGAACACCGCGATAGAGGTTTGTCCCGTCCACAAACAGCTCGAACTCGCCCATTTCAGGGCCCCGGGTCACCATCGCGGCAATATCCACAAGACGGGTGTCGCCAGGCCATCGAATCAACACATTCCGGAGCCGGGGAGTGTTCCAGACATCCGACACCAAGGTCGCCCGATACTGAACGTACCGGCCCATCCCGGCACGACCGGCCAGCTCCTCGCCGGAGGTTGTAAGGAAAAGCACGTTGGTCCACGGCGGGGCGTCAGAGAGATAGGGGTCGTTGCCGGAACGGACTTGAAAGCGAATAGCCGTTGAACCGGGTGTGTCCGTATATCCAGATGGCGCCGTTTCGCCAATGAACCGATTCCAGGCAATTTCAGAGTAGGCGGGGTTCGCCTTGGTGGTATCGAAGATGCCGGAGGTGTACGTTCCGTTCGAAGGATAAAAGGTGTACATACCGTAAAGGCAAGGAAGGCGCGAAGAGGCCTCCAGATTCGTCGAGGTGCTCCACGTCACATTCGTCACGTCGGCCAACGTAGCGTTTCGGAGAATATAGGCGTGTATCCGATTCGTTGAAACGTCCTCACGATACGCCACCGTCCCCCCTTGACCCGGCGGCAAGGCGGCAATGTAAAAGGTCACAGCATAGGTATTGGACCGCTCGATCGGATAATAGGGTGTGCTGGGCGATGGCCAGGCCCATCGGTATCCCTCCACAATTTCTCCGGTGCCAAAGGTCAGCGTTCGGACGGTGCCGGGAACAAGGTCCATGGCGCTTGAAAGACCGAGATCATCGCGGGCACGGGCCAGGCTGATGGCGCGGATGTTGGTCTTTTTCACCCCTCCGGCGAAGGCCGAAGGACTCATAAAAAGAAAACAGGGATATTGGGCGTCCCACTTAATAAAGCCCCCGTCAATCAATTCGGATCCTTTGAGAAGAACCCGGACGGCCGTATTGTGGTACTCGAGGTCCGAGCACTGGCCCAGGGTGCCGCCGGAGAGCAACACCTGCTCTTCCGCCAACCAGTTATAGCCAAGCCCTTGCAGACGAATAAAGGCTTCCTGATAGCCGGTTCCCGGGTCGCTCACCACCCGTTCCGTCCGGTACAGTCCTTCTCCCGCCATTCGGAAGTTTGTCTCCTCCCAACGGTCGTTCTCGACCAGCATGTTCAGCGTATGCCCTTCCGCCGTCGCGTGAAACAGCAATTGGTAGTTTCCACTCCAGGATCCCTGCGCTATATATGGGCGCGTGATAGAAACTGAGCTGGGATCAGCCCAAACCGTCTGCCATTCGCCCTCCCGGTTCGAACCGCTGGCGGAGGCTCGTACATAATCCAGACCGATCTTGTACCCCTGACTGCTCGGCTGCCGGCCGGTCACCCGGAAAGAGAGCGTATGAACACCGGGGGTCAGAAGGATGGATCCAAATACGACCAACTCCCGGCTGAGCGTCTCCCTGTAAGCATCGAACCGACTTCCCTTGGGCCACAGTTTCCACTCGAATAGGTTTTCAAAAACGGTCCGGGTCACGCCATTCGAAGCCCAGATGGTCCGGCGGACATCGCCTTCGCGCACGACATCCTGGAGCTGCGACAGGACCTGTTGGGGGGTAAGGGAGTTGTCACGGGGCTGAAACGTCGTACAGAGCAAGCGATTGGGAGTGCCGCGCCACACATGGTAGATCAGCGTCCGATCCCAGATGATGTTTGTATTCGAATCCATGTCAATCAGCCCATCCGAATCCCGATCGGCGGCCACGGGAAAACTGATGGCCGTGTAATGATCCTCCCTCGGGGGCCGGTAAAAGACGATCTTGTCCAGCGAGGTCAGGCGGAGCTGACTTTGAAGCCGTTGGATGGTGGTTCTGACATCAATGTCGAGTTCGGCCTGGACGGAATTGCGCTTTTCTCCTCGCACCATCAAGATCAGTCCGGTCATCGCCATTCCCATCCCCACCGCCACCAGGGTGGAGGCGATCACCGCTTCGAGCACCGTAAAACCCTTTTGACGTCGGTCGAGCATCGCAATCCTCATTCCAAGGGTTTCAAATACTCGGTAAAAAGGTAAGACATGGTTTCCTGTTCGCCTTCGAACCGTCCTGTTTTGCGGTCCATGATCTCCACCGTGACCGTGACCATCGTCAACCCCGTCTCCGGTTGGTCCGGAAGCGCCGTGGTGGTCCTCCGAAACCGGCCCTCCTGATCCGGAGCACCCTGGTCATTGATCCGAACGTGTGCTTCGGACGTTAGCACTCTCGGTAGCTGGTCATACGGAACATCCCGAAGCCGCTCCAGATGGGCCAGGGCCAGCATCGTAGCCGCGTAGTGGTCCCGTGCCCGGTAAAGCTTTCGCGCCGTTGAAGAGATCAGGGGAATGGCGGCCGAAAGCACGAGCGCCGTCAGCACAATCGCCACCAACGCTTCCGTAATCGTAAAACCACGGCGGTGCATACCTCACCTCCTCAGGATATATTAGTTCGGGTAGCGCCGCCGGTTGCCCGGCGGCGCCCCCACAGTCCCGGACGAGCGCGACTAACGCATCCGGTTCTTCAGGTCACGGTTTCGCAGCGGTCAGTAGAGCTTGTAGGCGCAGTACGGTTTGACGAGCGGAAACGCTTTGAGCAAGTCTTCGTACCCGGCCCAGTCGAGACAGTCCCGGCGGCGTTGCCGTCGGTTCAGCCACTTGAACCAGTAACGTCGAACATACTCGAAGAATGCGTAAACCTGCCGCCGATTGCTGGATATGGAATAGTATCCATAGTGCCCTTTCAGCTTCAGATTCAACGCCTTCCATTGTTCCCGCAAGGGATCGTGCCGGTGCTCACTGCACCAGCGGTTGATCGTACACAGCGCACGCTTCAACCTTCCCTTCGCGGTGCGATGCCGCATGACGTAGCACTGCCGGTTCATCGTCTTCCCCCAGTGATGGGTAAAGCCCAAGAACTCAAACGTTTCGGCTTTGTGGTCTTTCATCGGCCCATCGGTTCGCGGTCGGCGGAAGTCCACCAATCGCGTTTTCTCGGCATGGATTTCCAGACCGTACTTGCCAAACCGTTTCGGCAACACTTCCAGCACTCGCTCCGCGTCCTCTTTCCGCTCAAAGCCCATGACGAAGTCGTCGGCGTAGCGGATCAAGAAGCACCGCCCTTTCAGGCGGGGCTGGATGTCCTTCGCAAACCACTTGTCCAAGACCTCGTGCAGATAGATGTTTGCCAACAGCGGCGAGATTACCCCGCCCTGCGGCGTTCCGTACTCACTACGCCTGCATTCCCCGTCTTCCAGCACTCCGGCGTTGAGCCATTTGCCGATCAGACGAGTCAGCACTCCATCCCGTACCCTCTGGCGAACGAACGTTTGCATGTGTCCCTTGTCGAGCGTGTCGAAGAACTTTCGGATGTCCACGTCCAAAATCCAACCCGTTCCCATGCTCATTACCGCATGGTGCAGGGCTGTAATCGCATCGTGGGCACTGCGTCCGGGCCGAAATCCGTAGGAGAAGTCGTAGAACTCCGCCTCGTAGATCGGCTCGATCAGCATCGCCACCGCCCTCTGGAGCACCTTGTCCTCCACCGTCGGAATGCCCAGCGGTCGCTTTTCGCTTTTGCTGGGTTTCTCGATGTAGGTCCGGCGCACGGGCGGCGCGAAGTATTGGCCGCTGTGCGCCAGGTTCACCAGTTCGGGCAGACGGCTTGCCATCTGTCCTTCGTACTCGCGGGCCATGATCCCGTCCACGCCTGCCGCCGCGTCTTTCCGCACCTTCCCGAAGGCGGCTTTCAGCCAGTCCTCCGTCAGATACCGATTCAGCGACGTCAACCCGCGTTCGGGGTAGCGTCTCGCCATGTCCGCTATTCGTTCCTGTATCGTTGACACGTCCATGTTTGCCTCTATGTGCTTGCTGTGTTCCCCATGAACGATTCCGTTTCCCGACCGCTCCCTTCCCTACTCGCGGGCTTTGCCGGGTGGGCATTTCCCCGCTTTCTTGCGGTACTATGAAGCGGCTAAGACCTCCCGCGCCGCATCCCGGCAGGCTTTCACAATCGCCTGCCGGTGCCTTTCCATAGACTGCCGTTTTCGCTCGCCGTGGCGGGCAGTCGCCGCCACCGCGCCCGGACGTTGTTCAGCCGGTATCGTCCCTGCTCCGGCGTGTTTCTCGGAAAGACGGCGTGGGATCTCCCTTGTTCCCTGGCAGTCCTCCTGTGCCTTTGCCCTGTTCTCATCCGACCCCGGCCAGCCCGTTGCCTCTCGGTCAAACTGCTGAGGCATCGGTGTTGTCCTCCGTTCTCTGAAAGGGAAGACGCCGGCAAGTAGTCACTTTTCGGGGCTCAATCGCACGGCTTCGGCACTCGCTGTGTACGCTTCGCGCCCGCCTCTCGACGGACTACGCAACACTCGCTTCCGGCTGGCTGACCTGCCTTTGCCGGACGGGTATCGAACCCGCTGGACTGCTCAAGAACGTTTCAGTTTCCAGATGTTCTACGTCATCTTTCTACCTCCCCATTCTCAGGGTTTACCAAGGCGCGACACGAGATGTGCCAGAATGTGATAATCCTTTTCTTTTCAACGATTTGTTCTCCATCAGGGACGGTTCGTAAACAATATTTCTGCCATTCTTTGAGAAAACGAGAAAAATTAATCTCGAGATGGCATGAAAAAACGTTTTTTCTTTGTGTTGGCACAGTATTTGCTTGCAAATAGAGCAATTACGAACAGGAAAGAGTAGCCTTGCTTTTGAGATTCTGGTATTAGTTGGCTATGTTCGATCTGATTCAGACATGGATTCGCAAGCTGGATCGGGCACCCCGCGATGTGGTGGGGATTGATTTCGGCTCCAGCAACATCAAGTGCGCCCGATTGCGCCGGCAAAATCAAACGCTGATTCTCGAATCGGCCGCCTTTCTTCCGCCCTTCCAGATGCCGGCCGATCCCGACCCGGCCTATATCCCCCCGCCTCTTTCGCTCCCGCGGTCGTTGCTCGCCCCCTACTGCGCCCTGATCGTCCCGTCCGAACTGGCTGTACTGAAAATACTGACCTTTCCCGGAGAGTTCTCCACAGAGACAGAGGGGCAGATCGTCTCCCACATGGGGTTGGATAAACCCGACGAATACCGGATTAATTACAAGGTCATCCAATACGGAACGCCGCGCAGCGAATCCCGCGTCCTCGCAGTGGCCTATCCGGATCGGTTTGCCGCCGTCGTTCCGCGACTCTTCCCGTCCGGACCTCCCGCGCCCTTTTCTCTGGAAATCGCCGGCCTGGCCTCCCTCTCCGCGCTCATGTCGCTTCCCGACGGCGGTTTTGGTGCCGGGGTGGTCGGAAGCCTTGAAATCGAAACCCACTCCTCGGTTTTTGCGGTCTTCCACCGAGGACTCCTTGTGTTGATCCGCAAATTCAACTTTGGCATAGATTCCCTCGTTTCGGCCATTCGGCAGGGATTGGACGTCTCCCCTCAAATCGCCTACAATCTCCTCTCCACAGGCAGCATTGACGTCTCGCAATGGACGGCGGGGATGGTCCAGCCCTTTGTCAAACAACTGCTCGTCTCCCGTGATTTCGTCGAACGCCGGGAAAACGCCACACTGGGCCGCCTTTTTGTCTGCGGGGCCGGAGCCCGTATTGCCCTGATCCGAAAGGAGATCCAGCAGGCGTTCGATATGGAACTGAGGGAGTGGAACCCTCTGGATGGCCTTACGCTTTCCCCCCATGCGCTCTCCGAGGAAGTCCAGGGGCAAGAGGGCCGCCTGGCCGCGGCCGTTGGCGCCGCGCGAGCGGTTCTGGAGGGATCGTCATGAACCTCCACCTGAATCTGATTCTTGAGTCGGAGAAACGGAGCGGGGCCTCCATTCGGGTATGGTTTCTTGTGCGCCTTGTGCTGATTCTGGTCCCCGCCGTCCTTCTGCTTTATAGCGCCTATCTGGCGTACCAGATGATCACCCTTCGAAAGGAAACCGATCATTTCCGAGAATTGATCGCGGCTCGACAGGAGCAAA
>Ga0308420_1000080_pt1 | contig 35778 bp, 38 predicted proteins | sample HotsprSampleMS55_FD_203802 | JGI IMG/M metagenome (GOLD analysis project Ga0308420, IMG submission 203802) | Hot spring phototrophic mat microbial communities from Mushroom Spring, Yellowstone National Park, Wyoming, United States - 20090730_MS55 ... | reverse complement strand
GGCGATCGCCACCCTCGACCGGATCGTGAACCGCATCCTCGCCGTGCGGCGCGAGGCCGCGGCGCGCGGCGACGCGCCGACCGACGATCTGCTCGCGATGCTCCTCGAAGCGCGCGATACCGACACCGGCGAGGCGATGACCGACCGGCAGCTGCGCGACGAGCTGGTGACGCTCTTTCTCGCGGGGCACGAGACCACCGCGATCGCACTGGCGTGGACCTTTCACCTGCTCGCGCTCCATCCCGAAGCCGAACGCCGGTTGCACGCCGAGGTGGACGCGGTGCTCGGCGGACGGCCCGCCCCCGCGTTCGCGGATCTCGAGCGCATGTCCTGGGCGCGCATGGTCGCCGAGGAGACGATGCGGCTCTATCCTCCGGTGTACGTCTTCAGCCGCCGCGCGCTCGCCGAGGACCGGCTCGGGCCGTATCGCGTGCCCGCGGGCGCGCACATCGTGATCAGCCCGTGGGCACTGCACCGCCGGCCCGACTACTGGCCGGAGCCGGAGGCGTTTCGCCCGGAGCGTTTCGCTCCGGGCGCGCAGGCCGAGCGCCCGCGCTACGCCTACCTTCCCTTCGGCGGCGGGCCGCGGGTGTGCATCGGCAACTCGTTCGCGATGATGGAGCACGCGATCGTGCTCGGTGCGGTCGCGCGCCGCTGGCGCCTCGAGGCGATTCCGGGACGCGAGGTTCGCACCGAGCCGCGCGTGACGCTGCGCCCGCGCGGCGGGCTTCCGATGCGCGCGCTCGCGCGCCGGAGCTAGCCGCGGTGCATGCGCTCGAATGGATCGCCGAGCGCCGTCTGGAGGAGGCGGCCGCGCGCGGCGAATTCCAGGGGCTTCCCGGCGAAGGCCGACCTCTCGACCTCGAGGACGAGGATCCGCTCTTGGCGCCGGAAGTCCGCATGGCGAAGCGCATCCTGAAGAACGCCGGTCTCGATCTCGCGGAAGTGTTCGGCGGACTGCGCGAAGAGCTCGCCGCCGCGCCCTCTAGGGCATCGAGGGAAGCGCGAGATCGGCCTTCGTGGCGATCACGCTGAAGCTCGCGTCCGGGAAACTCGGAAGCGCGCTCTCCCATGCGCGGTGGCGGGCGCGCATCGCCTCCAGGCGCGCCGGTTCCCGGCGCGCGAGGTTCGCGCGCTCGCGCAGATCGCGCGCGAGATCGAAAAGGAACTCGTGGCCCTCCACCGAGAGGTACTTCCAGCGTCCGGCGCGCATCGCCTTCTGTTCGCGGTAGCGCATCTTCCAGAAGAGCTCGCGCCGGAACGTGCGCCGGGGATTGCGCAGCACGCCGAGCAGGCTCGCGCCGTCGAGCGGATAGTCCGGATGGGGATCGACGCCGGCCGCCTCGAGGATCGTCGCCACCCAGTCCATCGTGATCGTGACCTGTGCGCTCTGCGCGCCGGGCGGGATCGTCCCTGGCCAGCGCACGATCAGGGGGACGCGGATTCCGCCTTCGAGGAGATCCATCTTCTTCCCCGCGAGCGGCCAGGTATCGGAGTAGCGCTCGCCGCCGTTGTCGCTCGTGAAGACGACGAGGGTATCGCGCTCGACGCCCGTCTCGCGCAGCGCGGCGAGGATGCGCCCGATGCCCTCGTCCATGTGGCGGATCATGGCGAGGTAGGTCGCGACCGATCCGCCGTCGAAGTGGTACAGGCTCGCGAGGCGCCGAGCCTCGGCGCGGTCGCGCCTCGTCTCCCACGGCCAGTGCGGCGCGGTGTAGTGTACCGAAAGGAAGAACGGCTCGCGCCGGTGCTGCCGCAGGAAGCGCACCGCGCGCGCGCTCAGCAGATCGGTGAGGTAACCCTTCGCGTGCGCGGGCTCCTCGCCCTCCCACAGGTCGTGCGCGCCGGTGCTGTCGCGATGCGTGAAGTAGTCCACCGCTCCCGAGAGCGGGCCGAAGAACTCCTGGTAGCCGCTTCGGAGCGGATGGAAGTGCGGCGGAAAGCCGAGATGCCATTTGCCGACGAGCGCGGTCGCATAACCCGCCTGGGCAAGCAGGCCCGGCAGCGTCGGATGCGCCGGCGGCAGTCCGAGCTCCGGGTTGCCGCGCTCGCGCGTGCGGATCGGTTCGTCCGCACCGCCGCGCAGCCGGTGCTGCCAGCGCCCGGTCATCAGCGCGATCCGCGTGGGCGAGCACACCGGCGAATTCGCGTACGCCTGTGTGAAACGCAGTCCGCCGCGGGCCATGCGGTCGAGCGCGGGCGAGCAGCTCTTCCACGGTAGCCCCGCCGCGCGCGCGCGTCCGCCGTAGCAGCCGAGATCCGCCCAGCCGAGATCGTCGGCGAGCAGGAAGACGAAGTTCGGCCGCCGCGGGCGCGCGCGCCTCATCTCAGCGCGCGGCCTGCCGCTTCTCGTAGGCCTCGATCGCCTTGCGGAGGTCGGTGTATTCCTTGCAGCCGAAGCGGCAGATCCGGTCGAGCGCCTGCAGATGCTCCTTCGCCTTGGCGAGGTTACCGACCATCAGGTACGCCTCGCCGATGTACTCGTGCGCACCGCGATGCCGGGGATCGAGGCGCAGCGCCTCGTGGTAGTGGCGGAAGACGAGGTCCATGTCCGGCTGCGGCGCGTTGCGCAGCGCGTAGGCGTAGAGATTGTGGGCGTCGGCGTTCGACGCGTGGGCGGCGAGCGCTTCGCGCAGCAGGGCTTGCGCGCGCGCCCAGTCCTTTTGCGCGATCGCGGCACGCGCGGCGTCGAGCCTCGTGTCCTTCGGCTCGCGCGGCGGTCCGTCGTCGGCGGCGCTCGCCGCGACCGCGAACAAAACCAGGGTCAAGAAAGTCCGTACCCTCGTGCGCATCGCGATCTCCCAGGCCTCGTGCCGCCGCTACCTTAGCACGGCGCCGCGTCCGGCGTGCCGACCGCTCCTGTCACCGCCTGCGGCTCGCGCGGGCGCCCGAGCAGGAATCCCTGCAGGCCGTCGCAGCCGCAGGAGCGCAGAAATTCGCGCTGTGCTTCGGTCTCGACCCCGACGGCGACCACGCGCAGGCCGAGCGCGCGGCCGAGCGCCACCATCGCGGCGACGATCGGCTCGGCCCGTTTGCCCGTACCGATCTCGGCGACGAGCGAGCGATCGAGCTTGACGCTGTCGAGCGAGAAATGACGCAGCCGCGCGGCGTTCGAGTACGCGCTGCCGAAGTGGTCGAGCGCGAGCGACACGCCGAGCTCCTTCAGTTTCGCGAGCGTCGCCTCCGCATGATCGGTGTGCTGCATCGCGGTCGCTTCGCTCACCTCCAAGACGAGCAGCGCCGGCCGAACGCCGGACTCGCGCAGCACCGCCGCCACGCGCTCGGCGAGCCGCGGGTCGGCGAACTGCCGCGCCGAAAGGTTGACGCTCAGCGCACGCGCGCGCTCGGGGCCGACGGACGCGATCCAGCGGCAGGCCTCGCGCAGCACCCACTCGCCGATGCGCGGCGTCAGTCCGGTGTCCTCGGCGACCTGCAGGAACTCCTGCGGGCCGAGGAGACCGCGCGCCGGGTGCTGCCAGCGCAGCAGCGCTTCGAAGGCCACCGTCGCACCGCCTGCCGCGTCCACGATCGGCTGTAGGTGCAGGCGAAGCTCGCTTTCCTGCAGCGCCCGGCGCAGCTCCCTCTCGATCGCGACACGGCGCGCGGCGGCGACGTTCATCTGCTCGGTGAAGAACTGGTAGCCGCCGCGGCCCGTTTCCTTCGCGTGGTACATCGCCGCATCCGCGTTGCGGATGAGCGTCTCCGCGTCCGCGCCGTCGTCCGGAAACACGCTGATGCCGATCGAAGCCGAAACGCGCAGCTCGCGATCCTCGATCTCGCACGGCTGGGCCACCGTCTCGAGGATCTTCTGCGCCACGCCCGCGGCGTCGGAGGCGCGCGAGATCTCCGGCAGCACCACCACGAACTCGTCGCCGCCGAGCCGACAGACGGTGTCGCCGACGCGCAGTTGCCGCACCACCCGGCCGGCGACTTCCCGCAGCACCGTGTCGCCGGTGGCGTGGCCGAGCGTGTCGTTGATCTCCTTGAAACGGTCGAGGTCGACGAACAGGACTGCGGTCGGCTTGCGCGTGCGGTCGCCGCGCGCGATCGCCTGCGCGAGCCGGTCCTCCAGCAGCCGGCGGTTGGGCAGCCCGGTCAACGGGTCGTGGTCCGCGAGATGTTGCGCGCGCTCCTCGGCCTGCCTGCGGTCGTGGATCTCGGCCTGCAGGCGGCGGTTCGCCGACACCAGCTCCTGCGTGCGCTCGGCGACCATGCGTTCGAGATGCTCGCGCCGCTCGCGCTCGGCGGTGACGTCTTCCACGATCCAGATCCACTGCTGCGCCTCCTCGCCAGCGTCCACCCGGCGGCCGACGGCGCGACCGACGAAGGTCGAGCCGTCGGCACGGCGCAGCTCCAGCTCGGCGGTGCACGTTCCTCCTGGCGGCGTATTGGCGTAGATCGCCTCGGCTTCGGCGCGGCTGCGCTCGGGGCGCGCGTACAGCGCCTCCTCCGGCATGCCGGCGAGCTCCCCGGCCGGGTAGCCGAACATTTCGGCGGCGCGGCGGTTCGCGCGCTGGATGAGATGATCGCGAATGAACAGGATGCCGACCTGGGCGTTCTCGACGATCAGCTCCTCGCCGGCAAGCGCCCGGCGCAGCCGCTCCTCGGCGTCGCGTTCGGCGCTGACATCCTCCATGCTCCAGATCCATTGTTGCTCCGCTTCGCCGCGGTCGATGCGCCGGCCGCGCGTGCGGCAAAGAAAGGTCGAGCCATCCTTGCGCCGGAAGCGCCACTCGGTTTCGTGGATTCCTCCCGGCGGCGTGCTCTCGTAGGCGAGCCGGGTCGCGCGCTCCCAGTCGGCGCGCTCGGCGAACAGAACCTCGCTCGACTGTCCGACCAGCTCCGCCGCGCTGCGCCCGGTCATTTCCTCCAGGCAGCGGTTGACGCGCTGGATGATGCGGTCGCGCGAGAACACGATGCCGACGGTGGCGTTGTCCAGGATCAGTTCCTGCTCCTGCAGCAGGCGCTGCAGCGCCTCGTCGGTGCGCTTGCGCTCGGTGATGTCCTCGACGATCCACACCGTGCCCTGGCGCGGACGCTCGGGGTCGATCGCCTTCGCGATCATCCGGCACAGGAAGGTCGAACCGTCCTTGCGCCGCACCTCCCATTCGACATCGAGCTGGCGCCCGGCCGAGAGGATCGGTACCGCGATCGCGCCGAGCGCCTCGTAGCTCTCGCGCGAAGGATACACCGCCATGCCGGGCTGCCCGATCAGCTCCTCGGCCTTCCAGCCGAACATCTCGGCGAATTTGGGGTTGCAGAGGAAGAACTTGCGATCGCGCGTAAATGCGATGCCGATCGACGCGTTGGCAAGGATCGCCTTGTACTCGAGGGTGGGGTCACGCGGCAGCCCGGCGTGTCCCGTCGCCGGTTCGCTCGCAGCCGCGGTCTCTTCGCGCGCAGAGCTTTCGGCGCGATGGGTCATCGACGCATCCGGTATTCGAAATCCGCCGCCCACGCGCGCAGGCGCTCGACCACCCGCCGGCGCTGTGGCGCACCGAGCATCCGGTCGAGATCGAGCAGCATATCCGTAGTCTCCGCCCGCATGCGCCGGATCGCCTCGGCGTAGGCCGGTTCGCGCTCCCGGTCCCACGCCGGCGCCCAGTCGGCAAGCCTGCGCGCCGCCTCCCGCGCGCGCAGCATCGCGACGAACTCGGCCTGCAGCCGGCTGCGCTCGCGCGCGCCACTCCTCCAGGAGCGGTGCGCGCTCATTGTAGCGCCGGACTCGGACGAGCTGCTCCTCGGTGAGCTCCCCCAACCAGTCCTCGAGCCGCTCGACCGTGACTTCCAGCCGCCGCCGCCTGCGCTCCTCCGGCCCCGGGCGCAGGCGCTGGCGTGCGAACCTGCGGTTTTCCTGCGCGAGCCGGCGCTGCTCGAGAGGGCCGGCCTCCAACCGGTCGAGCAGCGGACCGGCCTCCTGTGCTGCCGCGCGCAGCGCCTCGCGAAGCTCTGCGAAGAAGAACTCGTACCCCCATTCGACATCGGCGCGCACGAGCCCGCGCTCGACGCGGTGCGCCGGGCCGGATCACCAGAACGCTTCCATCGTGATCTGGCCGGGGGCGCGCCGCCGGTGTTTGCGCAAGCCCCGCTCGCCGAGCGCGGCGGCGACGTCGGCCAGCATCTGCGGATTGCCGCAGAGCATGAACTGCGAGCGCTCCGGACCGATCGGCGTCGCGGCGGCCGCTTCCAGCCGCCCGTCGCGGATCGCAGCCGGAATGCGGCCTTCGAGCGTCCCCGGGATGCGCTCGCGGCTGACGAACGCGACGTCGCGGAAGCCCTCGCCGCGTTCGTGCCCGAGCGACGCGATGTGCTCGCGGTAGGTGAGCTCGGCGCCATGGCGCACGCCGTGCACCAGGATCACCCGGCGGTAGCGCTGCCAGCACTGCGGCGCGCGCAGGATGGAAAGAAAGGGCGCGATCCCGGTGCCGGTGCAGACGAGCCACAGCTCTTCGGCGGGCGGAACTTCCGAGAGCACCAGAAAACCGGAAGGGTTGTCCGCAATCCACAGCCGCTCGCCCGCGCCGAGCGCGGCGAGGCGCGGCGACAGCGGCCCGCCGGGAACCACCACGCCGTAGAACTCGAGCACCGGATCTTCGGGGGGATTGACGAACGAGAACGGACGCGCGACGCGCTCGCCGTCCACATCGAGCGCGATGCGCACGAACTGTCCCGCTTCGAAGCGAAGCGCCGGCGCTTGTACCCGCAGCGAAAAAAGCGCCTCCGTCCAGTGCCGGTTCTCGAGCACCCGGCCCTCGAGCCAACGGCTCATCGTGCCTGCGCTGGCCCGAGCTGCAGGCCGGCCACCGCGTCGCCGAGGATGGCGATCGAGCCCGGGCGCCGGTTGTCGCCGGTCTCCGAGAATTCGAAGGCGTAGACGCGCCGGATCCTGAGCCGTCCGTCGGCATCGCGTGCAAGCCCGATCGAGACGAACGCGACCGTTTCGTCGAGAAGCTGCAAGCCGCGGCGCTCGCACGCGCGCCGGAGCGCCTGCAGCGCGCGCTCGCGCGCGCGCAGGCTGTCAGCCCAGAAGAGAATCGTGGCGGCGAGTCCGGCGAGCGCTGCGCTCTCCCACATCGTATTATTTTCGCCCGGCCGCGGTCGCCCCGCGAAGCGATGGGGGTGCCATCGCCTGCCGGCGGTTCAGACGAGCCACAGCGCGTCGCCGCGGCGGATGCGTCCCGGCGTGCGGATTTCGGCGTACACACCGGCATTCGATCGGTTGTGCCGCACCACCGTCTGCAGAATCGCCGGATCGTGCGCAAGGTCGGCCTGCGCGAGCGTGGTCATCACGCAGCGCTCGCAGGGCGAGACGATGCGAAGCCTCGCTTCCTCGCCGACGGCGATCGTGCATCCGACCCAGCGCTCCTCGGCGAATGCCGGCAGTTCGCTCGCGAGCGCAACCAGGAGGTTCGGGCGGAAGCGCCGGGGATCGAAGTGGCCCTGCGGGTAGCGCGAGGCGAGGTGCGCGAGCGTCGCGGTGCTGAGAAGGTGGATCGGCTCGGCGTCGAAAAACGGTGCATCGATTCGCGGCCCGGCAAGAGCGACCTCCTCGCCGAGCGCGCGCGAAAGCCGCGCGGCCACATCCTCGTCGTCGCTCCAGACGGTGCGGCCGTCGGCAAGCGCGATGCGCAGCGCCCCGAGCCCGCGGCCCTTGGCCGAGGGCTCGACGTACGCCGCGCAGCAGGCGAACAGTCGGCCCCAGCGAGCAGGCGCCTTCGCGCTGGCGACGCGCCCGTCCGCGCGCCCGACGATCGCGTACGCGCGATCGCCGAGAATGCCGTGCGGGGCGAGCTCCGCGGCTTCCAGCCGCTCGCCTCCCATCGACTTCACCGGATAGCGCCAGAGCGCCCGCACCGATCCGATCGCAATGCGCGTCATGCGGTGCGCGCCGGTCTCGTGCGCGCGCAGCCTGCCGCACCCGCACCGGCGACCGCACCGTCGTACGGCTCGGCCACCGCGCGCTCAGACGGTCGCGATCGGCGTCACCGGGGAGCCGACCGCACCGGGAAGCCGCAGCGGCGGCGCGGTGAGGAGAAAGCGGTTTCGGCCGTGCGCGCGCAGCCACCTCGCGAGCGCGCTGAGATACCACAGCTCGCCGAGGTGGATCCCGTTCTTGAAGAGGCAGTGTTCGTGCAGCGGTAGCAGCGCGTGCGGCCCCGGCCGGTAGGGTCCCGTCGGGACGATCTCGACCGCGTAGTTGTCGGCGATGAGCGCAGCGCAGCCGCTCGTGCCGATCCAGTCCAGAAGCCGCGCGTCGCGTCCGTCGAGCCCGGTGCAGGCGCCGTGCACCCGCGCCGGATCCGGGTTCTTCCCCATCTCGAGGAGGAGCTCGGCGAAACCGGTGTGCAGGAGCACGAAGTCGCCGCGCTCGACCTCGACCCGGTCGGCCTCCATCACGCGCATCAGATCGTCGTAGCCGATCGCGCGGTGCTCGCGGCCGAAGTGCGCGCAGAGATCGATCAGCACGCCGCGGCCCTGCGCGCCGTGCGCCGCGAGCTGCTCGATGCCGAGCGCCGCGGCGCGCGTGCCTTCGTACTTCGCCCACGCGCTTTCCGATGGTCCGGCGGCAGGCAGGATGTGCTCCCCGGCGCGATAGCCGTTGTAGAAGACGATCTCCGCCTCGCCGTCGCCGTCGGCATCGAAGCGCGCGCCGATGTGCGCGAACGAATCCCACTGCGTCGAGTACTGCAGCCACAGAAGCGCCTGGTCGTCGCACACCACGTCGGTAAGACGGGGATCGTCGCGCGCGAGCGGATAGCAGAAGTTCTGCATGCCGCCGCGTTCGGTCGCCGCGAGCCGCGGCGGCTGGCGGCGCGGGTTGAGCACGCTTCCGCCGGGATAGTCGAGCGGCAGCGAAAGACAGAACGCGAGGCCTTCGCGCACCTCGGCCACGCCTTGGCGCACCTTCTCCGGCCCGACCCAGTTCATGCGGCCGCGTTGGTCATCGGCTCCGAACTCGCCCCAGTTCGAACCCGGCGGCCTGTGCTTCCAGCGCTGCGCCATCGCACGCTCCTCAGAAATAGTGGCGGCTGATCGTCTCGGCGACCATCACCGGCCGCTCGCCGCCTTCGCGCTCGACGGTGACGTCCCAGGTTGTCTGCACGCCGCCGTCGGCGAGTTTCTCGTACTTCGCGAGACGGAAGCGGCCGCGGATGCGCGCGCCCGCGGGCACCGGTGCGGTAAAACGCACGCGGTTGAGCCCGTAATTGACGCCCATCCTCCGATCGGAGAACTCGAAGGTGGACTCGATCAGCTTCGGCAGCATCGAGAGGGTGAGAAAGCCGTGCGCGATCGTGCCACCGAAGGGAGAAGAGCGGGCGCGCTCGCGGTCCACATGGATCCACTGCCAGTCCTCGGTCGCCTGCGCGAAGAGGTCGATGCGCGCCTGCGAGATTTCGAGCCAGGGCGAAACGCCCACTTCCTCGCCGACGCGCGCCTCGAGCTCGCGCAGCCGCAGCGCAGTCTTTTGCATGCGCGCTTCCTCCCGAAACGATTTTAGCCGCCCCGCAGGCACCGGTGCGTGCGCTTCAGCGCGCGCCGAGGCGTACGAGATCGCGCAGCAGCGCTTCGGTCTGCGCGCCTCGTGCCTGCGCGCCGTGCGGATCGATCCGGTCGAGCTCGGCGACGAGGCGGGCGTACGCCTCGAGCCGCTTCGCGAGCTCCGCAGCCGAGCGCGGCTGCGGCGCCTGCGCCTCGAACGCGCGCAGCTCCGCGGCGATCTGCCGGCGCCGCGCCTCGAGCGCGGCGAGCGCCGGCGCTGCCGGCGCACCGGCGCCTGGCGGACCGATCTCGGGCAGCGGCGCGGGGGTCGGCGCCTCCGCGGCGCGCGAGCGAATCACCTCCACCTTCGGCGCCCGGCGCTCGAGCGCGGGATCGCCGTACCAAGGCGGAGGAAGGCTCGAGAATTTGACCGATCCGCTTTCCGGATCCACCCAGCGATAGAGATCGGCCGCCGCCACGCCGACACCGGCGGCGAGCGCGAAGCCGGCGACCGCGCGCCGCATCGGGTTCAGAACTTCGAGAAATCCGGCCTGCGCTTCTCGAAAAACGCGGTCATCGCCTCGCGCGCCTCGGGCGAGCGCAGCCGCTCGCGGAAGAGTTCGCCCTCTTCGGCCATCGCGGCCGCGAGCGGCTCCGCGAGCCGCCTCTTCATCAGCGCCTTCGCCGCGCGCACCGCAGCGGGCGGAAGCCCGGCGAGCGCGAGCGCTGCGGCGCGTGCCCGTTCGAAGAGCTCGGACTCCGCGACGATCTCGGTGACGAAACCTGCGGCGAGCGCCTTCTCCGGTCCGAAGGGCTCGCCGAGGAGCAGGAGCTCGGCCGCACGCTGCCAGCCGGCGATCGCCGGAAGGAGGAGGCTCGAACCTGCCTCCGGGACGAGACCGAGCGGAACGAACGGGAGCTGGAAGCGCGCCCCGGGCGCGGCGTAGACGAGGTCGCAGTGCAGCAGCATCGTGGTGCCGATGCCGACCGCAGGACCGTTCACCGCCGCGACGAGCGGCTTCGGGAAGGCGGCGAGGGTGCGGATGAAGCCGAACGCGGGGCTCGTCTCGTCGACGGGGGGATTTTCGAGGAAGTCGCGCAGGTCGTTTCCGGCGGTGAAGCAGTCGCGCGCGCCGTGGATCAGCACCGCGCGCACCGCCGCTTCCGCTTCGGCGGCCGCGAGCGCCGCGTCGATCGCCTCGTACATCGGCGGCGTGAGCGCGTTCCTGCGCTCCGGCCGCGCGATTTCGATGCGCAGCACGCGGTCCGCGGTCTCGACGACGACGTGCGGCATCACGAGGCCGGCAGCCGGTACTCCGCCAGGCGCTCGCGCAGGGCGAGCTTGGAGAGCTTGCCGGTCGCGGTGTGCGGCAGTTCCTCGACGAACACCACGTCGTCCGGGATCCACCACTTCGCGACCTTGCCCTCGTAGAAGCGCAGCAGCTCCTCGCGCGTCACCTCCACCCCCGGCTTCTTCACCGCGACCACCACCGGGCGCTCGTCCCATTTCGGATGGCGCACGCCGATCACCGCCGCCTCCGCGATCGCCGGATGCGCGATCGCGATGTTCTCGAGCTCGATCGAGCTGATCCACTCGCCACCCGACTTGATCACGTCCTTCGAGCGGTCGGTGATCCGAAGGTAGCCATCGGGATCGAGCGTGCCGACGTCGCCGGTCGGAAACCAGCCCTCGCGCAGCGGGCTTCCGCCCTCGCCCTTGAAGTAGCCGGAGAGCACCCAAGGGCCACGGACCTGCAGATGCCCGAACGCGCGGCCGTCGTTCGGAAGCTCCCGCCCGGTGTCGTCCACGATGCGCCAGTCGACGCCGAAGGGCGGCCGGCCTTGTTTTTCGCGGATCGCGAACTGCGCCTCGGGATCGAGCGCGAGGTGCTTCGCCTTCAGCGTGTTCACGCAGCCGAGGGGGCTCATCTCGGTCATCCCCCAGGCGTGCAGCACCTCGACGCCGTAATCGTCGCGGAACCTGCGCATCATCGCGGGCGGGCAGGCGGAGCCGCCGATGACGATGCGTCGCAACGTGCCGAAGCGCAGCCGGTTCGCCTCCATGAACTCCAGAACTCCGAGCCAGACCGTCGGCACCCCCGCCGACATCGTGACGCGCTCGGCCTCGAAGAGCTCGTACAGGCTGCGGCCGTCGAGGCGCGGGCCGGGAAAGACGAGCTTCGTGCCGCAGGCGGCGGCGGAGTACGGCAGACCCCAGGCGTTGACGTGAAACATCGGTACCACCGGCAGCACCACGTCGCGCGCCGAAAGACCGAGGACATCGGGCAGCGCGGCGCCATAAGCGTGCAGCACCGTCGAGCGATGCGAGTAGAGCACGCCCTTCGGATTGCCGGTGGTGCCCGAGGTGTAGCACAGGCAGGCGGCGGTGCGTTCGTCGAAGCTCGGCCACTCGAAGCGCTCGTCCTCGGCCTCGAGCAGCGCTTCGTAGCACAGCAGACCGGGAATCGTGCTCTGCGCCGGCATGTAGGCGCGGTCGGTCATCAAAACGTAGTGCTTCACGGTGGCGAAGCGCGGCGCGAGCTTTTCCACCAAAGGCAGGAAGGTGAGGTCGAAGCAGAGGATGCGATCTTCGGCGTGGTTCGCGATGTAGACGATCTGGTCTTCGAAGAGTCGCGGGTTGATGGTGTGGATCACCGCGCCGGAGCCGGCGACCGCGTAGTAGAGCTCGAAGTGCCGGTGGCCGTTCCAGGCGAGCGTCGCGACGCGCTCGTGCCTATCCAGCCCCAGGCGCGCGAGCGCCTTCGCGAGCCGCTTCGCCCGCGCGTGCGCGTCGCGGTACGTGTAGCGGTGGACGTCCCCCTCGATTCGCCGGGAGACGATCTCGGTGTCGCCGTGATGGCGCGCAGCATGCCGCAACAGCTCGCTGATCGCGAGCGGCATGTCCATCATCAGGCCCTGCATGCCCTCCTCCTGACGCCCGACGGGGGATGCTACGGGAGCTGGATCTTGCCGCCCCCCGGGAAGCCTCCGCCCGGCATGCCACCCGGTCCGACCGGCGGCATGCCCCCCTGCGGGATCAGGATCGAGGAGGCGGCCTGGCGGCGCAGGTCCTGCAGCTCCCTGACCGTGCGTTCGATCGCCGCTTTCGCGGCTGCGCCGAACTTCTGCGCCGCCTCCTCCAGCGTCTTCGCTTCCAGGGGAAACGTGATCGGCAGCGCGCCCACCGCGCTCAGCACCTGCGTCTCTCCGAGCCAGGCGATCTCGCGCTGGGGATCGCGCGTTCCGTCGCCTTTCACCGGTGTCATCTTGCGGATCGTGCCGACGCGCCGGTCGGTGTAGACCTCCTCCAGCCAGAGATCGTTCGCGTTCATCTCCGGCTCGTTCAAGCGCTCGTCGGTTCGGGTGGCCATGGCAGTCTCGCGATCAGCGTGCAATGCCCGCAATTGTCGCACGGACCGGCCGCCGTGCCCCGGGGCGCCTACCGCAGGTGCTTCAGGTTGAGCGCGACGATTTCGAGCTCTGCGGCGAGCGCACGGTGCTCCGGGCGGTCCTGCAAGCGGTCGAGCGCATGCACCACCGCGACGCCCATCCTTGCCGGGTTCATCGTCTCGATCGCGGCGAAGAGCGTCGCGAGCTCCTGTAGCCCGGCTTCCTGCGCGGCCCGGCGCACCGCGATCAGCCGTGCGAGGATCCCCTGCCGATCGAGGCGGGGCGGCCAGCGCAGTGTCTCGTCGCCGTGGCCCGTGCTCACGACTTTCTTCCCCAGCATCATCGCATTGTAGCCGAGCCTTCGGCAAGCGCCCGCGGCGCAGCCTTCCGACAGACGGCCGGGCAGAGCGTACCCCTGCCCGAAGGGGGCTATTGCCTCTTCGCCGCGGTGAGGACGCGGTTCATCCAGGCGGCGGTCTCGGCCGCGGCGCCGAAGCTGTAGAGGTGCACTCCGACCACGTTGCACTCGGGGACGAGGGCACAGTGGCGCGCGACGGCGACGAGCTGCTCCATCGGATCGGTGTGGGTGACGAGCTGCACCGCGCCCATGCCCTGCGCGCGCAGCGCGCGCAGCGAGGCGCTCACCCCGCAGCGCTGCGCAAAGCGCAAGAGCCGCAGCGGGTCGGTCGGTCCGGCGAGTCCGATGTACACCGGCACGCCGGGTGCTTCGCGCGCGAGCTCGCTCGCGTACTCGACCACGCGCGCCGGCGCGAACGAGAACTGGGTGAGGATGTGCACGCCGAGCCCCTGTGCGCGCGCGATCGCGAGCCGCTCGGCGAGGTGGCGTGCGAGCACCGGACGTGGAATCGAGGGGTGGCCTTCGGGATAACCCGGAAGGCCCACTTCGCGGACGCCGCATTCGGCGAGCACGCCTTCGCGCAGCAGCGCGGTGCCGTCGGCGTAGGGGCCGGCGCTCTCCCGCACGTCGCCTCCGATCACCAGCACCTTGGCGACGCCCGCCTCGCCCACCGCGCGTTCGAGATAGCGGCGCAGCGCCTGGCGCGCGCCGATGCGCCGCGCCGCGAGGTGGGGCACCGGCTCGAGCCCCGCCTCGCGCAACGCCACCAGCGCCGCGAGCGAGTCCTCCAGGCTGTGGCGCGGGAGGTGATTGACGTAGACGCGCGTTCCGACCGGAAGCTCGGCGGCGATCGCGCGCGCGTCCGGCGCGCGGTCGGCGTTCATTTCGAGCGAGCCGCAGGCGACGAGCTCCGTCGCGGTGCGCTCCAGATCGGCGGCCGGGGCGACGCGGGCGAGATCCATCGCTCAGCTCCTCTTGCGCGAGATGATGTAGGACTCGTCGAGGAACCACAGGCCGCCGTGCGACCGCAGCACCTCGCGCGTGGCATCCAGATAGGCGCGCGCGCCCACCGCCTGCGCGAGCCGCTCGTCGTCCACCTGCGCGACGTACACCGCCGCGTTCCACGCCGCGAGCAGCGTGGAAGTTCCGATGCTGTCGGCGATCTCGGTCGGCAGCGTGTGCATGTCGTAGCGGAACACCGCGCGGGGTTCGGAATAGGCGTTGAAGTTGAAGCGCCGTGCCTCTCGGCCGAGTTCGGCGCGCACCGCCCGCAGGATGTCGTGGCGGCTGTGGCAGAACGGGTTTTCCTCCGGCCAGATGCGGCGCACGATCTCCATCCCCGGGTCTTCGCCCTTGGAGTGAATGCCGATCAGGCGCCCGCCCGGACCGAGCGCGCGCGCGAGCGGCGCGATCACTTTCTCGGCCTTGAAGCCGAGGGGCGCACGGGCGCGGTAGGGCTGCGAAGCGATGACGAGATCGTACTCGGCCAGCGCCCGGCCCTGGCGCGGGATGACGTCGTGCAGCAGGAAGCGGAAGTCCTCGCGGTAGAGCACCAGTACCACCGGACGTTCGTACACCGGATTGCCGCTGCGCGGGCTGTGGCGCGCCTGCCAGTTGCGCGCGAGAAAGGGCTCGAGCGCCTCGATCTGCTCGCCGAACTCGTGCGCGGTGGTGCCGCTGAGCGCGACCTCGTGCCAGACGAGCGAGGTCGCCGCGCTGAGCGCCTTCGGCGCGAGCCAAGGCGCTTCCGCGTAGTACATGTTGGTGACCACGAGCACGGTCGCCGGATGCTCGAAGAAGCGGTCGGCCATCTTGTCCAACGAAAGCCGCACGTCCTCGAGGCTGATCTCCTTGCCGACGAAGTAGAACGGCATCGTCGGAAAGCGCCGGTGCATCTCGCGCATCACGCGCGTGAGCACCGTCGCATCGCCCATGCCGGCGTCGAAGACGCGCAGGGCGGGGGGCCGCGGGCGAAGGTGCCCGAGCTCCATGCCGATGCGCCGCGCGACCACTTCCTTCTCGCTGCAGGTGCTGACGAAAAGGAGGTACTTCTGACGGTTGTCGAAGAAGCGGAAATCGCGCGAAGGCGCCTGCGGGGCGGCGGCCGGGGACAGCGGGGTGACGCGCAGGAGCGGGCGCAGTTCGCGCGGCTCGCGCGGCGCCTCGAGGCCGTGACGCTCGAGATAGGCGTTGACCCGCTCCAGGGTTTCCGGGGTCACCCGCGCGCCGTCGCGAAGCCGCGCGACGAACTTGCCGTCGTTGACCACGCGGCGGCCGAAGGTGGACTCGGCGACGCCGTGGCGCCGGCAGAATTCGGCGATCGCGTCGAGCAGCGAAGGGCCTGTCGCGCTCTGTACGGATCCTTCCATGAGCGCAACTTACCCCTCGCTCTCGTGGGAGATCAACCACAAGGGGCAATGAAGGAGAAATGGGACGTATCCCACTCCTCCTTCCGCTTCTTTCGCTAGGGAAACTCTGAAGTAATGCTCTGCTCTTATGCGAAGTAGCTGAGCCGAGGAGAACGAGAATGAGGAAGCCGATCCAGGCGCCGTTGGCGACGGTGGGGTTCGAGGTCTACCGCAAGCTGACGCGGCGCGAGCGGTTTCTGGCCGAGATCGAGCAGGGGGTGCCGTGGGGTGGTGGGGCTGGTGAAGCCTGTCTACGCCAAGGGCACGAGCGGCCCGGGCCGGCCGCCGGTGCCACTGGAGCGCATGCTGCGCATTCATCAGCACTGGTTCAACCTGTCGGAGCCGGCGGTGGAGGAAGCGCTCTACGAATCGGTGTCGATGCGTCGCTTTGTCGGGATCGACCTTGGGCGTGAGCCGGTTCCCGACGAGACCACGGTGTGCAAGTTTCGGCACCTGCGGGAGAGGATCTTCGAGGCCGTGGGCGCACACCTTCCGCGCCAGGGGCTGAAGGTCTCCTCGGGCAGCATCGTGGAGGCCACCCTCATCGCCGCGCCCCGCAGCGGCACACAAGCGCCCCTCGGAGCCCCATCGGGCACCCAAAAGTTCGATTCCCATCCCCTCGGCGTCCGTGAGCTCGCATTCGCATCAAGGATCGCTCTCGTCGCCGTTACTTCGGACGTTCCTTAGTTGGCGGCGCAACCTGCCGCCGCTCGAAGCGAAGAAGACCGTCTTCAACTACGTCGCCACGTACAACGACTTCGAGCGGCGTTTCGCGAAGTTCCTCGACGAGGCGAACGACGTGGGCCGCTTCGCGTCGCTCGGCACGACCGAGAAGGGCGAGTCTGGCACGCAATTTCGCGTGGACTATCTGAAGCCGAGCGGCGCCATCGGCTTCTACCATCCGGACTGGGTGGTGGTGCAGAAGACCAAGGCCGGTGAGGTCAACTGGATCATCGAGACCAAGGGCCGCGTGTGGGAAGGCACCGCGGCGAAAGACGATGCGCTTGCGACTTGGTGCGAGCGCGTCAGGGCGGAGACGGGGGTGCCATGGCGATATGTGCGGATCAATCAGACGGATTTCGAGGGCCGCAAGCCGAACCGACTGGGTGAGCTGGTTGAGTAGGCATGGCTCAGAGCAGAAATAAGGAGAGGCGGCTCCGCGTGACGCTCAAGGGCGTCGCGCTCTTCGACCGCGAGCGCCGCGCCACCGAGTACAAGCAGGCCGACTCGGGCTACGTCTCGGCCTCGTACCTCGACGAGGACTACGACGGCGACTGCTTCGTGGACTGCCAGATGTTCTTCGACTTCAAGAAGACGCCGAACATGAAGGCGGCGCTCGAGGCCGAGGTGGACCTGGAGGAGTTCAACCTCAAGCTCACCTCCGAGCCCTTCCCGGTGCGTGGCTACAAGCGCATCGCGGTTGAGGTCGTGGACGTGTACGGCAACGAGTCGGTCGTCGTGCGGGAGCTGAGATGAAGCCCGGGCGCTGGACCGCTCACGCCGAGACGAGCCTGCGCGATCGCGAGATCCACCGCACGGAGGTCGCCCGCACGCTCGCAGCTCCGGACCGGCGGCTCACGAGCCGCAGTGGAAGGGAGATCCTGGTGCGCAGATACGAGGACGACGTCTTGCGCCAGCCGATGGTGCTCTGCGTCGTCGTCGAGGATCGGCCGGAGGAAACGGTGGTTGTGACCGTTAACAAGAGCTCCAAGCTCGAGAAGTATCTTGTAGGAGGGGCGTCATGAAGATTCCGTACGACCGGGAAACAGACACGATGGTCATCTCGCTGCGCGACGAGCGCATCAAGGAAAGCGACGAAGTGCGACCTGGCCTCATCGCCGACTTCGGTTACGACGGCGGCGTCGTGCGGTTCGAAATCCTCGATGCTTCAAAGCACGTTCAGGATCCGCTATCGGTGACGCTTGCGACCGCGGGTTGACGGACAACCGCCATCCCCTACGTCGTCGACCGCGTCGTCATCTGCGACGCCTTCCGCGAACCCGACGCGCACGACGAGCTGCGGGCGGGCGGCCGCTCGCGGGCGGCCGTAAACCCTGCGCGGGCGCCGGTCCCGCGCAGGGATCGAAGCTCAGTGGCCGTGTTTCTTCATCGCCCCCTCGCCCGGCGCGTGCCTGAGCGCCCGCACCGGCGCCCGGACCTCGAGCGTCTGGCGCCGGCCGTCCTTCGACTCGACGGTGAGCGTGATCGGCACGGTTTCGCCCTCCTTCAACTGGCTTTTCAGCTCCATCAGCATCACGTGGTAGCCGCCGGGCTTGAGCTCCGCGCCGCGGCCTGCCGGAATCGCGATCGCCGGCACCGCACGCATCTTCATCACGTCTCCCTCCTGCACCATCTCGTGCAGCTCGACCACCCCCGCCACCGGCGAGGCCGCGCCGACGAGCCGCGCCTCCTCGCCCGCCTCGAGCCTCATGAACGCCCCGGTCGCCTTCTGTTTCGGCGTCGTGGCGCGCACCCACGGATCTTTCACGCTCACCTGCGCCTGCGCCGCGGCAGCGGCGAGGCCGAGCACCAGAATAGTCGCAAAACGCTTCATCGAAATCTCCTCGAATCGGTCTCAGTTTCAGTAACGCTGGGCGAGCAGGAGCCTCAGATCGGCGGCGACCTGCTCGGCGCCGAGCGCATGCGAATGCGCAAGCCGCAGCCGGCCCGCGGGATCGAACACGTAGGTCGTCGTGCTGTGGTTCACGGTGTACGAGCTTCCGGTCGGGACCTTCTCGTAGAAGACCCGGAATTCCTGCGCCGCGCGCCGCGTCTCCTCGGCGCTTCCGCGAAGCGCGAGGAACTCCGGATCGAAGGCGGCGGTGTACTCGCGCAAAAGCTCCGCGCTGTCGCGCTCCGGATCGAGGGTGACGAAGATCACCTGTAGCCGCGCGCCATCGGCGCCGAGGAGCCGCTTCGCCTCGGCGGCGCGCGCGAGCGCCGTCGGGCAGACGTCCGGGCAGTGCACGAAACCGAAAAAAAGCAGCACCGCCTTGCCGCGAAACTCCGCGAGCGTGCGCACGCGGCCCTCGGGATCCGCGAGCTGGAGCTCCCGGCCCCAGGCCACTCCGGTGACATCGGTACCGTGAAAGCGCGCGCCCTGCGGCTGACAGGCCGCGAGCACCAGAAAAACGAGCAACGCGAGGAATTTCGCCACGCCCAACCTCCTGCGAGTACAGCGCACCGAACCAAGACGCGCCTGCCGGCCGCTCGCCGGCACGCGTCGCACGACGACCTCAGACGAGGTGCGGAGGCGCGCGCGAGCCGAGCGGAAAAGTGCCGGCCGACGAGAACGCGGTGCAGGGATCCGAGCCCGGGCGCACCGGGCAGGAACCGGCGGCCTCGGGCGTCCCGTTCGCCGCAGCCGGTGCGATCGCCGGCTGCGCGTGCCCGGCGAGGCAGGGAGCGCAATGGTCCGGGTGCGCGAGCCCGCCGCCTGCACCGGGCGCCCGCTCGCCACCGGGCGCAGTCCCGACTGCGGCCTCGAGCCCGTCGGAGCGGCAGAGCTCGAGGGGCAGCGGATCGGCGCCGACCCTTGCCTGCGCAAGGGTCGGCCCGGCACCGTGCCAGGCGATCGCGAAGAGCGCAAGAAGCGCCCCGAGGCGGAGCGTGCGCGCGCAAATCATCGGCTGTCGAACGGGATCAGGGCGCGAAAAAGTCTAGCACGCGTGCGAACCGGGCAGCGCCGGCACACGGGCGCAGCCGTGCTTCCGGGATAGAATCGCCCGCACGCCTCCCCGGGAGCGGGGAAATCCGCAACCACCTCTTTCCGGAGAATCTCTCGCGATGAGCCAGGCAACGACGTACTCCGTTCGCGACGGCATCGCCGTCCTCGCGATGAACAATCCGCCGGTGAACAGCCTCGGCAGCGTGCTCAGGCCGGGCATCCTGGAAGGCTTCCGGCGTGCCCAAGCCGACCCGTCGGTGAAGGCGCTCGTTCTGATCGGATCGGCGAAGGCGTTTTCCGGAGGCGCCGACATCCGGGAATTCAACACCCCGAAGGCGTTCGAGCCGCCTTCGCTTCCGGATCTCAACCAGGCGCAGGACGCGTTCCCGAAACCGATGATCGCGGCGATCGGCGGCTTCGCGCTGGGTGGCGGGCTCGAGCTCGCGCTCGGCTGTCACTATCGCGTCGCGGCGCCCGGAGCCCAGCTCGGGCTGCCGGAGGTGAAGCTCGGCCTTCTGCCCGGCTCCGGCGGCACGCAGCGGCTTCCGCGCGTGGTCGGCGCGGCGCGGGCGATCGAGATGATGACCACCGGAAATCCGATCCCGGCCGAGGAAGCGGCGAAACTGGGTCTGGTGGACGAGGTGGTGAGCGGCGATCTTCTCGAAGGCGCGATCGCGTTCGCGAAGCGGCTTCTCGCCGAAGGGCGCGGGCCGCGGCGCATCCGCGACATGAGCGTGCGCGTCGAAGGAGACCCGGTGCCCTTCTTCGCCCGCGCGCGCGAGGAAGTCGCGCGCGCTTCGCGCGGCTACCCGGCGCCGCTCGAGATCGTCGCCTGCGTGGAAGCCGCCGCCACCCGTCCCTTCGACGAGGGGTTGCGCTTCGAGCGCGAGCGCTTCCAGTACCTCGTCGAGACGACCGAATCGAAGGCGCTGCGCCACATGTTCTTCGCCGAGCGCCAGACCACCAAGATCCCCGACGTGCCGGAGGACACGCCGACGCGCGAGATCCGCTCGGCAGCGGTGATCGGTGCCGGCACGATGGGCTCGGGCATCGCGATGTGTTTCGCCAACGCCGGCATTCCAGTGAGCGTGATCGAGCAGAACGAGGCGGCGCTCGAGCGGGGCATGGCGAAGATCCGGGAGAACTACGCCGGAAGCGTCGCGCGCGGGCGGCTGCGGGCAGAAGAGATGGAGCAGCGCCTGGCGCTCGTGCGCCCGAGCGTGCGCCTTGAGGACGCGGCCGAGGCCGACATCGTGATCGAAGCGGTGTTCGAGCGCATGGACGTCAAGCTCGACGTGTTCCGCCGCCTCGACGCGATCGCGAAGCCGGGTGCGATCCTCGCCACCAACACCTCTACGCTCGACGTCAACCGGATCGCGCAGGCGACCTCGCGCCCGCAGGATGTCGTCGGCACGCATTTCTTCTCGCCCGCGAACGTGATGCGGCTTCTGGAGGTGGTGCGCGGCAGCCGCACCGCGAAGGACGTGCTCGCGACCACGCTGCGCCTCGGCAAGACGCTGAAGAAGGTGCCGGTGGTCTCCGGGGTGTGCGACGGCTTCATCGGCAACCGCATGCTCGAAAAATACGTGCAGCAGTCGCTCTTTCTCCTCGACGAGGGCGCGAGCCCGCAGCAGGTGGACCGCGCGCTTCAGGACTGGGGCATGGCGATGGGCCCGTTCACGATGTACGACATGGCCGGCAACGACATCGGCTGGGAGATCCGCAAGCGCCGCGCTGCCGAGCGTCCCGACATGGTCTATTCGAAGATCGCCGACCGCATCTGCGAGCGCGGCCGGTTCGGGCAGAAGACCGGGCGCGGCTGGTACCGCTACGAAGCGGGAAGCCGTACGCCCATCCCCGATCCGGAAGTGGAAGCGCTCATCGCGGAATACCGGCGCGAGATCGGCGTCGCGCCGCGCGCGATCGCTGACGCGGAGATCGTCGAGCGCTGCATCTACGCGCTCGTGAACGAAGGCGCGCGCATCCTGGAGGAAGGCATCGCGCTGCGCGCCTCCGACATCGACATGGTGTATCTCACGGGCTACGGCTTTCCGCCTTGGCGCGGCGGGCCGATGTTCTACGCCGACACCGTCGGGCTCGCGAAGGTGCTCGCCGCGATCGAGCGCTTCGGCCAGGGCTACCAGGGCGCGCAGTGGCAGCCCGCGCCGCTGCTCGCGAAGCTCGCAAACGAGGGCAAGCGGTTCAACGCATAGAGGGGGATTCATGACCGAGGCAGTGATCGTCTCCACCGCGCGCACGCCGCTGTGCAAGAGCTGGCGAGGCGCGCTCAACCTGACCCATGGCGCGAAGATGGGCGCGCACGTGGTGCGCGCGGCGCTCGAGCGCGCGCGCGTCGAGCCGCAGGAGGTCGAGGACGTGATCATGGGCTGCGCGATGCCCGAAGGGGCGACCGGCGGCAACATCGCGCGCCAGATCGCGGTGCGCGCCGGGCTCCCGGTGACCGTGTCGGGGATCACGGTCAACCGCTTTTGCTCCTCGGGGCTGCAGGCGGTGGCGCTCGCCGCGCAGCGCATCCTCGCGGGCGAAGCTGGCATCTACGTCGCCGGCGGCCTCGAATCGATCTCGCTCGTGCAGAACGAATCGAACAAGCACCACGCGCAGGACGACTGGCTGCACCGGCACAAGCCCGAAATCTACTGGCCGATGCTGCAGACCGCGGAGTACGTGGCGAAGAAGTACGACATCTCGCGCGAGCGCCAGGACCGCTACGGCGTGCAGAGCCAGCAGCGCGCGACGCGCGCGCGCGCCGAGGGCAGGTTCCGCGACGAGATCGTCCCGATCACCACCAAAATGAAGGTGGTGGACAAGAAGACGGGCGCCGAATCGATAAAAGAGGTCACGGTCGAGCACGACGAGGGCATTCGGCCGGACACCACCTACGAGGGCGTCTCGCAGATCAAGCCGGCGATCGAGGGCGGCACGATCGCCGCCGGCAACGCGAGCCAGTTCTCCGACGGCGCCTCGGCGCAGGTGGTGATGAGCGCGCGCGAGGCCGCGCGCCGCGGCCTCGCGCCGCTCGGCGTCTTCCGCGGCTTCGCGGTCGCCGGCTGCGAGCCCGCCGAGATGGGCATCGGTCCGGTGTTCGCGGTGCCGAAGCTCCTCGAGCGCGCGGGGCTGCGCACGGAAGACATCGGACTGTGGGAGCTCAACGAGGCGTTCGCGGTGCAGGTGATCTACTGCCGCGACCGGCTCGGCATTCCGGACGAGCGGCTCAACGTCAACGGCGGCGCGATCGCGCTCGGGCATCCCTACGGCATGAGCGGCTCGCGGCTGGTCGGCCACGCGCTCCTCGAGGGCCGGCGCCGCGGCGTGAAGTACGTCGTCGTCACGATGTGCATCGGCGGCGGCATGGGCGCGGCAGGGCTCTTCGAGGTGGCGTGAAGATCGCGGTCGTCGGCTGCGGCGCGATGGGCTCGGTGTACGCCGCGCTCTTCGCGTCGGCAGGCCACGAGGTGTGGGCAGTGGACCGCTGGCGCGAGCACGTCGAAGCGATCCGCGCCCACGGGCTTCGCCTGGAAGGTGCCTCCGGCGATCGCACGGTGCGCATCGGCGCGACGACCGACGCGCGCGAGCCAGGCACCTGCGATCTCGTCATCCTCGCGACCAAGGCGATGCACGTCGCCGAGGCGGCCGCAGCGGCACGGCCGCTGCTCGGCCCCGAGACGCCGGTGCTCTCGATCCAGAACGGTCTCGGAGGGCCGGAGGCGGCGGCCGCCGCGCTCGGGCGCGAGCGCGTGATGGTCGGCGTGGTGGGCGGATTCGGCGCCTCGATCCGCGCGCCAGGTCATGCGCACCACAACGGCATGGAGCTCGTGCGCCTCGGCGAACTCGGCGGAGGGTCGAGCGCGCGCCTCGCCGCGCTCGAGGCGCTCTGGCGCGAAGCCGGTTTCCGCGTCCGTGTCTACCAGGACATCGGGCAACTCGTGTGGGAAAAGCTCGTCTGCAACTGCGCCTACTCGGGACCGTGTGCGCTCGGCGAGTGCACCGTGGGCGAGGCGATGGCGGATCCGGACCTCGCCCGCGTCTCGGCCGCCTGCGCGAGCGAGGCGTTCGAGACCGCGAAGGCGAAGGGCATCCGGCTCGACTTCTCCGATCCAATCGACTGGGTGCGCGAGTTCGGCTCGAAGATCCCGAACGCGCGCCCTTCGGTGCTGCTCGACCTCCTCGCGCGGCGCAGGAGCGAGATCGGAGTCATCAACGGCGCGATCCCGCGCGTCGCACGCGAGCTCGGCCGCGAGGCGCCGGTCAACGAAACGGTGACCGCGCTCGTGCTCGCGAAAGAGCGCCGGCTCGGCTGCACCTGAGACGCGGCGATGGCGGTCGTCGAGGAAATCGAGCGCTTCGCCCCCGAGCTCGCCGAATGGCGGCGGGAGCTGCACGCGCATCCGGAGCTCGGATTCGAGGAGCACCGCACCGCCGATTTCGTCGCCCGCAAGCTCGCGTCCTGGGGGATCGAGGTGCACCGCGGAATCGGCCGCACCGGCGTCGTCGGCGTGCTGCGCGCCGGGACCGCGGCCCGCAGCCTCGGGCTTCGCGCCGACATGGACGCGCTACCGATCGACGAGGAGAACGGTTTCGCGCACCGCTCGCGCCACCCCGGCCGCATGCACGCCTGCGGCCACGACGGCCACACCGCGATGCTGCTCGGCGCCGCCCGCCACCTCGCCGCGACGCGCCGCTTCGACGGCACCGTGGTCTTCATCTTCCAGCCGGCCGAAGAGGGGCTCGGCGGCGCGCAGGCGATGATCGCAGACGGCCTCTTCCGGCGCTTTCCCTGCGAGGCGATCTTCGGCATGCACAACCGCCCGGGGCTCGCGGTCGGGAGCTTCGCGGTGCGCGCAGGTCCGATGATGGCCGGTGGCGCCTTCTTCGACGTCGAGGTCGAGGGGATCGGCGCGCACGCCGCGCGTCCGGAGTCCGGGGTGGATCCGATCCTCGCCGCCTCGCACATCGTCGCGGCGCTGCAGAGCGTGGTGGCGCGAAACGTGCGGCCGCTCGACACCGCGGTGCTCTCGGTGACCCGGATCGAGGGCGGAAGCGCCTACAACGTGATCCCGGAGCGCGTGCGCCTCGGCGGCACGGTGCGCGCGTTTTCCGACGAAGTGATGTCGCTCGCCGGCCGTCGGCTCGCCGAGATCGCGCAGCGCATCGCCGAAGGCTTCGGTGCGCGGGCGAAGACCGATTTCCGCGTCCTCTTCCCGCCGCTCCTCAACGATGCGCGCGAGGCGGAGTTCGCCGCCGCGGTCTGCGCCGAGCTCGCGGGCGAGGCGCGCGTGGTGCGCGACCCGCCGCTGCTGATGGCCTCCGAAGACTTCGCCTGGATGCTGCGCGAGGTGCCCGGCTGCTACCTCAACATCGGAAACGGAGATGGCGAAGGCGCCTGCGAGGTCCACAACCCTCGCTACGACTTCGACGACCGCGCGCTCGCCTGGGGCGCGAGCTTCTACGTGCGTCTGGTCGAGCGGCGGCTCGCGCGCGCGGCTTAGAGCCGCAGCCCGAGCGCAGCGAGCGCACGCTCGGCGCTGCGCGCCCAGCCGCGGTTCGCCGCCGGGTTCGCCGGGCTCGGGTGCGGAATCGCGCCGAGGACAACCCGCGCGGGGTCGAGCGCGGCGCGTGCGCGCGCCGCGGCGAACGCGCCGACGCCGACGACGAAGCGCGGGCGCAGGATCGCGACCGCCTCGCGCAGCGCGGCATCGCAGGCAGCAAGAAGCGGCGCACGTTCCCCGGCCGCAAGCCGGTCGGGAGTGAGGTTGCGGCCCGAGCGCTCGAGAAAGCAGAGCGGGCAGTAGTTGAGGACGAAGAAGCGCGCGAAGAAGCGCTCCGGCGTGCCGAAGCGGCGCTTCGCCCAGCCCCAGAAGCGAATGCCGCTCACCTCCCGCCGCGGGCAGTCGAAGCCGAGCACCGGGCGCTTCGGATGCTCGCGCGCGGGACGGCCGACCGGCGCCCGGATGCCGAGCCAGTCGCGCACCATGCCGGCGTCGCCGAAGGGCACGCCAGTCTGCGCCATGCCGAAGGGTCCAGGGTTCATGCCGACGAACAGCGCTTCCTTCGGCGGCGCGCCGTAGCGCAGGAGGTAGCGCTCGTGCCCCGCGCGCGCGTAGGCGAGCGGGTTGTAGACGAAGGCGACCGGAGGCGCGAACGAGAGCCGCGCGGCGCGCCGCGCGAGCCTGCGGCTTGCGGCGACGAGTGCGCGCGCTTCCCGCTCAGCCACCCGGCGCGGGGGCGGCAGCCTCTTCCACCGGCGGGCAGGCGCAGAAGAAGTTGCGGTCGCCCCAGGCGTTGTCCACGCGCGCGACCGGCGGCCAGTACTTTGCCTCGCGCAGGCGCGCGAGCGGATACGCCGCGCGCTCGCGCCGATACGGGTGTCGCCAGTCGTCGGCAGTGCACATCGCGGCGGTGTGCGGCGCGTTGCGCAGCAGGTTGTCCTCGAGGCTCGCGCGGCCTTCCTCGATCTCGCGGATCTCGGCGCGGATCGCGATCATCGCCTCGACGAAACGGTCGAGCTCGGCGAGGCTTTCCGATTCGGTGGGCTCGACCATCAGCGTGCCGGCGACCGGGAAGCTCATCGTCGGCGCGTGAAAGCCGTAGTCCATCAGGCGTTTCGCGACGTCTTCCACGCTCACCCCGGCGCTTTCGCGAAGCGGACGGAGATCGAGGATGCATTCGTGCGCGACGCGCCCTGCGCGGCCGCGGTAGAGGACCGGATAGTGCGGCGCGAGCCGCGCGGCGACGTAGTTCGCCGCGAGGATGGCGTGCGCGCTCGCGCGTCGCAGGCCCTCGGCACCGAGGAGCGCGATCCACGCCCAGGCGATCGGCAGGATCCCCGCCGAGCCGTACTTCGCAGCCGCCACCGGCCCCGCCCCCGCCGCTCCCGGCGGGGCGAGCGGATCTCCGGGAAGAAACGGCGCGAGGTGCGCCTTCGCCGCGACCGGGCCCGCGCCCGGCCCGCCGCCGCCGTGCGGAATCGCGAAGGTCTTGTGCAGATTGAGGTGCAGGATGTCGGCGCCGAAGTCGCCCGGGCGCGCGAGCCCCACGAGCGCGTTCAGGTTCGCGCCGTCGAGGTAGACCTGGCCGCCCGCGGCGTGCACGATCGCGCAGATCTCGACGATCGCCTCTTCGAACACGCCGTGCGTGGAGGGATAGGTGATCATGAGCGCCGCGAGCCGCGCGCCGTGCGCGCGCGCTTTCGCGGCGAGGTCCGAGACGTCCACGTTGCCCTGCGCGTCGCAGCCGACCACCACCACCTCCATCCCGGCAAGGCGCGCGGAGGCGGGATTGGTGCCGTGCGCGGAGGCCGGGACGAGGCAGACGTCGCGCGCGCCTTCGCCGCGCGCGCGATGGTAGGCGCGGATCGCGAAGAGCCCCGCGAGCTCGCCCTGCGCACCCGAGTTCGGCTGAACGCTCACCGCGTCCATGCCGGTGATCTCGGCGAGCCTCGCCGCGAGATCGGCGACGAGCTCGGCGTAGCCCTCCGCCTGCTCCGCGGGCGCGTAGGGGTGCACCGCGGCGAAGGCGTCCCAGCCGATCGGCATCATCGCCGCCGCCGGATTGAGCTTCATCGTGCAGGAGCCGAGCGGGATCATCGTGCGGTCGAGCGCGAGGTCGCGGTCGGCGAGCCGGCGCAGATAGCGCAGCATCTCCGTCTCGGTGCGATGGCGGTGAAAGACCGGATGCCCGAGGAAGGCGGAGCGGCGGCGCAGCGCCGGCGGAAGGCATTCCGGCGCGTCGGCTTCGGGCGGAGGCACCGCGCGCCCCGCGCCGCGGGCGAAGGCTTCGACGAGCCGGGCGAGGTCCTCGCGCGTCGTCGTCTCGTCGAACGAGAGCCCGATGCGCGAAGCGTCCAGCCTGCGGAAATTCAGCCCTGCCTCGCGCGCAGCCGCATGGATCGCTTCGGTCGCAGCTCCGGTCTCGACCACGATCGTGTCGAAAAACTCCGGCGGCGAGACGGCGAATCCGGCGCGTTCGAGCGCGCGCTTCGCCGCCGAGGCCATGCGGTGCGCGCGAAGCGCGATGCGCGCGAGCCCTTCCGGGCCGTGCCAGACGGCGTACATCGCGGCGATCACCGCGAGCAGCACCTGCGCCGTACAGATGTTCGAAGTCGCTTTCTCGCGCCGGATGTGCTGTTCGCGCGTCTGCAGCGCAAGGCGCAGCGCAGGCGCCCCCGCCGCGTCGCGCGCGACGCCGACGAGCCTTCCGGGCATCTGGCGCGTGTGCTCGGCCCGGCAGGCGAAAAACGCCGCATGCGGGCCGCCGAAGCCGAAGGGAACGCCGAAGCGCTGCGCGGAGCCGAATGCCACGTCCGCCCCCCACTCTCCGGGGGGCGCGAGCAGGGTGAGTGCGAGGAGATCGGTCGCGACCGCGAGGATCGCTCCCTTTTCGTGCAGCGCGGCGGCGAGCGCGCGGTGCTCGCCGATTCCCCCGAGCGTGTCCGGGTACTGCACGAGCGCACCGAAAGCGTCCTCCGGGACTCCTGCGCGCTCGTCGCCGGTGACGATGCGGATCCCGAGCCACTCGGCGCGCGCGCGCAGCACCGCGATCGTCTGCGGGTGGCAGCGTTCGGAGACGAAGAAGGTGCTGCCGGCGGCGCGGCTTGCACGGCGCGCGAGCAGCATTGCCTCGGCGGCCGCGCTCGCCTCGTCGAGGAGCGAGGCGTTCGCGACCGCAAGCGCGGTGAGGTCGCACACCATCGTCTGGAAGACGAGGAGCGCCTCGAGCCTTCCCTGCGAGATCTCGGGCTGATAGGGCGTGTAGGCGGTGTACCAGGCCGGGTTCTCGAGCACGTTGCGCCGGATCACCGGCGGCGTGAAGGTCCCGTAATAGCCCTGACCGATGAAGCTTTTCAGCACGCGGTTCTTCGCCGCGAGGCGCGTGAGCGCCGCGAGCACCTCGCCCTCCGGGCGGGGACCGGGAAGCGCGAGCGCGCGGCGAAGCCGGATCGGCTCCGGAACGACCTCGGCAAGGAGTGCCTCGAGCGACGGCACGCCGAGCGCCGCGAGCATGCGCGCCTCGTCTCGCGGGTCCGTGCCGATCGCGCGCGCGAGGAATTCGTCGCGGCCTTCGAGCGCTTCGAGCGTGCTCATGGCGCCTTCTTCTGCGCGCCGAGCGCCTCGCGGTAGCCGGCGGCGTCGAGCAACCCCTGCGGCGCGGCATTGGGCCTGAGTTTGAAGATCCACGCTTCGTAGGGCTTCTGGTTGAGGAGCTGCGGATTCGAGGAAAGCGCGTCGTTGAAGGCGACGATCTCGCCCGCGGCGGGAGCGTAGACGTCAGCCGCCGCTTTCACCGATTCCACCACCGCGGCCACCTCGCCGGCGCCTATCCTGCGGCCGACCTCGACCTCTCCGGCGAAGACGAGATCGCCGAGCATCTCCTGGGCGTGATCGGTGATGCCGACCACGAGCAGCCCCTCCTCCTCGCGCACCCATTCGTGGGTCGCGGTGTATCGCAGATCCTGCGGAATGTTCACTCGACCTCCTTGCCGTTGCGAACGAAGGGAAGCTTCACGATGCGCGCCGGATGCGGGCGGCCGCGGATCCCGACTTCGGCCGCCTCGCCCGGCGCGGCGGCGAGCGGAAGGCGTGCTGCCGCGATCGGGATTCCGAGCGTGGGCGAGAACGAGCCGCTCGTGACCTCGCCCTCCCCGTGCGCGGTGCGCACTTTCATCCCGCGCCTCGGCACCGCGCCCGGGGCGAGCTTGAGGCCCAGCAGCCGGAAGCGCGGCGCGCGGCGCGCGAGCGCCGCCCGGCCGACGAACTCGCGCGCCGGGTCGGAGAGATCCACGGTCCAGCCGATTCCCGCCTCGAAGGGCGTCACCGACTCGTCCGCATCTTGGCCGTAGAGGATCATGCCCGCCTCGAGCCGAAGCGTGTCGCGAGCCCCGAGCCCGCAGGGAACCGCGCCCGCGCCGAGGAGGTCTTGCCACAGCGCGCGCGCCTCGCCCGCCGCGAGCGCGATCTCGAAGCCGTCCTCGCCGGTGTAGCCGGTGCGCGAGACGAGGACGCCGCCCGCGAGCTCCGCCGCAGCGAAGCGCGCGAGCGCTTCGGTCGCCGCGCGCCAGCCGGGCCGCGCGCGACACAGCGTCTCGCGCGCGCGGGGACCCTGGACCGCGAGCATCGCCAGCTCTGGCCGCGGCGCGAAGAGCCCCTCGGGCGCGTGGGCGCGCAGCCAGGCGAGGTCGCGCTCGGCGGTGGCCGCGTTCAGCACCAGGCGGTAGCACTCGTCGCCGAGCCGGAGCACGACGAGATCGTCGAGCATCCCGCCTTCGGCGTTCAGCAAACAGGCGTAGCGCGCCTGACCGGGCGCGGCGAGCCGCGCGACGTCGGTCGCGAGGAGCCTGCGCAGCGCGGCGCGGGCGCCGGCGCCGGCGACGTCCACCGCGCACATGTGCGAGACGTCGAACACGCCTGCGTCGCGGCGCACCGCATGGTGCTCGGCGATCTGCGAGCCGTAGTCGAGCGGCATCTCCCAGCCCGCGAACGCGGTCACGCGCGCGCCGCGCGCGCGGTGCGCGTCGAAGAGCGGGGTGCGGCGAAGCGGGGTGTCGGCGCTCATCGCGTCGCGGGAACCGCCGGCGCGGCCTGCCGGCAGCCCCGCCCTCAGAACACGATCACGCCCCGCGCGTTGCGGCCGCTCGCGAGATCGGCGAACGCCTGCGGCGCCTCCTCGATCGAGTAGCGGCGCGTGATCAGCTCGTCGAGTTTGAGCCTGCCCGCGCGATAGAGCTGGAGGATGCGCGGAAAGTCCACGCGCGGGATTGCGGAGCCGAAGTAGCTTCCCGTGAGCGTCTTTTCCTCGAACACCATCGTCATCGGGCGGAAGCTCGCCGTCTCCGCCGCCCGCGCCACGCCGACGATGACCGCTTTGCCGCCGCGCCGGATCGCGCGGTAGGCGAGCTCGGCGAGCGCGCCGCTGCCGACGCATTCGAACGCATAGTCGGGACCGCCGCCGGTGCGCTTCTTGATCTCCTTCGTCGGATCCTCGCCCGCGCGCGCGACGAGCGTGTCGGTCGCGCCGAAACGTCGTGCGATCTCGAGCTTGTCTTCGAGCGTGTCGATCGCGAGGATGCATTCGGCGCCGGCGATCGCCGCGCCCTGGATCACGTTGAGGCCGACGCCGCCGCAGCCCAAGACCGCGACGCTCGCGCCCGGCTCGACGCGCGCGGTGTTGAACACCGCGCCCACCCCGGTGGTGACCGCGCAGCCGACGAGCGCGGCGCGGTCGAGCGGAACCTGCGGGTCGATCTTCACCACGTTTTCCGCCCCGAGGGTCGCGTATTCGGCCATCACGCCGCAGCCCGAGAAGACGTTGAGCGGCATCCCGTCGCGGTCGTGCACGCGCGGCACCCCCGCCGGCGGCGTCGTGAGCGCGCGGTTCTGCTCGACGCAAAGCACCGGACGGCCGCTCGCGCAGTAGCGGCATTTCCCGCACATCCACACGAACGCGCTCACGACGTGGTCGCCCGGCGCGAGGCCCTCGACCCCCTCGCCCACCTCGACCACTTCGCCCGCGGCCTCGTGCCCGAGCACGAGCGGCGGCGCGAGCGCGATCGTGCCGTTCGTCGCCGATAGGTCCGAATGGCAAACTCCGCAGGCGGCGACGCGGATCGTGACCTCGCCGCGCCCCGGCGGGTGTACCGAGACCGTCTCGACGACGACCGGCTGGTTCAGCGCGCGGCAGACGGCGGCTCGGGCAGTGCGTGGCATCTCGGGGCTCCCTGGATCGGCTGCGTCCTGCGGCGCAGTATACGGCTAGAATGCACGCCATCCTGGGAGGCATGCGCATGATCGTACGCGACAGATTTTTCATCGGCGGGCGCTGGGTCGCGCCGAGCACCGAGGAGACCATCGAGGTGCGCAACGCCGGCACCGGCGCGCCGATGGGCACGGTGCCCGCGGGCGGCGCGCGCGACGCCGAGGCGGCCGTCGGCGCCGCGCGCGCCGCGTTCGACGCCTGGAGCCGGAGCGCGGTGGACACACGCGCCGAGTTCCTGCAGAAGATCTCCGATGGCCTCAAGGCGCGTGCCGAAGAACTCGCGCGATCGATCGCGCAGGAAGTCGGCATGCCGCTCAAGCTCTCGCAGCGCATCCAGGCCGCGCTCCCGGTGGCGAACTTCGCGAACTACGCGAAGATCGTGCGCGAGTTCCGCTTCGAGGAGCGGGTCGGAAACTCGCTCGTGCTGCGCGAGCCGGTGGGCGTGGTCGCCGCGATCACGCCGTGGAACTACCCGCTGCACCAGATCGCGCTCAAAGTCGCCCCGGCGCTCGCCGCCGGCTGCACGGTGGTGCTGAAACCCTCGGAGGTGGCCCCCTTCAGTGCGTTCGTGCTCGCCGAGGTGATCGAGGAGGCGCGTTTTCCGGCCGGCGTCTTCAACCTCGTCACCGGCTACGGACCGGTGGTGGGCGAAGCGCTCGTCTCCCACCCCGAGGTGGACATGATCTCCTTCACCGGCTCGACGCGCGCCGGAAAGCGCATCTCCGAGCTCGCCGCACAGCAGGTGAAGCGCGTCGCGCTGGAACTCGGCGGGAAATCCGCCTCGGTGATCCTGGACGATGCCGACCTCGCCGCCGCGGTGCGCGGCACGGTCAACGCCTGCTATCTCAACTCCGGACAGACCTGCACCGCGCTCACCCGCATGCTGGTGCCCGAATCGCGGTACGAAGAGGCGGCGAAGCTCGCGGCCGAGATCGCCCGCGGCTTCACCGTCGGCGATCCTCTCGCCGAGACGACGAAGCTCGGGCCGCTCGCCTCCGAGGCGCAGCGGGAGCGCGTGCGCGCCTACATCCGCAAGGGCATCGAGGAAGGCGCGGAGCTGCTCGCCGGAGGCGCCGAGCCGCCGGAGGGCGCACCGACCGGCGGCTATTACGTGAAGCCCACGGTGTTCGGCCGGGTGAAGAACTCGATGACGATCGCGCAGGAGGAGATCTTCGGGCCGGTGCTCGCGATCATCCCCTACCGCGACGAGGAAGAGGCGGTGCGCATCGCCAACGACACCGTCTACGGGCTCGCGGGAGCGGTGTGGTCGAAGGACGAGGCGAGAGCCGAGCGCATCGCGCGCCGCATCCGCGCGGGGCAGGTGGACATCAACGGCGCGCCGTTCAACCTGAACGCCCCCTTCGGCGGCTTCAAGCAGTCGGGCCACGGCCGCGAGGCGGGCGTGTACGGGCTCGAGGAGTTCCTCGAGTACAAGAGCCTCCAGCTTCGCGGCTGAGGCGGGCTCGCTACCAGGCGAGCTCGAGGATCTCGGCGAGCTCGGCCTGCGAGCGCACCGGCCGCGGGTTGGTCGAGATCGGCGCCCCACCGTCCCAGCTCGCGGCGATCTCCGCGAGCTCCTCGCGTGCGATGCCCACCTCGCGCAGCCGCGTCGGAAGCCCGAGCCCGGCGATGAAGCGGCGCAGCGCCTCGGCCGCGCGCTCGCGCCCGTGGCCGAACGCGGCCGCGACCTCCTGCTGGCGCGCGCCCGTCGCCGGTTCGTTCCATTCGAGCACCGCCGGCAACGCGACGCAGGAGGTGATACCGTGCGGCAACCCGCGGCCGCCGCCCAAGAGATAGCCGATGCCGTGGCTCGCCCCATAGGGCACACCCGCCATCGAGCCGATGCGCGAGAGCCAGGTGGCGTGCTGCGCGAGCGCGCGCGCTTCGAGGTCCGCCGGATCGCGCTGGATCGCGGGGAGCGCCTGCGCGAGAAGCCGCATCGCCTCGCGGTTCGCGGCGTCGGCGATCGGAACGCGCTTGGCCGCACACCAGCCCTCGACCGCATGGTCCACCGAGCGGACCCCGCTCGAGAGCAGCAACGGCATCGGGGTTTCGAGCGTCGCCGCCGGATCGAGCACCACCGCCTTCGGCACCATCAGCGGGTGCGCGTACATCTCCTTGACGCGCCGTGCGGTGTCGGTGATGCCCGCCGAGATGAAAAACTCGGCCGCGGAAAGCGTCGTCGGCACCGCGATCATGCGCAGGGGCTGCGGATCGTCGGACCAGGCGCTCGCCTCCGGCGCCTGTCCGCGCCGGCCCGCGAGCGCCGCGAACGCCTCGGGGGTGCGCGTGTCCCGCCAGAGTGCGAGCAGCATCGCCTTGGTGGCGTCGATCACCGAGCCACCGCCTACCGCGACCACGAGGTCGGCAGCGGCGGCGCGCAGCGCCTCGGCGCCGGCGAGCACCGCCTCGCGGGGGCTGTGTGCTGCGATCGCGTCAAACTTGCCGGCAAAGCGACCGTCGAGGGTTCGCACGATGCCGGCGAGCAGCGCGCCGCCGGAGAGCGAGCGGGTGGTGGTGACGAAGACCCGGGCTGCGCGCGCGCGCTCGACCTCGGCCGCGACCGCCTCCGCGGCCGCCCTGCCGTAGTGGACGCGCTCCTGCGCGGGCCAGTGGTGCGTTCCGCTCAGCATGCCGGAGCTCCCCCTCCCTCGAAGGCGCGCAGGACCGGCTCTCGGCGCACGGTGCCGTGCGGCCCCGAACGCGCGTCGCCGGGGCGCACGCTTCGTTGCCGCGAAGGACCGGCTCGGGCTAGCATGCGGGCGAGCTTATCCGGGGAGTAGACATGGGTGTCAAGCAGCTTTTCGATCTCGCCGGCCGCTCTGCGCTCGTCACCGGCGGCTCGCGCGGGCTCGGTCTGCAGATCGCCGAGGCGCTCGGGGAGATGGGCGCGCGCATCGCGCTCACCGCGCGCAAGAAGGAGGAACTCGATGCGGCGCTCGCGCATCTCGCGCGCCTCGGCATCGAGGCGCACGCCTGGGTGTGCGATCTCGGCCGGCGCGAGACGATCCCGCCCCTCTTCGACGCGATCCTGGCGAAGTTCGGGCGCCTCGACATCCTGGTGAACAACGCCGGCGCCACCTGGGGCGCCCCCGCCGAGGAGCATCCGCTTGAAGCCTGGGACAAGCTCGTCAACCTCAACTTGATCGGCACCTTCGTCGCCTCGCAGCAGGCGGCGAAGAAATCGATGATCCCGGCCGGATGGGGCCGCATCGTCAATGTCGCGTCGGTCGCGGGCCTTTCGGCGAGCGATCCGGCGATCGTGAAGACGGTGTCCTACAACGCCACCAAGCACGGCGTCGTCGGCATGACGCGCCAGCTCGCCGCCGAATGGGGCCCCTACGGGATCACGGTGAACGCGATCTGTCCGGGCTTCTTTCCCTCGAAGATGACGCGCGCGACGCTCGAAACCGTCGGCGAGGCGATCCGGCGCGCGACACCGACCCGGAGGCTCGGCAACGAGGAAGATCTCAAAGGGCTCGCGGTGCTGCTCGCCTCGGAGGCAGGACGTCACATCACCGGCCAGGCGATCGCGGTCGACGGCGGGGCGATGCTCGTATGAGCGCGGCGCTCGCGCCCGAGGTCGCAGCGTTCCTGGAAAAGATCCCCTTTGCCCGCCACCTCGGCATCCGCATCGAGGCGCTCGCGAAGGGGCTCGCGCAGCTCGCCTTCGACATCCGGCCCGAATACACCACGAGCTGGGGCACGGTGCACGGCGGCGCGGTGCTCGCGCTGCTGGACGTCACGCTCTCGATGGCGGCGCGCACGCTCTACGACCCGCCGCGCTCGATGATGACGATCGAGCTCTCGACGCACTTCCTCGGCACCGCGACCGGCGTGCTGCGCGCCGAAGGGCGCGTGCTGCGCGCGGGCCGCACCACGATCTTCTGCGAGGGCGAGGCGCGGAGCGAGAAGGCCGAGCTCGTCGCGAAGGCGGTCGGGACGTTTCGCGCGCGCTCAGCGCAGTAGCGCGCGCCCGCGCCACAGCCAAGCGAGGCCGGCGAGCTGCACCGCCCAGAGAGCCGCGAGCGCCCAGCCGTAGGCCTCGGGCGCGTAGCCCGTGGCCGTCTGCGGCCAGCGATCGAGCAGCGCGCCCACCGCCCACTGGCCGGCGAACATGCCGGCGAAGACGACCACGTTGAGCGCGGTGTTCGCACGGCCGGCCATCTCCTTCGGGTGCCGGCGCGTGTAGATCGCGTAGGCGAGCGTCACCGAGGTGGTGCTGCCGAAAAAGACGCACCACAGCACGAGCGCCCCGCTGCGCACGCCGAGCGCGAGGAGCGCCAGACACACCGAGGCGACCGCGACGCCGGCGGCGAGCAGCGCGAGCGGATCGGCGCCGCGGCGCGCGAGCCGGTCGGCCGCGCGGCCGAAACCGAGGAAGCCCGCGATCATCGCGAGGCTGAAGAGCAGGAGCGCGCGCGCGACTTCGGCTTGTGTGTAGCCGGCGACATCCCGCAGCCAGGTCGCGACCCACAGCGTCGCGAGAGACACCGCCGCCGCCTGCGAAGCCCCGACGCAGAGCGCGATGCGCCAGAACGCCGGATCGCGCCCGATCGCGACGAATCCGGCGAGCTGCGCCCGCAGCGCGGGCGGGTGCTGCGCCGGCCGGCGCTCCGGCACGACGAACCACAGCAGCAGGCACACCACGACGTTGAGCGCGATCAGCGCGGCGAACGCTGCGCGCCAGCCGAAGGCGCGCAGCG